>Ga0210059_1002017_pt1 | contig 31413 bp, 11 predicted proteins | sample Ectturendosymbi2_FD_188042 | JGI IMG/M metagenome (GOLD analysis project Ga0210059, IMG submission 188042) | Ecteinascidia turbinata endosymbiont from Florida, USA - Sample 2 (SPAdes) (version 2) | ecosystem: Host-associated > Tunicates > Ascidians > Unclassified | place: Key West, Florida... | reverse complement strand
ACTACCCATCCTCGCCGACGTGCCTTGTCGACTGCATGGTAATTATGTTGGTATTACACTTCTAAAACTGAACTCAACACACTAATAGTTAGAAGAAAGGTGCAATCATATCTTATGTGGAGACAGGCACTGAACGCTAACCGTGCTAGGTGCTAGCCTAATACCGCGCGAACGAGACCACGTACACATAACGAGACGTCTTCCTGTCGAGGTGGCCACCGCATTGGCTCCTTCAGGGCGCTGACTCAGCAAATCACGTTCAGAACCAGACCGCTCGTTATCCATATGTGGTAACGAGACAACGAAAAACTGACCATGTAAACGTAGTAATTGTGTTTTTGTACTTAGCAGTATTTACACAGTTTTGCTTTCTTTTTCGTTTTTCTGCTCGTTATTCGCTGTCTGTATCAGGTGAGTTAATAGTACACAAGAACTAGACTACGAAACGCAGACAGAACAACAGAATACAAAAATTGAGTGCACACCAAACAACCCAGGAGACGTGAGTGTGAATAATGTACAGTACTCGTGAGCAACACACAGCAAGAACGACACAAAACTGGGAAGTGGCTAAAGTAGTCCATCATCACCATAACGCAATCTTTTGGTAAATGAAATTAGGTTGAGATCATAATGTAAGAAAAACATGGGGAAAAAGCGAACGAAGAACACTTTTGCGTGGAATTCTCACTGTCAAATATTACAATTTATTCTGAATGAAGTGTTTTGAAGGATTGTGTAACGTGACGTTGACGAACATGGTGTAATTTATTCGATAAACATCTTGTCCAAAATTGGATCGCATTCATATATGTATTTAATGCAATTTCCGATAAGCAGCATTCTAGGATATTTGCAGAAATTTCGGCATGGAAATGTGTGTAGCTTTTTCTTAAAGTAGGCACACACTAAGCAGGAAATAAATATATTTGCTGTAGTCGATTGTGCACGGCAGAGCTGTTGAGAACGATGTCCTATTCTGTTTTTGAAGTGTGTTCCCGAAAACTTGATTTTTGTCACTTGTCTGCCACCAAGCGTATAAACCAGATTCACATTTTACTTTCGGCATTTCCTGCTCTGATACAAAATGTGGAAATTGACCATGCTAAGGTTTTTCTCCAACGCTTTCGCAGCAAGCGCCAGGCAGGGCCCACCGTATAAGCGCCATGAAAATGCTTGCCACAAGTGTTGTCAACTATACCAAAATTAGTCACCAGAGCTCGTATTGTTTCTAATTTATATGAACAACGCAGAATTGGTGAGTGTTTGCATGAAATCTGTGGATCATTAAAATTAATGGATAAAAAGAGGATATTTTTTAGAGATTTGATTATTAAACTTATTATCATAGCAACTATACGCAGTATATATACGTTGTTTAAATTAAAACTACACAAAATACAAACATACATCTTAACATCTGTAAAGTTGGTATCCTGCCATCACATCTTTAATTTTTTTGTTCGATTATCTGGAATCGGCAAATGGTTAAAGCTAAGAGGTGCGGCTCACCGCACTGAAGGCCTACAGGGAAGATAATTCAACGAAATATTCCGGGTCCATAAATGCACATGTTGAAAAGACAGAAAAATACGTTGAGAAAGGTGCCGAACAAGCACGTAAACCAAGACCCATTTCAGTTCGTGAGTGTTAGATTCTGATGTCCAAGATGCTTTCCCATTACGAATTTTTTTTAATAAGAACGAATCATGATCTTTCATTTTAAATTGTAAGCAAATTTAAGGGTGGAAAGGGCGGCAATGACAGGCCCGTTATGAACATGGTCCGTTTCGAGTGGTCTGTTACGAACAGGTCTGTTTTGAAAGGGATGTTTTTATTGGCTATGACCACAGCCGGATGAAGGGTCCCCAGATGGGAGGGGGCCCCCAAATCCGACTGAGATCATTTTGTTAAGGCACACAGACACCAGAACTCAATTCACCTAGAACTGATTTCACACATTCCTCCTTTCAGGCCCATTCGTATTTATCTAATAGGTCAAAACTTCCTTTTATCTGAGCCAACCATTGCGAAATACATTGCGGATAGCTTCGTTGTCAGCATTTGCCTTAGTAAGCTGGGAGTTGTGTAGGTAACGTTACTGAATCCACGTTGTTTGTAAGCGTTTTTAGCATAGTCTATTAAAAAATATTCACGAAAATTATGTTGTGATGTAGACGAAGCGGCGTAACTGGAGGCTTCAGCCATGGTGGGAAACGTAGCTGAAGGGGGCCCACTTGCCAACACTCAGAAAAAAAGTTGAGACATGAAAGTTTATCCGGATTTGTCAGTCTATGGTTTACGACATCGGCATAGCGTTGATATGCAACAGTCAGGACTAACTGAAAACAGCATAAATTTTAAACTTGGCCTTAAAAAAAAGTAGCCTACGGACCTTACTTTTTCAAAGGTTGGGGCTATCATAACGAAAGTTTGCCGATTTGTGCTGTATGCAGTACTGTTTTGAACGAAGCTTCAGCAAGTTCAAGTTAAAAAACGTTTCACAGATCAATTATGAATGATGAAAGACTAACAAATCTGGCCATGATATCTATTGAAAGTTAAATTGCACAAACATTAGATATGGCTGAATTGATAAAAACATTTGCATCTTTAAGAAAAAGTCTGTTTTCTTGCAGTAGCTTGAAATTCAGCAAATGCTATTAAAAGTGTGTTGATGCTGTAGAAACATGGTTTCATGAACATTGGTTAAAATAAGTTTTGTTTCTGTTTATATAAATATTACGTGTTAAATGCAATATACTGTATATTGGGGGTCCCAAAGTCGAGGCTTGAGGAGACCCAAACCACCTAGCACCGGCCCTGGTTGTCACAATACTAAAGTTTGTTCCATTTTAAGCCGTTCCTGTCAAAATGCGATTAATTTCAACAGAATATTGTTGTATGTTTTCCACCGAAGCATCTACTGAATTACTGTTTCTTGCTTTGGTTAACTTCGTCCTTCTTTGTTGTTTTTCTTGTTTTCCGTGTTTCTTTTGTTTATTTGCGTCTCTCGCATGTTTGGGAAAATCGATTAGGTAACCTAAAAAAACTTTTTTTTCTGTCTCACAACTGCAAGCTTTGGAATGCTTTCAGTTTCAGGTATTTACAGACACCGTTTGTTTTTTTAATTTCCAGTAAACAATACTTTATTCAACCATGAACATTTTCAAGTGATGCTTAAATCCCCAATTCTCAAAATTACCTAAACCGTGATGCTGGCATTTAGACGTGTTTGTCTCGCAACGGTTATCTCCAAACTATTTTAATTGCCTTACAGACCGCGGCCTTCACGGGGGAGTTTAGTTCGCATCTATCCGGTGTCTACCTTGGTGAGCTTTCAGTGCAGCTACGCGCTGCTAAAGAGGGATGCACTGTGGAAATATGGTTGTGAATCACCTGGTATTTGCTGACGAGACACATGTATTTGGTCCCGTTGTGACTGTGCTGCTGCACATGAAATTGTTTTGCATTGCAACAAAATGATCAGTTGAGTAAATCATCCTAAAACTTGTAAACAATCTGCAACACCAGTTGCATTCTTGTATGGCACAAGTATTAAGTTTGCCGACCAAGTATAATACCTTGGCGTACACTAGGCTAACCCTTACTGAAGATGACAATGACACTCACAGGCACGTGAAAGCACTTCATTGTGCAGCAAACAAACTCAGAAGCACCTTTGCGCGCTGCTCTACTGCGGACAACTTCTCTGCAAATCCACGTTTATCAATGCGATCCTGTTCAACCCTTTACGGACCGCAAAGCCACTATAGTGGCCCTGGACTTCCTCCAATCATAACCTGCCAACCGATAGAGTTTAGAGAGATGTTCAAACCCCCCAAAGAAGCAGGAAGTCTCCGCAGGCCCGTAACCAGGGGGGCTTAGCACCCATAGAAAAAATGTTTTGGACATTGTTCAAAAATTTTGGGCCACTCTCATAAGACTCTTCGCCCACTCCCTGGTGTCCCAGGCTGGTTACGGGACTGAGTCTCCTGCTTCGATTTTAAAAAATCGAGGTGCTTTTCGGTTTGACGTCATGACTGTATGAGGTCAGAGGATTTGTCATGGCGTCATCAGGGTCTGAGAAAAACTCAAGCGGCAATTTACTAATTTTTCTTCTAAAATAAACTAAGAAATCTCCAGCGAAAATCCGCATCTTTAGAGCGCTTGATTTGCCCTCTAGCGTTAGTGGTTTGCAAGTTACGACCGAAAAACAATGCTTAATTAATCCAATTAGAGGAACTCCGCTTCTGAGTCACAAGTTCACAACTCCTCAAGCGAAGCGGCTGTTTCGACTCAGAAACCTCCAAGATGACTTAATCCCTGTATCTACATTATACTACTGTAGCTATTCGTAACTTGGGGCTTAGAACTGAACAGTGCGCGTTGTCTTTACCGGGTGTCAAGTTTGTTTTGGGAACCAGAAAAGATTGAAGATTTTTTTATGTTGGTTCATATAGGCGTACGAGGCGGGCGTCGGGGGGGTGCGGCCGCAATTTTCAGGGCAAGCGCAAGTTACTCAAACATCCTGAATGTACAAAGTATTTTCAATACAGTGAAAAATTTCAGGGCAAATCTGTTTTTTCGGGGCAAGCGCAAAGTTGCTCAAAAATCGTGAACGGTGAAAAAATTACAATACAGTGTATATTCATTTGGCGGTGATCTGTGTAATTTGGGTTAGTGTAGTTTGTAATCTGGACTAAAGTCGTGGTTAGTTATAGTGACTTTGATTTGGATCAAGCCCTCATTTTCTGTAGAAATCGAACAATCGGATGTCGGTAGGTTAATAGCTTGATATAAGACTTCGCTGACTCTTTCTTTGTTCGTTTGAGTTTGCGCTGGGTAGAGGTTAGGGTGTTAAGATGATCGATTTTTTGATTAACAGGAGTTTTGGAAGCGGGCAGAACGGACGTGCACATTGCTTGGCTCCTTGTGCGCATCTTTAAGTGCCTTGCTCAAGCGCACAGCAGCGATAACACAGGAAGGTTTAGGGAGTCAGGCCGTACGATCCGGAACCGTCGCTTTTAAAACATTGCGTTGCGTCGCGTCATCGAAGTCCTGCTTGCATCAGTAAAGCAGGAGTCACCAACCTCTTTGAAACTTCGAGCTCCTTCTTGTGTACCGATTAATGCGGAGGGCTATTGCAATAAAAAAATTTGCTCAATTTACCTTCCATTATTTTAGTATTGGTTACCTTCTATTATTTTAGTATATTTTAGAAGACATTGATCATGCTAATGTTACTTTCAAAACAGGCCAGCGGGCGATCCATGCGGCCGACCTGGTACCCGCGGGCACTACGTTGGTTACCCCTGGCGTAACGTTTCTTGTCTGGGAGAACACAACACGCAAAGAACTTCAACGCCTTGAGTTAACAAGCAAGTTAACTACAGAATTTGCCAATAACGGCACCTCTAGGGTATTGCATAAAGAATGTTATTGCCCAACTGACAATTTGACATTATAAGTGAATTGAAATTCCGTTAAAAGATGCCATCACGACAAAACAAAATGTAACGTTATGGGCGAATTGACGCTCCAGAAGCCGTTATAAACGAATTCAACTCTATAGAACAGATTTACATAAGGTCTCAGGTCCCATTCGGATTAAATTAAAATATTATTTACAGGGAAACTGTTTATTTATAAGGCAAAATTGTTATTTTCAGGGCAAATTTTTTCCGCCCCTCCAGTAAAATGCCTTCCCGTACGCTTATTTTGGTTCATATCGCCTGCTGTTGCACATGTTCAAGCTGAGCAATTGCCGGTATTTGTTGTGCCTACGGGACCCAAGCTGTATGCCCACACGAAACCACCATGGTGTTTTTATTCGGCTTTACAAGCTTGCGTTTTCGGTAATTAGGTTTACGTTAAGCAGCCGACGCATAACACGGCTGTGGTCTGAGATTCATTTCAGCGACAACATTAAACCTCGTCTGGAAGCATATTCATTTTCCACCACTAACCGAAACAAGAAATACCAAGAAGATTTAATTCAAAAACTGAATTTTAGGCCAAGCACAAGTTATATTCTCTCCAACACCAATGCACACGCAGTCTACCATTGCACCTAATCGAACGAACAGCGATTGACAATAAATGACGCAACTTCAATTTAGTTCGAGACGGAGGCCCCATGCTTCACGAACGGCAAACAAAACAGGACGATGCTTAAATCTATTCGAACTAAAGCAAAACAAAAGAAAATGAACAAGCACATCTAACCAGCATGGGATGATGCGCTTATTGACATATACTGTTGAAATTTGCTAAGATAATACTTGCATCCTCATTTAATCCACGCTTCTGCTGATTGCAGACTACATTCTTCACAGCGTACCAATAGCGTAGCCAAGCCAAAAATTTTGAATTTAGGTGAGCAACAGATTTAGTTTGGGACACCGCGTCTTGAAGCACAAACCGACAAGATACGCTAGAAATTTGGGGGGAACATGGCTCCTTTCGCCCACCCCCCCTGGCTGCGCCAATGCAGCGTCCCGAGGCATCTTAATCACCTACTCACGTAAAGACAATGGAAAGTGTGTCACCATCTTCCCAGATATGGCTTATTTTTAAGCAAAAGTTCGAAGTGCAACAGTTTTTTTCTTTCAACAAGGGGTAAATGCTATATTCAAAATGCATTCCCAACAAATTCTAGGCGACAGCTTTGCAAAATTTTTCACTATGGCGATTTTCTAATATTATTTCTGCATTCCAAACACGCCCACACAAGCCAGCCTGAAAATACAGCAATCCTCAAATTCGTGCTTGGTCAAAATTTTACAAATATTAATCTTATGGTCCTGTTAAAATTTTCGAAACGTATGTAAAACGTTTTGACTAGATGGACAATGCGACCACGCATTATAACTCCTTGTTACGAGTTAGAAAAACGTGGTATCACTGGACACGGCCGATGCAAGCCTGAATTCGCTGCTTGTGACAACAGCATAAAGTCTATGAGGCAACCCTCGTGAAAAACTTGACGGATAAGGGCTTTTCGTTCGCAAAATGAACTCCCTCCCGGTCGGAGGCGGTAAGGGAGGAATCGTCAAGTCGACCGGATCGGCTTCCAATTCCGTGTTCGTCGCTTCGAGCAGACGCGCCTGCTGCGCCTGAAAGTACATCTTCACAATGCAACCTTGAACGCCGCTTCCAGCTTCTTCGATTTCAACTTCCGGATGCTCCAGAACACGACGCACAAAGACGTCGACCGCGTCTTTGTCACCGACGCCCTTGAACTTGTGCTGTAGCGACTTGGCTCGCTCCACAAGGTTTTCTGCGAACGATATCTGGCGCACCAGGTCCTCAATTTTGGTCTTGTCATCCTTGCTCCACGCGTAGAACTGGTTAGAAATCGAACCGCACATCTTCCACGATTTGAACGCGTTTGCGGCGCGCTTCTCTATCTGTTCGCATAGAAGTGGCAAGCTGGTGAGGCACGCCGCCATAGTCTCGGCAGCAGTTCGCAGTTTGAGCAAAGATTCGTGAACACACATGGGAAGAAGGAGCTGAGTGATTTCAGCGGGCTTCAAATTCGTGAGAAAATGTAGCACTTTCTCTGCTTCTTTCGTGTCGTCAAACAGTCGTTTCTGGCGATGGGCGGGCACAGGTTTAGCTGAGCTCCAGGTAGTCACCCAGAGATTTCCTGGTATTCTCATTCTCTGAGAAAGGCAACCGTCGTCAAAGTCTCGCGGAGAGTACCAGCGCACGAAGTCTTCGAGTACACAGCCGGGATTGGCGGCTTTGAAAGATTCCATGTCTGACAGCAACGACGTGCTCTGCATTTTTGCACGCACTTTAGACCCTTCTTTCGTATCGCCCAACTTCGAAAATATATCGGCCTGCTCTTCCAGCTGGTCTTCAGTTTGCGGAGGATGTTCTTGGGTGACAGGGACGTACAGTGGAACAGATTCATAGAGCAGCATCAAATCGCCACATTCACGCAACCTGCCCACAGGTTCATATTTCAGCGAGGTCCTTGGACTCTTTTTGCCATCACAATCGTTACTTTCTTCGTCTAGCGCACTTTTGCTGTTGTCGACTACGACGTTGTCTGACATACTACTGCGTCTGTTTGGCACGGAATTGCGTTCATCATCTTCCACGTACCCTCGCACGCTTGTGCTTGGCTCATCCACAGATGATTTCTTAGGAGGCTCGCTGCTGGTCGAGCTGATGATGCTGTCACATTCAAAAAACTCGTCATCCTCCGAATCTGACAGGATGATCGGAACTCTGTTGCTTTTTTCTGCTGCACCTGTGAGACTTTCGCCAGGCTTGGGTTCCGCTTCTGAAGTTTCAGTCGCTTTAAATTTCTCTACGATATGCTCCGACACTGCAGCATTTTCAGGTGCTAAAATAACGCCCGACTCTCTAGGCAATTCTGCACATACTTCGCCGACGGACGATTTGCTAAAGTCGTCTCGTTGCGTCTTTTTAAATATGCAGCAGTTCAGCATTTGCAGTTTTTGGTGCAGCAAGCCAGCTCTGAGATCAGGTTGAGTAGTCTCTACACCATTTAAGCAAACGCTGCTGTCCAGCATCCGCCGCAGTTCAGTGACAAACGCATGCCAGAGTTGCGCCAACGCCCATACACCCCCATGGCACAAGTTAACCACAATAGCGCATATCGCTAAGCGGTGAGTAAGGCTCCCTACCGGGGCAGCTTTCAAACGATGGTGAAGGGCAAGCGATTCTTTATTTTGCGCGTCTTCATTCCGAGCTTGGCTGGAATCCGCACCACCATTAAATATGAACGACATTATATCCTGTAACAAGCCGGATTCAATTCTTTCGACACCCATTGAAATTCTCCCAATAGTGTATGCTCCCCGACGAAGAAAACCGTGAGGGTTGGAAACAACTTTGGAAATCTCCGACGCCAGTTTTGTGGGCACAATGGGTATGACTGTGTTCGCGGAGGGGTCGGTGAGCTTGTCAAGAGCTTGACCTATGTCTTGCGTTTCTTCGGTAGGATCGTGAAAACGCACTAAATCGTTCAGGTTTTCTTTCCTCTCAGCCGTTTTGATAAACTCTTCCAGGTAGCAGCTGAGCAAGCACTGCACTTCGTCCGCGTAACGCATCCTGATAGACCAGCACGGTGCGTCCAATGCTTCCAGGTTGGAGTGTGCCCTGCCGTCTATTATAACGTCTGCAGTTTGCAACGGCCACGTAGTTGCGAGCAGAAGTTCGACAACTGGGTCTTCAAGACAACCAGACAGCAAACCACTAAAATGCTTGGCAACTGTGTCGGGGTCTGTGATTTTTACAGGCCAAGCCCCTTCTACACCCCAATCATTTAAAACAAACGTAAATCGAGACGAAACGTGGATTTCGCAAGCCGGTTTCAATTCCTGGCCAATCTTTGACTTAAAGACGTACAGCAGTCCTGATAGGTGTGAGTACAGGACAGGTGTTTTCTTCAGGTGGACCATTTCGTACTGGGTTTGCACGCCATGACTTGACGCCTGACCTGATGGAGAAAAAGTACATGTCTCAGAAAATGAAACTTTCGTTCCCTATGACAAATAATGAAGATTTTAAGCGGTTGAACCACACATACCAAAAAAGTATCTCCATGAAACTAACATACTGGATGTACAGTCCATCACTTCCTAACTGCGACTAACTAGATAAATGCTTCTGCGAAACTGCACCTGAATACATTCTTCTCCACATCTCCTGGATTTGTACAAAAATGGGAACGTCGCAAAGAGTGTTGTTAAGTGAGACTGCAGCAGAACTTAAGAGAAGATTAGTTTTTGATTCACTTAATATGCCATTGGAAGATATCGGAGATATTACCAGAAAGCATCGCAGGCCATACCACCTGCACAAAGAAATAAAAAAAAGGATTGAATGTTTATATGCAGCAAACATTTTGACAATTCAATTTTAAGAGTAAGTTAAACAGACTTAGAAAAACGTATTGTTACAGGTACAACCTTGCCAAACAGTGAGCTCTTGCAGGAAAATCATTACTGCGATCCATTGCATCATCTGCAAAATGAGGGAGTTGGAAATCATCTTCGGTATTGAACTCATCAAACTGCTCAAGCTCAGTTTGCTTAAGTCGGTATAAGGTCAGGTTGAATGGGACGTTGGCAAAACTACAGCAAATACATAAATACAACCATTTACAAATTAACATAACTACACCATTAAGGTATTTTCATGGGTTGTAGCCACATATAATCTATCAATAAATTCCTATGAAAAAGTGTATTTTCTGTTTGACCCATTAGGAAGAGAATTAAAAAATCAAATCACACCACTTTCGTCAGGTTTTTCCTATGGAAATGCAAACATTTTCACATTGTATCAAAACAGCATCTTAAAATGAACTTAAAATTAAATCTCTGCAGCCACGACCACTTGCAAGTTTTGAAAATTTTTTTAACTTCATTATTACTCATGTTCACTTACTGCTCAGACACATGCGGATACTCATGGAAGATTGATTTAGGTTCTATCTGACAAGAAAAATGTGCACCTTTGGAATGGATGAAAATTAGTGGTGTGGCAACCAACTATTTGTAGCACTAAAGTGGTGAGCCATTTTGTTGATAATCATACTCAGCTACACCTGTTACAGTTAAAAGTATGTGTTGCTTTGTCTGAACCATTGCTGTTTTGCTAATACTCTGCTAAACTGCTTTTTGCAAATGATATTTTATAGGTTCAACCAGGTTTTTTTAAGGTGTTTTAGGTACCCGATTCGGGTCCCTACAAACAGAGAAAATTATCATCAGGTCCCTACAGGTCCATACCGAGTACCTAACATTTTCCTTAAAAAAGCCCTGGGTTCAACTATGTTGTTGAATTCAATCACAGTTACATGAATTCTAAGCCATAACACGCAAAGATTGCATTGCTACTCCTTCATATAGAGTCTTAACACCTTGAGAGCCGGTCTACGAATATATCGTACCTGGATTTTGGCCTGAAACCAATAGTGTTCGGTTGCCTTACCAACACCATAGCTCCTCCGCCGAAAGCGGTAGAGAGCTGTTCAAAGGCTCAAAACACACAGCAAGTCTTTTGGTCCGCACTCGAAAACAAAATGGTTTGGTTGGGGGTTGTGGATTTTTTGTGAGTGATGTCATAAGTGAAGTAGTTTTTGGGCCATTTTGGCTCATGTTACCAGGACTAGGGCCCAACTTCTAGGCCAAATTATTTTGCTGATTGGAAACTAGGTTCGAGTACGAGTCTTTTGAGCCTTTGATCAACTTTCTAGTATTTCTGGTTCAAAAGTTATCATATAAAATAAACAAATTAATTAATTACCTAATTAACTAATTAATGAAATATTTTTATTGCTTTAAATCATAAGTTTTGAACCCAAAACCCCAGGAAGTCATCCAAAGCATCAAAAGACTCAGATTGTAGCCTAGTTTCCAATAAAAACTTCAGTGAAATACTACCATGTAATAACGGGCCCAGGGCCGGGTGAAGTGGGCCAAGGTAGCCTAAAAGTCCTCAACTTATGACGTCACTCACAAAAAATCCGCATCCCCAACCAAAAATTTTTATTCAAGTGCAGACTAATAGACTTGCCATGTGTTTTGAGCCTTTAAACAGCTCTCTACTGCTTTAGGCACCAGAGTTACGCACGTGCCAGAGTACATACCCAGAAATGTTAGTGTTCGCCCACACCAGGTAAGCCATTATGTCAGGATCTTTGATGCCCTGCTGAGAAATAATTTGCATTGATTTTTTATACGATGCGCACATTCCTGCAACGTTTTTATTCAATCGCTTCAAATGTCAGATGCTTTTTACAAATCTTCATTTTTCGTCAATTATTCAACGCTCCTGTATGATGGAGACCAAATGCAGTAGTTGTCCATGAATTGTTTCAGTGTTCACGTCTCATCAGTATTGCTTTTGTGTAGTAAAAAATATATGTGGACAATGTGTACACAGCAAGCATAAAAAATAGTAAAAAGTACTGGGAAAGTGTTTTGCTCATCGCAAGGTTGGACACGTGCTAACACCAGTTATGTAATGCACCACTGTATGGCTATCCATCTTTTGTGCGCTTGTGAATGACAATACAGTTGTGGTGATGATAAAATGTTTTGCTCCTCTCGGTGTTGGTCATGTGCAAACACCAATTCTGTAATGCGCGCTGATGTATAGCTAACCATTTTTTGTGTTCTTGTGTCTGTGGCTATGATGTGAACCATGAGTCCGCAACAAAATAAAATTATAATGCTAGATTCTTAGAGCTCTCTGCAACATCATTTTTAGGATATTGAAGTACTGGCTTGTAATCGAGAAGATAAAATTTCTATTTTCTACCCTACGGTAGCCCATGTGGTAGGTGCTTCACGTTAAAGTATAGCTTAGGTTCAGAAAAACACGGTTAAGTCATAGTTTCACAAATGTCTCTTGTATGGAAGTATTGCACATGTGCTAAGAACAATCATAAAATTAAAGGAATGTGTAACTTTATGCTAAAGATTAATTTGGAACATTTTGTGGTTCAATGGATGGTGCATTAACCATGAAATATTTCACTTCCATCGAAGAAACTCCAAAACTTATGGGTGGATAAATCAGACATGAACCTCAAGTTCAATCAAATTCTGTATAGAAATCTAAAATGGAAAGGTAAAGCAAAGTGCCAACTAAATAAGAATTTCAAGAGACACTGGGGTTAAAGGCTAGTCCAAAAACAGTAGTATATATAAGTGTACAGTTCTAATGACAGAAGCAGAAAAGCATCTAGATATTTGCATTTGATTATTAATTCACTCCAAAAAAACTATAACAATTTTTGGAAAAAGCAGTCGACTCTAGCTTAACAGAAAGCCCTTTGATGCACTTATGCCTAGTTAACCAACATTCAAATTCAATTTAATGTTAACAAAGGTATCTCATAAAATCACACCTTAGTTTTTCTGACACAGTTTCCCATTCTCCACTTGTAAATTCACCTTTCTTCAATGGAGGCAGTCGTGCATAACAATTTAACTGCCAATCAATTATTTTTTCATCAATCTGTGCAACAAACTTTTCCCAATCTGTGACATTAGTGAAATCTGTAATTTCAAAAACTTCTTCTTCTTCAATTATTGAGCTGTTTCCTTTTGCCTCCATGAACATTTAAAACACACATAAGCAGATGAATGAAAACGTTCTTGGAGTAAGACTGTTTATAATAGGGCAGTATACAACAGTACACATATAATAAAACAAATTACATACATGTACTTATTGTGTTTTGCATCATGACTTTACAAAGTTATATTTCATTCTGCAAAAAAACTCAGAACTTTTACTTTTCAGCAGTAAAATCTCACAATATTAACATACAATCAAAAATAAATATTATGTAGCTCTTCAAAATGATAACACAAAATCGTTTATCGTGTATCACAAAGCAAACAAAATGTGGTAGACAACCAGGCAATGCAGCAACAGAGGCTGGGGTTGAAAAATGCTGAAAATACAATAACCTCCTTAACAATTACTGCTTTGAAACAGTCGCAATTGAAATCACTGGAGTGTATGGCAATTCCACTGCCCCGTATTTGAGCTGCCTTGCAAAGAAAGTTGTTGATGTTTAGCAGCTCTAGGGAGCAGCAGTGGTTCCACCAGCACCCAGTGGTTCCACCAGCACCAGTCTCTGGCTGTGGTCAGAGGGAACGCTGACCAGCATATTGGCCTGTGTGCAAGTTTGATCTGATTTTAGCTACCCCAGTGTATTAACCAGTATTACTGCCTGCCATTCCTTTCCGCTTGTTTGCACTTGCTGCAAGTTTTGTTGTACCCTTGTGCAGTATCATTTTGCTCCAATTTTTAGCTATCTTGACTACCAATCTCGTAATGATTATAGGCCAATATCCATACTACCAACTCTCTCTAAAGTTTTTGAAAAACTAATTTACAGCAGATTGTACTCTTTTGTTAAAAGTAATTGTATGAGCCCACAGGAATATGGCTTAACCCACAGCAACCATTCTATTGAATTAGCAATTGCTGCCATCTGTGATGACATGATATAGATTTGTAGTAAAGATAACAAACTAATAACATGCACTCTTTTTCTAGACTTGAGCAAAGCCTTTGACTGTACTGATCATAACATATTACTTGAAAAACTGTTTTACTATGGACTAAGAGAAACACCCCTAAAACTTCTTGATTCTTACTTAGAAAGCAGGGTTCAGTGTACTAAAATATCAGGTACTAAATCTTCTTCTTTGAATGTAATATGTGGTATACCCCAAGGATCTATCATTAGGCTTTTACTTTTCCTTACATGTTAATTCCATTGTGTAAGACTCCAACTTTAATACTGTTTTATACGCTGATCATATCTATCTTCATATCTCAGGAAAAAACACATTATTAAAAAAAAACTAGTCAACCATGAGCTCAAAAAAAATAATCACTGGGCCATTCTCAGAAAGTGGTCAGGGCACCCTCTCCAATTTTCTGAAATTTTGCTCAAATTGTCATTACCCCATAGGATGAACATCTGCCAAATTTGAATGAAATCTGTCAAGAAATGGCATGATTATAAAGCTTTTTAGTTGGGCGCGTTTAGCCAAGGGGGAATAACTTGTTCATATTTGGCCATGTTTAAAGCCTTATTACTGCCACACTACATTAGTGAACAACCCCAATATTTCAGGGATGCTAGTGACTTTGCCAAATATTGAAAAAATAACAATATCTACATCGTGACTTTCAAAGGCCATAGACCCCCAAAATTGACTGTTTCTAGCTCTTGCTACAGATTTTCAAAAATTTTCAAACCTCGCCACGGTTTTATTTCTTGATAGTTTTTGCTCGTACTTGGGAGAATTGTTGCTGACACAATTATCTTTGACCTCAGAAAATTTTATTGCAAAATATCAAAAGGTTTGTGAGATATCTTGGGCCAAACTTGGCACAAAATGAAAAAACTAGAAAAGTGGGGTACCTTTGTCGCCGTCGGTTACCCATGACCGCAGTGAAAATTTGCATTGAAAAAATTTTCACATATTTATTGTGATATGACAAGTTCACCATACAAAATTCATGAATGGTTCTCAATGTTTTCATAGAAAAAAAATTTGATGAATTTGTACAAAAACTACAAATTTTGTGCAATACAGAGGTCTTAATATTCACTATTTTTCATTATACCATTGTTATTCACACTTGCTTCACAAATTCATTATTAAATTCTAGAATTTTAGTGTGTCTTGTGCAAAGTCAATTGCTTGTTTAGGTAGAATGAAACTGAAAAATTGTATGTTTCATTTCACCTAACACTTTGACGGCTGGTCTACGGATGTATCGTACCTGGATTTCAGCCTAAAACCAGCAGTTTTCGGTTGCCTTACCAACGCCACAGCTCTTCCACCGATTGTGCTAGAGAGCTGTTTAAGGGCTCAAACAGACCGGCCAGTCTTCTAGTCTGCACTCGAAAAAAAAATTTTTGGTTGTGGGTTGCGGATTTTTTGTGAGTGACATGATAAGTGAAGTGGTTTATGGGTCATTTTGGCTCATATCTCCTCGCCTAGGGCCCAACCTCTATCCAAAGTATTTTGCTGAAGTTTTCACTGGAAACTAGGCTCGAGTGCGAGTCTTTTGAGCCTTTGATCAACTTTCTAACGTTTCTGGTTCAAAAGTTATGATCTAAAACAAACAAATTAATTAATTATTTAATTAGTCAAATATTTTTATTACTTCAGATCAGGGGTTCCCAACCTTTCTCTTACCATGTACCCCTTCAGCATTCCGAAAGATGAGCATGTACCCCTACAGCATTTCAACAGATAGTATGCACCCTTTCAGCATTTTGACAGATGCACATGTACCCTTACAATTTCCTATGACAATACATTTTATCATGATTAATCATAGATATGTTTAACAATAAGCATATAATAATTTTTGAAAAGAATATTCGCTGACATGTGTAAATATTTTGAAATAAAATATATGCAAATATATTTTGCTCATCTATTGATAACCTTAAATGTACCCCTTCGGATAGGCAAATGTACCCCAGGTTGGGAACCCCTGATTTAGTCTAAAACTACTCGGTGTTCTCTCAAAGAAGCTAGCCTTGTCCCTAAACTAGATCTAGAGTTCTTAAACACAAGCATGCGTTCGTATCGGAATCAATGCAAAAAGGGCAATATTGGTCAGTGCGTTAAAACAATCATGGCATGACAACGCGTAACTTCTGCTTGGTTGATTATATCATTTGGTAGCTCAGAAAGACACTCTAGTAAACAACTGACGTCATGAAGCACGGTATTGCCCCTAAAAATGCAGTAGAAATAGATTTACTGAAGGCCTATTTTTAATTTTCTTGTACAGTTTTCAAAAACATTTATCCCTGATTTGAGAAGCCAATTTGTTTCGCGACCCCAAGTTTACATTTAGCGACCCCAAGCCGGCTTGGGACCCATAGTTTGAGAAGCTCCGTCCTAGTTAACCAGTAAGATTTAGTCATGGGACGTACCACCTTAATTTATATAATAAAGAGATACGCAACGCAACCAAGATTGGTGACCTTCGCGATGTCAGAGCTTTGTTGTGCATGCAGCGCGTCGTCGATTGTTACGACACAAGACTGCAAAATGTTTTTGAGGCCTATGCCAGAATTTTTGTTTGTGTGAATGCTCTGACGCCTGTTAGCTGTGTAGATAATATTTTGATGAATTTGGTGTCCAAATGAAATCGGCAAGCATCGAATAAATTAGTTTGATGTAAAAAAATCGTCCTCTTAAAGGGTCTTTTAGGTGGAGGGGGGCTGGAATGGACCTTGCCTAGGACGTACGACGCAAATTTAAGACAAAGAGTAAAGAGAATGTGTTTGTTTACTGATTGAGCAGAGTGACGTCATAAGCTATGAGAGGGCACTGAAAATGGATCTTGCCTAGGGCCAGCCGCTGGAATGTTTTGCGTCGGCCCTATCACCTACATACTTCGCGTACATTTGGCAGCCTTCAGTATATTGCACTCCGATACGAATGAATGCAGTACCTACATATTACATTTTTGAGATAATCGTTGTATGTTCTCTGTTGCTTCAGATTCAGACAAAGTGCTTGCAAAACGACTGCGGACCCGAAGTAAACTTTTGCTGGTGGAATTTACACCCGATTGTTCGTACAGTGGCATTGGCAATGATTGTACTTTACTTAACTTCCGCAGCAGAGGTAAATTTTTTGTTTTAAAACCCCATTGCTAAGAGAGCAGCACGGAAATTTTAAACTTTTTTGTTAGGCATTTCTACTCCTTTATGATCCTCCTCCTCTAGGTCTGCAAGCTATTACGAAAGTGTGGATTGGATCATTGAATCTGATTCTTGCAGGTACATTTTGTGAGCTATTTACCATAATACTTTGTTGCCAAATGCTTTCGTTACGGATGTTTTTTCTTTTGAACACCGGATGTTTTTTCTTTTGTAAGTGAAAAATATTAAAACTGAATAAAGATTGTGAAGAAATATTTTTTAAATAATGATTCCTGTTCTTCAGTAAGCACTGATTCAAAATTTTGGATATTGTGATTTACACAAATTCCTTCATTTTTTTATAACATACCATCATTGACCCAAGTGTAACTTCGTTTATTCATTCATTTTCATACACGCTTTTCCTCTATGGAGGATTGCGGGGGCCGAAGCCCTAGGACAGCTATGTCCAACCGAATTGCTTGCTGAACCAAAAATTATTTCACTATCTAAACCAGGGCCGCACATTAAATGACATGTTAATGAGGGCCGCACATTGAATGTCTTACTTTGACCTCAGCAAGCTAAAGTTAGTTTAAGTTAATGTACTGGAAGCGTACGTATCTTAATTGCAATGGCAATGACTGTTTGGGGTCTTTAACCACTCCGTAAGTGCGATTACATAGGCAAGTTTAGCGCTATGGAACAAGGGTTGAAATCAGAAAACTGGTACAAGTTTTGGACTAGGGTGTCAATGGACACGTGGAATTCTCTTAGCACGTGGTATAGACGCGATAAAGTGGCACTGAGAACCGTGACATCAAAAATGTCAAATCTAATATTATCAAAATATAGACAGCTTGCCAGCATAAGATATAGACGGCTACTTATACCACAGCGAAAAATTAACTGGGCCGCACACAAACTTTGACTGGGCCGCATGTGCTCCGCGGGCCGCGGTTTGGACATTACTTGGACATAACAGCCCTAGGAGGACTCGAAATTCCTTACTGTTTCCAGCAATCTCAGATAGTTCTGCTTGCTCCACACTAAGACGGGACCAAGCCAGGTCGGAGATGTAATCACGCCACCTGGTTTTCGGCCTTTTGGTAACCACGGGCGTAACGAGGAAGGCAAGGGTGGCACAATTCCCCGGGCGCCGTATCACTATGGGGACGCCAATTCACTGCGGGAGGCGCCGAAGAGTCCCAACAATGTCACAAGTACTTCCTTCAATAAAGTAGATTTTCTTCCGAAAGACCTCAGGTTCGAACACGGTGGCGCCAGATTTGCTTCTTCCCCCGGGCGCCATCTAACTTCGTTACGCCCCTGATGGTAACGCTTCTAGTTTGGTTTGAATACCTTTCAACATTTGTGCAGCTTCCAGAGATTTTTATTCATTTCTCAAGTGTAATAACTAAGGAAACCAAAAGTCAATAAAGTCAAATTTTTTCTGTTTTATTTAAAATTTTTGAAACGTCCACAAACTAAATTTCACAGTGATACCACGACCGAATCAAAAGTTATAATGTTAAAAAAAACGTCAAAATTTATCGTTAGATCAAAATTTTCTTTCAGCAGAGCTTTTGCTTTACCGGTATTTTATTAAAGCTTCAACAACAGATGTTAATATGCTTTTGCAAGTTTAGTTGCAATGCTAACATAGTAATCGATTTGTTGCGACTTCTGACATAAGGTTGTTTTCCCTACTATTGTACGACTGAGTAGGCTAGGCGTGGTAATGAAAAAAACGTGGTCACACAGTACTTTGTTTGGTAAACGCACAATCAATTATGCATAGAAACATTAAAGGCAGTGGCGTGAAGTAGTACTTGATGCTGAATTACAACAGTGCAGAACATTCTCAGTGACTTCAGTTTTCGTCTGCGGTTTGTTGCCTCTATAGTGTTACTGAGTCTTTTACACTTTCATTTTTGTTTTGTTTTAACAGACTAAAGATTTTTAACCATCTGTTTAATTTCTAATGTATGCTTTGTATTCCGCATTTCAGTTGCAAACGCAGAAATTGATAGGTCAAAATTTTAAGCTTTTAGGTCAAAAAATTGGTTGCCCTAGTAATAACGTCAGCTATATCACTCTTTATAAGTACGTTTTGTCATTTTCGCGCGACTACCTCCAAATGTAATATAGAAACGAAAACTACGGGATTTTTTGCATGTTCTCAGAATTCATCTATAGCCTTTGTTATGCCCTTAAATATTTTGTCCATTTCCTGAAAATTCGAAAAATTCCTTTCAAGCTTGTCTATTGTTAGCTTTTTCGATGCGTTCTTTTGGCCTGGATTACTTGTAATGAGCTCAACTAACCAAAAATAGCAACCAAAACAACTCATCGTGGTTGTGAGGGGGAAAATGCCTGTGTGAAAAAATAAATATTTCCCAAAACTAAATAATAAAATTCAAATTTTTGTTTTTTACGCCTTACCTTTTGCCAAGAGCAGTATGTTGGCCCATGCGTGCAACCGTAAAAAATTTTTGTTTTTGGCATTTTTTTGAAAAAAAAACAAAAAACTTTCAAAAACTAGAACAAGTTTACCTTCGTTTCGAAAACACTTGCGTTTTGCAAATATTTTCTAAATAAAAACATTTTCGTTTCAAAAAATTTTATTTTCGTTTCGGAAAGACTTTCACTTTTGTTTGCAAATTGAATTCTTTTCGTTTCAAAAACAAAACTAGTTTTTACTTTCGTTTGGAAAACATTTTCATTTCGCAAATGTTTTCTAAAGAAAAACATTTTCGTTTTAAAAAAAATTATTTTTGTTTTGGAAACACTTCGTGAAACAAATCGAAAAAAAATCGCATCAGTTTTGTGGTCGTGGCCCATGCGTGCCACCCTCCGTTGTGGGCCAGTGTTTCCACTTGAGAAGGCTTGATTTGCAGATTCTCCTATGTCGATGTATGGCTCCAGTAGCTCGGGATCTTATTGCGTGTACGTATAGACTAGTCTGAGTCTTTCCTTGTTGTGATGACCAATCCTTGGGGAAATGTCTTAGAGGGATTTGTGACATAAGACGTATAACTTGTGGATTAGAGTAAGTGAATGTTATTGGTATCGTTTTGCCCAAGAGAAGCGGGTGGATTGTGCGCATGGGGAGTAGTGGCTGTGATGCAGTCAGTCAGTACTGGAATATGCTGGCCCAGTGTTTTTTAAGCCGTTTTTGGGTGTCAAAATGACACCCTAAAATTTTGCAGTGACACCCTAAATTCTGAAAGCCTAGATATGGTTTTGCCTTGTATTGAAGTAAAACGAATTGAGGAAAGCATGTTTTCCTGCACGTGGCCACTGCAACAGATGGCTGCATTGTCGTGGGTACCGCCTCGCTTCGGCCTCTTACTATACTGCCGCAGATTTGTACAGTACGGTGTACAAAACTGCGAAAACACTATGCAAAAAAAAACACTGCAATTATGGAAGTGTTTTACTGTTTCACCATTGCGATCGGCTTGCCTGGCGATGCATCAAACTACAACAAGGACAAAAGGTCGGCAGTTACAACGCGCATTCAAAACAGGGTGGTTCTCGAGTGAGGCAGCAGTGAGAATAAAGAGTGAGATGCCGCACTGAAGCAGCTGTCAGAAAAAAATCATGCAATGTGTGTTGTTTTACTGCGACTTATGAAAACAAAAAATTTTAACATGCTGCTTTCCTTTTGTCAACATTGGCACCTCACCTGACAGAACTGAGCAAACTTTTTCAGGCGGTATATTTTAACTTTGCACAGATGAAAGCTTCCGTAGAACTGTGCATCAATAAGCTCTCTGATGCCGCTGCTAAATCCGAGCTTAAAGCTAACTGCGAAAAGTTTGATAATGAATTTGGGGAACTTAGAACGCCGGATGGTTGTGTGTCGAGTAGCATGGCGTTTTGAAAGGGCACCGAAAGATTGGCAAATTGATCATCTCCATACACAAAAAGGGAGACAGGAGTGAATGAACCAACTACCGCGGCATCTCTTTGCTTAGCCTCCCAAGAAGAGTGCATGACATGATGCCACGAAAATAATTTAACCAAAGCTGGATGACACCCAGTGCGGTTTTCGATGTTGCCGTAGCACTACAGAACAAATATTCACACCAGCAAATTTTCGAGAAATCCTGGGAGTATGCTAAAGAAGAATAGACATGTTTTGTCGACCTCGGGAAAGAATGGAAAGTATATTGCCGGGTTCCTCGTTAAAAGTTCTGTGGTTGTTGTGGGAATGCGGTGTGACTGGTGCCTCTTGGTGGCCGTCAAGTAACTGTATTCCTGCTCAGAAATTTGTGTCCGTATCGACGGAGGTAAATCACAACCGTTCAACTTTGGTGTTGGACTCCGGCAATGGTGTATGCTGTCACCACTCGCCAGTCTATATCAGGGCTCTTTACACAATGGCTCCCGGACCAAATCCGACCTGTGAAGCCATCTCACCCGGCCACAATGCATTTTGCCAATAATGAAAAAATAATATATTTACGAAATATCTGTTGATTTGGTAGAATGGAACATGTCCTGAAAAATAACATTATGCAAAATGTCCGGCCCTCGAACTGTTTTGCAATAGCTTATGTGATCCTCTCTCAAAATTTTGGAGAGCCCTGGTCTACATGAACTGGATAGCCAGTCATCGACGCGTCGGCGAGGGTGCCACGTTTGGGAACTGCAGGATGAATCATTTGCTTTTTGCGGACGAATTGGTACTGCATGCGTGGATCTTCTCAACAGCACTGGCGTAGCCAGCCCAAAAATTGGAGGTTGGGAAAATATTTGATTTTAGGCAAATAACACTATTTTGTTTGGAAAAACACCACTCAAAGCACAAAATGACTATAGGCCCCTGTGCCCCCCATGGCTACGCCTATGTCAACAGGGTCTTCAGCACGCATTAGATCGATTTTCTGCTGCGTGTGACCAAGTAGGAACGAAAATCAGCACTAAAAATTGAGGTATTTTGTCTTTCAAGAAGCCCAAGGCAGTGCATTCTGCACGTGAGCGAAAATACATTGCAGCAGGTTTAGACGTTCAAGTACCTTGGGGTGGTATTTGCGAGTGACGGAAGTCGGAACAAAGGGATTGATACACGGATTAGTAAAGCTAACGCAGTTCTGTGCAGGGGCGGATCCAACCAGTAAGTTTAGGGCGGCGATTTCAGTAATATTTGGCATTCAAGTCTCATTACGGGTTCACTACTGTAAGGGAAATGAAGTATGCTTCACAACACTGCTGTGACAAAACAATAGACGACAGAATGGGCTTATATCGCGAATGTTGTTTTCCGAATTGCAAAAAATTATGGTGAATAAAGATACTTCCGTCGGTTTTAAGGGGAGCGATCGCCCCAGTCGCCCCCCTTGGATCCGCCCCTGGTTCTGCGTGAGCTTTATTGCTCCTAGGTGATGAAACGGGTGCTTTCAAAGACCGCAAAGGTTTCAGCTTTTAAATCGGTCATTGTTCCGATCCTCGCCTGTGGGCATGAATCTTAGGTGACCACTGAAAGAATACTGACAAAACAACAGTCGGCAGAGATGGGATATTTGCGAAGAGTCCACGGTGTGACACTTCGTGACAAGGAGCACAGGTCTGTAATCCGTGAAGCCTGGAATGTCAAGCCACTTCTCCGAATCGAGAGACCCCAGCTGTGTTAGTTCGGACATGTATATCCAGAATGTCCCAGGAAAGAATAGCGAACTAAGTCCTTTGGGCTACAGTCTACACCCACTGGAAAACGGCCCAGGTAGCGTGACTATATCTCCGACCTTGCTTGGTCCCGTCTTGGTGTGGAAACAGCAGAACTACCTGAAATTGCATGCTGTTGATCGTGAGGTATTTCGGGTCCTCCTAGGGCTGCGGCTCCGGTGACTCTTCCAAAAGGAAAAGCGGGCACCAAAATGAGTGAATGAATGAGTATGTAGGCCTACACTGAACCCTTCTATTTATGAAATTGTCTTTAGTTTGTTTGCCAAAAGTAAATGTCGTATTCAAATAATTAAGCATACCTGGATGGAAACTTGCGTTTTTGTGAAAATTAGTTAAAAGTATCAGACATACTGTAGAAGGGAATATGGTGTTGACACCCTGAAGCTCAACCACAACACCCTTTTGAAAACCTTAAAAAAATACTGTACTGGCCTGTAGCCTTGGTTGAAAAGTTGATAGCTGCTTCTAGATTTAGGTAGCCCCAAGAATTTTACTGGGGATCATCTGTCAAAGTTGCAAAGTGTGCCTGCCAAATTTCAACGATTTTTGGCAATTTAGGCAGAAATTTGATAACTGAAAAATTGAAGGGTTATCTACTTGCTCCAGTTACGATTACCTCAAACTATGTAACGGGCTCCATGTGGCGCAGTTTTCGACACAGTTCTGTGATACTGATAGGCAGTGTCGATTTTGCTCGTTGGCAGTGACGCTTGTCCAAGTAAACGCACGGGAAGCCCGTTACACTGTTTGAAGCCCGTTGCACCACTGCTCCAAACGTAGACACCAGTTTTGACAGTTTTGTACGGAATGTGTTTTTGTAAACAATTGAAAGTTGCCAAATAGATATTAAAAGCTTAACTTTAAGTAAACAACATCAAATAATATCGAAATGCAAGTTTTATTTACAACTATTTGTAATTGGTATGAGCCTTAAACCAAGTTGTGTTTGAGCCCGAGCATTGATCAGTCAAGCACCGCTTTGATTTGTACCACCAGAATGGTATTGACAACACGCTACAAAAACGGCGGTTAGCTTAGACTTGTTCCTCTTTCTGCAAGATGTCAATACCAGATCTAGCAAGAAATGCAAAGTATTTAAAAACCTTGACTATTGCTGTGTTTGTGAAAAATCTTGGTAAGTTTTGCAATCTTGCCCTCTTCGGTAAGCGACTAAGTGATGCGCAAAATCTCCGCTTTTCTTCTAACACATTTCAGCATTGATTGTGTTTTCCCCGTTCTTGCGCTTGTTCTTTCGCTTTTACATGGACTAGATTTTATTTTCTGAATGAGCTGTATATGCATCCCATGACGTACACTCGTGGTGCATTGTCCACTGGCAGCGAGTATTTTACATTGAATAATTTTCAATGATTGAAAAAATTTTAGTGTCTACACATAATATTTTGCATGACAGTGACTAACTGGACCTTCATGAAGTTTTTATCCTGTATATCGCGGAAACAAACGTCAATCCAGTATTACCTTAAGAAATTCAATGCAATTAAGATATCACTTAGGTCACAGTCCGAAAGGAGTACAAAACCGAGAATGAACGAAGCTGAACTGAACTTAGGTCACAGGTTAACACTACATGATAACAATAAGATTTGTTGCCAAAATAATATAAATTGAAATGTGAGCCATTAAACCGTAATATAATGTCAGAAGGACGTACACGATAGAGGTTCAAACTACTGCTAAGAAGTTGTTTGGGCACTCTTGGAATATCTGTTAAATTTTGGTGGTCATAGTGCACGATTAATGAAACGTGGTTTTATGTAGCTTTATCTGGAATTGCTTTCATGCTACTGTGGAATTACTTGGATTCAACATACTTCTATCAACCAACCTTCAATGAGGCTTTCCCGAACTACCAGCACCATCTTGCAAACTCATTTAATTGTGCAATAACAGTGGCTACCCTCCATTTTTTGTCTGGAATGGGTTTCCTTTTTGTGTTGATTTTCTCTCCAAGATATCCCAGGTAAGTATACGTTTGTCAACTTGTGCTGCAGTAGCATAACAACGAGGCGTTACAATGGTTCAGATCTAACCTCCTAATTTATGAGGAAAGTTGCGCATTTTCGGCATCTGCATATTGCCTTCTTGTGACTCTGTAAGTTATCTATTATTTTTCCAAAGCATGCTGTGATGACAAGATAAAGGAATTTACGATTGACGAGAAAACTTGGTAGATGGACAACCTTCACTGTAGTTTTCGCCATGCGAGTACCGATAGGTACCATTGTTGCTAAGTGCTTAATGCAACGGTATTTTATTCAATGAATTGGATGAGAGGAACGACCCAAGCCATATCACAATCCTCCAATGCAAATGTGGGTCAGCAAATGGGATCGGACTTGGGTCCGTTCATAAATATTTGTCTACCTTTCAGTAAAGAAATAAAAGATTTGATTGGTAGTTCAGTGATTAATGTACTCTACAAGTGTAAGCGTATAAAGTCACTGTCCAGAGCATCACCACTAACCAAACTTGATTGTCACTTGCTTGGTTTCAAGCTCAAAAACTTCTCTTAACCTGAAGCAGGGGCGGATCCAGGCGGCAGGGCCGTGCTTAGCAAATGCGGGGCCCGATTGGAAGCACTTTTGCGGGGCCCCACTCAGGGGAGTGTGCGGAAATTTTTGAGGAGGGCATCAAGTCACAATGATAGAAATCGGTGATGTGAAAGAGCGGTGTCCGAAATGGTTACTACTCCCCAGTTTCACCTTTCCAGTAAGGACGTCAACGCCGTAGCACCCAATTAATCCAAGGGTTGCTACTGTCAATACCTTCAGGGGAAGTACTGTTTGTAGTGCGAGTGGACATCAAGAGCTAAAAGGTTTGCAGTGTTATCAAAAGATTCTGTTTTTCCGTGCAGAGTATATTAGCATGGATGACTTACCGCTTCACTAGTTGGCAGTACTCTTTTGCAATGAAACTTAGAAAGCCGTGTCCCATCACTTTCGTTTTCGGAAAAACTTCTGTTGTGATTGAAAGTAATCCCTCTTGGACTAAATAGTCCCCAGCATTCCGACTCATTACACCTAGACATGTAGCAGGAACGTTTGTCTTACTAAATACAATTTGAAGTGTGTTAAAGTGCACGAGAACCATTTTCACTGTGGTGTGACTCTTCTCAGCGCCGTAACAGCTCAACTCTGATCCCTCAAAAGCTTGCAGGGCCCCCCCTAATTGTGATTTATAAAAAACTATTTCGACGTTATGCTACATCTCGAGGCCGAATGGCCTTCAAAACAAAATATCCTGATTGCAGACACAAATTTGGCAGAACAAGTCCCGTAGCCAGGTTTTAAGGTTTGGGGGGAAAAATACACTTTTAGGGAAATATTTTTCTTTTATAATATATTTGAAACAAATTTTTCTGAGTACAACAAAATTTTGGTCGGCACATAAAAGATTTGGGGGTCACTGCCCCCAAATGTCCTCCGTGTCTGTGAGATTGGACTGAACCGTCGCGAGAAAGTGTTCCAGTGGGGTGCTTCATGTCTGTGCAAGCGGGCTAGACATTCTGAAAATTTATTTTTAATTCACAGCATTTGCAGATTGTGCAGATGAATTATAAATATTTTCCCGCAAATACCCACAATAGGCTCGTGGTTTCCAACAAAGATTTTTTGAACGAGCTTAGCAAAAGGAATTAGGTCGTAAAATCATTGTCATTTAAATTGACGGCGATTGTTTAGAGATGTCATAGTGAAATCCAAATGTAAAAAAATTTTGCAGGAAATCAGAATCAACCAATCGTTCAGTTGTGAAAACACTGTTACCGAAGGAACAAATCTGAGGCCGCCAAAGTAGTGCGCGGCGATGAACATTTTCTTTTTGCGCAAATTGATAAACATTACTAAGAGTTTAAGTGAAATATGCTTTCAAAGCGTGCGCATTAGGCTTTTTGCTGGCCGAAATACGCATGCATATACGTTGCTGATATCTAGACTTGTTAATCTCCTGGTGCATGGAACATGTATATATTCATCAGCAACTTTCATGTGTTTAATACTATAAAGATAATTTTATAAATTCATCAGCAACTTTCATGTGTTTAATACTATAAAGATAACTTTATAAATTCATCAGCAACTTTCATGTGTTCAATAATATAAAGATAACTTTACATTACAGTGTTTACATGTTGAAGCAGAACGTGTTCAATCGGTTTAATATCCTCATATATAAGGTGACTGTTGGGGTTGTATACAGTGGGGTGTTTAAGGGAATGCAAACGAGGGATTTACCTCGGGCCCCCTTTTTAGGACCACCCTCAAGATATTCTGAGCGTAAATATTCCTCATTTTTGGTGAAAGGTTTATTATCCGCTCATATGATATTTTCCGAACCACATCCTGATTCAGTACTCTACCTTCAAAGGGGTCCCCAACAACAACTGTAATGTGCAGGTACTCTGCCTTACAAGGTCGCCCAACAGCAACTGCAGTGTGTGAGAGCTCTGCTTTCAAAGAGGCCCAAAGTAATTGTAATCAGGGTTCCTAAGCAGTCTTGGAAAGTATGCAAATATTTTTTGTAATTTTCCAGTCTGGAAAAGTCTCGAGACAATTTTTTTTGGTCTGTTAGTATGGAACAATAAAACCATTTTCTAGACTCGATCTTTTGACATACATTTCCATATTATTTTATTCAATATTGATATAAGTTTACTCATATAGTTTCAAATTTTGCAGTGTTTATTTATGACCTTGGTTGGTCATACGGAAATGTTAAGTCTGGAAAAAAATCCGGAAAATGTCTGGAAAAGGTCTTGAAAAAGTCTGGATATTTATTTTCAAAATTGCGTAGGTACCCTGTGTAATATATAAGCACTTTTCTTTCAAAGGGGCCCCCAAATGCAACTGTAGTGTGTAAGTACTCTGCTTTCAAAAGGGCCCCCAACAGCAACTGCAATATGTAGTGTTGCAGTCACAATGCTGCGTCGCGTTGAGCCACCTGAAGAGAGAGTTGAACCGATGGCCGTCCGCATGTAAAACCAATAAAGGTGTGTTTTGATATTCAAGCGCGAGGCCTCCAAAAGCGCGAGACGCCAAGAATTTGCCCGGTTTGTCCAATGGTTAATCCGGCCCTGCATGTACGCTAACGTCACCTTCAACACTCCAAGCAATGAATGCTGACGCTTTACGTTCAAACCTCAAATAGCCTACATTTAATCCTTCACAAACGTATCAAAATGATCAGGTGATGTTATTCCAGTTATCAGCTGCAGATACTGCTCTGTCTATAAATTACAGGACAGAACAGAATATGGATTGATAGGAACTTTACTGATTTCATGTGTTTCAAATTTCAATTTGGGGTTTCGAAGCTTTCTTGGGGACTAAGTGGTGCCGGGACTGAATTTAGATTCCGGTGACAGCGTGCCCCCCGAATTGGGGGGTATGTGTTGGTGATACGGTTCTGACTCTTCTAAAGCTTTTTTTTATTTTCTATGGCAGTTCTGCTAAATTCTTGTCCAACGTTCCTCTCTTTTTCTGCTTCGGCCTTTTTTGGCTTTAACTTTAGCTCTCTTTTGGCTGCTGCCACATAATATTTTCGGCCTATGTTTCTTGGTCTTTGACTCATGGTATTTAGCCAAGTTACAGACACGAAACAACATATTCTTAAACAAATACCCACATTCGACTGTTACAACCAAAAGCAAAACACCAGTATAAGACTTGCATATCAGTGTATGTCTGCACGTAAATAATGGTTATCGTAGAGTACCGGTTAAAACCACAAACCGCTGATTAGAGCAGGTTTTCATTGAAAAGTGAAATAATTGCTTTATCTTCTAACATGGAAGAAATATGTGAAGTAATTGCAGATTTCCCAATAACTACAAACCAATATTTAGAAATTTTTCAAAACAGGCAAGTACTTTGGTAACATTGACGTACGAGGTGGAAGGGCACTTGCTCTCACAGATTCGGGCATGGTTCAAAAAATTTCGGGCAAAACTGCCCGATATCTTTGGGTAATTTGCTTTAAGTAGAATCATCGGCCTGCAAAGCATTCCTGTTGAAGATTGTTTTTAGTGGCTTAGAAATTCAGGAAAATCAAACTTTTACCTTCTTTTAAACCAAAGGTCCCTTATGCCTAGGTTTGGTAACCTCCAAAACTTTCAGGAAAGCCATCCCGCTTTTTCACTCTTTACAGATATTTTGCAACCTTGAATTTGTTAGGCTATATCTCAGAAACTATGACGCCCATCTGTTTGATATTGAGGCCATAGGCCTTGTACCGGTAGTACTTAATGATGCAACTTTCACCGTAAGAACATCATAAGGCTTACTACGCTCAAAAAATGCCTGTCACTTCTGTTTCTTTGCAAATGGCTTTATTGTTAATTTTCTTAAAGAAATTTTCTGTTACTCTTACAAGGAACCATTATTGTTTGCACACCGTGAGTATTCAATCGATTCGCATAATTAAAACTAGGTTTATTTTAAACTTTTTCGCCAATCTCAGGTTGCCTCATGACACCTCTACGAGAGGGAAATTGAATACGGCTGATTAAGCAGCACACGTTTGCCATTATGAACTAAAGTCAACCTTCAGAAGACAATCAGCAGTAACCATTGAAACAGCAATAACTATCGAACTGTATTTTGCAGCAAACACTGACACTTGACCTGCCAAATAGCCTATGAAACGCTTATAACCGCAACAGAAAAAAGCTTCAAATTTTAGCCCTCGCTTCCTTAAATTACAGTAGCTATTGAAAAAACTAGATTACAAAATGCAATGTTCTATCTATTGAAAAAATTTGGCTACACTTTACCGAAAAATAATTGCCATTGTTACGATCAAAGAACGAATTGCGAAGATTTAAAGGCGTTAGATACCGCGCAGCTTCCATTGTATTTCGTTGGTAACGGGCCCCACGGTAAAATACGGTGGGCCCTGCGCCGGCACTACATAATAAGCAGCTTCGATTGAAAGTGTAAATTTACGTAGGCTAGCAGCAGGCGATGGCCGGGCCCCCTTTGGCGCCGCGCTCGATTGGAAGCAATCGGTTCAATCGGCTAAGGGCCGGCCCTGCCACGGGGATGCGATTGGAGCGGTCGCCTCCCCTAAAACCTACGAACTTTATTCACCATGATTTTGTACAATTCCGAAAACAGTATTTGCGATATAAGGTCATTTTGTCTTTTATTGTTTTGTCAAAGCAATGTTGTGAAGTATACTTCATCCATCTTAAAGTAACAAAGCCGTTATGAGACTTGTCTACCAAATATTACTGAAATTCCCCCCCTCCCAATCTTACTTGCTGGATCCGTCCCTAACCTGAATGTGTGTAAGAACTAGTTGTACCTAACCATCGAAACGTTGGCCAATCTTTTAACCTGTTTTAACGTCAACATACTCTGACTGAAGTACTGTTTACTGAAATCCTGGCGTTTCCGAAACAGAAAGATTTCTTTGTTGAGATTTGTACATTTCATCATGGGCAATTCCATTTTTCCTTGACAGGATTGCCTCAAGACTACAACAACGTCGAGATAGTATTGAAAAGCATATCAGCAAGATCGAAGGAAGAATTTCCAGGCGAATCTTATTTTTATGATTTTGTAAATACTCGTATTTGCGACATAGTCAGTTGTGGTGCTTACTATTCCAGACAACAACACTGAAAATGAGGACACTCACTGCAGTATCAGTCAGTAAAAAGAGCAAATACTCTGTAGGCTACATATATCAATAGAGCGCAATAATTACGACAGTGCTAAAAGTTTGTTTTTTTTACGAAGGTGAAAGAAAAGTTGTTTTATGTTTACCTTGTTAAGATGTAAACTGCAAATCTTTATCTCATCTATATGATGTATGACACTGTCTGTGAAAAGAAATATTTTCTCAGCAAAGAATCAGACACTTTAAGATCTTACAATGTATATATTTCTCTTACGATGTAAGCATCATCAACCCTGCGAAGTGCATGAAGTATAAATAGAATAAAATAAAATAAAACCTACAAACAGGAAAGTTACCAATCAAGAAAATCGACGGTAATTGAAAAATTGCAAGTCCAGCTGCCCACTTTATATTGGAAAGGAAAAGGTCACAGAAGGAACAACTAACCAAAACAAACTACCAAGTGTACAGTGACGTTAACAAACATAATAACAATGTAGTGCAGTGGTTCTCGAACGGAAGCCACTTGGCTCACCAAGGGAGCAATTTTCAATCTCTGGGAGGAATTTTCCTCCAGGGAGGAATTGGGGAGGAAAAGCTGTGGAACAAAAGTAAGTATTTATTGCTATCAGTTTATTCAACATAAAACGAAACTGCGCATCGAGTTTAGTATAAATGGGATTATCTAAAGTACGCAAACACAAGCTGCTTCACCATCATCGTTTGAGCCAGTTCCTTCAGTCTACTGCTAGACCGCATTAGATCACAGGGCAAGTGTTGAGCAGCAAACCGATGGTCTCATCATTCAGAACCGTCAGGCCGTGCAATCCATGGGGAGGTTGATGTATTGGATATTGGAGGCAGGGCCGTGGGAACCGCCC
>Ga0210059_1002016_pt1 | contig 31423 bp, 23 predicted proteins | sample Ectturendosymbi2_FD_188042 | JGI IMG/M metagenome (GOLD analysis project Ga0210059, IMG submission 188042) | Ecteinascidia turbinata endosymbiont from Florida, USA - Sample 2 (SPAdes) (version 2) | ecosystem: Host-associated > Tunicates > Ascidians > Unclassified | place: Key West, Florida... | reverse complement strand
CTATTTTCCCTCCTATCCACCTCTATAGTTACTCACCCCACCCCCTGTACATAGGCATGCTTTTCTCCACTATTTTTTGTTATTGTTTTTATGCTTATTTTACCTGACGTTGATTTGATGCTTTTTATTAGTTTTATTACTGCTTGTAAAACGTCTTCAATCAAAATCTGGTTTGTGTTAGCAGCAGGGCTGGCTGAGAACTTGACCCAGGTGGTATTTCGCCAACCCTTTGTGATTCAACATGTTAGAACACGATTACTAAGCTGCGAAACGTGAAATTTCTTATTTGTTATATTTTTTCATCACTCTATAATCAACTAGTGATCTTTGATGTTATTGTATTTCCTCTTGCTGCATTCGTGTTATTTCGTGATTTGAGTCACAAAAATGCATGATTGAACCATACCATACCATGGAGCAAGACCATGCATTTTTAGACAGGGCATTACATTTCATCCAAATAACTTGGCTCACCCACATCTTTGCCAACATTCTCAGGGTGTCCAAGTGGGTTCAATTTGCAGGATGCAACTTAAACCTGGTGACATGGGCGTTAGATGGATTTCTTCCACGTGGGGCACAGGTGGATTTTTCCAACATTTTTCTAGAGGGGGGCAAAAATTGTGAAATCTGTTTTTTCCCGCTCGAAACTACGAAAACAACCTTTTTTCGGAAATTTTCACAATCCAGAGGGGGGCCTTGGTCCCCCTGCCCCCCCTTCCGACGCCCATGCCCAGTGATATGTCAGTTTCACCCAGTATTTTGAGATTGTTTTAATGGTTTCCTTATTGAATTTGGTTGAAAATATGCAAAATATGACGTTATGAACTAACATGGAGAATATAACTTTTATGACTTCTTAACTTTTGTTATGGACTTCGTAAGGGGTGCGATTTTTGTTTTAAAATTCGTTTCATAGCGTCCTGAAGCACAGAAAAAATATGACTTTTATGACTTTGAATGTCCCCACTGATGGCGTTACAGATTTCGGCATCGCGCGAGCTAAACATTGCAATCTCGCTTTCTGCTCTTTCGTTCTACAAATCGACTGATCAAAACCTTTTCTGACGGAACACGCAATAGCATGGGTGTAAATGGCTTGACTAGCTTCATATGTTTATGATGTAACGCAAGATTTGTAGCCATCGGAAGAAAACTGCGTTTTCACCATACGTTACCCATGACGAAACAAAGGACGCAGTTCGGCTGCGGCTACCTCCAGACGGCACAAGAAGTTAAGGAATCATTGATACTAAACAGCAATTACAGCAGAACTACTGTAGCTTTGCTGCGTAAGCACGCAAATAGTATCGTTTTCGGGACATTTTATGCAGTAGGCGTGATGCACGAGTAGATAAACCCACACCAAAAGAACCATTTTTAGGAAAAGTTACAAGCAATATTTAAATACGTTTGCATTGAACAAAACCAAAAATATATTTATTCAGTAGTGATTACTAAAACTGGCAGAAAGTCAAACTTGCAGAAAAATCATTGATGATACTCAACGCAACATTGGAATATAGAGTTGTATTCCTGTATCTCTTTTGAGTCACGACAATTTTTCAAATGAATATTTTATTTAAAACAAATAAATGTCATCACGGGGGCCCCTTTGGATCAGAGGGCCCGGGGCAATTGTCCCCGTTGCCCCCCCTTAATCCGACCCTGGTAGCAGGATCATTTTTTCAACCAAATTTGGATTTCTTGCTCGCATGCCTCATCAGATGCACCATCCGACGAGGTTCCTTCTTTGTCAGAATCAACACTTTCGAAACGACTTATATCACTTCCCGCACTTCCGCTTTGATTATCTGACGTAACATGACCAGGCTGGCTGCCTACGTCGTCGCCATCTTCAATGTGGCTTGGCATTTAGGGTGTCCATTCAGTGTTTTAAATACCTGTCCAACACACGTTTCTTTTTTCTTCTTCGGTCTGCTTTTTCCTTAGCTTTAGGCCTCTTTTGGCTGCCACTTAATATTTTCGGCCTATGTCTCTTGGTCTTTCACTCGTAATAATTAGCTTAGTTACAGACAAAACATATTCTTAAATAAATAGCCGAAATCCGCCTGTTAAATCCATAAACAAAACACCTGCCTATTACTATATACTTTACACGTGGAAAATGGTAGCAGTGAAAACCACTAGAGTTAATGGATGTTTGCTGTCGTTGTCTTGCAACCGATGAAGCATTCACTGTGGAAGTAGGTGCGTGGCTGTAGGCGCAGGCAAACGGATTGTGGGCCCGCAGACCACTTGTGGCACTCCAAAATGAGTAGAAAACGAGTAAAACGAAAATGATTTTCAACTGAACATAGACTTTTCACAAACTGTTAATCCAAAGAAGCAACACGCCACAGTAAGCCCATAGCTGCTGACTTACATATTGATACTAATATTTTTCAGATTCATGTTGCGGTAATCTCTCTTTAGTATTTTTCAATTCTTTTAGTACTGGGTATCGTGTAAACAATTCCCAACCAAGCTATGGAATATATGAACAGTACTTTTCCAAACTCGTCTACACTGTCTCCTACTGCGACGAACTTCGTTACAATCAATCGATTTCATGATGCCTCGTGGATTTCTAGTGCAGTTGTAGGGACTTTGTCCGCAGTTGTTCTTTCCTGGATAATAATTTCGATTACAATTTATGGAATTCGCAACGGAAAATGGAAAAAAGAAAACAGGTTGACGAGGGGAAATCTTTCCTCTCGCAAAATATACATGTCAGCAATCCTTGCCATGCTTTCGAACTTGTTCTGTGTTGTTGTGAATGGGTTAGCTAACAACTATAGCTACAACGAACCATGTGATTATTGTTACGCACTTTGCAAACTTTATGATTTTGGGATCTCTTTTACTTATGTCAGTATTCTTTTGTTTTTGTGGTTGAGACAACGCTCTTTCTACATACATCCATCACTAAGTGTTCTCAACAAGCTTCTTCCGATACGAATGCTGAACTGGACAAGCTTGTTACTTTTGACTGTTGGAATTGCTGTGCCCATATTCATTTGGCTTGCAGCCGATAATCACACTTCATCAAACACTTTCGTGTGTGTACTGAAATTAGCAACGGAAATAAACTTGAACCCATGGATTGCAGTTCTACTTCAATTCTTGTTATGTCAATGCATGCTACTGGGGCTTGTGGCATATCCCTTGGTTAAACAAGCCGATGTAAGAAAAAGAGGAATTTACCGTTTTATTATCAGAACGACGGTGACTGCGGGTATCTGCTTCATCTGTAATGTCATACCAATTGGATTGACATATATATTAGCACAATCCACCCACCGAATTGTGCCTATTTCATCAGTCATAGATTTGAATATTTTAATCAATGTATTCAGCCTTGTTTTTTCTTTCGAAGTTTGGGGAGACATCCTTACTTGTTCTAAATGTTCACGGGAACCAACCTGAGAGGAATTATCTTGTGACAAACTCTCTCGTGCTGAGTAGTTTCCAAGTCCTTGCACTTGTTGGTGTTCAATAATTGTGTAAATCGATGCAAATGTGTGAATTTCTTCAAGATATGAGTCAAAAGTGTGAAACATGTTGTTGCTCCCATCATTTGTCAAAAGCAGAGATGAACATGGATTTGGATTTAAATCAGGCGGATTTTCAGTGTTTTCATGGATTTGGATGAGATATTATAAATTCTGCTTAGCCGGATATGGCTTGGATTGCGATTTGATAATCTTGTTTTGAACTTCTTCACAACTTTCGGTTGTTTCGGAATCGTAGATTACTGCATTTAATCTGTGTGTTTGCTTCAGTGGAGTTTCTCACATCCATTGAAACTGTACATCGTGTTTGTATTTGGAGCACTGACGTACTATCCAGTGATGCAAAATACAAGCCTGCTCCATTGTGTATGCTGTCATCAAAGTTAAAAAATTCGTGTGACTTTCATTGATTCATACCCTCTTCGTAACCCATAATCCTTATAGCACAGTGTTTTCTATACGTATAGCCTAGTACTAATGATTCGCATTGTGCTCTATTCTGTACTTGTTAATTTGTTTGTCTGATTTGATATTTTGCACTTTATAGCTGCGTTTCTCATTGCATTTGATGCTAAGTCCTTATCTTGAAGTCTTAACAGTGTTCACTACCATAGTGTTGTGAGCCAAAGATTGAACATAAGTTACAGTGATGGAGTCCCGAGACTTTGTCTCGGTCCATTTTTGCAAGTCTCGGTCTCGAAGGTTTCAGGTCTCGTTTCGGTGTCGTTCTCGAAGGTTACAGGTCTCGGTCACAAGCCTGTTGTCTTCAAACTTGAACTATTGCAAGGATATGGCTGGGGAAAACTTTTGAAATTCAACGAGTTTTTGTCTGTTGTATTTGCAGGTTAGAAAGAACCAAAAGAGGTCGTAAAAATGCCATGAAGTTCAAAAAATTCAACGTAGAAGCGGTGACATTTTTTTCAAAAAATTCGGCAAAATTCACAATTTTGAAGTCTCGAGTCTTGGTCATAATGTTGAAGTCTCGAGTCTTGGTCTCGGACTTTTTGATGAGGTCTCGGTCTCGACGTTTTAACGAGGTCTCGTTCTCGAAGGTTGTGGTCTCGACTACATCACCGATAAGTTAATTCGAGTTTGTTTCGAAAATTTGTTTTGATAGGGTTTATTTTAGCTCATGACCCAAACACTGCGCCGGTGTTATTTTGCCTTTAGCAGAACACGATTTATAGAATTTGGGATTTAAACAGGATTTGGATTTTGAAACTGTCAGTTTATCATACTTGGATTGGATTTAGAAATGAAATTGTCGGATAGGACTTGGATTTGAAATCTGTTCATCTCTAGTCAAAGGTATGAAAACTCGTCTAAGGGCCAAGACCTTTTGCCCTTGCAAGCTGTTCAGCGTCTTTTGTTGATTTCGTTTTCCGCAAACTTTTTGTGACGATGATATGCTTTCTTTTCAAAAGAGTGAGGTTTGAAAAACAGAGTTTCACATGAAAAACCTTATCAACAGAAGTTATAAAATGTGCTCAATTTCTACCAACGTCAGTTAAGAAAACATCTACAGTAAACAATTTTAATTTGAACAATCATGAACATTTGTTCATTTTCTGTGTGCATTGAAGGATAAATGCTTGCAGCATGTTTATTATACTAATATCCACTTACTTGGTTTTCTAAAGCAGTGGTTTTTGACCTACCGCTCCTCACTTAAGTAATTGTCCGTTGTTTCAAGCCGCCTGACTTCAATCTATTATAAAAACAAATATATTTTTGGTAAATATATTTGATCGAACTTTCCATGTTGTAGAGCACGTACAGGCTCGCGCGCCTCTGGAAATTTATTGGCGCCCGCTGGGGAGGCAGACCCCCAGTTAAGAACTATTGTTCTGGAGGGAATAATACTTCCGTGTTGTTAGTGCTAGTCTTCATTCCCACTTGGTCGCACTCAGCTGAAAAGTAATCAAGTGCATGTTGAAGACCCGGTTACGAACATGCTAGCAGTACCACGTCGTTCACAAAAATCAAAAGACTGATATTGCATTTTTCAAGAGTGACACCCTCGTCGACTCGGCTGTGACTGTCTACATATATTGAACAACAAAAGGACTGGTGGAAGCACACACACCCTTGTTACATTCCAACACCCACGATGAATGCTTGTGATTTAACTCTGCCAACACGGACACAAATGTCTCCGTAGAAATCATTGTTGTTCAGGACCGGAATTATTTGGAGTCCGGTCCTGTTAGATTGTACGAATTATTCTGGATCTGTCTTCGGATTGGATGTGATATTTGCTGGCGTCGGACGCGGATGCGGGTAATCTAAAACTGCTTGAAAACTTCCGCCTTTTTGAAATTGCGTTTTGATTTGTTTCCAGAGAAAATATTTCATCGTGATTCTTTTAATATGCTGGATAAGGTGATGTATGTTGTTCTCTGATACAATACTCATCCTACATTAGTCGTGCACGTAAATTGCGTCATTTTTGCGCCAAGCACGAAACAAGCATTAAGGCTGTCTTGGTGTAGTCAGTTGCATTTCTGATAGCGTGATAGGAAGGATGTGCAGTGTGTGTGTTGTTGACCGCAAATAAATACTGACTCTGCAGCGTTAGTGTCATATCTTGCCCAGGGCCGGCGCAAACCATTCCAGCGCCCTAGGCAAAATCCATTTTCAGCGTCCGCTCATAGCTTATGACGTCATCCTGCTCAATCAACCATGGCCCGATCTGTTTAAACGTAAACAAACACAATTTGTACGAAATAATTTTACCGGTACGTTCTAGGCAAGGTCCATTCCAACACCACTCCACCCAAAAGACCCGTTTAAGGACGATTTTTACATCAAACTATTTATTCGATGTATGCCGAGTTTATTTAAAAACTAAATTCATGAAAATATTATCTACAGCCTACACAAGAAACAGGCGTTACAGCATTCACATAAACAAAAATTCTAGCATAGGCCTCAAAAACGTTTTTTGCAGTTTGGTGTCGTAACAATCGACGAAGTTCTCTATGCACAACAAAGCTCTGACATTCGCGAAGGTCACCAGTGTTGGTTATGTCGCGTATCACCTGGTATCTCTTTGTTACATACATTAAGGTGGTGCGTCCTATAATCGAAATCTGACTGGTTAACTAGGCTACTAAGGCCAAAAACGCTGGCGTTTCGGGAGCGTTTCCTAATCTGACTACACTTGATGACTGAAACATGATTTAGTGAAGGCTTCGACATAAACCATTTTGTGTAAAAGCGAAGCATCCAGGAAAAATCAAGAAAGGAATAGAACAGAAGTGGTAACCTTAAAATTTTGCAGTGAGTTAGATAAAGTGTGGCCTGGAGGGCATGCTTTGCTGGTCCTGACAGCAAACTACTGATAGATTTGTGAGCACCCTGGGCAAGATCCATTCGAGCGCCCACCCCTCCTACACAATGATCCTTATTCCACTTATCACATTCATTACGCAAATACAAAGGACGTTTTGTACATTAGAAACGTTTATTACATGAATAAAATTCATACCAAATTGCGACATAGCTTGCCTGGTATATGTGAAATTGAAATTAATAGGAAAAATATTAACCCTTCTGCAGCAAACCTTAAATAGTGTATCTTTATATTCTCATAAACTGCGTGAACATGCGTTTCATTCACTTTCATCACCTTCATCCACTATTTTGCTGTACGTTTGTCACTTTCTGAACCACACAATTGTATTTTCGGCGGCACCTTTGACGGAGCGCCCTAGGCAGCGGCCGGGTTCGCCTAATGGTAGCGCCGGCACGGATCTTGTCTTATGTTACCAATTCCATAGTTCTATTTGAATAAGAATTGATGATGCCTACTTCGAAGGCGAAATATATATTCTGTAAGACCTTAATGTCTGATTCTTTGCTGGGAAAGGATTTCTTTCGATAGACAGCAATTCCATAGTTGTTATTGTAGGCATTAGGCAAAATTAGTTAGCGTAATGGTTTCTTCAATGATACAAAAGCTTGTTAAAAGTGACAAAGTGATTTTTTTTAAATGCACATGCTAAAAGTGCAATATACGATTGTTTTCATCTTATACATTCCAAAAGCAGTGAAATTCCATATTATATGTAACATGTGAAACGTAGTTATGCACTTCAATGATAAAGCATGATTTGACGAAAGTGGAATAACTAATTTACGGCAGTATGTCAAAAGATGCAAGGCTAACTTTCAGTCAGCATCCCAACCCTCATCGTCAAACTCTTTACAGCAACAACATCTTGGTTGAATTTTTCTAGCTAGATGACAGGTCCCTTCTTAATTTTGAAAAAAGATGTGTTGCTGCACTTGATTTTGTTTTACATGATAATAGACCACTGCGTGCAATCCAAAGAAAATGCTTGCAATCGCTTCTGAGTACTAACATTGAGATGGTGCGAAATGTGGCAATATATGTATTCTACTGTCAAGGTCAATCATGGAAAGAAAACGTGATGGCAAATTTAAATTGGTGAAAGACATTTTAGCAGAAAAAGTGAAACTTTTTTAACAATCGAGTATTTGGCATAACTTTGGATATGTGGAGTGATGCAAACAAACAGGCATCATATAAACATAACTGTGCATTTTTTTTTAAAACACAGATGTACTCTCGTGTCTTATCTACACAAAACAGTCCAAAACTGGAGAAAATTATGGGATATTTGTGGTGGGTAAAGGGTTGGTCTGTGTTATCAAAGCATCAACGCCTGACATCCCTATAGGCTACTACGAAAGTCAACATGCAGGCCTATCGCATAAAATGTTATTGTGGCTGGATTCTGGTATGACACTGGTTTCGGATTTTCGTATCCATATCGATTAGTTTTTGCCATATTTTCGGATCATGATCGGATTCGGATATTGCTGAAATTTTTCGGAATGTATCGGCTTATCAAATTTCAATATCCGCACGACACTGGCATGAATACAAGGATTTGACAGCTTGTAGCAGGCAGACATCAACATTTCACTCCTGCAGCACTCATCAAAGCATATCACGAGGGACCCTGCACAGAACTGCGGCCAGACAGGGCGTTGCGTTTGTGTGGGGGACTTGCGATTCTAAAAATTGACAAAACTCCACTATTGTACAGTGTTTCATATTTCAATTTGGGGGAATAAGCCCACCAAGCCCTCCCGCGGCGACGGGACGGGCCCGGGAGGAAGAGGTGATCACGGAGAAGGATCAAGTCCGGAGCGGACTCCTGTCGGATTTTGCGTTTTATATCGGAGAAGGAGCCGCAGTCAAAGATTTATATTTTGCTAGGTGCAGGAGCCGGATCCAGAGGAGTCAACACTAAGGTCTGTCCAGGAACCAATCAAAGTTTTTAAAGGAAATATAAAAATTTCTGTAGTGATGCTTATTGTGGTCAAACAGAATGGAATTAATTGAAAAGTGGTTTCTGACCAACGTCATCACTGTCCTGTGTCATTGTGATGAAACACTGGATGAGACCAACGAGCATTTCAGAGCGAATGATAGTGTTAGTGCGTATGCAAAATATGTGAGCGGCAAGCAATGCAGTTCGCGAATATATAAAACATGCAGGAAACGTAATAATGAAGGCCTGATAACAGAAGCAATGGTCAACCTCGCCGACTACGAACATGCAACAATGTGTCACAATGACCTATAGTGTTAGGATTTGATATGTTAAAGTAATGTACAGAAATGGAAAATTTATGTGCATTGTGCAGATTTGCAATCTAGTCACCACTTGCATAAGTCAACCTCTGCTCCCATTTTAGAGCTATCCTGAACAATGTTGGAAGTTTTCCCTGATAATTAATTGCAACGTAAATATAACATTTAACTGTTTTGCAAGTATATCAGACCCGTAACCAGGGGGGCGCAAGGGGGGCGAAAACCCCTAGAAATTTTCGCCCCCCTGGAAAAATGTGTTGGACATCGTTTAAAACTATTGCCCATAACTCAAAAAATTTGGGTCCCTGTTAGTAAACTCTTCCCCCCTACTGGTGTCCAAGCTGGTTGCAGACCTGAGGTATATTAATGCATTCCTTAAATTGCAAGAGATAGTAAGTTATGTATGCTGTTTATCTTGTTTGAATATTTTGGTATGGTTTGCTCTGTGTTCATCTTAAATGGTTTAATCTAGCACAGCCATAGCTCAGAGTTTTTTCTGAGCACATAGGTGGTTAAAGTATGAATCACTGTTCATAGAACAGGTGATCAGCTGCTGACCTTGGAGATTCCAAGTCAGTGTTATGTAAAGATTGGAAAATTAAGTTCAGTTACAATAACTCTCACACATCTGATTGATCAATGGAAGTTTAAAGTAGTTTTTCAACAGTTAAAATTTTATAACTACATTTCTGAACGCATGGTACCTAAAGATGTAAATTTAAGCTGTTCTGGATCAAAAGTTTACCTTTAGTCGAACACGATTGGTTGAAGTGGTTTCAGAAGAAATCGATCTTCTTGCCACAGAATGCAATTTTGCTGTGATCTGTTTAACTGAAACGTTGTTAGATAATTCAACCGATAACGTTTCTGTTCATCTTAATGGCTATTCTGATCCTTTTCGTCTAGACCCTAATTGACATGGCGGTAGCGTTTTAGCCTAATGATATTGAAACACTGTGGCTTGAACTTAAAACTACGAATTTTCGTTTTCTTTACTCTACCTTCCGCCAAATACTATCTCTCTCCTCAAGCAAAAGTATCCCGATTCCTTATCCACTGTTCTGGAGTCGCTTCTTGTTGACCCTGATTGCTGTGTTCTGATTACTGGTGACTTCAGCGATCATTCTGTAAACAAACAGATTCAACTTCGGTCAAACCTCTTTCGTACTTTGTCAGCATTTGGATTTCCTCGATTTATCGACATTACTACACGATATCATATGATTCTTGACTGGGTTTTAACAAATGTACAATCGGCAGTCCTATCTCGTGGAGTCTTTGACACTATCAACAATTTAGATCACAAACCTGTTTTTATTAAACTAAACTTGTCACTTAAATATCGCATAGTTTCTGAACCATTTTTATATGGGACTATAATAATGGGGACTTTTCCGGTTTGAACAAGGCGCTGTATGTTACCCCTTGGGACAGTGGTTCTCAAACGGGAGCCACTTGGCTCACTAAGGAAGGAATTATTAATCCCTAGTAGGAAATTTGCTCCAGGGAGGAATTGGGGAGGAAAAGCTGTACAAAAAAACTTAAGTTTTCATTCCTATTAGTTTATTCAACACATTAAAAAGCTGCACAGTGAGTTTGGTTTAGATTGGAATGTCTACAGTACGCAAGCACATGCTTCTTCATCATCGTTTGAGCCAGTTCGTTTAGTCCACTTCTTGGCCGCACTAGATCTTAGGGCTGGTGTTGAGCAGCCAATCGACTGTCTCATCATTGAGAACCGTCAGGCCGGGCAATCCATGGGGAGGTTGATGGATTGGACATTGGAAGACAACATGGTCAACGGTTTGATCTGCTGTGTCACACTCGCAAACCGCAGAAGAGGCCAGAAACGTCCAACACCCGTGCGGAGGCGGTTGATCTGGACCCACAGTTGCGCAGCCAGGAATTTTTGTTCAGGATGGGTCAATCACCTGATGAACGTCCGATTGTTCCTTCCGTTTATCTCCGAACAATTGAAAATTGGTGTAAAGGACCAGTGAAAATCTCAACAAGTTTGTTTCGGAAGGGGCCATGACCTCCGGCCTCATTCCGGCTGCGCTACTGCACGCTGTTCTCGGCAGTGCCATTCCAGGAAGGTGGGTCAGGGAGGGAAGTACGGAGTCTCGTAGTGCACTCCAACTTGTCTGCATTCCACCCACTTCCAATTTTGTCGTCAGATGAACTGATGAGTTGTTGAGCAGCGGGTATATGAAATGGGTGTCTCGATTTGAGATGCTGTGCATTTTCATTCGATGGACAGGTGAGCGCTGAGTGGAGCATATGTCAAGGCTCCATAGGACAGCGTGTTAGAGACAGTGTGGCTCCATTGTGACGAAGTTCAGTAGGTTGGATGCCTACGAGGATAGGAAGATTGTCCGCTGGCGTAGGGTGCAGGAATCGAGTCACAGATCACTAGGCGTCGTTGATAGCAAGGTCAATTAGGCGGGTATGAGCACTGCTGCACCAGAGAAGAGCGCAGTAATATGCTGTTGAATGAACCAGGGCTAAGGTGGCTGTTTGCAACGTTGTTGCTCCAGCACCCCAGCCGGAGCCAGCAAGTTGCCTCAAGAGTACAATGCATGATATCAACTTTTTGCGAAGTGACTCGAGGTGTCGGCGGTACGTGAGTGACCTGTCCAACACTCCTCCGAGGTATCTGGGCTCGGAGCAAAAGGGCAGGGTTTCGTTGTTGTGGTTGATTTTCAGCTCACGTTTATCTTCCTTGTTGTTGAAGTGAAGACTGCCAACACTGCCTTTGTAGTACTGAGCTTTAACCTCCACATCTGGAGGTATTCACCTACGGTTGCCATGCCTTTGCTTTGCACCTCTTCCACTGTTTGTCAGTCTCCATCAGCATGCATGATTGCTAGGTCGTTGGCGTATGCATAGCTTCTTTTCTGGAGACGGTGGTTGGCAGCTCAGAGATGCAGATGTTGAAAAGAAGGGGTGCCAAGACGTATATACTGTATGTGGGACGGTGTTCTTGAGGTGTCGTAACGTTTGCCAGTGTGACGTTGAAGCTGCGATTGCCAACCAGCTCCATGATCAAGTGGACCACCATGCACCTGTCAGGCAGCAACAGCAGCTTGCACGTGCAAGCTGCTTTAAATGCAGTGACTGGCATTATAAAAGAGGCTGTTTAGTTCATAATAGTCTATTGTTGCTTCACAGTTGGTAGTGTGAAACTTTTGCAATTATCATTTATGATTCTTGTTGGGCAGGAATTGACAGAGTTTGGGTTTGTAAGGGAGGAATGTGAAAAAAAACTTTGAGAACCACTGCCTTGGGAATTCATTAGGAACTCCCCCAATGTAAATTCAGCTCTCTCAAACATTACAAATGTCATAAACCAAACACTTAAAGTTTTTATTCCCACAAAAGTAGCTTATCCATCTAACAAAAGCAAGGTTTGATTTACCCACGAGCTCCGACTTCTAATTCGAAAAAGTTGTAGTTTGGGGCAACTGCCCCCTCCCCAAACGTCTGTGGCGTCCCCAAACGTTCCCTTGAATGACGCCCCTTTGCCAGAAATGCGACCGCTTTGGTGCCCATGGAAGCAAAAACAGAGATTAAAAAATACTCTAAAATGAACAATGTTTTTCGCTTGGTTAAACGCTGGGATTTAAGTGCCGGACTTTACCCAACCTCTTACCAAATAGTGTGAACAATGCTATTGTTTCGTAATAGTACCACTGTTTCGTTATTTCTTTGCCGCGTGAGAACTGCTCAGCCTTACGTTGGTTATGTAATCAGTAGGGCAACCAATTTTTTGACCTAAAAACTTAAAATTTTGACTTTATAATTTGCAAATTTTGACTTTATTTTGACCTGTCAATTTTTTACGTTTTCAGTTGAAATACGGAATGCAAAACATATTCATATACAGCATCAGCAAACACACCGATAGGTTTGTTCTGTTGAAGTGAAACAAAAAGTAGTTTATCTGCAAAATCTGGTATAGCACGTCTTAAAAATGTCTGGTTACGTTCAGTTTCATGAAACGAACCTCGTTCATGTTTTGCACTGGGGCGATGTGCTTCCACCATAAACCTTTTGTCACGTTTCACTAAGCAGTCACAGAATTTGCAAAATAATTAACTCTTAGGTGTTGTGGTAAACTTAGAAGCATATTCATGCAGTATATTTCGAATGTTTGAAGAATTTGGTTGTTTAACCTTAGGCATGATGTGTTGATAAGTACATTAACCAGAGTAGAATCAAATCTGCAAATATCATGAAATTAAAAAACATTATATATGCATAATGGATTGCCAAACCAAGTATTGTAAAACCACGTTTCTTGCATTGCTATGCCTAGTTTACTTAATATTCAATCGTCCAGTGGTGGGCTGCACAACATTATTACTTCAGAAGTCGCAACAAACCCATTAGTATTTCAGAATTGCAACTAGACTTGCAAAAAAATATCAAAATCTGTTGTTGTAACTTTAATAAAATATCGATAACGAAAAAAAACTGCTGCAAGAAAATTTTGATACAACGACAAATTTTGACCTGACGATAAATTTTGACTCTTTTTGACCTAATAACTTAGGGGTGGGGTCATGGTATCAGCGCGAAATTTGGTTTGAGGACGTTTCATAAGCTTTCAAAACGGCAGAAAAATTTTAACTTTATTGACTTTTGGTTGCCGCAGTAATCAGCAATCACAAACGCAGTCGCTTTCGCATAACACAGTTCTCGACTTGCCGCTGGGCTGTGCGAAATTGATCTGTTTTTTACAAGTATTTTTCTTTAATACTTGATTGTAGCCCCGAAAGGAAAGGCAGCAGTGAAATTAGGAATGCAATATGGAAAACTTACAACTGACTCAAGATCATATAAGCCTCCAAAATGAAAACGAGAAACCAGTTTCAGGGCTCTTGCCATTGCAATTCGTGAGTCCGCATCGTAGGTTTGCAACATAAAAGTGAGTGGATGAGTTTCTTGACGGAACTAATCTCCTGATTGAAGCACAATGCAGCATCTAAAAAGCTATAAATGTATACGTTAGCAAACAACTTACCGCTATGTCACAAAAATGCAATAAACGTGCTTGATTAGCTCAAAGAATTGTGACCTAACTATACAATCGCGCAACTCCTCACTCCATATACATAGACAACGCAGAGGAGTATTGAATTACCACTAGGGGCGCAACGAGGTCAGATGGCGCGCGGGGCAAGAAGCAAGTTTGGCGCTCCCTGTTCGAACCTGAGGCGTTTCGGAAGCAAATTTATTGCATTGCAGTACTTGTGACCATGGGCGCAATTTTGTTGTAAAATGTGGGGGGGACAGCTTGGTGTGAAACCAATATAGTAATCGGGTCGATGCAGAAGTGACGTTTTATATATACAGTTTCCCAATCTTATTCCTAGAGGTGTTTTGAGAGCAACATTAATCACGCTTGACTTTGTCCTTGCTGATGATTTACATACTAATATACTTAAATTTGTTTCTGGACACGGTACTGTAGTTCAGCCTGCTTACATTAATATCGTATGCGGATATAGTAGCCCACAGCAATATAGTGGAACACATCAACTGGGTTTTATCAGAGCTGTCAGTTGTAATGCACAAAATGCTGAATCGCATTGGTAGCACGTGCATATCACTCTTACAGTAGAACACTTCAGTTTTCATGCATGCATTTCATAAGAAGTGTGGGTTACAGGCGATTTGATGTCTTGTTCAAGTCGCTTAACGTTACAAAGACGACAAATATTTTTGTTGCACATTTCCGCTTTTTGAAAACGCTACAAATCTTTTTAATGCCACTGGGCATTATGCATGCAGCCCCACCCCTACCAAAATCTCCATTGATATCCTCTTACCAGCAGCAAAAACATTTGGCCTAAAACTAGCGTGGCGTACTTCACAAAATGATTTCAATCTATTTTTACTGTTGTTGGGCGGAGGTCGGAGAATGTATCTTCTCAATCTCCCCTTGTTGCCCTTGCATACATACCCACACAGAGTTGTAAAAGGGTCTCATTTGAAGTCTGAACCCGACCCGAAAACACAAGCCCGAACCCGGCGCGAGCCCGACATTTATTTTTGAAGCCCGATTTAGGCCTGAAAGCCAAATTTACCGAAGGAGTTAAGATATGCGCAACTGCGGAGTAACAAAAAACGTTGTGTGCAGATGTAGTTGCAGGTACACGGTTTATCACACCGAAAATAGCAACCACCTTGACCAAAAACAATGGCATAATCTGGCACAAACGTAGCATGTTAGTCAACTATAATACTGCGGAATATAATGTTTCTCATGAAAAAAGAAACTATCACGAAACTATCTACGATGGCGCTATAGACATAAAAGAAACATTCCAGAATAGCTCTATTGATATGAAAAGCCGGCTTGTAGACTTCTTAAAACAAGCCAAGAATCGCGTCAGTGATTGATCTTTTCGACGCAACGCCATCGCGTGCTAATTTCCTCACCGCTGTCGCCTTCTCAAAAAGAGTGTAAGACTAATCCCAGCAGAGAATAAAAGAACGCAAGTGTGTTTGCAAACAGAATTCGACTAAGAAAAATCACAGTCACTTCACTCATAGAAGTTACTGTACTGCGGTGAGCACAACAAATCTGCGTCACGAAAAAAAATCGTTAGTCTGAATGTTATAAAAAATGTTTTAAAAGTTTTATATGCAGGCCCGAAATTGACCCGAAATATTTTGAAAAACTTAAGCCCGAGCCCGGCTCGTCCCGACCCGAAAATTCCGGCCAGACACAACTCTGCAACATGTCAAAAGTTTCATTCTACGAGTTCTACTTGCATAACGACACAAAAATATCGTTGAGATTAAATCAAAATGCACAACGGTGAATTGGCAAAAAAGTACGAAGTTTCACCTTTAAGAGGAAAAGAATGTGCAACAAAACTAGGTGTGATGTATCTGTAAAGCATATGTTTCGCACTTGGATGAAAACATCGCTGCATCGTGGGTTTGGTTAAACTCAAGTAAATCAGATGATTTACGGACCAATGCATTCAGCACAAGCGCAAAGTGTAAGAGTCAAGGAAAAAATATCTTTTGGGTCTGTTGGTCACCATTGTCGCGACATTACAAGAATTGAGGATAAATGTACATTTTATCCTTATTTCCGAATCAAGCCCCTACGTTTTGAGCTATAGGTCAATATACAGCTCAATCCTTCAAAAATTGCCGTTGTGACAATATCTAACCCGAGGAATATCTATCTCCCTTTATTTTTCAATAATACTCTCATCTTTCAGAAGCCGATGCACATAAACATTTGGGCTTAATTTTTATCAGTCACTCTTGACATACTCACATTCTCCACCTTCGTCAGAAAGTGATGACCAAAATTAGTCGTTTTCGCTCTTTCTCTCATTCCTTGCCTCGCCACTCTCTCCTTACTATCTACAAAACAAACATATTACCGATTTTTTTATCATGGAAGCATATTCATTACAACTGCTCTGATAGCGACAAACATCTGCTGGATAAGGTGCAACTCTCCGCCGCTAAAATCATATAAGGCTGTTTAAAAATTAAATCCTCTACACTCCAGATGTACTATTTAAAACCTTAAACCACCGTAGAGAAATATCTGTGCTCCGTTACTTTTCTAAAATAATTTTTCGTTTGGTACCCTGCCCTTTCTGTATGAGTCTCTTTAGATCGTTCAGTGAATTTATTTCCTACACTTTGCGGCCACAATCTAGACGTTCAGATTTCACTTTTTTAAAAATAAAAAATCTTTAAAATCTTTTTACCGCGTTGCAAAACATGGTATCCTCCAGCCCTGTACCTTTTGAGAGTTAATTCTCGTTTGACATCGAGTTGTTGAAACCACTGCTTGGCAGCACTAGATCTCAGGACAGGTGTTGAGCAACCATTCAATTGTCTCAGCGTCCAGCACCGTCACGCTATGCAGTCCATGGGGAGGTCGATGGATTGGTCCATTGAATGAACATCAGTAAAAAATCTTATCGTATTTTCGTTTGCGGTGATACTGGAATTGAGCTTCACCTTTCTTTTTACTGTAAATTTCATTATACCGAACGAGCGAAGCCGTGCAATAAAGTCTGTAATGTTTTAACCGATAACGAATTGCCTGAGCACTTTGATCGTTTGAGTAACGTTGAGTTGGTGCGCCTATTCTTATTTGGTCTGCCTGATGATGGGCCACCACATATCTCGGTTGCTGTGTTTTGCCCAGTAGATGACTTTTTTAAATCTTGCGATAGATTCTGACAACATCCGCGTAACCTTGTGCATTATTTATGTGAGATTCGTACTTTTCTGTGGTATTTTTGCATTTTTGCTTATATCCGCTCACCGTGGCACGACAACATTGCAGTAATCAAGCTAACGCCTGTGGCAAAATTTTCGTTAAATAAACAAACGTTTCACAGTCCTCACGGTGTTTTATGTTTGTTTTTCTAACTGTGCTCATTTGATTTCCAACTGTTGTTTTGCAACACTTTCAAAAAGCGATAAACGGGATTGGTTGACTAGATGACCGCCGCAGTCCTTCACCAATCCAATATGATTCAGTGACACTCTTTGTTTACAATGATTAGCTATTTTGCCATTGTGTTTTTCATTTATTCTAATGTTCACTGACAATTGGTTCTTCATTGCGTGATGGCTCTTTACATTGTTTCTGTTTATTAGCTGAGTCATATGAAACAATAAATCAATCAATCAAAATTGTCAAAGGTTTTTTAAACCTGCTGGAAACCATCGCATTTCAGTATTTGTTCTCTGCGCTTAATATTAGGAAACGACTGTCGTTTATGGTTTATCACAGGTATTGGTGACAAAAGAGGAACGACGTTTCCGCAGTCAAAAGCATGTACTGTAGTTTGTGTTTCTATTGAAAACTTGCAGAAAATATATATAAGGTGCTGACATTACTGAAAACATGCTCAACATCTTTTCGAAATTTGTTTTCTAATATTGCTATTTCAGTGTTAGTAATAAAGTGTGAAGTGACGTTCGTGAATTCGAAATTCTATGGATCCAGGGGGGGCGATTGGGCGATCGCCCCACTAAAACCTCCGAAAGTAACATTTTTCACCATGATTCTGTACATTTCGGAAAACAGCATTCGCGATATAAGGCCATTTTGCCTTCCGATTTTTTGTCACAGCAGTATTTTGACGTATACTTCTCGTACAGTAGTGAGCCCGTAATGAGACTTGAATACCAAATATCACTGAAATTGCCCCCCCCCCCTATACTTACTGGCTGGATCCGCCCCCTGGAATACGTGAAGTGCAGTATTGATAATGCACAGGTAAACTGATCTGCACTAACTTTCGACAGAAAAACGTTTTCCACAGCAACAAAGTAAAACAACTTTTTTGATGAGTTAAGCCAGTGTGGTCCAACTACAGACCCGCGGGCCGCGTATGGCCCGCCACAGCGTTTTCATTGGCCCGCAGAAGCATTCAGGAAAAATCATCAAATTTGAGATTTTTGGAAAAAGCGTGTGTGTTTGCATTTGTCTCACTAAGTTGCTTGCGCAGGATAAAGTGCATTTTCACAAGAACAATGAATGCTACCTTTTCTGTGTACCATCTTGTTTTATTTCTTTATTTTAAGATCATATTAGAAGGTAGGCCCGCCGCTAACCCTACGCTGGGGCAACTGTCTAGATTACCACTGTGTTTTTTTTCGGTGGCCCGACTTTCATTGTCTTGAGGAGTACATCTGGCGCAATGAGCTCTGTACAGCTAAGTAAATCTGTCTATCTATCCGCTAAATCCGGCCTACTCAAAGTGACCCCCGAGCCAAATTAATTGCCCATCTCTGCAATAGATCATTTTAGCTGGAACAAGCATAACATCTTTCAATAAAAATGTACAATCATAACGATTTTAGAGACTGTAGAGAGCTTCTGGAGCAAAGATAGATTTCCCAAACTGAAAGATTTTGCACTAAAAATGCACTCTGTATGTGGAAACGCATACATGTGTGAGAGTGCATTTTCTATTATGATGAAGCAAGTCTTATCTGAAAACAGAAATCGAACGGCAGACGAAATATTTTACGATTGTCTCTGACTCACGGCTTCCGAGAGAAATTTAGCAAGGGGTAAGAAAACTGACACCGGGCCCCCTTATTTTCTTGGACCCTCGTCAAAACTTGTATGTACAGTAATCAGAATCAGCTGTCATGCTAAGATTTACAAATAGATTAATTGTTGTACTAGCAGCTGGCTTACAATAACAATTTTAGGCTTGATTACAGAAAAACTGACCATACGTACTTTAACTTCCCGGGCCCCGTACCTACCGGACCCGGGTACGATGTACCTCTCGTACCTCCCCCCTCGTATGCCCTACTGTGACGTGAACCACTAACACTGGTATTGATAAATGAGCGATAGTGTCAGTGAAGCCCCGACCACAGGCATCCCGCGATAGACATTTGCATCAAATTGTTGTTTGTGATTGTGTAATAATTTCAATGATGCACTCACTTATCTTCCCTTTTGTAGTTTCGAATGTTGTGAATTTGGTGTTTCATACTGTACATCATTTTATTGGAAGTGGCCGAAAGTTGTCACGCTTTTGTAAAATGGCCCGTAGGTCAAAAGTAGTTGGACCACGGTGAGTTAAGCAAATCAGTACATCGTTTACACCTTTCGATTCTTCATGCCACCAATCACGTCACGGTCAAACCCCAAGTTAATCGCGGGCAAAACCATTGCACGCTTGTCACAAAAATTTCAAGTTGAACATACAGTGACTTCGTTGACATACCGTGAGTTTTCCACTATGCAACTCTCTTTCTGCATTACTGCTCTCTTCCAATTTCGCAACCGCTTGTGCAACGGCATTTATAATAAATCGTTATCCGCTCGTTTCGCTGTGTTTGCTGAACGCGTTTTGATGCTTGTGTGGAATAAACGCGACGCTTTTCAAATGAAAATGTTTATTGACGTGTAATCGGATTTCACGCATTGAGGAACAAACACGACATTTGTCCATGCGTTTTATTTTTCGTTTGTTTTTTATAGCGTGCCTTTTGCAGTTGATATTTCGAGAGCGAGCAGGCCACTGCCTGTCTCCAATAACTTCCTTTGCCGATGTGTTTGACTGTTGCTACAGTAGGTGTAATGGCGATACAGTTAGTGTGTTTATGAGTTCAAAGCTCATGACTGCATTGTTTGTTTTCGTTTGAAATGTTGAGTTTTGCTGTATAAGTATAGTAATAGCAGTGATGCGCCAGAGTCATATTTGTCGAGTTAGAGTCACAAGCCCTTCGAACAGTGGCGTATCTATACAAAATGCCGACCATAGCTAAGGTTAAACGTACGTCCTTTTCACTATTTCAAATATTAGATATCGGCACGATTTTTACGAAAAATAAACCATGAATGAAAAAAGTTTTATAAAACAAAATAAGTGTTAATTGTTGCTTTGAACGTTTCAGCAAATAAAATATAAATTATCCTAAGGGACCATAACATATTTCTATACTAATTTATTTTTGTTATAAAAATACCAAAGCATTCACATAATGACGTTATCATAATTTTTACATAGTATCGGCTGACCAAATTGTAAATCTAACAAAAAATCACACGACACATTGCAACTGTAAACGACAAATTCTTTCAAAATGAAATGCATTCAGTGTGAATGGTAAAGTAAGGTATTTAATCCAGGTCATGTATTACTCGTATTCGAAAGACACAATTCCATCGAAACATCAATATATTTAGCCGTTTCTTGAATGAAACAACATGCTAATTAAAACAACACTTTCCGTGCCTTTATCGAAGCAAAGTCGTCTATGGTTTTATCAAAGTCCGTTATCTCTGTTTCGTTCTTTTCAGTACTCATCAAAGCTGCATCACACAATCTGTGTTGACTCATTGAGGCTTGCAATAGATACTGCCATCGTCAGCATTATTTGCACAGCAATTCGAAGATTTGGAAAGACGCTTTCATATTCAACTATGAAAGTCACGAAGACTTCAGCACGCAATAATTTTAAGTTGCACGACTTGATATTGCATTTTCCAATCTAGCACAGGGGTCTCAAACTCAACATGCTCCGTGGGTCAAATGAGGATTTATGAGGTAAACCGCGGGCCGCATTACACGCTGGTCGCTAACGCAACAACGGCGGTACCTGAACTTACTAGAAAGAGGTTTTGCATCTTTATTTCCTGCGAAAGGTATCATGAATTACAGACAAACCATTTCTAGCCGTCTCTACGTTCGCACTAATCATTTCTAGCCGTCTAAGGAATTTGTTCACTCGCTAGGCGAGCACGTTTAAACACCGGTAAATAAACTAAATAACGTAAATGTTATTAACTTAATTTATTTCCATGCCCGCTTTTCCTCTAGCCCGCTCAGGTAACCTGAGGCAAACCAGACTATGTAAAAATTCAATAAGTTTTTAAAAGACTCAAAAAGCTTTTATTAAACCAATTTTCTCTGCAGCTGATATTTTTGAAGAGTACTTTCAGATGGTACTGCCCAAATCTGCATAGGTTTTGCAGTTTTTGAGTAAGGAGGGGTGTTTGGACTGAAGAACGCCGGAACGGGGGTACATTACGGGGGCAGTGCACCCTCTGCTTTTTGCAAGGGGGCAACGGGAGCACAGGTTCCCTTACATAACAGTATCATAAGTAATTTCATGATTTATCAAGATCGGCTTGAAACAAATTTATTGTAGCTATTCGTGCACACATTAAGTTCAGAATGGTTTTCTATAATTTCTGTTACTAGTTATGAGGTCACCATTGTGGCTGAACTTGTAAATGCGAAAAGACTGACCATTACGGATGTGCTTTTACACTGAACGCAAGCAAACAGGTTTTGAACTCGTGGTATGTCAAAACCATGGCGTTTTGGAGACAGGTCTGTGTCTCCACGACATAAATGTGACAATGATGTTGAAGAAGTGCAAGGGCGCTTATGATTCTGTTTCTAAGTACGGGTGAATGGAGATGACTTTCACATGGGTGCAGAAAGTTGCCGATGGTTCAGTATGCCAACTATAGCACCGTTGTACCCGAAATGTGCAATATCACAGTCACAAACCACAAAAATTCGGAGAAATATCAGGAATGAGTTTCAATACAATACGAAAACAGACTTAATCTCAGTTTTGAAAAAAAATTGTTATTATTTCTTGTAATTCACATGTTTCTCTGTGACAAAGGAAGGGCAATACCACAAATAAAGTTAGGCTTTTTTCTGGCTTTTAATAAATTCTGGCCTCTTTTTATCACTGTTTAGCTTTTTATCGAAATTTTCATCTGACAACTCTGGAGTAGGTTTCCAAACTTGTGAGTGGGTTGTTTTGCTGTTGGTCTTTAATGTGTAATAATAACATGGCAACAAATCTTCTAATGTTCACTTCAAGTTACAATATCGGCGTTTTAACGCATGTGACTGTCGGGCGCAGACATCTTGGCAGGTACCCGGTAATGCAGCGAGACAGTGACTGTTGATAGCGATAAGCAGGGACGCCGGAGATCGGTACATTGCCCCAGTGAACTTTCCAAAGAGGGACAACGGGTGGGGGCAAAAGTGTCTTTTTCAGTAACAACATCATAGGTAACTTGTGGTTTATCAAAATCGAGTTGAAACAAATTTTCTCTAGTTTCTTTTGTTATTTTTGAGATCACCATTGTTGTTGAACAGTAGCAAGCATAATTGGTAACGATTTTTTTTGTAGGTTTCCATTGCCCTCAACTTTTTTCTTCCCCCCTGCCCTACCCATGTTCCGGCGTCCCTGCTTGGACTGATTTGGTAGTGGTCACTTCCTGAGCGACACAATGGCAAACCTCACTCATGTAACCGGAGCCATATTTGGCGTAAACAAAGAGAAACTGATCTTTGTCAGGTAACAATGGACATTTTTGGCAAAACCAAGTCTGACACTTAGATCGAAGATCAAGCTGCATTCCACTCACTTGCTCCCAGTGGTGCCGCTCCATGTCTTTTTCCACTAGATCTAGTGTTTTTTCATTTCATCTAGTGTTCTAGTGTTTTTATGGCTATCTAGTGTTTTATTTTATGAGTGACAGGAATGTAATTAATTGCACCATTTTGTTTAATTGTAACTGTAATTGAGACCTTTTGATTTAGTGCAATTTTAATTGGTAAAAATTCTATCTAATTTAATTTTAAATTACACATGACAATACAATATGTTTTGACTTAAACCGCTGCGAAGCAACTTGGTCATCTGTTAAAAGTTTCAGTGACCTGTACAAACAAATACAAGCGTTGCTGCTATATCCCTTTTTCTTTTTCTCTGATTTCCAATGAATTGCACAACGTCTATGGGTGGTTTGCAACGCATTTTCTGGGCATTTTCGCTGTGTGGAAGTTTGCTTGTGTAATCTAGTGCTTTTTTGTGAATCTAGTGTTTTTTCATCATAAAATCTAGTACTTTCTCGTAACAACAGAGTGGCAACACTGCTTGCAGCATACACTGCCTTCGGTTTGTAGAGAGATATAATACCTCGGTGTTTTAGTGCTAATTTTCCGGCTCGGTCACACGCAGCGGAAAACTGATCAAAACGTGCATGCTGAAGACCCTGTTGAGAAGAGGCTAGGGACAACAAATCGTCGGCAAAAAGTAAACGGTTGATCCTATGCAGCTCACAAATATGACGCCCTCCTCGACTCGCCTGTGACTATCTATCCAATTCATGTAGACCAGGGTTGGTTAAACTTTTCAACCCAAGGGCCGATTTCGCGACTGCCTGGTCGTTGGAGGGCGGGATGTAGTGCGATTTACGTGACAGGCAGCAGTTGATGCTGTTGCACTGCTGTCCATAGTCGGAAACGTGGCACTTGAAACAAATGTGCAAAGCATTTGCCGGGTCGGATTAAATTGGTCAGCTGTCAGATGCGGCTCGCAGTTTGTTTGGCCACCCTTGATGTAGACTGAAGAGACGCGGTGACAGCATACAACCTTGTCGGAGTCCAACACTAACGGTGAACTGTCGTTATTTAATTCTCCCGACAGGGACACAAGCTTCTTAGCAGTAATACAGTGACTTGACGGCCAGTAACAGGCGGCCGTCAACACCGTAGTCTACTCCCACAACACTCCCCAAAGCTTTTCACGAGGAACTCGGTTGTATGCTTTCTCGAGGTCGACAAAACATATGTAAAGGTTTTCGGCATACTCCCAAGATTTCTTAAAAAGTTCCTGGAAAGTGAAATTTTGGTCTGTAGTGCTATGGCCAGGATGAAAACACCACTGGGTATCATTCAGTTTTGGTTCATTTATTTCGAGGCATCTTTTATCAAGGCACTTGGCAACGAAAATGTTAAATATTTGAAAATTCCCGAAAAGCATCGCGGGCAGCACAAAATGCCCTCGCGGGCCACATGCGGTTGGCGTGTTTGACACCCTGATCTAGCATCTCCTCGAATAATTGTTTGCCATCTGCATCTGAACTGTACACAGCTCCTAAATTCTCACATATGTATTTTAGTTTTTCCCAGTCAAGACTGTAACAAAAGCCTTGGACATCCGACAGAAAGCTAAATTTGGAGAGAAAAGGCTAGCTCAAAGCAAGACTAACAAATCTCTGCTTTTCATGTGTTGTCATTGTTTGCTCAACTGGTACGGTAACGATACTAACTGCTGCTGTTTCGAAGACTAACTATTAACTCAGTTTTTCTACCTTAGTTTCTGGACTGGAGCATTTAATTAGCCTATTAACAGGAACCAGTGATCATCGAAGAAGTTTCGTAAAGTCAGAGTGGGCCAAAGCAGTTAAGTAATTTGTTAATCTTTGGGAGCTTAACAGTAGTTATTTGCGAAACAGTCACATTCTCACAGCCACGGACTTAAACCAGGGCTGTGGCTCCAGATATGCTAGAAAGCCAATCAAGGGCTCTAAAGGCACGAATTATAGCCTGGTATCCAAAAAACATTTGAGCTAAAAATGGCTCGTTGGGTTGGGGCCCAGGACCAGGTGACCTCGGCCAAAAAACACAAGAGCTACCCCATTTATAACGTCACCCCCAAAATACGCCAAATCCAAAACTTAAAATATTTTTAATCGGAATTAAAAGACTTCCCAAATCCGTGAAGGGTTTGAACAGCTCTCTGGAGGCTGGCGAGTTATTGCCAGAAATGGACATCATAGTGGCCGGTGCGGGCGTTAAAAGAAAACATATCGTCTTCACAAAAACGTGTGTAAAAAATGAAATCATCAAAGGCGCTCAACAGTTTTCAAAGGGAAGTGGAAATTTGGAAGTTCAAACGCTCCTGGCCTTGAGATACGTTTTCATACTTTTGACAAACGATGTGAGAAGCAACATATTTCACACTTTTAGGTTCATATCTTCAAAAAATACATTTTATTTCGACTTCTACGATTGCACAAAAACATCTTCAGGTATTTGGAAGGAAACTACGTAACACGAGAAACCTTGTCTTAACATGATACCTCACGGATTGATTCCCGTGATGACCTTGAACAAGTAAGGATGTCTCTCCAAACTTCGAAAGAGAAAACAACACTGAATACATTGCTCAAAAGATTCAAGTCTATGACTGTAGAAATAGACACAATTCTGTAGCTGGATTGTGCTAAAAAATATGTCGATCCAAGTGTCACAGCATTACAAGTGAAGCAAACAGTGGCAGTCACAATCGTTCTGATAATAAAACGATAAATTCTTCTTTTACGTACATCGGCTTGTTTACACAAGGGATACACGACAAGCCCCAGCAATATGCATTGGCATATCAAGGATAAAGCTAGTCCTGCAATCCATGGGTTCATGTCTATTTCCGTTACTGATTTCACTACACACACGAACGTTTTTGATGAAGTGTGGTTATCGGCTGCAAGCCAAATGGCTGAGGCCACAGCAATACCAACAGTCAAAAGCAATAAGCTTGTCCAATTCAGCAGTCTTATCGGAAGATGCTTGTTGAGAACACTTAGTGATGGATGTAAGTAGAAAGAGCGTTGTCTCAACCACAAAAACAAAAGAATAGCGAAATGGGTAAAAAAAATCCCAAAATCATAAAGTTCACAAAGTGCGTAACAATAATCACATGGTTCGTTGTAGCTATAGTTGTTAGCTAACCCATTCACAACAACACAGAACAAGTTCGAAAGCATGGCAAGGATTGCTGATATATATATTTTGCGGGAGGACAGATTTCCGCTCGTCAACTTGTCTTCTTTTCTCCATTTTCCGTTGCGAATTCCATAAATTGTAATAGAAATTATTATCCAGGAAAGAACAACTGCGGACAAAGTCCCCACAACTGCACTAGAAATCCACGAGGCATCATGAAATCGATTGATTGTAACGAAGTTCGTCGCAGTAGGAGACAGTGTAGACGAGTTTGCAAACGTACTGTTCATATGTTCCGTAGTTTGGTTGGAAGTGGTTTGAACACTGTTCAGTACTAAAAACCTAAAACAATACTAAAAACTACTGCAACAATCGTCTGAAACAAGGTCGCCTCGATTATGTAAGGAAGCAGTTATGGGGGCAGCAGATATGGCCATGCTGTGGCCTGTTGCTTCTTTGGATTAACCGTTTGTGAAAAATGTACGTTCAGTTCAGATTCAATTTTATTGCACTGGTTTGTACTTCTTTTGGGGTGTCACAACCAGTCTGCGGGCACCGCCAATCCGCTTGTTTGCGCCGTGGGCCACAGACATACTTCCACAGTGAATGCTTCACCGGTGGTATGACATTTGTCAGTGACGGTTCTAGAATTTAAAAAGTGGTGGACCACTGCGGGGCCAAGGAACAAAGTAGGGTGGCTAACAATAATATATATTCCGCATGGTTACTTTACGTTCTAATGAAGATTAATTTGCTATGGTTAACCCTATCAGAGTATCAAACCCAACACAGGCTTGTGAATATCTTCAGAGCCGTCGTCAGAAGTCTCCAATAGGGGGGGCTTTACGTTTGTGCAGACGTCCTTTACATTCTAAAAATTGTAAAAAAAACTGCACTGATTTACAGTGTTTCATATTTCAATTTAGGGGACTCGAAGCTTTGTTTGGGGGAATAAACGCACCAAATCCCCACCCCAATGGTGACGCGACTGAATATCGTTAAAAGACCTAGCGTTATTGTTCACGAGAGACACCTAAACACCACTAGATGCAATTGCACACTTGCACTGCTATGTCGAATATTCTGTGCTAAACATGCAACTTCCGCAGCGCTACACTCCCACATGTGAAACGAAACACCATTTCCCGTACACAGTTGTGACGATGCCGAGCCCACATGAATGAAAACAGCGCCACGAAAATGACAACAATTCACATAAATGTGAAATGGTTCCAACGATGAATGCCATCCTGACACAGAGACAAGTAAGCTGTTGATAGCCAACTATTTTCGTCAAACTATTCTTACTACAAAGCAAGTTTTTTCTTAAATAAACCATCTGCCAATAGATCAGTGACACTGACTAATCCCTTTTTGTGGTAGCTTACCAACACTTTGTTATTGTGATGTATCAAAACAGTGTTATACAACTACTATATCACAAGTGTAATACCCATCTGTGGATAGGGTAAGGACTTTTCAATGTTCTATGCAGTTAACAACAGCGAGGTTTCGGCACCAGTCGACCAGTTGCACATAAAGTAGCATAGCCGCCGCAAATAGGAATGTGTGTATCGGCGTGTTGGGCGTGTACCGGATAGCAAGTTGTAACAGCAGACATAAAACGTGCTCAGCAGAATGTTCCCTAACATCCATTCATTTTACGATTCACACTAAATTTTTTGATCCTCCTCAAAAACTGACTTTAAAAAGCCCTGCGCTAATTTGAAACAGTGATTCTCAACGGGGTCCAAGTGGTCCACCTATTTACAGAGAGTTCCATAAATCTTTGATAAAACATTCATTGACATATGTGCATTGTGCAATACAGTTTCGACTAGTTGTCCATGAGGTGTTTGCATAGCAAAGTGGCCCATCGGATACTTTCTGAAAAGATGGTCCATGGGCCAAAACAGGTTGAAAACCACTGATTTATGACTATTTTGTCATAAGGGAAACATGCGCTACCTCAAATAAACCAAAAGAAACAATTAGACAAATAGACAATGAGCAATATGATTCTCGTACAAATCCCTGCACCGGCTACATCAGGATTTCATATCAACATCAACTCAATGTAACTTAATCCTATCGTGTCGATTGTCAAGTTCATCAACGAAGCCATCAAATTATATTTTTCAGCTCGTACCCTTTCAATTGAAAGTGGAGCATTGCTACTCAATCTTTCACTGGTCATGGATTTTCTGAGAAATTTTTTCACTAATTTTATTTTTGAAAAACTTCTCTCGCATGAAGAGTTGGTGACGAGAAGAGTTGCAGTTATTAGTAACAACCTACATAAATAATCAAACGCAGTTTTGAAAGGAGTTTCAAACGAAATAAATTGTTCGAGAGATATGGGCAGCTGCGACTCATTCCGAAGCAAATTCTTTGCCAGAAGTATTTCATGTTTAAATCCTTTTCACTAATTCAATGTGCATTTGCGAATTCTTTTAAGTGTTCCTCTGATAGAAATGTTTGACCTCCGCTTGTAAAAGCTGAAATGCCGGAAAGAATTGCTCCTAAACAAGCTCGTAACCAGCTTGGTTCACCAGGAGGGGCGAAGAGTTTTCTGAGAGGGGGCCATTTTTTTAATTGTGTCCAATACTTCTCAACTATGTCCAACACATTTTCCAGGGGGGGAAAAAGTTTCAATTCATAAACCATTACAAACATTTCCGAGGTAGCAGGACATGTGTGGGCTGACTTAAACCGAGGTTAGAAACCATTTCCGTAAGATGCATCGAAGTCATATACAAGGCAACAGAACACAAGGCTACAATCAGGAAAAATTCGGATAAATGAACTGACCCCAATTCTTAATGCTGTTGCTGTCGCAAACATTTTGCTATTGGGATAAGCAACAATCTGCTGACAGTAATATAATCCAGTTCTAACTCACAATGAAATGCACGATAGATCAATCTTCCCATTTCTGCGACTGTTTCTTAGCTTCGAACTGAAACTTTCACCACCACGATCGCGGTCTGACTACATTTCACGCAGGATCCGAGCAATCTCTGCCACTGGTATGTGTCATCATCAACGTCTCCCCTCACCTGGCCATCAAAACCAACAACCCAGTTTATCGCGCATTTGCGAAATATTTAATGCAGGCAAGAGGGCTTCTAAATTATCGTTTAAAATTTTGCTGGCTGAAAGTTATCAGCTGTGTATGTCAATCAAACGAACTTAAACGTGAAATAATGCACAAGTACAAACTGGAGGGGCCAACCAGGGAGCCAAAACTGGTGGAGCATGGTCCATCCAGGCCCCCCTTAGAATCGCCACTGTTTATTAACCCGGTAGGTCAGATTTTTGTATCAAGTGCGGGGAAACGTGAAGCTATTATTCCTGGAGTTTTCCACGGCGTACGTTGCTGAGCAAAGTTTCAACCAAGTACTGCACATGCGTAAAAAATACAGCAGTCATCTTGATATGAACAAGACCGGTGGAACGCTATACGACTCAAGCTCACCAACCTACAAGGTTCTATTTGAATGAAGTTTTTGGACTGCGGAGGTTTACGTGAAAGCGATTTCCTATTAAAAACTTCGCCGATCAATTTCTTGCTTACCCCCATTGTGAAGAATGCTTAGTTTAAATATTTTTAAATCTCCGTTTCTACTTCGATAAGCACCAAAAAGTGCCCCATTTATATCAAACCAAAGGGGCGCCATTCAACGGGGCGCCACAGATATTTGGCGGGGACGTTGTCACCTGGATCTACCAATGGCTCTCAAGCTATTTTGTTCCTGCACCCCTAAAATATTTCTTCTGATCTCGCACGTCCTGTAATTTACAATCAAGAATTAGCTTTCAAACGTTAAGAAGGGAAATTAATTTTTTTACAATATATGCAAAGAAAATCAAACATACGCACAAGGATGATATAGTTTAATGGTCTTCAACCTTTTTTGTTCAATTGCCCCTATTGGAACTTAAATTAAAAATGGCATCCCAATTATGGTTTTAATGTTGGCTAAAATATTATTTTAAGAAAAAATGTTGTTCATTTCCAAAAACAGTTGGTTCCAACTATTGCGAATCTTGCCCCTAGATTTTTATCTGCAAGTTTTTAGAGCGGGTTGTACAAAAGTGCACTTTAAACTAAACAACGCCTAACATTTCGTTAAACTTCAGGATTTACGTACTAGACCAGGGGTTGGGAACCTTTTTGGCTAAGGGAGCCATGAAACCTACATATTTTTTATTGTATTTCCGTGAGAGCCATATTGTATTTTTCAACACTTAATGCAACTAACTTACTTAACCAACGTGTGCATTTTTAAGCAAACTCAACAAATGATAAATGTCTGAATTTTCTCCTTAATAACATACTTCTTACTATTTATGCGACTTCTGACGCTGCATGGTGTTGCTGATGGCTTTGTAGGAAAATCATAGAAAAAGTTTCATTCGTAACAATCGTGTTATGCAAATGTCAATCGAGTAAAATGCCGTCGAGCCAAAGGTTCCTGACCCCTGTACCAGACTTTTACCGAGCCTCTGGGAAGGAAGACAGATGCCTTCACGTGGCCCTCCCTGTTGCGGCATTTCTCGAAATGCTTACTAAATCTGTCAACTTGAGAGCAACCGCTGCTACCCGTACTGGATGTTTTCGGCATGGGGTGGGTCATCAAACGCCCTTATCAGGGAGCGGCAGCAGAAATGCTGCTGAAGACCTGCGACCCAACATACTCCAGCTGAACACTGAGGGGCTTACTGCAGACAAGATCTCTGTCATTGAGCATCTAGCCTATAAGAACAAGGCTTTCATCATCTTCCTGCAGGAGACCCACTGCACAACTGCAGATAAGCTAGTGATTCCCAACTTCTCACAGGCTGGGTCAATCCTGAGCAGGCCTTGCCACGTTTGTCCACGAGCGGTTTGAATGGTCACTGGTCGATCAGTCTCCAGAACAATCAGAGACTGAGTGGTTGTGCGCAGATGTCGCAGGATACAAGATTGTCAACGTCTACAAACCTCCACGCTCGCGACTCACTCCTAGCACGTCAACTGGGGTTACGACATCCCCGGACGGTAAGAGTCTGGGCTCCTGGGCAACATCCAACAACCTTGGACTGTTGTACAACCCAAAGGAAACAGCCAGTTTCTTCTCTCGCCGTTGGAACGTCGGCACCAACCCAGACCTAGCCTTCGCGAGTTTCGGCCAGGACAGCCGACTGCCGGACAGACGTGTCCTAGG
>Ga0210059_1002015_pt1 | contig 31426 bp, 18 predicted proteins | sample Ectturendosymbi2_FD_188042 | JGI IMG/M metagenome (GOLD analysis project Ga0210059, IMG submission 188042) | Ecteinascidia turbinata endosymbiont from Florida, USA - Sample 2 (SPAdes) (version 2) | ecosystem: Host-associated > Tunicates > Ascidians > Unclassified | place: Key West, Florida... | reverse complement strand
GATTGCACCTCTGATGGCAGACGTGTTTATGAACTGGTTAGTTGATAACGTAAGTAAGATTGGATGCTCCCCTCACATACTTTGCCGGTATGTGGATGACATTTTCTGTGCGTTTGACTCCAAAGACGACATGGATAAATTCTTCCATAATTTAAACAAAGTGTATTCAGGTGTAAGGTTTTCAAAAGAGGTAGAAGCAGATGGACAGCTGACATATTTGGATGTCCTGCTAACAAACAATGAGAAAGGAATTGAAACAACTATCTACAGAAAAAATACTCATACAGGACTGTACAACAAATGCGAAAGCTTGTCACCAATACAATATAAAAAAAGTGCCATACAAAGCTTGTTACATCGTTCCTACCAAATTTGCAGCTCATACCAATTGATCCACAGAGAATTTCAACATATTAAATCCTGTTTTCTTAGCAATGGATACCTGGACTGGTTTATAGACAGGCAAATAAAAATATTTCTTAACACTTTAAGAACCGGTCTACGATATATTCGTACTTCAATTTCGGCCTAAAAAACAGCAGTTTTCGGTTGCCATACCAACGCCCTAGCTCCTCCGCCGATTGCGCTAGAGAGCTGTTCAAGGGCTCAAACGGATCGGCCAGTCTAGTAGATTGCACTCGAAAAAATTTTTTTTGTTGGGGGGTGTGGATTTTTTGTGACTGACGTCATAAGTGGTTTTGGGGTCATTTTGGCTCATGTTGCCTGGCCTAGGGCCCAACCGCTAGGCCAAAGTGTTTCGCTGAAGTTTTCATTGGAAACTAGACTCGAATCTGAGTCTTTTGAGCCTTTGATCGACTTTCTAGCGTTTCTGCATCAAAAGTTATGATCTAAAATAAACAAATTAATTAATTAACTAATTAGTCAAATATTTTTACTAACTTACATCACAACTTTTGTACCCGAAACCCCAGAAGGTCATCCAAAGTATCAAAAGACTCAGATTGTAGCCTAGTTTCCAGTAAAAACTTCAGCAAAATACTACCACCTAGCGGTTGGCGCCCAGGGCTAGGCAAAGTGGACCAAGGTGGCCTAAAAGTCCTCCACTTATGATGTCACTCACAAAAAACCTGCACCCCCCAGGCAAAAAATTTGTTTTCGAGTGTAAACAAAAAATTTGTTTAGAAGACTTGCTGCGTCTTTTGAAACTTACCGGGTCTGTAGAGCATACCGGATCAGAGAAATTCCCGCGCAAAGCCCCATGCGTTTAGGTGTTTTTTTTCCTGAAAATTCCCGAAACCTAGCGGACGCCATAGAGTTAACAAACGTTATAAAAACACTCCTTTAAAAAACAAGCAAGAAAGGACGACTGATATTCAAAGAATTCTTCTGTACATGCCATACCTTGATGAAACATCAGTACAACTAGAAAAAGAATTGCAAGACTTTTTTCAAAAATATCTGAAAGAATTTGCTCAACTGTCTCTTATTCATAGAACACACACGATCAGAGATCATTTTAAGTATAAGGACAAACAAGCACATCTGGAATGATGCAATGTGGTATACAAACTTAAATGTGCTTGTGGTAATTCCTATATTGGTCAAACACAAAGGAATTTGAAATTTCAACTGGAAGAACACAACCCTTTAAAATCTAACCATCAAAATACTGATATAATCAAACATTTATACTCACATCCGGATCATTTCGTGGACTTTAAAAAAAAAATCCCGAAATCTTGGCTTCTGCTTTTAACCACCGTGAATTATTAATCAAAGAGACGCTTTTAATACAAGAGCAGCAGCCCGAGATTAATGTAGACAATTTTTCCACCCCTTCATACCTCTTTAACACGTAGATTATGATGTCAAATATTGTCTGATGTTCAGCTCTTATGGTAATACATGTTTCGTACATTTATCGTTGGTGTTGACATGGACATTTGGTGTTAGTTGTAGACTTGCAGTACTAATTTGTTAAATTTTTTTTGCATCCTTTGCTTGCAATGGTTTGTGAATTGCCTCTCACTGCTGGCCTCGGCTTGTCGTAAATTATGGCCTTACGTAGATTTTGTTTTAAAATTCTCTGCATAACTTTTGGCCCTGCATTTGCTTTGTGTGATTTTGACGTGGCTGGCTGTCTTGGTTTTGCGTTTGACGTCTTTTGCGTCACAGCATTGTCTTTTCTTGCGTCACAAAGCTTTATGGTTCTGAATTGCTGACATTGCCAAGTGTTGCTTTATTTTTTTGACTGAAGATGGATTAAGAATAATCCGAAACGTCTCAAAATAAAACATGCATAGTTTTTTGAAGGTTTTTTTTAGTGTTGATGAAACTGTTAAGTCTATCCCAGTTTTATGCTCCAAAGCTTTATTCCCAACTTTCATAAAATAGTGTTTAACAGTCCATTCCTCATTTATAACACCACATTTGTCTTTAATCTTGCGCTTCTTGTCAGCACTCATTGTTTTAATGGAGTAAAAATATATATCTTATATTTTTTAACAAAAATTCGTTCAAAGTCACAAACATTAAACTGTGCATCTCAAATAACAATAAAAAGCTATTTGCAGGAAAGCGGAAGTACTATTTTGATGACTTTGCAGTTTTGATTTAGTAATATTTGCAAGAAAGTGTCGCAAATATTTTGTCATATGACTTATTTAATTAAAACAATAAGTGATGTGTAGGAGTTCCTGCAAGTGCTGGCGGGCCACATGAAATGGTCCACATGCGGCCCGAGGGCTGCAGTTTGCCCACCCCTGTGTTAAAGCATTCATGTATAAACAAGCTGCTAAGCTGTTTCAAAAATTGTTTTTCAGCTTTTGGACAATGCTGCTTATGTTAATAGGTGAGTAACTATGGAAGAAGCAGAAGCTAAGTTGAGAACTAGTGTGCTTAAAATGCTCACTGCTCTTTTGTCTCCAGACCAAAGTCTCAGACAAGCTGCAGAGCAACAAATCAAAATTTTTGAAGTTATGGAAGATTTTGGTGTATTATTAACAGAAATGTGTGTTGATCAAACTCGAGAGCTTGCATTACGTCAGCTGGCATCATTACTTTTAAAGCACTATGTAGAGACTCATTGGAACAGTTTGTCAGACAAGTTTTGTCAGCCAGAAACAACTCCACCTGCCAAAGCTGCTATTAAACAGATGCTTCCATTAGGTCTATGTGATGCAAGTAGAAAAATTCGTGCTAGTGCTGCTTATGCCATATCTGCAATAGCACATTGGGATTGGCCTGAAGAGTGGCCCCAGCTTTTTCCTCAGCTAATGGAAGCCATAATGAGTGCTGACTTAAATTCTGTTCATGGTGCCATGCGCGTTTTAACTGAGTTCAGTAGAGATTTGAGCGATGTTCAGATGCCTCAAGTGGCCCCTATTGTTCTTCCAGAAATGTTGAAGATTTTTGTGCGAGATGATGTATACAGCATACGCACACGTTCACGTTCTGTTGAAATTTTTAAAACCTGCACTGCTTTAATTTATTCAACTGATAATGAAACATTAATAAATGCCCTTCTTCCTGATCACTTTGTTTCTGAGTTCATTCAAGCATTTGTGAATGCACTGCATGTGCCAAATGGACCAGCATCTGATTGCGGGTTGAAAAAGGAAATCTTAAAAGCTTTGATCAACATGATGCGAGATGCACCATCCAAAATGGGAAGTGATGTCCCATCTATTCTTTCTGCTGTTTGGCAACAACTAACACAAGGAGCGCAGTACTTTGTTAGTCGGGAAATAAACTGTTTGGAAGAAGATGCGGAAACTGTAATTGACTCGGATGGAGAATCACTCAGCTTTGGTAATTTGGTTTATTCACTCTTTGACTTTGTTGAAACTTTATTGGATTCAAATGTTTTTCGAAAAACTGTTAGAAAGTCTCTCCCAGAATTATTATATTACCTGATAATTTACATGCAAATAACTGAGGAACAAGTGGCTTCATGGTTGCAAAATCCTGACCAGTTTGTAGAAGATGAAGATGAGGAATCGTTTTCATTCAGTGTTCGTTTGTCTGCCCAGGATCTTTTTTTGGCTTGTTGTCAAAGATTCAAAAGTGAGTGTGCTACTGCATTGGTAACTGTTGTAGCACAGCTGTTGAAAGAAGCTGAAGAGAAAAAAAGCAGTGGCCTTCCCCACTGGTGGAAAATCCATGAATCATGCTTTCTTGCTCTTGGATCTGTTCAAAGTTTAATTGTTGAAAGCATTTCAAAATCTTTGGTGCAATTTGATTTCAGTTCTTTTTTGACCAATGTTGTGCTTGAAGACTTGAAAGCTGATTCACCATTTTTGATTGGCCGATCTCTGTGGATAGCTAGTCGCTTTGTTGCTCTTATGCCTCATGATATGGTAAAGCAGTTCCTGGAAGCTACAGTTTGTGGTCTTCAGGGAAATCAGTCTTTGGTTGTTAGAATATGCACTGTTCGATCTATATTTGCATTCTGTGACCATCTCAGCAATCCACAGTTCAAAAGTGTCCTTATCCCTTTCTTGTCACCCATGATTGATGGTTTGCTGCAGTTTGTTGGTCAAGCAAGTGTTGAAGTTTTGGCTTTGATTCTTGAAAGCATGATTGTAATTATTCCTATCAGTCGAGATGTTACAATCAGGCATGAGGACCAGATTTCCTCCTTAGCAATTGCAGTTTTTTTAAAGTATGCTAATGACCCTTTGGTTTCATCACTTGCATCAGATGTCCTTAGTGAGCTTGCAGAGTACGCTTCATCACCAGCTTTGCTGGAAGCCAAACTTTTGCCAACAATTGTAAGCATTTTCAATGCTGATAAAGAAAAGATGCCTTCAGGATTGGTTTCCATGGCTACTGACATTTTATGTAATGTTGTTAAAAAATTGAAACCACCAATACCTGCTTCATTTTATAATTCTGGTTTTCCTGCTATGATTAAAGTGGCTATAAGTTCCGACGATAATTCAGTACTTCAAAGTGCTGGTGAGTGCACTCGATACTTCATCACCACAGATATTGAACAACTGTATTCATGGTCAGATGAGCATGGGAATTCAGGACCTTACTATGTCATGCAGTTAATTTCTGTGTTATTAAGCCCTAAACTCTCTGAGTTCAGTGCATCTTTAGCTGGGCGGTTAGTTTCTGTATTTTTAACCCGTTCTGGTGATAGAATGGCAAGCAAGGATGTTGCAACAGTTCTTCGATCTGTACTAAGCAAACTACAACAGTCAATGACACTAACTGTGGTGCAGTCATTGATTATGGTGTTTGCTCAACTGATCAATAGAAATGTACAGCTTGTTGTGGATTTTCTCTCATCTGTCCCAGGACCTTCAAATAATTCTGCCTTGGAATTTGTTTTGACTGAATGGTGTGATAAACAAGGAATGTTTTTTGGCAGTTATGATAAGAAGGTTAGCGCTATAGCTCTGTCTCATCTTCTTGAACATGGTTTGGCCACCAGAGATGAAAAGTTGTCTAAAATCACTGTTAAAGGGGATCAGATTTTTGCGGAAGGTGTAAGAACAAGGTCTAAAACAGCCAAGGAGCCAGAAAAATGGACTACGATTCCTCTTTTGGTGAAAATTTATAAGCTCTTATTAAATGAAATTGCCAACCAAATTGAATCATCCACGAAAAAAGGAAGTTTCTTTGAATGGGATGAAGGTTCATCAGAAAGTGAAGATATGGATCCTGATGATGGAAAGCAGACACTTGCTCAACTTTTGAATGACAACTCAGTGATAAATGACTTTGATGAAGATGATGATGAAGAAGAGTTAATGGATGCCAATGACCCTGTTAATCAAATAGACTTATTTGAGTACTTAACAACATTTGTCAAACAGTTTTCAAAAACTGATGTTCACAAATTACACTTTGTTAACTATCTTAATGTAGTTGAAAAAGAAGCATTTGCTACAACTACAAAAAACTGAGCTAAAATGAAAACCAATGAATAACTCTGTGAGGTAGTTCATGTTTGTGCTCAAGTTGGTATGTTATTATTTTGGTGATTGGTTGTGATGCCATTGTTTTTCAGGTATGACACTTTTTCCACTCTCAATTAACCTATCATTTAAGAAACTGTTTCACTATGTGCTATGTCTGCAAGAAAAAATAGCTATGTAATCGATGGTGTAGATAACCACAAATTGTACTATGAATAAGTTCATGGCAATATCCTGTAATCATGTCTCTTTTAATTTGTCATAACTGACAGTTATTCTTATTTGAATGAAGTATATTGCAACCCTTGAGAAGTTGACACTTTAATGGATTTGTCATTGTTGTAAATTTGAAACGAAGCCAGCTTGCTTTCTTTATCTCTTGTTGACCCAAGCAGACAATCAAACCTCAATTAGTTTTCTTTCATGCAACAGCTTTCGTTGGATAGATTGTGAATGAAGAGTAATGAGCTAAGTAGTTTATAGCAGGGGCCTGCAGATAGTGGGTCATAACCCAAATTTGGGCCACGAGACTTTCTACTCTGGGTCACAAAATAATTTAAATTTATTTTTTAAATTGGCCATTCCCATTAGACAGAATAAATGTAATCAATTACAGTTTTGTGTGCTAAGTTTCATAAAATTTTGTGCAAGAAAATTGCTACTGTCACTAGTAGTCAGAAAATTGATATATTTAATTGTAAAGTATTTCCCACAAAATTACATGCTCACAAATCTTTGGGTCGCGAGAATTTACAACTATTTTTAAGGCCACACCAAAAAGTATTTGCAGACCCCTGGTTTATTAAATCCAGTGTTAATAAGCTTTGAAACGTTCGGCACCAGTTGACAATATAATCATACTTCCTGTTTATGTAACTTTGCACCAGCATAACTCGCCAGCAGTTTGAGCTAGAAAGCTGTTCAAACCCTCTGTGGAGGGTCCTCTTTTCAAAACCCTCATCTTTAGAAAGATGCGAAAAGTCTTCTAGTTAAAATTTGAAAAGATTGTAAAGTTTTGGCTTATAGTTTTTTGTGGGTGACATCGTAATGGAATAGGTTTGTGCATTTTTGGCAAAGGTTACTGGCCCTTGGCCCCAACTGCAAAACCTATTTTTTGACTCAAGTTTTTAGTGGAAACTAGGCTGTATTCCAAGTCTTTAGAACACTTGATTAGCTATTTAACATTTCTGGTTCAAAAGTTATGGCCAAAAATACAAAATTTTGGCAGAAAAACAAAATGACCGAGTTCAAACAATTTGATTTTGTTTGAACTCTGACATTCTGTTATTTTTTATTGCTTTTTGCACGTCGTAGCTGGCCCAAATAAATAAAATATTTGTAGCTGGTAGAATTTCATTCATTTAGAAGACCAAGTGTCACATATGTCTGGAAGAAAGATATCAGAATGATTATTTCTAGTAACAGGAGCAGATCCAGCCAGTAAAGCTGGGGGGGGGGGCGATTTCAATAATTTGATAGTTAAATTTCATAACAGCTTAGCTGCTGTAACAGATATGAACTATATTTCACAACACGCCAGTGAAAAAAACAATGGACAACAAAATGGCCCTAGATCGCGAATGCTGTTTTCTGAATTGTACAACATCATAGTGAATAAAGCTACCTTTGTAGGTTTTTGGGGGGACGATCACCCCCCTTGGGTCTGGCCCTGTCTCTTAATCTGGCTAAAATTTCAAGTTACTCTTCATTTGTTTTGTATATAAAAATCACTACTAGACCAAGTGTCATGCAGTTTATTAGTATGTGAATTTCTTTTGATAACCAATGTTAATGTTAAAATTTTATTTAGTATTGGACTAGTTTAAAAGTTTTGGCATTACATGTGTTTCTGTTGCCAGCAAAACAATGCATTGTTAATTTCCATTTTGACTACTCTTATCAATTTGAATTAATCTCCAACTTACTGTAGGAATGCATGTGTTTATGTATGGTGCATGTTGAAATTGCTTATCTGCTGTTTTACCAGGAGGTAGTAATCATCACTTCCCATACTGTATTTTCTTAATGAAAAAGGATGTCTTTGACCTTATTGATTCATAATATGTCTAAATAGTGTCACGGTGTTTGATTCTGTCGGAGTTGTTACAGGGCATCTCAGGTAAGAATAGTTGTTACAGTATCAGCATTGTTAATGGTTCTTTTTTGTAACTTGGTAACTGTTCTATGTGAAGCAGAAGAGAAGGTCTGCATGTTAAATACTCACGAAAAGGGATGTGCATGGTGGAATACTATTGAACTTTGTCTGCAGTAATTTTTAACACCTTCACTGCCAATGTATAAAAATTTTGTACCTAAAAATCCTGCATGAGCTGCTGTTTTCACACAACTTTCTAACTCCATAACTCACTAGTCTTTTGTGCTAGAGAGCTGTTTAAACCCTCAAAAGACTTGGCAAGTGTTTGAGTTTGCAATGACAAAAAATTTGGTTTTGGGTTTAGATTTTTTTGTGAGTGATGTCATAAGTGGGGTAGGTTTTTGGCAATTTTGGCTCAGGTTACCTGGCCTGGGGCCCAACCGCAAGAGGGATGTATTTTGCTAAGTTTTTATTGGAAACTAGGCTAGAATCTGAGTCATTTGAGTCTTTGATCTGCTTTCTAGGGTTTCTAGTTTAAAAGTTATAGCCTAAAAACAATAGATTTATTAATTACTTAATTGGGGATTAATGATTTTTTGTGTTTTTTAGGCCATAACTCTCGAACCAGAAAAGCTATAAAGCTGATCAAAGGCTCAAAAGACCAATAAAAACTTGAGTCAAAATATTCCATTTAGCAGTTGGGGCCTAGGGTCAAGTAACCTGAGCCAAAGTGACCAAAAAACAACCCCACTTATGACGTCACCCACGAAAAACCCAAAACCTAATTTTTTTTCATTGCAAACTAGAAGATACACCAAGTCTTTTGAGGTTTGAACACTACAGCTCTCTAGCACAATTGACTGGTGAGTTATGGAGTTGCTAACAGATGCTAGAAACCAAGACTTATGCAAACTACCCTGGCAGCAAAGGTGTAAATATTTAATCAATAGGTTTTGGGGCAGATTATTCTACATCTGATAGGCCAGATCCAGTCTGTTGGTTATAGAGTGCAAAACCCTGATTTAGAAAGAGTAGTTATCCCTTGAATACTAAAATTTATCTGCAATCTGATAAAATACGTAACAAAAAAGAAGAAACATATTGTCTAACTATATATCTTCAACAATGATGCCATGCAAACAACTTCCGCTGCAATGCTGATTTTCTGTGAAAGTGCTAAAACAGAAAATAACTTCATTGTTTAATATATTTCTAAGTACGGTAGAATTTGCCTAATTCGTCTCCTCGAGGGGACTAGAAAAATGTGATGACTCTATCATAGAAGCTTATACTCTATCATAGTAACTGATATATACATTGCTTTCATTTGCAGTAAAATACAAGTTTATGACGTCATGGTTGAATACAACAATTAATTCCTCTACGCTATCTCGACTCCTCCATTTAATCTAACACCTTTTAAATAAAGATTTTCCGCGTTGTCTCAGTGGGGAGTCAGGTCTCACTTCGCACCTCGTGCATAAATTCGATAAAAAAAATTGCGAGCTGCAACAATTCTCAGATAAAGATCCTTAACGTGTTTGAATTCCCACACGTACTAGCTGCATCAACGTCAAAAGTGAAACTGCAAATGACGTATTAGCTGAACAAAACGCTTCTCAGGGATAGAAAGATGTGACGAATTAGACGAACAGAAATGTACACAAAAGATATTGAATCTGCTGGGACCGACAAAAAAGTAACAAATTGACGAATTAAACGATGACGAATTAGACAAACTCTACTGTAATTAGACAATAGACAGGTAGAAAACAAAATAATTAACCACTGTGGTCTTAAAGTTTGTAGATACCTATTTGAACCACTTACAGCTTTCTGCTGATTTTTTGCCCACGTCAAAACATTCAGAATGTTTTCTTACAACCATTTTTTGTAGTAGAATGCAGATGCTGACTGAAAGGTTGCAGTGTAATGAGAAGTGCTATATGATAGTGCTAGCATCTTTTCACGAAGCCTGGCAAGAAGATGTAAAATTCAATCATACATAAGTTTTAGTTTTTTTACTCCAGTACATCACCATATGATCACTGTTTACGGGATTTAAAACCATCTAACCAACATCTCTTACCTGAAGAAAATCTGCAAATCTAGTGTAAAATACGTGCTTAAATTCATCTAAAGTGTTCTTAACCAATTCAGTGTTCATTGCCAAGAACTGGGTTTTGCTGTTATCAAAGAATGTTATTACCTGATCTGTGATGTTTCTGGTGTTGTGTGGTCCTTCTGTTTTGCTATTTGCAAGACTTTTTCTGTAAATTTCTATGACATATATTTAATTAATGTTAATTGTGTTGATGTGTCAGAAAGTCTTCTTCAGCAGCAGTGGTAAGACCACTTGCAGGCTACATTGCAAAAATGGTGGATATTCATCAAAAGTATGATTTTCTGCTACACCCAATCAAGGATCTGATGAAAAATTGGCAAATTGACATTGCTGGTGTATTAGAAGACTATCTGGATGAGGTATTGTGGAAGTATGTTTTTTTGATGAGGTATTGTGGGAGTATGTTTTTGGATGAGGTATTGTGGGAGCATCATCATTCATTAGATTAATTAAAAATCATAGCAAAATATTGAAATCGCTGCAATGTTAGCTCATAAATCCTGGTTTTTGAAGAAAAGGTAAGGCATAGAATGCATTATATTTTTTATACTGAAGTAGAAAACAAGATTTAAAAATTTTGGAAGTATCGGCTATCGGTCCATGAATGGCCGATATATTGGTATCGGCCACAATAAAGCCATATCGGTCTACCTCTAAAAAAATCTATCCTGTTTGACTCTTTATTTAAGAGGAGTAAAGTACTTTTGGACCTACTCACCAAAGCAACTCCATTTACCTTCCCAGTTTCATTTTGTTTTGTTGAAAATTTGCATTATTTAATTTTAATTTAAGGTTTTGAAACAGACACGTCGTCCATAGAGTACAAACACACAGTCTGTACAACGCAAATTGATGAAAACAGACGCAACAACATTTTGTAGCGGCGTTGAAGGTGGAACAACAGGGTTACAAGCACTTAACACTGTTGTTCGCTAACCGTAACACTTGGTGCAGCACTACATCCAGAGTAAGACACACTGAGCCCAACCCTGGTCAAGGCCAGATAAAATACGAGAGTATTGTGGCATGCACATGGCCTCAAACAAACACTGTAACGTCCGAGCACTCAGTCGCAAAGTAAATTGCGGTTGCAGTGTTCAAAGAATAAGGACGAATATAAACAATCTGACTGCACCAAAGTGCGCAACCACACGTTGTTAGACTTTCCGCTGTTTATTACTGTTTCTACATAAAAAGTTGTCTAATCAAGCGCGTTGCTACTTGTTAGATAAGCAAAGTGTTTAGATTAGCGGTTCCCAAACCTTCTTAGCTCAAGACACATTTTTATGATAGTCGAATAATTTTCAGTTTCATTTATTAAATTTATTTAACGACGATGGGCGGCAAGCCGGAGCCTGAATATGCCCTTCGTCAGGTCATGTCGAGCGAACAAACACACGATGAACAATTAACGGCGAACAGTCGACAAAATTTTTTAACAAGGAAGCAAAATGACCGTACAGAACTAATTACCGAATGAAGAATGAATTGCTATGAAGGAAATCTAGAGCTTTATGGCTAACTAAAGCGGCTGGTACATTCTAAACACTCATAAATTTTAACAGTGGGCTTGAGTTTAATCGCGACACGGCCAAACAATAGAAGATGAAAAAGTCTCGCATGATCGCGCATTATACCCGGCAGCAAATCTCCCGGGCCTTCTCTCATCAAATAATTTCTACAGGCTGTAGGAGACCGACGCAGACCACAGAATGAAGTGCACAGCTAAGAAGTACATTCTCGTTAGATTCATTGGCACCATATGAATACAAAGATAAGTGCGCTTATTTAGGTTTAGGACACTGTGACCCAAGTGCAGTCCACAGCGTATAGATATGGGGATTGCTGCCATGTGAAGATGCCTACAGTTTTGTTTGGGTCACTCTAAAAAGTTTCAAGACGTATTTTAAACTTGGACGAAAAACTAGCAGATGATTTGTCAGCAACAGGCAATACGTTCCATAAATTAGCAACTTTCATGTAAAATGAATGATAACGCAAGTTCTTTTTAGCCAAGGGATCTGAGCATTTAAACTGTAATGCAACAAGTACGGTGACAAATCTTAACATTTTTGAGGTGAGTGGTTGTAGGCTTGGTTAGGCCATACCAAACATGACCTTATAGTAGCAAAGTGGAAATCGCAATTTTCTTCTACTGCTTTGACTTACAAAAGAAATGTCTTTCAAAACAGCGTCATTAGCTGTAGTCTTCATGCATCCTGTGATTATTTTTGCTGCAGTTATCTGGGCAGTTTCCAAAAGCAAAGCATTCGATCGAGAGCAATTGTACTGTAAATAACGCGACCTTACTAAGAAGCAGAAGAATGAAACAGTGGCGAATAGACGAAAAAACAAACCTAGGCACCACATTTGCAATGGATCTAATACGGTCAATATGTAGCATAGCACGGTGATGAAGGCTTAAAAATGACAATGCCAGGAGAGACTACCGGTACTGTGGAAAAGCAAACCTAAATGCTTGTGGCAATCGATTGCTTGAAGCGGTATGTTGTTGAAAATCATGGATGGTGGTCATGACAATTGCTGGATCGGTTAACTTTAATACTTTCTTTTTGTTTTCAGGCCATTAAAACTAACACTCGATGTGTCAGACCTATTTACTATAGTTAAAAGATTTTCTGACAAAACTTGGTGTAAGCGGCTTGGGAACTTGGAGGAAAATTGCAAACTTGTATCGTCGGCAAAAAAATAGACGAATGAATACTGTCAAAAATATCGTTATGTAAGAAAATAGGACCAAGGGGTCCGAAGACGGAGTCTTGCGGTACACCGAATTCATATAAAATTCTTCAGCTGTGCTTGCGTTGATACGTACCGTTTTCCAAATAAGAAGTAAGTACAGTTAATAAAAAACCCACAATACCCATTTTTAAAGCTTGAATAGTAAGTTGAGTGAACAACCTGATCAAAAGCTAAAGAGATCAAGAAATGCTATGCTTGAGGACAAGTTATGATAGTGGTCAGATAAATGTGATTAGTTTTGAGCGAGGCTAACATTAAGTGGTGATAAAGAAGGCAGTAACCCAATTGGGCAGTAATTCAGTCATCATAATATCGTTTCTTGTGAAGAGGTAAAGTTGAGACAGTTTTCCACTAAAGAGGGAAACTCCGTTGCCAAGTTAAAATTGAATAGCAAGCTGAACGGAGTTTCCAGTGATTGACTACTACATGATTTAAGTAAGCGATTGGAAAGTTTTTGAAACATCAGCATTTAATGTTTGTTAACCTTTTTAAACTGGGTTTAAATGTGACATCACAAGAGTACACATCAAATGGTTCAACAACCAACAGGTTTAGACATTGGTTTGTGACAAACGAGAAGCTGGGAAGATTTGCATTGCTAAGTTTTTCGTCAGGTGGCGTGGAAACGTTAGCAAAATGGATATTGAAGAGGTTGCACTTTTCATAAGCATCATAAATTGTTTTTCCGTTAGAGATAAATGGGAAATGGCAAGACTTTCTGGAATTCCAGGAGCGGTTAATAAGTTTCCAATACAAAGGGTCGCCTGGCGAAAATGGAATTACGTTTCTGCTGGGTGGGATCTCTGTTGTAGGGTGTTCCTACACGAATTTTTCTTTGCATCAAATTTCTCAGTTTTCTGTAACGAATCTTTAGCTGAATTCGTCTACAATCGAAACATTGTAGGATGTTATGACAATTAAATTCGAAGTGGGTGACAACTTTAAACTGTTTAGGAGATTAATTTTTCTTAATAGGATCTTGCGTTACCTACCGACATACCTGGCTACATTCTTTGGTGTTGGACCTGACTGTTCGGAAACCAATGATATTATGTTTGGTGTATGATTCTGTTGATTGTCGAACGTAGAAACAATGAATTCAATGAGGTTTTTTTTATGTAATAATTGCATAAAAAGAGCACTGGGTCTGTCTAAATGTTTTGTTGTTTTATGGAAAAGGTAAATAGTGAATTTACCTGTAGAACTATTTTTTAGATCTTAAAAATGACGTTTTCATTTGATGGCGGAAAAACACGACTGAACTTTGCAGAAGCATCATTTCTTATCCAGGGAACAGCTTGTGTGTGGAGTCGGAAAGTGGAGTATCTTCATGCTCTTGTTTACCAGACTCTTGAAATGATAAGTAGCAATAAGTAAGTTCACGCAAAAGTTGTGGATTGTTCTCTTAAGCTTTTTTTCATTGCATCAGTCGCAATGTTGAAAGATGTCGTTTTTTGTGATTTAACATACGTTCTTTTAGTATCTGAAGTCTTTATTATACACAATGCTTTTAGACACGCCCAGCAACCTGGTTCAATTGACCCCCAAGGCACTGACAAAGATGCAACATTTGATGACCATGAAGACAAGGTTGCAATTCTGTTTGCATTGATGTAGTGGTTTGTTTGTAAGGTCTATTTAAATTTCATGTTAACCTACTTGGAAGGTCAATTTGAATGTTTGTGATCTTGATTAGTGTATTACATTATTGAGAGAATCTGATCTGTATCTGCAATTTTTTGTGCTATAGACTCATTAATTTGTTGATAAAATATAGCAGGTAATTCTGTTGGCTATGTGTTCTATCATATATCGTAACACGCCCTGCTAATCTTTTCATCTATATATCTATAACTTCACAAATAGCCCATAAATCTTCCATGGAAGGATTATTAGGTTGTTCTTACTTTCTGAGAAGAGACTATTTTGCAGAACGTAAACAGTTACTTTGCATGCAAATTGTCTGCAAAACACAGCTTGCGACGTACTGTTCAGTCAGTGCTTTGCGCGTGGAGCTCACAAATAAATGCAGCTTACGTATTTGCAGTGGTATCAGCTCCTGTATGAAACAGTTTTTCTTTTGACAAAAAAAGCCATCTTGCTGTATATCGCACCCAAGTGCAGCAGCCACGTTAGCGATAATTGCTGCAGCGCTTACCGATGGTGAAGGTTGCAAACAAATGCTGCAAGCAGGGAACCAAGAACGTATCTGTTTACTGGTTGCAGTTTCTCAATTTGGATGACGTCGGTAGCCTTTTTACAAAACGATGGATTGGTAGTGGTGAGAACATCCTACCTTTACCGCTTCGTTCTGATGTGTTTGATAGAGCTGATGCGGACAACAGAGGAACAGCGTTACTGAAGTAGGTCAACAAAATAATATGTGCGTTTAGCATTTTTCCATTTGTGCGCACCGACAGACTCAACAGTGTGCAGCTCAGCTTGCACTGCTTTAGACTAGGCATAAATGATAATGAAGCAAAATCGCAACGAACACCTTGTCACGCTCGTCTTTATCATTTCATGCAGTCATTTGCGCAGAGATGTGGTTTAGAAGAATTTTTCTCTGTGGTGACCTTATTATCAAACCAAGTAAGAGATTCAGTTTTAATGAAAAAGTTAATCAACGCTTTTGCCACATTTTGTTTTCGAACCCAATGCCAAACTAGCTGGATATGTTTATTTATTGATAATCTCACAAGTAATTATCAGTGTTTGCTCGCTCTCTAAGACCATGATTGCCTTTTCGCGACTATGAAACTGACTTTCAAACCAAATTTATTTTGAAGGGTCTCTTAGATATGCCGAAACGTGTTTGATTTCTTGTAGGAAATCAATAAATGTGAATCATCTGAAGGTACATTCATTTTTGATTAGGAAAGCTAGAAATATTGTCTTTTTGCGACAGTGAGAAAGGTGAAACAGTCAATTACTTCTATGATTTTTGGGCCAACTCCACAACGCCACTTGACCGCGGGATGGCTGTGATAGAGAAACCATTTGGAGGAGTGGATATGGAAACAAACGATAAGGTCGAAAGGATGGCCAACGGCAAGTCTCCCTTGTCACAAATGAATTCAACCAAAAAACCCACGGAACTGTATTTCGTAAATTCTTAACAGATCGACGGGTGGCGAATTCGGATTATTTCAACATGCGTGCAACTATGCAAAAAGTGGCGCATGTAGATTGTCTGTTTGAAATGCTGTATTTTCTCAAGCAGTGCGGAAGTTGTCGGCGTGCTTTGGCTGCCGGCTACGAACGGCCTTCTGTAGTTCTCATATGCTTTCTAGTAGAAAATAATATTTTAACAGGTCTTTCGAGGCGAATTTTAGAGGTCCGAATGTGTTGTCTTGTTCGGATCGTGTGTTTGTGCTGGTAAACTGTTGACTGGCGCTCAATGTGAACGTTTTGAAATCTGTAACGCATTTGCAAGGAAACTGGCAGTCTCCAATGCGAGCATTAAACATCTCCTGTCGTATAGCCCTAAAAAGTAGTGAAAATTCGCTCTTGGCAAGCTTTGCAATTACAGACCTGCTGCCGCGTCAGCACGATTATTGTTTGGAATCAATTTCAGAAAAACAACGGCAAGATCTCGATGAGCTTTCGGCCAATGTCGACCCTTTCGATATTGATGATGATGACCGTCACGATGATGGTGCTGGTGTTGCGTTTGAGGGCGACGTTGACATGAAAGACGACCTGGAGGCAGTGGACGAGAAAATAGTCGACGATAACAAAAATATGGTATGACAGGTTCGCGCTTGTACCGCCGTTCATCTTCGCGGAAGAATGTGAAACGAGCTGCCGAAAAATATCTGCTGGAGTGTGCAGTTCGTTTGGTTACTTCGTTTCTTTGTTCAAGTTGACTTCAAATTCATAAAAATTTTAACGAATCCTACAGAAATCCATACATTTTTCCCGATTTGATGGCATTAAATGTATGCGTGTGGATGGTCTTTCTGCAAAATTTTATCCATATGAGTCAGTTTGCATTAAATTTTTACCTTTTCGTCCAAATTGTTCTCCGAATACGTCATCGGCGTAAAGGCACACTTGCATATGTCAAACGAAATTGTCTGTTGTTTGCACACATTTCCATGCTCTCTAAACTTTGCCCAGTCAGTCAAAAATGCATCTTTTGCCTGGAACTGCACGAAACTGAAAGTTTGCTTGACCAACCTTCAACGATTCTTGGTGGCATAGGCCTTGACTTCTGCCTGGTTGACAGCAGGTCTGTGGAGCCGGAGTCCAAGCAATTTTGGATGGTCGAGCCAGAGCCTGAAATTTGGGTTCCCGTTCAACAGACGTAATTTGTTGGGCAAGCGAGTTGTACAAATATTGCAATGGTTTTTAGTTTTTAATAGAACAAATCGTTCTGGAGCCGGAGCGAAAATTTGAGTTCCAGCTCCACAGCCCTGGTTGACAGTGACATTTTGGAGAAGATTATTTTCACAGTCGTTCGTGCATAGAGCCTACTTGTACATCCTGAAAAAAATCAAGGAAAAGGAATTAAAATTAAGAACTTCGATATAAATTTTGTGTGTTCGATTTTTGCAGTGTCACCATGTAGACCAGTGGTTCTTAACCTTTTCTCTGCCACGCCTTCCTTAATAAATGTCCTTTGTTTCAAGCTACCCTGACTTTAAATATGTAAATTGGACGAAACGCTTTCCCGTTCAGAAACTTTCCATGTTTGTAGAGCGCGTGAGGGCCCGCGTCCCCATGGAAATTTATTGACGCCCCCCTGGGGTGGGGTGGCGTGCCCCACGGTTAAAACCACTGATAGACCTTTCCTGGTCAATGTCGTGTATGACGATAACTTTTTTATGTTTCAAGATGATAAATTGGCCACAGCATTTGAAGAACAGCTTTTGATTAAGCGTTAATGGACCTAGTAATGACGAGCGCTTGGTACGTATCGGCGCTGGTCGATTTGTCCTTGGATCATTTGGCCACGTCGGCAGTAGCAGAAGTAGTGCTGTCGGGAATTACCTCGGTAATTTGATCAGCAAACATCTCTAGTTTCTTTCGAAAGTAAACTAGTCGACACTGACTATCTAAAACAGGGGTTCTCAACCTTTTTCCCCTTAAGTACGCCCGAGTCATAAAACAGTCAACCCGAACCCCCAGTAAGCTGACACTAAATTAAGTGGTAATATATTGACTAGCAGTTAGTAACTAACAATTTTCCTCTAGTGTAGGATATTTAAAAATAGCAATGCATGAAAACTCAACTGCCATCCAAGTACCCCTGGAAATCTTCCCGTGAACCCCTGGGGGTTCGCGAATCCCAGGTTGAGAACCCCTGATCTAAAAGGAACTCACTGCGGCGTTTGATACGGTTGAGTGGATCACGCTGTAAATTCTTCAGCGATCGCCAAAGCTCTATGGATGTCATTGCGATCAAGGAAACGCATAACAGTTTTTCAATGGTTGATGTTCATCTTGCACTCGAGTCGAAATCGGTGGATCAGGCAAGAGCTTGAAGTTCTAATGCAGACCGCGGTTTTAACTCGAAATCGTCCCCCAGAATGCTCTTGATATGAACCCGAACCGAACACCGAAAAAACGCTTAACCGTTGACTGCATTCGTTGTTTTCTTTTGTCATTTAGGTTGTTGAAAGGAGGGAGTTGCGACAACGAGCATTGGCAACGGCTTCCAACGACCCGGTAAGTGTTGCGTTTTTTTTTTTGACCGCTTCACCGGAAATTGCGTCAAGGCAGCGTAAGCTGCGAGAAAGCGTTTGAAAAGTATTTGCAATCCACGTTGGCTCGGTGACTGTTGGTGAGGAAAGTGTGACGTAAGCTGTCTGAGAACTTCTAAGCAGACGTAAAACTTGCCTACGAGCTGTAATACTCGTATAGTGGAACAGCAAATCGTGCGAAACGAGCGCGCGATTGCGACGATGCCGCGCAACTGATTGTTTGTGTGGTATTGCCGCGCGTGACGTAAGCCGGTATTGTGACGTCAAAACGCGAAGCGTGAGAGTGTACCTTCATCAACTTGTCAGTAACGGTGGATGCGTGCATTTTCCTTTTTGTTGATGTTGTTACCGAAATGTTTCCATCCATGCATTTCCAAAGGCAATGCGCATTGGATGTTAATTACATTCGGTACATCCGCAGAAGTCCCATTTCGCTCCCCCTCCGACTGTCCACCTCAACCCGCACGACGAGTGCGCCGCGTGGGCGTGCAAGAATTTCAGGAAAGGCAAGACGATCAAGCTCCCGCCGTCGCTGCCGCAGAGCGCGAGAAAGCGAAAGAAGGAGCCTGAAGTTGTGGGCTCGATCCCGCTCTTCAACGTCTTCGTGGAAAGCATACGTAAGCGGCGGGAGTTACTTTTTGCTGCCCTGTCGAGGTGCGAAACGGTCGATTGCAAAAAAGTCTGGTTCGTGGTCTGACGGCAAAGCTCCTTTGATTTCTTTGTTATTTTTCGACACCTGCTTGAAAGGCTGAAATAGGATTTTTTGAGGTAATGCGACTGTTTGCTACATTGTTGTTTCGTTTCAGAAAAGTCCATGAAAGGAGAAGGGACGAGAGCGATGCGCGATGAAAAGAAAAAAAGGGATGCATGGTGGAAAAAGGTATTTTTTGCAAACGCGGTTTCGATCATTGAATTAAGCAATCGCGAAACCAAAAACTAGTTTTGTCTCATGCATTTCCGCAGTTAAATTCACCGTTGTTCGTGAGCTGTTTGATTTGGAATGCAGCTGTTTGCCAGTCACAGGGAATAATCGGCTGCTTGACTCGGTGTTTTCTGCGTTTTGTAGATCAGAGCTGCGCAGCGACAAGCAGACCATCGAGATAACGTGGGTGAGTACCAATGCGTACATCAAGAAACAACCGACAGCTCCACAAACGCTCCTGGTGTTTTTTTCTTTTTGAGTGTAGCATGTTGGGCCAATAGCCCCATCCTCCCATCGTATGTGACGTGGGCATGGGTGGATATTACAATTTCGGGCCCCTGAGGCAAACTCTCGGAAAGGAGCTCCGCTAAAGGTAGATGTGGGACCAGGTGTATTTTCACAATTCACTTAATGAAATAAATGCAAACAATGCAAAAACTTGGTGCGACACTGTCAAAGGGAGCCCACGGCATCTCCGAAGAACGGCGGCCCAAGGCGACGGCCTCGTTCACCTCCCCTAATATCCACCACTGGCCGCAAGTTCTTTTCAGAAATTTGTGTTTCAGAAATGCACTTATTGTTTTTTTTGCCATGCGTTGTGATATCTTTTCACAACCCAGTCGTGGTTTTATAGCACGCTTGTCCAAATGCAAACTTTTCCTGATTACCGCCGTCGCTGTGTTTCGATCGAAACCGAGCGGTAAATATTTATGGTTTCTTTTTCCTGATATTTACGATCTCTCGCGTACTTGAAGAAACCGCCTATTCTTGCACGGACCTCCAAGTTTGCTTTCTGGCTTTTTGTACCTCAAGGTTGTATTCCGTCAGTTCCTGGTTGGATCTTTGAGAATGTAAGTTAAGGCCATTTAGTTGAAGCATGAAGTGGCAGCTGTGAATCTTGACCTCTCAGCGACTTCGCCGCGTTGGTCGCCAACGCGTCTGTTTGCTTCGCAGAAGCTCGCTTCGATGACGTGTTCGACGATCGCGATGCCAACAAACCGCTCGACGCGTCCGACGCGGAAGACGCGAGCGACGGAGTCGGCGCGGACTTGGACGATCTGGTTGACGAGGTCATGGAGCGCAGTGGCGCGCGACTGCCTGGTGAGGAGCGCTCGCAAATCTCCGTTACTTTCTTCTCGTACGCAATAAGTTAAGAGTCCTAACTCGTGCCTGTTGAAATGTTACAATTTCTTTTGAAATTTTTTTTGAAACAGTATTTTTGCTGTGTACCACGATTTCCATTGATTGCTAGTTACTACAAAATTGTTGACTGCCAAACTTCATTCATGTTATGCTAAGCAGTCGGAAATTTTGGAAAGGTCGAGTCGGACATTTTACCTCCGACTCCGCAACCCTGCTCCAAACTACGGCCCGCGTGCCAAATCCGACCCACGAAGTCCGCTTGTCAATCATAAAAAATAATATATTTACGAAAAACTCGTTGATTCGGTAGAATGTAACATATCCCGAAGCAATTACATTAAACGTAGTAGGTCCGACCCTATAACTGTTATGTAACAGCTTATGTGACCCTTTGACAAAAAAGTTTGGAGACACCTGATCTATTCAATAAAATTAAACCCCCTGTCGCACACGAAGGCAATTGAATCACTGGGATTGAACGAAGTTGTGTTTGAAACGTCAAGTCGGTGTTTTCTGTCGACCAGCTGTCTTGTGCTCTTTTGCTGTGCAGTGTGTAGTGGCAGGACCTTGTGCGTGCAATGCGCGAAGAATTTATTGAATGCCTGTCAACGTAGTGTGCAATCATTTCCCATAGCATATTGCGTTGAGGGTGTCGATAGGTTTTCTTTGATGGAGCACCAGACAAAAACAGGGCCACAATTGTCAAGGCATCATTAAAATACGCCATCACTATCTCTGAATGAGGGCGACAAAATCGCTCCTCCCCCCACTCGTGGCGACGGCTCTGGTTGCGCTCCTCCCTTTAATTAGCATATCCATTAGTGCCTGTTGCATTCAGTGCGCTAGGCGTATCCTCAGGTTAGCGAGTCTACGTATTCTTCAAGCAGTTCACATCTCTAAATTACACGTCAAAATAACAAAGACATGCGATCGTGGCGATGAATAAAATCATTTCCAGAAACTCAGTTAACGGCAAGCAGGTAGCGCTGCTGACGTCCCGTGCCGCAATGAGCCCTGAAGTTAGATTTCGTCTTTCTTGCGTCACTATTTGAAAATACACTCAGGTGTATTGTTCTTACAGGCATAAATTTCGGTTTCAGTTCTTGGGCTGAATAATCAATTAACAGATTTTACCCGCCTTCACACAAGCTTACGCTGTTTTTTAACTGGATTTTTTATAGAAGATATATTTCCTCTCAAATCCTATTTAGCGTTAGTGCCTGTTTTTTTGGATTCTTTTCATTCTGCTTTGCCCTTGGTTCTGACCCATTGTCCGACAATCGTGTGTTCCGTCATTTGCCGATGACATCAACTTGTTTTTGACCTGCGTTTCCCAAACTTTATTACAACCATTTAGAAACAGTTTGAAGCAAAGCAGCAATTCATAACAAAGTTGATGGTTAATTTTTTTTGCAAATCAACTGTTGTTTTGTTTTCGAAAAAAAATGTGTTTTAACTGATTTTTCAACTGACTGCGTGGACTTCCCATTTAATGGGCCATGGCCCTTTTGCTGGGGAGCGCAGTTTGGACCGTTCTCGACTTCCACCGTCCTTCTGTTCCGACAGATTTACCAGAACAACTGTCAAACGACCACGTGACTCTGGACACCTACGAAGACCTCGTTCGTCATCACGTCGAGCAGTTCTACGCTTCGGCGAAGCTGTTCCAGCAGGAGACGGCGCTCGCACGGCGTGTCAAGCAGTGGGAGGTCAGCATTGCTCCAGCTTTGGAGGAGCAGGTGCGGAAAAGCGTTCGCGGAATTGCTTTACGAATGTAAATGCCTGTGTTCTTGTAGACCAGTGGTTCCCAAGCTGGGGTAGATTACCCCTCCCGGGGTAATATGCGATTCCTCGGGGGGGTCATGCGGAACCAAAACCAAAATGTTCTATGTTATGAACGATCACTGCGAAATATGGAGGGCAATAAGACATACTCGCTACCTTGATTTGGGTAACGGCTCGACCAAGTTTGGGAACCACTGGTGTAGACACTGTAGATCAGTGGCACTTAACCTTTTCTCTGCCACGCCTCCCTTAAGTGCCCCTCTGACTTGAAATAAGTTGTGAAAGCAAATGCATTTCATGGTGGATTTATTGATCACGCATTAGTGAGATACTTGACACTTCTTCGGAAGCTACTGAATCTTTAATGCGCGGTTTAATTTCTGAGAGTGCACAAAGTTAAGTAAGAATGTGCATTATGGAACATTTAGAGCAGCTGTGTCCAACCCGCGTGCGGTCCAGTCAAAGGTTTTGTGCGGCCCAGCTCGGGTGTTCGCTGTAGTAAAACTATCCTACCTACTGACCATCTGTCCTTATTTTTTTATTTTTTTATTTAACGACGAGCGGCAGACCGGAGCCTGAATATACTCTTCGTCGCGTCATGTCGAGCGAACCAGTTCACGACGAACAGTTACCGAAAGATCGCTAACAAATGACAAACAATTAAGAAAAGATTGCAGGCACGAATGACACGGATTGGTAAACTGCAAGCACACAACAAATTATACAACGAGGAAAAAATGTGAAATGGAGAATTAATTACAGAATAATAAAGGAGTTACTATAATAGAGAAATCCAAGGTGTTGTTATGGCGAGGTAAAGCGGTTAGTGCATTCAAGATATTTAGAGACAGCATCATACATATTAGTTGTGGATCTGAGTTTAAGCGAAGGATGTCCAAATAGTAGAAGTTGCAACAGTCGGTTTAGGACACCGTGGCCCAAGCGCACTCGACAGCGTAACGATGTATTACGGGGGTTGCTGCCATGAAGGTGCCAGCAGTTACGCTTTGAACCGCAGTAGAAAGTTTCTAGACGTAATTGAAAGGACGAAAAACTAGCGGAAGATTTAACAGACATGGGTAATGCATTCCACAAACTAGCAGCTTTTCGAAAAAATGAGTTAAAAGTATTTTTTTTAGCCAAAGGAATCTGGACATATAAACTGTTACGAAGCATGTGTGGTGATAAATCTTTATACATTTTTGAGATAAGATGATGCAGGGTTGGTGACGTCATACCAAACATTATCTTATAGTAGTGAAGTAGAATTTGCTTCTCTCTTCTAATACCTAGCTTAACAAAAGAAATGTCTTCCAAAACAGCGTCATTGGCTGTTGTCTTAATGCACCCTGTGATTATTTTTGCTGCAGTTATCTGGGCAGAGTCCAAAAGTAAAGCATCAGATTGTGAGCAAGTGTCATAAACGACGCTACCATAGTCAAAAATTGGTAGAATAAATGAGTTGCAAATCGAAAAAATAACATGTTGCATAGCACGCTGATGAAGGCTTATAATATGGGAATGCCAGGAGAGACTGTTATGGAAGAGCAAGCCTAAATCCTTGTGGTTATCAACTTCTTGGGGCTGTATGTTATTAAAAATCAGAGGAAGGTGTTCACCACGATTACTAGATATAGTTAAAACGTTTGTTTTTTGAGCACTAAAACTAACACCCCAAGTGTCAGACCACTTTCCTAAAGTTAAGAGATCTTCTGACAAGACAAGGTGTAAGTGGTTTAGGAACTTCGATCAAAAATATAAAGTTGTATCGCCAGCAAATAAAGAAATAGATGATTGAATATTATCATAAATGTCGTTGATATATATAAAAAAAGAAGGGTCGCAGGACGGAGCCTTGGGGTACACCACAATTTGTATAGCATATTTCAGAGGTGCTTCCACTGCTACGTACCACTTGAGATCTTTTTTCCAAATAAGAAGTTATCAAATTCAACAAAGAATCTTCAATACCTATTTGTTTGAGTTTGAAAAGGAAGTTGGTGTGAACAACCCTATCAAAGGCTTTAGATCAGTGGTGCTCAAAACTTTTTGGCTCGTGGGCCACATTTGTCTTTCAGAAACCCTTTGCGGGCCACAAGAATTAATAATCTCAATAAATATTATCTAAAAAATTCTCTTAAATGATTGAAGTGTTAAGTTTTCTTTCCAATGAAAATTGCTTCGCGATCCACTCCGGAGGGCCTTGCGGGCCACGGTTTGAGCACCACTGCTTTAGATTTATCAAGAAATACTATACGTGAGGACAGGTTATGGTCATGGGCCAGATAAATATCGTAAATAGTTTTCAAAAGCGAGGTTAGCGTTGAATGGTTTTTGCGAAAACCAGAATTTCTGTGATTTAGAAGATTGTTTGATTCAAGATAGGAGTACAAATGCTTAAGGACAAGCTTTTCGAACACTTTAGATACAGAAGGAAGTAACGCAATGGGTCGGCAATTCGTTACATCTTAATGAGATCCTTTCTTGTGAAGAGGTAGAATTGAGGCGGTCTTCCATTGAAGAGGGAATTGGTCTGATGCCAAGATAAAATTAAACAGACTGAGTGGAGTTGCCAATGACTGACTGCATGATTTCAACAAGCGATTCGGGAGGTTTTTGAAACCTCTGCATTTTGTGGGTTTTAAATTTGACAGCACAGAACACACATCAAACGGTTCGACTGCCGGCGGCTGTTGACGTTGATCTGTGATAAACGAAAAGTTTGGAAGATTTACATTTCTGAGTTTTTCTTTGTGTAGCATGGAAACGCTAGCAAAATGGGTTTTAAAAAGGTTACACTTTTCATAGGATCATACATTGTTTTTCCATTAGAGATAAATGGGAAATTACAGGATTTGCTCGAATTCCAGTAGCGGTTGATAAGTTTCCAATAGAAAGGGTTTCCTGGGGAAATGGAGTTAAGTTTCTGCAGGATGGAATCTCTGTTATGGGATTTTGCAACACGAATTTTTCTTTGTATCAAGTTTCTCAGCTTATTGTATTTAATTTTAAATCTGACATCGTCTGTCTTGCGCCATCGGGAAAACACTTTGCTCCGCTGTCTGATAAGACGTTTTAGATTATTGGTCATCCAAGGTTTGTCATTTGACTTAACGCCGCCTCAACTCCTATTACGATCAAGCCGGTGAGGTTCACCATAACCAGAGCCGTATCAGCCGCACTCCATACCCCCAATTGGGGGGGGCGCGCTGTCACAGGGGGCCCAAGAGTCAGTCCCGTCACCACTTAGCACCCCAGAGAAAGTTTCGATCCCCCAAATTGAAATATGAAGCACTAGAAATCAGTGAAGTTAGGGGGCCCTTTGAAAGAAAAGTGCTTATGAAGTACAGTTACTTTGGGCCCCTTTGAAAGCAAGGTATTTACACATTACAACTGCCGTTGGGGCCCCTTTGAAAGCAATACAGCCTACTTACACATTACAATCGCTGTTGGGCCCGTTTGAAAGCAAGGTACTTTACACATTACAGTTGCAAAGGGGGCCCGAGGCACGTGCCTCGCTTGCCTTCCCTTAAACGCACCACTGTATAGAACCCTGAAAATGATCTTATATGAGAATACTAAACCGGTTGAACACGTTCTGCGTCATCCGATATGCATACTTTCTCACCTGGCGTGCGCATGTAAACACTGTAATGTAAAGTTATCTTTATATTATTGAACACACGGAAGTTGCTGATGAGTTTATCACTTTTTCGCGCGATTTTTCGTAATTAAACCTAGACACACAGATCGACTAAAAAAACAGATCTCGGTGGAAAAAGCCTTCAGTGGGAGCACTGGTCACATGCGGCAAAACGCCTGCTACCGTAACTTGGAGAAAAAATTTGAAGATTTTTTACCGTGCTATTGTTACGCCATGAAGACCAAGAGTACAACAATCCGCTAGCAAGTTTCGCAATCTGTCTCTGCAACAGTGCTCTCACTTTCAGGGATTTTGCCCCTAGATTGGAACTTTTGACCATTTTTAGAGATTTTCAGAAAAGTATGAAAACGAGTGAAATTAACTATTTCAGTTTATTTTGCAAATCATATTTGGTTCTATTTTTAACATTTATCATTGGCACTCCGATTTTATGCTGCACCATCACAGATTTAGGTTTTTTTTGGTACTGTTTTAGGGATTTTTGGAGTTTAATTTGTGAGAGCCGTGCTCTGCAGGCAAAGGATCGGACATGAGTGATTTGAGCTAAGCGTTTCGGAGGCCTCGCGGTCACGACTTTGCCCTGATGGGCCTCGCGTTCATTTATCCGGCGCTGCCTACATGCCTAGTTGTATACGTCCAAAAATCAGACTTCCACTTGATCAACGTGTTTTGTGTAGTGATTGCTGTAAAAAATGTAGACTACTTTGTCTAGCCCAGGTAGTCTTCTCTTATTTTGTACTGCATAGCAGCAAGATACCTTTGGTGCTTCCATCCAAAGTTACACATTTGCGCAGCCTGCTGTTCAGAAAGCCAGACGGAGTTAATTGTGTAGTTAGAAGAGTCTATTTTGGGGATTGTCCCAAAACAGAGTAGTGCAGTTAGTGGATTATGGATGTTAACCGTTGTGTCCACGTACGCCTTAGTGTATATTTGTTAACATTTATAGGCGATTTTTGAGACAAAATGTTATTGATCTAAACATGTGCCATGCACCAGAAGATTAACAGTCCAGACATCAGCAAGGTTTATGCAAGCGTATTTCGGCCAGTAAAAAGCCCAATCCGCACGCTTTATAAACTTATACAGTATATTTCACTTAAGCTCATGGTAAAGTCTAGCTCATGGTCAAGTCTATCAACGTGCGCTAATGAAAGAAAACGTTCATCGCGGCACATGCTTTGACCGGCCTCATGTTTGCTCCTTCAGTAATGTTTTCATAACTGAACGATAGGATTGATTCTGATTTCCTGCAATTTTTTTTTTGCATTTGCATTTCATTACGACATCTCCAAATAATCGTCGTCAATCAAATAACAATAATTTACGACCCAATTACTTTTGTTAAGCTCGTTCAAAAAATTTCGTTGGAAACTACGAGCCTACTATGGGTATTTGCGAGAAAGTAGTTAATTAATTTGCACAATCTGCAAATGCTGTTCATGTTGTGAATTAAAAATAAATTTCAGAATGTCTAGCCCCCTTGCACAAACATGAAGGCCCCCAATGGAAGACTTTCTGGAGACGGTTCTGCCCAGGCCTGCAGACGCAGTGGAGCATTCGGAGGCAGTTACCCCCAAATATTTTTGTGCCCCCCAAATTTTGTTGTGTTCAGAAAAATTTGTCTTAAACATATGACAAAAACAAAAATATTTCACCCCTAAAAATGTATTTTGCCACCCCAAACCTTAAAACCTGGCTACGGGCCTGGTTTTGCCAAAATTGTTTCTGCAATTAGGGTGTTTTGTTTTGAAGACCGTTCAGCCTCGAGATGTAGCATAACATAACTTTTTTTTACAAATCACCATTAGGGGGCCCCCTGTAAGCATTTTGGGGGGGCCACAGAGTTGGGCTGATACGGCACTGACCGTAACAAGGTAATGAAATATTTGTATTCGGTATTGAGCTGTCGAGCCACGCTTTAGACATAGCAATTACATCAAATGCATATTCGCTGGATAATACAGAAATGTCATCAAGTTTGCTGGAATTATTGTTAGCAAAAAGGCTACGGACATTCAGGTGACAGACAGAAAACTTTCTCAGAGATTCTATTTGGTCAGTTATCAGTTCGGTAAAACAACCTCACCATTTGCATATCAACAATAGTCCGAATCCTTGATTCTGCGTTGGATCCTTTTGCCCGCTGCGTAAAGGGATGATGCTTTTTTCATGAGTAACTTACCTTTTCGCTGCATAGACAACGGCAGGTGCATCGTAATGTTGCATGTAAACTGTCTAGCTCTTGGAGCTAACTCCAAAAGTAAACTTATCTTTCATTTTACAGAGCTTTACCACAGTTTGGTGGGCTCGTGTGTGTACTGTTACTTGGAGAATGCGTGGCATCGACACGTCTTGGCAAACGATGAACATTTGCAAAATGCATTCTGTCGACCTGAGATTGTGGAAATTTCAGATCTTTTACTAAAAGCGATCTCACAACACCTTCGCTTTCGTCAGGGTTTTCAATGTTTGAGCTCATCTTAAAACCATGAAAGAGAACATTAAATTCTTTTGAGCGTAGTTCATTCAAAATGTCAGACTTACGTTTCTCTTCTTTGAAATTAGCAATTTCTTCACGAAGTTTTGTCAGATCGGTTTCCTAGCTTGAAATCTTCTCATGAGCATTTTCCAGACTACTTTCTGCTACACATAGGCGCTGCTTGAGGTCATTTTCAATCAGTGTTAAACGGTCGGTGAGGCGCTTTTCAACTGATTGAATGAGCTTGAAAAGATCGAGAAGTGACGATCCCTCGCCTGCCTCGGGAACTTAACTACGCAAACGCCTTGACGAGCTATCCATTGTTTGAAAAACGTTTATGACAAGTAAAGAACTACCAGCAAATACTGAAGCACAACAACTAAACAAACTCCTCAAGGACAGCATGAGTAGCTAAATAGACAAGCAGTATGAAACAGTAATGTCAACTGACTCTGAAACGTGTTGAACTCTCGAAATACAGTGCAGTCCAGCACTCCAATCTGTCCTTATTCTGATAATCTTGAATTTGACATTTATGACGCAGGTGGTCCTCAGTGCCACTTTATCATGTCTGTTACCATTGCAGTTAGGATCCGAACGCTTGAAGTTCATTAGCTTAAGCTAAATTTAGTTTGCTCAGATTAAAATAAGCCATTCAATGTGTGGCGCTGGTCAAGACAGTGACATAATTTTTGGCTCAGTAATCCATTTGGGTTGGACATAGCTGATTTAGAGGTTCTGGTTATTCCGGAATCTTCATTTCGATTCCAGAATATCAAATCTTATTCCGGAACAGCTTGTTAGGAGCAAAATGAGCTGATCGCGCAGAGGTTTAGAACACCGATCAGCGATCGCATGACCTGTTGATTAGCTCGTCACGTCTCTACGCAGTGCCGTGACTCTGAGTGTTTCTTTCCCTTACTCAGGAGCGCAGAGTGCCGCTGTAAAATTGATTGAAACAATTATTGTTGCCGGCTTGGCGATTTTTAACATTTATTTAAACCAAATTTATTTCGCATCTAAATATTTGGATTTTTGGATTCGATATTCCATTATATGCGTCCCTAAACATAAGTCTCCTTCAACCCTCAGCCTGTTTCTGAACTTGTTCTTGATAGCAACGAGTGCAGCTTCACAAAGAAGCGTGGGTTCCGAACATTGTTAGAATCCGACGAGCCTCAGTTGAGATACGAGGGTAGAAAGGTAGGTAATTGGCCTAGAACGTCTCAAGATCCAGTCGTCATTAGCTGTGGAATGAACTTAAACTCAAGAAACCATAGGCGTAGCCAGGGAGTCCATTCCCCCTAAAATTTCTAGCATATCTTGTCGTTTTGTGCGTTGAGAGGCGGTGTCCCAAACAAAACACTGTTGCTCGTTTAAAGTCATAAATTTGGGCCGACTGCGCTGATGCAAGAAACTTTTGTCCTTCATTGAAAATGTCGATTGCTTCACTTTGAAAATGGTTTCTGGTGGACTTCCAGGTTTCTCGCCTCTCATCGATATCCAGAAAGTATTTGATAAATTGTGTTTTCAAGTCATTTAGAAGTTTCTTTATTCAAACTCAAGGTTCCCGTCTGTGAAAGCATAATAATCCAAGTTGTTAAAGCTCGCTGGATCTCCTTGTTGTGTTCGACTCTTCCATTGGTCAAGTTTGGCTGTGAAAGTTCGAATGATGTCATAATGCTTGATTATATTGATGCTTTTTCCGTTGAGGTTGAAAGCGTTAAACGCTTCAAAAGTATCCATAAGGTGAGCCAGTGATAGTAGAAAGCCTTTGCACTGGAACTTCTCGAATAAATTCGCCTTCTTTCGCGAATCTAGAAACATTGTGACCACGGGCGTCCGCAGAAATTTTTCCAGGTAGGGGCAAAGTCGACATTTCGCTTGTCCTTTCCAGGTTGTTGACGATAGTTAACGACCGGGGCACTAAATTTAGCCGGTGCCGGGGCAGTCAAACATATTTCTTGGTTTGGTTATTTGAAAAAAACACAAGAGTGCTGTAGACTGCACGTACATCGTCATGGTGGATGTGATCTTGAAACTGTGTTCTTTCAGTTTCTCGCAATGCAAAGCAAATTTTTTTTTCAGAAATGTGAAGTAGAAATCTTAATAAAACAGATGGCAAACCTGCAACTTGCTAGCGAAACGCATAGGTGCAGAGCACGTATCACTAGTTAATATACACAGATGTTTTACTAGTATTGTTAGTATTCCAAACGCAAAATCAACATCACTTGACAAAAACGCAGCAAAAGAAGAGCCTTCACTCCTTCACTTGACAATATTTACATAGCATCACAGAACGGTAGCAAGAAAACACAAGTCTTTTTTTGTCCAGGCCATATGGCTTTTGCAGACTATTTTAGGACATAAAAACACTGATAAACCAAATAAGTGTTCATTTTACTCAGTTTATGTTATGCAGCAATTCATTAAATCAACCTATCACACTCACAGTCACCGTGGATTTATTTTATGCTACTCGGTTATTCCATTATTTAACTTCTACTCATCGCAGTCAGAGCAAGAAGTGTCACTTTGACTGTCTGCACTCCTACCATGGCAGTTTAGCTTAGTCAATCTTACATCAGACAAGGTTATCGAGTCATAGCCAATTGCTTTCAAGTTATGTCTTAAAAACAGTAATTTTTCCACATTATCAGGCTTTAACCGAGTTCTACTCCCGTTTGCCAGGTCTCTTGCCACTTTGAACTCCCGTTCGCTGGCGACTGAACTCACAGAAGCGCTAAGGTATTTCAAAGCTATTGTTGCAATTTCTGGATATCTCTGGCACTGTCCCATCCACACCTGTAATGGACAAACGTTGCTTTTAAACTTTGGCTCATTCAAG
>Ga0210059_1002014_pt1 | contig 31426 bp, 16 predicted proteins | sample Ectturendosymbi2_FD_188042 | JGI IMG/M metagenome (GOLD analysis project Ga0210059, IMG submission 188042) | Ecteinascidia turbinata endosymbiont from Florida, USA - Sample 2 (SPAdes) (version 2) | ecosystem: Host-associated > Tunicates > Ascidians > Unclassified | place: Key West, Florida... | reverse complement strand
CACCTGTGACCGTGCCACACAACCCACCTGTGACCGTGCCACACAACCCACCTGTGACCGTGCCACACAACCCACCTGTGACCGTGCCACACAACCCACCTGTGACCGTGGCCAAAGCATCCGTGTTCGTTCCGATGGCGTCCTGCTTTCCGAGGTCAGCGGTGACGGCAGCGCTGATGATGTTCGACGATCCGCCGACGAACAAACCAACCAACGTCATCAACACACTGTTCACTACCTTGTTGTTCGGCGAAGCTGCAGACGATGCGGAAATATGGAGTGAGGAAAGCGTGGAAAACGTCGACTGGAACAGTTTTTAGCGAAAATGTCGGTGCGTTCGGCAAATCTTCGTTGTGAGATCAAGTTGTTTTGAACAAACGCGCTTCTAACAAAGATCTGGCAACATTCCCAGCGACTTAAACTTTACCTTCTTTCCATAGAAACCAGTGAATCGTTTAATGAATGCGAAATATTTGAGACCGAAATAAAAAAAGAAACGATAAACGCGAGAAAACTGTTTATCGGAATATGCTGGACCCACCTTGATATCCCCAGACCGAGAAGGGGGCTAAGAGCAGCATCACTAAAATGACAGGAGATCTTTTGTTCAGTCTGTCGGATACAAATCCGAAGACGATCCCACCTGCAAAGAACAAGCAGTGACGATAAAGACCGAAGTTGAATTGTTATGAAAAGTGTGAAGCGACCTTACCTATTATGCCCCCGACGTCGTACCAAGTCGAGATGTCGTCCGACTCACTGTCGCTCCAACCGAAGTTGTTCGTGAGGTAGTAAGGGAGCCAGAAGAAGAAGGCGTAGTTGATCAGCTTTATGCAAGCATACGCCAGGGAATACTAGCAAAAGAACGCAATGCAATTTGATTGAGAAACGTACGAAGAAAAAAATTTTCCGTTGGAATATCCGACTGACAAGAACATAAATTTAAGAACTGCATAAAACGCGAGCCAGGAAACAGTGTGAGTTGTTGCGCCAAGGAAAAAATTCAGATTTAATACACGGACAGTACGCCGTCAAATCTGCATAACAGTTATTTTCTTCTGTCAATACGACAGAAGGCAGAACGATTAGAAAATTGAGGTCAGAAATTTTCCAGATGAGCAATCGGATGCAACAAGATCTCTTTTCAGGTCACGCATAAAGATTTGCTCATGTGTTGTCGAAACACACCTCATGTGTTGTCGAAACACACCTCGAGTTCTTTTTTGGTTGGAACAGCATCAACTGCCGTTTTATCAACCGACACGAAAGATTGCGACGAATAGCCAACAAATGTTTCACAAATGCGTGGTTTGCAACTTTGCATGACACTGATATACAGTAGAATTTTTTAATGTAGAAAATCAAGATTTCACGAAGCCTTCGCATAAAGAAAACAGCCCATGTCCCAACTTGGGATGCGACAATTGCTTTGTGTGTGATCGCCATTCTACATCAACACAAAGAAACGTATAAGTTATAGAAAAAAAGTTAAGTTTGTGTGAATTTATTCGTACTGACATGTCTATGGATGTTTATATTGAAACCTGTTAGATTTCCCAACAAAACAAAAGCGCCAACAGTTGCTATGCAACCAAATAACGGCTTCACTGGAAAACATTTGTAATTAAAATTTTGAACGCAGCAGTGAAGACGTTGTGAAAATAACTCGAGACTAGTTTTTTCAGGGAGTCGACAGGTTCTGGACTAAAGATCGATAATTTGCTCCTTGGGATGAAATGTACACCGCTTGTTTCTCCAACCATACGTCACAAGGACCCACAACTGTTTTTCCCGAAAACAACATTCGTGTGTCCATTGCAAACGATTCAAACAACTGCTTCTGGTTTCAAGTTACTTATTCAATCTAGGGAACCAGCCGATTTAAAAGACGTGAAAGTTAGGCAATTGCACAGGTACAGGTCGACACATCTTCCATTCACTGACTCGATTAAGGAAGTATCAAAAACATGAAAAGGATTAAATAACGTGTTCTTGTTCCCCCCGTGTCCTACCCACCCTTTCAATGGTTTGAACTGATTTTTTTCGGTCATATACCGAAATGAATTTAGAATTACCGAAAAAAATGATGTCATTTCGGACAGAATGTCTGAAAATATAGGCTAAAAAACACTGCTATGGCGAGTTTTAATACAACTGTGGGACAGTTTTAATACAACCGAAATGTTTCAGTGACCAAAATTACTCACCAAAATGACCGAAATGTCCCAGCGAAATAAAAAATAGGTTTTGGCATACAAAGGAATTGTCGTTACGTTTCGATTTTGTCCTAAAACACTGTTCCTCTGAGATGCACACGTGAAAATCGTGGTGAAACCAGACATTGTGCTTACAGGTATCACTCCAGGAAGGAAGATTGCCTTCAGAAAGCCAATGGGGTTCTTATCTGTTTTCACAGAAACCGAATCGCAGACCTCTTCACTGGCGCTGAGCAAGTCGCATTCCGAGTCATTGACTAGAAAAACAAAATAATTCATTGACTCATTTAGCCAACTTTCCGCGTTTACGAACTTCCGGACCTGGAAACTTTACATTAACGCCTCTCTCACTTAGTGTTCATCTGTCGCAATTGTCAAACGTCATTTCAATACACGCGCATATTTCTTAAATGTTTAAAGAAAAGACACTACTTTTGAGCAATTTGTTCCGGCAAGTCAACATCTATGCTATAAACTCCACTGCTGGTTTCATAAATATCAGAATTTGACACCTCCAGCACCGATCGCGCCACAAAGTGAGTTTGGTGCCATTTACTGCATAAGTCGAGAGACACCATCTACCACCAATTGCCTGCTGCATGTGCTTCACCATTAGCTTGATACCGCACGGTGTCTCATTAAACAATTTGGTAAATTTCTGTTGTGCACCTAACCCTCAGCAATTGTTCGTGGCGAGGCGTTCTTTCATAAAATAACAAACCGAAGATGGTCTGCATTTTAAACAATGCACGATCGATGTACACTTTGAAACAAACGACTTTCTTTAAATGGACTGGATTCCTATGAAAATAGTCAGGAATTCAGAAAAACTTGTTATTTTTTTACACAAAGGGTTCGAAGCCAATAAGCATTAAGGATGCTCATGCGTAGCTTAAGTTCATGAAAGTGACCTGCATTTGCTTTTTATTTCTACTTCTTGCAAACCTTGCATAAACTTACCGCCCGCGGCTTCTGGAAGGTTTTCGTTTGGATCAGGAAAGCCAAGTTCGTTGGGAGAACTAACCAACCCGAAGAACACGACTATACCACCGCAAAACAAGACGAATGCAGTCGTTAGGAATGCTTGCTGTGACAGAAAACAACGCGTTTCACGAAGCGAAAACGTCGCATTGTGTTGCTAAAACAATGGAACGTTACTACGAAATAATCCATTACAATGCTGTTTGGTGCAACCGATTTCTTTACCTCGTAACCATAATCAATGACTGATGCGGTCAAAACAGCTCCAATGATGTTTCCTACGGAGGCGCACGAGCTCCAAATCCCGAACACGAGGCCTCGACCCGACTTTCCGAACCAGTTTCCCATCACAGCGACAACACTAGGCCAACCAGTTGATTGTATCAGGCCATTGAAGCACCATATTACAGAGTAGAACACTTTGTTGTAGAAATGGGTCCACTCTGTTACGGTTCCGAACACAAACACCTGTTGAAAATCATTTGGTAATAAAACAGCTTGTTGAAAATTATGAAGAAGTCAATAGTGTGCGGCAAATTAACTGCTTGCCAAATAAGATAATATAAACTTTGCATATTACATGAAAAGCCAAGACAAACAATAAAATCTTTTAATGCAATTATTTACATGAAAATGCCCAAAAACATTTTATGAAAGGCTATCATCCAATCTGCAAAGCGCAAACGCTAAAAATTTATTTCGTGGTTAACATACACTGTCACGTGTTTTAAATGTCACAAAGAAGGCTTTCGCCATTAAAAATGATGATGCAACTCAACTTCCTCAAGCACATATTTCAGAACAACAATTTTAAGCTTGCAAGGATATCAGAGCAAGGGATTTAAAAAAACAGAAGTTGTGATTACAAGCAAGAGAAAAAGAACAACTGCAGAAAGTCCTCACAGCGGTTTCTCATAAAAGAGGACCATGATTTATGAATCGACGTCGGTTATGACATTAGTTCAACCTACTACGAGGAAACCACAAACAACATGAGTCGGGTTGCTTAAAGCAAGCAGGGTAGCTTTAGACATTAGTCTGTTATATCAACGACCAACATAACACCAATGGCTTTCTACAAAATTTGTTCTCTACCATGTAGTGAGAATGGGTATGTTTCAATTTTGTATTCTTGAAGAACGTGCACTGTGTTACGTAACACTTAAAACAAGTTGTTTATTTTATCACGAGCAACAAAATCTTGATCGCACATTTTCTTGAGAAATTCTATTGGTATCATTGACATATAAATATATAATGAAATAGCTATCGTTACCATGACAGCTGACAAGCACATTCCAGCTGAGAGAACTTTGCGAAGCTCAAATCTGTCAACAGTAAGCAAAAACGAACATAAAAGCAGAGAATACACATGTGGGGAATACATTAAAACAACCAAATCATCATGACATTATCAAAATTTTTGAATTCGAATCTAAACAATTACTCCTCACCTATCTCCAAGTCTTCCACTGATATATAGTCCCTAAAAACAAAAATTACGTTATTAGCAGCGCTTCAAATATGAACAAATATCTGTACAAATTCAACCAAAGACTGAAATCATGAATTTGCATCTTACAATCTCACACACTGCTTATGAACTTTTGCTAAATGGAAATAGGCGTTGGTTTGTAGAGCAGCTTTCTTATGAATGTTCACTTCACAGTAACCGCATCACTACAACAGCAAAACTGTGGGAAACTAAAGTGATGGGCACAATCAGTTTAATAAAGCAAGATTGTTAGTACCTACTTTATGCAAAAAGCCAGCTTCACTACAAAGCGGTCTCAACGTTTAATGACTGGACGCAATTTTCAAACAAATATCAATATTAATTTTGAGTTGTTGAGACTACCTATGATTTCGCGAATTATTTTATTAAATACCAATGTCATAACACAATCAGGAATCAAAAATAGAAACCAATTCAGGAAACTCACCACATCATCCACACAAATATATGTTCATAAGTAATCTGACAAATCGTTACGTATTTTTAGGTTATATGAGAAGCATTGCAAATAATTTACTATCTTGGAAATGGCTCAATTATTCCAAGAAAACAGTGCGTAATGTAATGAAACGATTCTAACTAAAACCTTTGCTAAACGAAGTCTGCAAACACAACATTCATGCATCTGAACCACACATCAAATGACTAACACACAGCACAACAAGCAGCTACTCAGCTGCAGAGTGACTAATAGTTGGGATATTAATGAGCAAACAAGCGGCGTGGAACTATAATCAAACAAAACGCGCATGTTGCCCAGGGTAGAGTCACTTTAGTCGCACGTGAGAGTACCTCGAAATTATCACATTATTCTCGCCTGCAAAAAGACATCACTCGTCCAAGCCCTATTTGACGGGAGGAACCCCCGGAGTTTTTCAAGTTGACCTTCAGGGCACAAGGTCACATCCTGCGTTTCGGCAACTTTCTAAACTAAAGTATATCATTCCACCCAGGATTGCTTAGCTGAGATAAGTTGTCTTCAGAACATTAGTCTGAGGAACAGCGCTGTCGTGGGTTGTTCTTGCAAGTCCATCTTTGTAGTTGCCATCGACAGAGAAATCTCTAGCAGTCCTTGAACATGTTGCCAGAACGTGCTCTGAAATATTTTACCCCCTGCCAGGGCCAGATTAAATGAACGCGAGGCCCCGGGCAAAGTCGTGACCGCGAGGCCCCCGAAACGCTTAGCGCAACTGCGCAGCGTTTCAAATGCCCTCGTTGCAACTTTGCAGAAGCACCGGTGAAAAACGTCAAAACTGATACGATTTAGCAGTCTACACTTCAGAGACAATTGAGGATCACCATGTACGGTGGTTCGTATGTGGTTAATTTGTTCAAACAGAAAGTTGCATCACAAAAAAACGATCTTTTTGCTACCGCGACACTACACAACAATCTTTTTTGTCATAGACTTTCTTACCATCTTCACTGCACATATTGGCTATTCGCATATGTATTGAGGAAAGATATGTCTACACTCTCTCGCAGATCAGATCAAAGCGTACACCGTTTAGAAAAAATGTTCTCAACGAAATACCACGCAAAGCAACTTGAACCGTACTACTTGACTAAAGTTTTGCGATGGGAGCTTTACAGTAGTTACACCTAGTAACTGTTCCGTGATCAAGTGGACAACAACACTTTGTTTAATCTAAGACTGATACCCCGACGATCACGGCAAGCACTTCGCAACTAACTGTTACGTCAGCGCATTATACGTCAATTGCACAAGCGTTAGATTGCGAAGAATACTTAGTAACGAACTTATTGAAGTGACCCTGGTCTCTGTCAATGTGAGTTTTTTGAAAAAAAGTTTACTACGAAAAGTTTCATGACGGCGCAGATCATTGTGAGTGTTATATATAATTAAATGTTATTGTCTCTAATGTCAATTGAAGAAACTGGTGAAACAAGGGTTAGGACTGATTGTTTAAATTTCGATGTTTCCTATGCATACAAATCAAAAAATTATTAGAAGAAGCACTGGGATTATAAAAGATTGCACAAAATGTCCTCGTTTAATGACAAATGCACTCCTACAATTAGTGAGAGATATCATCAACGGAGTATGTTACCAGCGTTATGAAAAACGTCTTGAGAAACGAAAAGGTCGTCTAAATGTTAATATTTGCGAGAAGAAAATTTGGATGTCGAACTATAATTAAATCAGTATTCGATTACTTATCGTTTCGATTCAAATAAGCACACTCATATGTTTTTGTTCGTGACACAAGCTTTCTTGGTTTGTATCATAGGAATATGGGTCTTTTGGTGTAATCTGAGTTTATTTGAAATCACTTAAAGCCTGCATGGTGTTCTAACTTTAGTGAGTTGTCCGATAGTCTTGTTGACATATAGTTCTACTTCTAGCTTGAAACAATTTGCGAGAGCGTCTAACGTTCTTGTTTTTTCACCGCCCATGTTGTTCTGGCTGTTGTTTCTTCTTAAAGTATGACTTATTTCATGGATATTAGGGTGTTTATGAAAAGAAAAAGTATTTGCAATAGCCGAAGTGTAGAAAACATTTCAGACAAAAGATTGAGAATTGAGGTTCAACCAGCACAGACTAATGGGCTAGAAAGGACAAAGCGTTTTGTGAACGCCCATTTGCATTGCACCGTCAGCAACCTGAAAAGGATAAGCAAAATTTCGACGTTGCCCCCCCCCACGAAAACATTATGCGGACCCCCCACGGATGCACTGATTTCGATTCTTGGGTCATAAAGCGTGTTGCTGTTTGGTCATAAAGCGTGTTGCTGTTTGGTCATAAAGCGTGTTGCTGTTTGGTCATAAAGCGTGTTGCTGTTTGGTTCACTACTTTTTAAGCCACTCAAAGCCTTAAATGCCAAAGTTGTCAGTTTCCTTAGCGTATATATTCTAAACGCAGTAATCAAAAAGCTCTACAATTTTGACGCGTGGTGAACAGCTTAAAAACATGAAAAACCATTAAAGGAGTGTTTCGATATTCAAGCGCGAGGCCCCGGGCATTTGCCCGGTTTGCGAAATAGTTAATCCGGCCCTGCCCCCTGCTATCCCGATGGCGTACTCGCGCATACAGCGGGTTTACATTGGTGAATTTGACTTCTTCAATAAAATCATCGTTTTGTTGTGAACTTGACAGGCAGGTCAGCAACGAACGCTCGGCGAGCAACGCGTGAATGCGAAAAATCGTTCATGAAGAGTTGAGTTCGTTGCCGTCAAAGGAGCATGAAGTCAAGAGCATCCGTTAGCACAGTTTCCCAGGAGAGAGCCTGGAACACCACACAATGTAATCCTTGTCGAACAGCCTTTCATATCACGCCGTATATTAATATACTGTTATACTCAAAATTTCACCAGGTGGTGATGCGGTGTCATCTTCTGATTGCAACGCCACTATTTATGAGATATTCCTGCATATCATATGATAAAAACACTTGTGGTTGTCCGAGTGGATGTAACCTGGCATTCCACACAAGGAAAACAATTGAGAAAAACAGCAATCACAAGAGTTGACTTCATGTCAGGACAGGCAAGTGCAAACGGACAATTTTTCGATGATAGTGAGCAGATACTTGCTTCGGCACGATGTTGGATACGGACCTTTCCTTGTATAAGTTTTCTTCCTGGGAAGCAAAGAACCGAGATTGCAAATCAGCACATGCGTAACTGATGGTACTGACGCATACTTTCTTGATGTCAGCCGGGGAGAAGGATACGTTCTCGAGCAAAATGAAGCAGTCTAGTGACACCAGGATGACACAACTCATCGTATATTCCGGCATAGTTTGAATTGGATACATTTGCACAAAACGCTCGAGTCAATGCGCCTCTATCCCGACATTACTTCTTCAGAGGCGGTAGTTGATCGAGCAGATGTACAAAACTAGTTCAAGCCGCCAACACTGAATTTCGTTGTTCTAAACCTTCGTGCGTTGAAGATTGGCAAGCATGAACGCTACCAACCGCTGATCCACAGCTGGTTTTTTCTTCGGTCATAGACCGAAACGTTTTTGAAACGAACGAAACAAATTAAGTCATTTCGGTCAAAATGTTTGAAAATACAGGCTAAAAAACGCTTTTACGGCGAGTTTTATTACAAATGTGAGACAAATGACCGAAATATTTCAGTGACCAAAATATCTCAGCCAAAAATGACCAAAATGTTTCAGCGAAAAAAAACAACAGATCCGCAGTTAATGTAAAATGCTGGCGAGCAAGAAAGTAGCTAAATTTTTAAACTGTTCTGATTGCAGCATTCGCTTCGTTTTCTTTTGTGGGCTAGTGGACATGACATGAAGGACGTCCAGCTTGGGCAAACGTCACTGATATTGTTATGCCAGATACGTCACAGCCCACCACAAGGACGTTCTCATCAATCGAGTGCAAATGTAACTTTTCTGTCTCTGTTCTTTAGAAGTTAAAATAATTTAGCGCTAGCTCGTCTAACGGAAACAAGGATGTGTGATAAACGTTGGATTTTGTCGGAAAAACCAGGGACCCACTTGGCATAAAGCAAACAACCCAGGAACTCTGGAAGCTTTTGCAGTGGGCACAATCTATCACGGTCAGATTTCATAACTCCTTTGCCCACGCAATACCCAAGGATATCGATAGATGACGAGACTGTTTTCTCATTTAAGATTGTGTTTCAGCAGATACTACCTTTGAAACCCTTTCAACATTTTGGTCGTGTCCTTCATGAGTTTTGCCGACCACAATAATATTATCTAAAGGAAGGTCCCAGACAAGCACTTTATCTGCAACAATTCTATCCGTTTCATCGCTTCTTCATCATTTGAGCGAGTTGTTACAATCCAGTGTGCAGTTGCAATCATTTTCCTTCAAAGTTTATTCATCGTTTGAGGGAGTACTCGTAATCCACTCTCTTGGCCGCACTGGATCTCAAGGCAGGTTTTGAGCGGCCACACGATTGTTTCGTCATCCAGAACCGTCAGGCCATGCCCTCCACGAGGAGGTCGATAGATTGGGCAATGAAGGACAACATGGTCAACAGTGTGTTCTTCTGCGTCACTCTCACAAGCCACAGAAGGAGACACGCCCTATTTGTGCAAGCAAACGTCCAACACTGGTGCTTAGGCCATTAAGCCGGACCCACATTCCTAGCGCCAAATGGAATTCACAATAAAACACCCGCATAACAAAAGTGCCTTTCATTCACTGAAAACTTGGGCATACGGGTAAGTCTGCAAACATAGCATGCATTTGAACCACACATCAAATGACTAACACACAGCACAACAAGCAGCCACTCAGCTACAGAGCGACTAATAGTTTGGACATTAATGAGCAAACAAACAGCGTGGAACTGTAATCAAACAAAATGCGCACATTGCCCCAGGAAGAGCCACTTTCATGATAGGCAACTCAAACTCACAAAATAATTAAAATGTATCACTCACCATATGAGTAAAATTGAAGTTTCAAACGCAGAGTTTTTTAAAAATTGGAATTTTTTCGTCACTTTTGTTGTGAACACCAGGGATGGATACCATGTTGCATTTTATTCAATAAAACAGCACATTACATTGCAACACACATTAAGCTGTATTTAAGTATGTGCTTTCCACGATGGGTGTAAGCAAGGAATCGATCAGCAAATTTTTAATAGGAAATCGATTTCACGGTAGTTTCACAGGGACTTGAAATATGCTCAGGAATATGTTATCTATGTAAAATCAAAGCAATTGACATAATACATACCACAGCATAGGAGAACATGAAAATAGTGTCCAAAATACCTAAAAACGGCTCAGCTTCTTCATAACTACCAAACATAGAGCGACATTGCCAAGTCTGAAACAAACATTATGAAATACAGTAACAGGTTAAGATCTAATTTTTGCAATAAACTAGTAATTTTCACAACACAGCACTTACAGCGTTGGGTCGAGCACATGGATAAAATTCATTGCAATGTGTAGGAGTCCATTCTTTTGAAATAGAATCTTTAACATTGCTAAAAGTCTTGCGTGTGACATGTAGTAATGCATAACTGAAAGAAGTGAAAAAAAATAAAAGAAAATTAATATTGCGCAAACACTTCTGTAAAACAATTGAAAGCTCTAGGTTTCCTGTAAGCTTTTGAGGAATCTGCCGACTGTGCTCTGCTTTCATCTTTTTAGCGATGATTCAAACTTGTGCATATCTGTATTCAAGTAACTTCACTCCACAGGTGAAACAAGCAAGGAATCCACAACAAATTTTTTAATTTCCTATCAAAAATTTACAATAGATTCCTTGCTTGTTTCACCTGTGGAGTGAAGTTACTTGAACACTTATGTAAAAGTCGCATCTGAAGCAGCTTTCTGAAGGGTAGCCATTATTCTCCATTACTTTGCTGTGTACAACCACAATCCATCAAATCAGTGTGTGATAAAGCTTGAACCGTTATAATAACTATTGTTACCACAGTGTGAGTGTCAAACAAAGTATGTTACAGAACTAACCAAAATAAAAACATTCAAGAACATTTCAACAATGAAGTTCTAACATAAAAACATAATATAACATAAATATAGTAGTTGGTGCAATAATGTGGCTGAACTGCTAGAAAGGATGGTAACTTAGAATTTCTGCCATTCTACTACAACCAGTTTTTTTTAAGGAAAATGTGAGGAACCCGGTTTGGATCTGTAGGGACCCAATTTCTCTGATTCTAGGGACCCGATTTTCTCTGATTTGAGGGACCCGATTTTCTCTGATTTGAGGGACCCGATGATAGTTTTCTCTTATTCAGGGACCTGAATTGGGTCCCTAAAACGCCTTAAAAAAAGCTACTACAACTACTATTTGCTTCATATAGTTCCCTTTTTCATGCTGAACTTCAGTTGCTAAGAGAAAATAAATTACAAGGAACCACACAGCTAAATGCTGACATCAGTATGCAAAAGCTCAAAATAAATTTTGCAATCTCTTCAGCAACTGATGAAGCATAATTTTTCTACTACACAAATTGGTAATCAGGAAATATTTAACAATTCTGCGGTTAAGTTCATGCTGACAACGCTATTTCAAGCAAAAATGAGTAAAGGTTAAACCTAAATGTCAAGAAACTGACTGCATAATATAAGGCATTTGTGTAAACTACGAAGCAGCATTTCTATATTCTAAGCAGATTAAACAGGTCCAAATCAAAGAAGAAATTGAAATCACCACTTGCTTAAGTTCTCAACATAGAACAACAAAAGAGAGAAATGTGATGAGCATTTATAACTTATCATATGTAGCTTTCATGATGACATGAAATGCAAAATTTTTTAAAAGCCAACCATTTTCATAGGTTGACTTCTTCAGAGTTCAGAAGCATCAGCGACAAATGAAAGAACACCAAAATGGCAATGCATTTTTAATATTTACAATATCGATATTAATTATATTTTACAATAACATTTACAATATTGTTATCATTTAAAAATGTATTACAATAAGTCTACACTAAAATCTTTGTGAAGTATTCACAATAATGTTCGTTGTTTGTTCAATTTTTATTTCGTTCTACAAATAATTTTTATTTCTCTGAAGGACTAAGAAGTAGTGATTGATCCTAATAAGTATAATGTGACTTTATATTTCAAGGTAATTAAGCATTACTTCAGGATAAGTTTGACACCACACATCAAAAAGCAATAGGAATAGAAACATTGCTAGTGCCAATTTTAATATTGGTATTCTTGTAGCTCATGAAGCCTTAAACCTAAGAAAGTCAAGTGTGACATGACATGCACTGCAAATGGAAAATGTTAATGGAAAAGACCTTAACACTCTGCATTCAGTCAAGGGCTAAACTTCATAAAATCATATTTCTTCTGTAATGAACTAGAACAGAAGGCTTACACTAAAATCTTATGTCATGCTACACCAGTGTTTCTCAAAACTTTTTGTTCCACCGCCTCCTTTTCACTCTCGACACATCATTGTCACACCCCAAGCCTGATAAAGCAAACACAATGTAGTATTTTTATAAGAACTTTTTTGAAGATATTGATACTTACTATGGACCCTAGTTCAGTGTTATGGATCTGCTTGGCAGCCTTCAGAAAGCTTCAAAATATTGAAAAACATTCTAGTGAGGTACAGTCATAGATCACTTCGCTTCTGAATCAACAAGCGGTTTCTTTACTTTGAGAGTATATTGTTCCTGGTGTAGGAACCAATGTAGATGTTTAGGGGTGTTGCCTGGCATAGAGGTTGCTTGCAAGGAAGGTTGTTGTTGCCTGTAGAAATGCTGGTTTCCCCAAATGCTACTAACAAGGCAACCTAGTCGTTGTATGAGTACTGTTCTAACTCCCGACTAAAACTGCCTGACATGTTAAGTTGCCAAGCCAAAGCAAAGCGTTTATTTCTCACCCAGTTCGTTTCACAGATTTCCTGGGGCACAAATGTTTATTAACAAAAGGCTTTTGGTCAGCAGCAGCTGAAAATGCTTTGATAATGATGCAACAGTAGAAACAGCTAACGTGGTCCCTGTGCTAGCGCTACAAAACTCAACTCACAAAAATGTGGTGTACATGCCACTGGGCCAAACTCCAAATCAGGTAAACAAGGTTAGTGTACAATCTTCGCACAATCGAGCAAGCACACTTGAATTCCCCTGGCACGATAACAGGTTGATTCCAGCAAGCAAGCACATACAGCAAGATAAGCACAAATTCTGAAATGCTAACACGTATTAAGTGAATGGTTGCATCCACCATTAGAGCATTAAGGTCACAGCCGAACTTAACTCAATGATCGTTAACTGAAGTTAACGTAACGATTGATTATTAGTGGTAGTAGTTCTAGTTGAGCGTTTTTGCCCCCTTTGTGTTGTTTTTCTCCCTATTGCCCCCTTCACACTCAAAATCACCCCCCAGGGGACGATTCTGTCCAGTTTGAGAACCACTGTGCTAGACTAACTGCAGTAGGATTACTAGGGCTAGATCAAACTAATTATTACATATCCTTAAAAATATGTCCAGAAATTGCTAAAAACCAAACAATACATGCTATGAAATACTCAGCAAATGACATGCTAATTTTCATACAAAAAATGGCACATGTGTCATGTCATTTAGGACAGCACCTAATTGGACATAAGAAACTTAGTGAATGGTATCTGTGACATAGCCAGTCATCACATGCTAAACTTTTAGTAACTTTGAAAACAACATGCCGGATGACACATACATACAGCAACAGCTATTACTACTGTATAACTTGCAAACAAGAAAAATCGGAGTTCTTTACTGCATAGAAAATAACTACGATACTATGACAGTCATCAATAATAAATCATTGATGGTAATTATAATGCATAAATTTATTGTTAAAAGCATTCTTACCATGAAAATGTTAAAGTGAACACCACTAAATGGTGAGTGGTCCACTGCTTGAACATATTGTAGGAATTTGTCACTTTGATGATCACCCACTCCCTACTGCTTATCTCAATAAGCTTCAGTAAATAAAAAGAGATCTACAGGCTATAAGATTCTATGAAAAAAAACATATCTTTTTTACTGAAACACTGACTACCTAAAAATAATTTTGTTCATTAACAAATCCTAATGCATACAATTCTGTTTGATTTGGTACTGATACTGTGCTGTGACATGTGTCATTTCATGGCCTTGCAAGATATTTACGGAACTAACCACAACCGATTTAGTATTTGACACAGCTTACCACAACTTGCTGTTCGCTGTAAATTAATAATAAGTACAATGTACCAATGTGCATAGTAAGACCCCTGACGAATCAGTACAAGCAACAGACCATGCAAGTATTGTAAAATCAGACACTAACATTCATCCTTCGTTACTGCAACCAATGGGGTAAGGCAAGTGGAGTTCAGAGTCTACATATGTATTCACTGTTTACCTTGATAATGAACTCTCAGACCAGCTGGGTTCAGCCACAGTGGGACACACGGGGAAAATATCATATGGTTATGAATCTCATAATGTTTGCTCATGATATATGTGTATGTGCTGGGCCTAGTTTAGTAGACTCCAATGTCTTGTGAATATTTGTGGTGAGTATGCTGCTGAAAACGAAATCACTTAAATGCAGTAGAACAAACAAGTGCTTATTTTTTGTCCGAAACAGTTTAATCAACCTGTTCTATTGCATGTATTTCTGAATGATGTATGTTTACAATTTTCGGTCAATTTTTTGCTGAGTACCAAAGCGGAAAAAGTTGTTAAAAAAACATCTAGGCAACTTGTTACCATACAACACACAGTACACTGTCCAGTGTTGCCACTGGAGTCAGTCACGTTAACATCAGATTGTTGTCTTTTTCAACATCACATAACATCAGATTTTTACATTACAGTATAATACAAGCTAAATGCTTCTATTTCCAATACCAAACAAACACAAAGTGTGATAAAGCATGTTGAATCCAAAAAAGAGAGAAGTATCGTCATTAAATGGAAAAGTCGGTGAAACGCATAACGTATGTGTTATTCCCAACGGTATGAAGAGAGCTTCTTCAGTTTGGAATAATTACCAAACACACACGAGGGTGAGAAATTGATGGAAAAAGACTTAAAATCCTGAATCTAACTCGTTTTCATCCTAAACGTATCGAAAATTAGAAAAAAAGCAACAGCTCAGTCAACATAAGATTTGTTGCCAAAACATCAGATATCAGAAATTTCTTTCAAAACATCAGATCTGATGTTGAAAGTTGAAACATCAGAAGTAGCAACATTGACACTGTCTGTTACAGTCTGGAAACCGTGGCAGTTGTCGACGAGATATCGTGCGTGGCAAAGATATTTGGGGCATGACACACGCAATAGCCTTGTCACGTAAAAATCAATGGTAATGGTTTATCGTTTCATACGACTCAGCCAATAAGCAGAAGTACAGTAGTTCACTTTATCCGAAACCATTGTCTTTATATTGTCTGCCAAGGGCGTACGCAAGGGTGGTGGGTGGAGTTAACTCCCCCTTTAGTTTGACATGTTACAAAAAGTTTATCACCTGCGAAAAGGAGATTCATTGTTTCCGCTTACTTTTTGCTTGTTAATTTGTCGACTTCATGCAAAAATTGTAGTTGTAAATGCTCTGACATAGTGATGAGTGTTTTTTACTCCCCTGTTTGAACGCTCAGCCTGATAGTTTTGCAGTTACGAACTGCTGTGTCGTAGGGTTGAGTGTCTTTTCCTACGATATCCTAACTTGGGGCGCTGATATTTTAGTTTATATTCAGTGCCAAGGGCGTACGCAAAGGGAGGGGGGTTTGGGGTTAAACTTCCCGCTTAAGCTTGATATTTTACAAAAACTTGATTGCCTGCGCAAACGACATTAATTGTTTTCGCATACTTTCTGCTTGTTAATTTGTCGACTTAATGCCAATAACACGGAGTGAATTTGCATGCAAATTTCAAGGAACATTGTACATGGGCCGGAAAGTAATGATTAGGTTTCGGTGGGAATCTGGGTTATCGTCTGGGTACAAAAACCATCTCACCACTTTTGTAGACCTTTCGTCTACTAGGCTCTACATTTTTACGATTGTGTTCGGCGATAGTTCACTTTATCCGAAACAATTGCATTTATCTTGTCTGCTAAGGCTGATCAGGGCAAGCGCTGACCGCACTAGCTGCATTAGGCCTGCCAATTTCTGTAGCATGATAGAACTGTTGCACGAGCTCAAAAACATCAGTTGTTAACATAGAAGCATTCAGGCATTTATTGTGTCTCAGCAGGAAAAAAGGAAAAGTAAGTTTGCTGGAATCCTATAAATAACAACAAAATCGAAAGTTTTCTTGCATACTTTATGCGCATTCTCAGTTCTTGTGTAGTTTAGCAAGATTCGATTTTTCAAACCGGGGTTTGCGCCAGCCAGTCCATCCTCACTTAGTCTATGCTCGACTGCTCGTATTCGACAAGACATTAGCGCAGCTTAATTTTTCCCTTGTAAATTGCTCTGACGAATTGATGAGTGTGTTTTACTCCCCTGTTTTAACGCGCTGCCTCATATTTTTTGCAGTTGCGAACTGCTGTATCGTAGCGTTGGGTGCACGCATTTTCCTCCGATAGCTTAACTTGGAGCTCTAATAGTTTATATTCAGTGCATTGACACATAAAATAAGAAGAGTGGATGTATAGTAAAATGTGCATATTATGTCAACAAACTTCGCCAAAACGTTGGTTTGGAAACAGGACTATGACGTCATTTTGTGACGTCACAAACAGTGCACACAAAATACAAATGACTACCCTATGCCGCTGAATGAACCCCCACCCCATGAAAAGTTTCTGCGTAAGCCACTGTTCATACATACCTGTTTGAAAGTTGAAACCGGTGTGAACATGCAAAAGGAAATGTGCAGAAAACGGGGAAAATGTCAAGTGAGAAATCAGTGGAAAACAATAAAATATACACAATTGCGTTAAGGTTTCAAGTAATTTAAATCTAGTCACCAGTTATCGAAGTATGACTGGATAAACTTATCAAGCAAACAAAGAATTTTTTACTTTACAAAATCATCCCGCGGGCCGGATTCAACCTCGCAAAGGGCCAGTTTTGGCCCGCGGGCCGTATGTTTGACACCCCTGTCGTAGAAGAACAAGCGGTTTGTTGAGGCACTAACTGTTATGTCAAGATTTCTCTTATCAATTTCAAAGTTTCAGCAAATTGCACGGTTCAACAGTACCCTAATGTTATAAAGTTTCACGAGGGCAAATTGAGGCCTGTCTATAAAAACAGTACACGAACAAATAAGATAAAAATGCCTTAGAAACTACGAACATTTTAAACTACCTACCAAGTTTCGACACTTCCAGCATATTTGTGGTTAAATACCAACCATTTACGAATTTTCGATCAGACAATCTGTCTCAAGATAAATCTTGTAAGGCAGTGGTTCTCAAACTGTGGTACGCGTACCACTAGTGGTACGCGAAGACCTGCAAGGTGGTATGCGAAGAGGCCTAATTTCTGTTTTTCTTCACAAAAAATATATTCACAGCTGTAGTTTTTACTTGTCGGGTTCTGTTAATAAATTCCTGAATTTTTGTGTTGCCTACTTCCCTTGCTGTTTTCTAAAAATGGCCATTAAAATTTCTCACAGTCATTTTGTTCACGTTGCATATGTGTCAATTCTGCTTTTCCAGACTTTTGATCGAATTATATTTGGCACATTGACTTTTCCTGGAACAAGGTGGTACGTGATGACAGTACAGGACACACAAATGGTACGCGATCAGAAAAAGTTTGAGAACCACTGTTGTAAGGAGATAATTTACCAGTAGGACAAAGAAAAATTCCCATAAGATTTCTTAAAAATGATTAGAATATAAAATTTCCTCTTTATTCTTTGAAAGTTTCTACAAATGTCAAAATTGCTATGCAATATTTTGAAAATTTCGGGTTGCGCGCCTGGTTGCTCGGATTCTGCGTGAAATTCAGTCAGACGGCGGTCGTTGTGTGAAAAGATTCATTTCGAAACTAAGAAACAGTCGCAGAAATTGGAAGAATAATCTTTCGTGCATTTCAGTGTGAGATGATTATATTACTGTCAGCAGATAGTTTCTTGTTCCAGTAGCAAAGGTTTATTAAAGCATTAAGAATTAGCTTCAGTTAATTGATGAAATTTTTCCTGGCTGCAGTATTGCGTTCTGCTGCCTTGTGTAATGCGACTTCGAAACAGGCCCGTAACCAGCTTGGGACACCAGGAGGGGCGAAGAGTTTTCTGAGAGGGACCCAAATTTTTTGAACTATGTCCAATATTTTTGAATTATGTCCAACACATTTTTCCAGGGGGGCGAAAAATTTTCTAGGAGGCCAGTGGGGAGCTGCTTCGAAACATCTTATCTTACGTAAGTGGTTCGTGACTACAGTTTTAATTCTACCCACACATGTCCTACAACCTCGTACAATTTTGTACGGATTTTCTGTAATGATTCAGAAGCAATTCTTTCGAGTATTTCAGCTCTTTGACTCGGAGGTCAAACATTTCTATCAAAACAACACTTGGAAGAATTGGCAAATCATATTCCTTTAGTGAAAATGATTTAAAACATGAAATAAGTTTGGCAAAGAATTTGCTTCGCAAGGAGTCGAAGCTGCCTATGTCGCTCGAACAATTTGTTTCATTTGTAGTTAAAAGCTGCGTTTGATTCAGAACCATCGCCAGAAAGTCTTCAGTAGGGGGCTTTACGTTCGTGCAGGGGTTTGAACGTTTGTGCAGGGGTCTTGAACGCAAAAACTCTATTTATAGGGGTCTTGAATGCAATAAATCTATTGATAGTGTTTTATATTTGAATTTGGGGGATTGGAGCTTTGTTTGGGGGGCTAAGCCCACCAAAGTCACCCCGTGGCGACGGGACTGGTTTGATTGTTACTGGTAGCTGTAATTCTTCCCGTCACCAGAGTTTCATGCGAAACAAAATTAAAAACAAATGAACTTAGTGAAAATGCTTTCCAGAAATTCTATGACCATGTGAAAGATTCATCTACTTTCAATTGAAAGGGACGAGCTGAAAAATAGATTTACATAATTTCGTTGATGAATTTGGCAGTTGTTATGATAATCGAAGGACATTGAGGTGATGATGATACAAAATTCTAACGTAGAGTGTGCAGGGATCTGTGTGAGAATTACAGGTGTAGGAGCAGGCAAATTTTTGCACATACAGCAATTTTGCGAAGCTTTACACATATTTTGCGCAAATTTCCCCACATTTTGCCCGGATTTTCACCAAATTAAAACTTTTGGGAGTGCGGTTGCACCCCCTGCACTAGTGGTGAGAATTATATTGGTCACTGTCTATTTGTCTGAATCGTTTTAGGTTTAAAGTTAGTGCATGTTCTGCTTATGACAAGACAGTCATAAATCAGCGCATGGTTGAGAAGTGAGCTATTGAGGATCAGACAGGAAAATTCAGTGTGATATTAAAATGAACACCTTTGCTGGGAATATTCTGCAAAGTAAGTGTTACGCCTGCTGTAACATCTTGCTATCAGGTACACGCCCTCAGGGGCTGATCCAAAGGGGGGTATAGCCTCCCCTAAAACCTGTGAATTTAACTTTATTCACAATGCTTTTGTACAATTCCAAAAACAGCATTCGCCACGTAAGACCGTCCTTTGTTGTGTCACAACAGTTTTGTGAAGCACATTTCAGCTCTCTTGCAGTATCGAAGCCGTTATGAGACTGGACGACCAAATACGGTATTACCGAAATCGCCCCCTATCTTTAATAGCTGGATTCGACCCTGCACGCTCTAAACGCCGAAGCACACCTATCTGCGGCGCTGCTATGCTACTTTTGGGTGCAACTGTGGCCGAAACCTCGCTGATGTCAACTGCATTGAATAGAATAGTCCTCACCCTATCCTCGCTGCAGATGGGTATTACACTAGTGATAGTAGTTGCACAACATTATGCTTGCAACACAATCACAAAATGTTATAAGCTACCACAAAAATGGATTAGTCAGTATCAGTAGTCACCATTCCGATGGCAATTGATTTTTTAATATTTGCTTTGTAGTAAGAATATTGTGACGAATCTAATTGGCCACCAAGAGCCGTGTCTCTGTGTCAAGATGGAATTCGTGGTTGGAATTATTGTTGGCTTTACTTGTTTTGCTTAATGTCGAACAGAAGAAGTTCTACGAACACGTACCACTCTTTTATTTATACATAAACCTCAGAGGTGTGAAGCGCTTTCTGGAGACCGATTGTTTCTCACGCGAGCTGCAATCGAGATTTGCCTTTTTTTACTCCTGCGGCGGGTTTCTCTGTTCTTGTTCGCAAACGCGAGGGAGTCGATGGGTTCTTCAGAGTCACTGCGCTGCAACGTGTGTGTTTGAGGAGGATGCTTGTCTTCTATGAGAACAACCATGAGCGTCGGAAGGGGGGGGAAGGGCGGTTCACATTTTCAGTGAAAAAAAGGTTGTTTTTTAGTTTTTGAGTGGGAAAAAACAAGTTTAACCAGTTTAGGGCTGCCCGGAAAAATCCCCTAGAGGGCCCCTGGAAAAATCCTTCCGGTGCCCATGACAACAATAGCAAACCTCGCATCCCTTTTATACAATTGAAAAACACGTCGAGTTGCCGACAAACTGTTTTTTCTTTTTTGATAAATAAGCGATGGATGATTGGCACAAACACGCTTTGTCATTATATACTGATCTGAATAAAGCGCACACCGCAGTGCCAATTACAACGCATGCAAGATAGCAATCAGATTTTCGGAAACCAGCACAACAAGAAAGTCAACACCAGATACCGGCGCCACGACAATACCAGGACGATACGCACGAGCAACACTACGACAGTAACGCGCAACTGAGTATTTCGAACTGAAAAATGCAACATGCCGCTTACAAAGCAGAGGGAACTGTGTGGGTAGTTTGCTGCGTGGGCGCAATATGAGAAGCGCAAGTACGAAGTGCCAAGTCCGCATTAGAGCAGATGCTACTTGGACTTTCCCTGAGCGGCGACAGCAGCCATTGCCTTTTTTACGGTTTCCGGATCTCCTAAAAACTTCATTGAAACAACAGGCTTCATGTTTTCGTCGAGTTCGTACACGAAAGGTATGCCAGTGGGCAGGTTGAGTTCCATGATTCCTGTGTCAGATATGTCTGCAATGCGAAGATATATGAAAAATATACAGCGCGCTCGAGATTTGCGATCGTCAACCACAACGCTCGGCTTGAAACGGAAAAACAACCCGAAAACATCCACTTCAAGCTTGATTCACGTGTTTCCAGCTTGCCATCTGCAGCCTGACCCACAACTGAAGGCAATCAACAGATGATACTTTTTTAGTGAAGCCGCGACCACCGCCTGCTGCGCAAGAGCCTGTGCCGTAATAAAGAGCCCTGACAACAGTCACGTCAATGGTTTTCTTTAAAAATTTTAATGTGACAAAATATTGCTGCCCGTAAGTACTGACAATGCAAGTGTCAGGCCATGGCATTGGAACTGGGTATGTAGCAACAGAACATACGGCTTGGTTCACCTTGCTTCCAAGTCAGGACGACCAACATAATTTGCTGCAGACCGTAGATCTATTGCAACTTGCAAGTGACATCACTTTGACAACCGGTGTTCATAAATATTGTCTCACAGAAATCAGAAAAAAGTGAATGTGTTTGACCGCATAAGCAAATTTCCTTGTGACAATGCGATCGCGCAATAATGGCACAGGGTAGGTTTTGTGATCACGCGCATCTCAGGGTCATTCAGAGACGCCGGAGAACAGGAAAATGACGAGGACATTGACTCCCTCGCCCTTTCAAAAAAGGGGAACGGGGGCGGAGGTGCCTTTTTGACAACAGCGTCACAGGCAATTTCATGGTTTATCATGACCGATTTGAAACAACTTTATTGCAGCTATTCGTGCAACAAGAAAATTCAGAATGTTTTTCCATGATTTCTGCAATTCTGTTTGAGGTCAATATTGTTGCTGAACAGCAACAACATATTGGTAACAATTTGTTTGTTTTTCATGAGTTTCCATTGCCCATAACTTTTTACTGTCCACCATCCCTACCGTTGTTCCGGCGTCCCTGGGGTCATTGTATGCAAATTTTCACGCCTTGGGGTCACGGCAGGTTATTTTATGTCATGTTCTAGGGATGATTATTAACGAAGCGTAACTTTTTTAACGACATGCTACTCATTTCCACACACCAACGTCAGGAATTACACACTGAAAGATCTGGAAGGTTCGAGTAGCGAAATTTATCTATTTTGTATTTAGTTCATTGATGCTAAAGCTAAAAACAAATTAAATAATTATATAAATAAGCCATGCTACCTATAAACGTAATGTCGTATCAAGAACGTTTACTATTACTACGTAGGACGTTAAATGCTCGTTATTCGTGAAACCGTCAAAACAAAGTTTCGCCTTTTCTGGCCTTCAAACAACCAGTTTGGCCTTTTATCTGGCCTCTTTTCAGCACTGTTTGGCTTTTATTGAAATTTCTATCTGGCAACACTGCGTGCAGCACGTGCCATGCGTACGGGCCTGACCACAGGTACTAGTCTGAAATGACCTGCAGCACATGCGGTTCGGGTAAAACACGCAGCCCCTCCATGTTCTGCAGCATCGCGATGACACAGTAGTAATCAGTTTTTGAACTGCGCGTCACGCATGAGCGCGCACAGCTGTTCAGTCAGTTCTTCAAAAGACAATGGCAACATTACGGCGGAGTATGCCGGTCGATTTCATTCGCGAGGTGGTGAAGCCCTCACACATGCGATAGGAATGTAGCTCCTCAATGTGATTGCTCATTCCTAAATAACGACCAAGAAAAGCGTTGCGCCAATTAAGACGACTCCTGATCCGCTGTTACGGAGTAGGTTGAGGCTCTACCATGAAAACGAACGCAACAAACTAATGTTTGGACGAGATTATCTGTGCAAGGTTTGTCAGTGCCAACGACCGCAGTAAAATATGTGTACTGTACTTATACTATATAAACGCAGTCTTTCGCTTGACTTCGATCACCGACAAAATTTCAACAATTCACTTTTTTCATCTCTGCCGAGTTTTTCTTCGAAAAAGTGTTTTTTTTTTTCAATTAAACGAGCCAAAAAATTCACGGTTGGTTAACTTTGAGTCTTTTATCGTAACTTATCCAAGCGGAAATGACGACCCGATAGATCACAATGCCGGAAATGACGGCGCAAGTGATCACAATAATTGCAAACTCAGGGTTATTTACACATAAATTGAATATAACGTAGCTTTGATAAGTGGTTGATGTCTTCAACATAAAAACGACCGCTGATGACGTGGATCGACGATTGTCGGAGTCAATGCTGTCTGTGGTGAACTTTGACCCCGTCATGTTGAAGTGGTGTTTTTATTTACTTCTGGTCACAGACACCACCGTAAAAATCAAAACAACGTGGCTTTGCTAACAGCTTACCATCGAGGTACTTGACGATGCCCCGCAGACTGTTGCCATGTGCGGATATCAGAATCTTCTTGCCTGCTTTAATGGCCGGAACGATTTCATCATTCCAGTATGGCAAGGCTCGTTTGATGGTGAGCTTCAGACTCTCGGTTTTGGGCATTTCTTCGGAAGACAAGTCGCTGTAGCGAGGATCCTTGGCAATTTTTTCGTAATAATCGTGATCGGGCGTCATGTCCGGAGGAGGAACGTCGAAACTTCGCCGCCACGTGTGAACCTAACAAGAATAATAAAAAAATCTTTCAAGTACAGATTTAATACTCCATCGGTAGATTTTGAGTCATGGATGCAAGATTAGGCAATCCTCAAAGAGAAAAGTGTATTGTTCTTGTTACAGTGGTGAACACAAAAGTGGCGATATGCGGATCGCAGCGGCTGTATCCTTGAATCAGAATGTGATCAAGTCTTGGCAGCACCAAAAAGCTGTGAAGATTTAGGCCAAAAACACATTGAACTGAGTGCAATGTTGACGACTGCTCATGAAAATTTAACCGAAAATCGTGTTTTTTCATTGTTGAAAAGTGTATCATTTCAACAACCGACGATATTTGCTTGTTGTTGTGACCAAGGAAAATCAGCACACTTTTCTAAGTAAAGATGTGAGCGACTTGACGAATTACGCCCTTAGCAGGTTGTTTCTCAGTGGATTTTGCACTGCAGAACATAGGCTCTGAATTTGTAAGTTACGTCCGTATTGAGCTTCTATGGAACGATTTGCAAAATTTTATCACTTTCGGAAACACGACAAAAAACACGCTTGGTGCATTACATGAGTCAGACTCAAGCCGTGCGATATGTGGGTCCGGCTCATGCTGTCTTTTACGAGGTTTTCCATCTGGTTGAAGAGTTATGGATCAGATCGCAGCTTGATGTATGTCTTTCATTTTTTAACCGATATTAACGTTGCACATACATTACATGTATACTACCGTGAAAATTGATGAGACCTGGACTCCATTTTGAGGTGGCTTTGCTTCTCATAGTTACAGGTTTTTCACTACCACAAAAGAAATGAAATACCAATATTTCCGATGATGAATTAAGTGAAAAACCCCAATGAGGCGGCAGGGATCCCTCTGCACAGTATGTGGCCGTGTTTGCGCCTCAGCCTCCGGGCAAGGACCCACATGCGCGGACACAAAGCAACGCGCTGAGCAGCGTCATCGGTGGACAACTATGAGTGAGATTTGTTTGATGACTAATGCGTTAGCTCCCATTTTAGATTTAAGACTTTTTCTCTTTAATTCGTTACGAGTAAAAAATCAGAAACTCTCATAAAAGTTTGCGGTCAGCCACAAATAAACTTTCAACCGCTGTTGTCCAACACACATAATAATTTACGACTTTGTTTTTTTCTGTAAAATGATGTTGATCACTGCAAATGCATATTAGAACAAATGTGACAGGCAGTCTAAAGCTTCTAATTCACATTTGAATCTTTTTGCTTCAATAAATACTTCTAAACTTTTCTTTGAAAAACAAACGGTTTTTGAAAAATTACTGCTTAAGGCGATCGTTACCTTCAATAAAGCTAGAATGAAGAAAGGGTAGGTGTGAAAGAATTGAGAGGATAACTGTTTTCCAAGCTGTTTAAAATAGGCGTTTGACCTTCAATTCCGATGCGGAAAAAGTTCAAATATCAGACAATTTTTCAAAAGTTACTGAAATGATTCTTGTAAGAACAATCAGTGATTTTGATGAGAACTTAAAAATGAGTGGAACCAAACCTGAAACCACAGATAATTAGGTTAGGTAAAAGTAGTCATGAAATTCAAAACTTATAGGCTGACAGTCTCAATGTTGTTCTCTAATTCGTGATCAAATTGACCGACACAGTTCGAAGTTTACCGGAAAGCTGGTAGATTTGAGTACGTGCTCTCCACAATGGGGGTAAGCAAGACATCGACCAGCGAATTTTTAATATGAAATCGATTTCACGTATCCTCAGTCCTGAAAATTGCAATCAAAGCTTACGTGTGAGAAGTTGGAAGGCTAAAGCAAGGGCAGATAAAGCAAACAAACTCAAGACTAATTATAACACAACATCAGAACATTTTAACTAACGGATTGATGTCGAGAATTACAAGCTGCGACAAAAGAATTTGTGACTTATAAAAAATTAGAAAAATTGTTTATTCAATTAAATAAATTCACTAAAACTTCGAAAGTAACTGGTTGACGCCAATGGCCAAAAACTCCTCCGACCTACAGTATTAATCTAACTCGCTGTCGAATGACTAAGAATGCAGGAAGAACGCGAGAGTGATTTAGCAAACGATGGCATGGCAGCAAACCTTTGGTATTGCGTTGAGGACTCTTAGAACAAGATTTCCATAACAAAAACTCTGAAGTTGTGCGGAAAAGTTGGCTATTCACGTTATACTCTCGTAAACACTTGAGAAAGAGTTTGTTAAAATATATTGCGAAGGAACTAAAACTGAACAAGCCAGAACTGAATCTATTACTTTACTCAACTATTTGATGCATTTATGCCTAACCAGCAGTGGAAAAAGCAGCAAGGGCACAACAGCTTTTGGCTTAATATCAGAATCGTTTTAATTAGGAAATGTTCTAACTGCATTTAGTATGGACATCACCTTTCACGCAGCTAACTGTTCTACAAGCTACACAGAATTTTGCATATTTTAGTGCAGCAAGACGAAATATTTCAAAGCAACCACTGCAGATGCTTTGTACCCAGGGCTACCATCGATCTAGAACCAAAAATAAGGACGGCTGAGGAAAATTTGATTTTACAATACCTGCAAAGAAAACAATTGTTTGTTTCTTTGGTTTCTGTTTGCACGACTAATGTCAAATCGTATGTTTGCCTGTTTATCCAAGAGCCATTTGCTTCAGTAATGTCTTATTCTCGAGTTCCTTTTTGGAATCGATACGGAAAACGTTTTTTTCGCTTCCGTATCTTTTGAATCAATTAAATTCTAAACCTTCGCTACAAAACCAGCTTTCCTAAGAATCCCAACCGGAGCAGACAGCTTACAGTGCTAACAATGCCTGATAGTGCGTTATGTCTCTGTGCGCAAGATTATAATACTTAATGACTTCACAAAACCTTGATTACAAAATGTTTACGATGAGATCGAAATGGTCTGTGTGTCTATCAGATCTATTGTTTATTTAAAATTGTTATGCTATAGAAAATAAGAAAAAATAAGGACGCAAGTCACAAATAAGGACATTTCATAGAAATAAGGACAGTGATATTTCAAAGACGTACTACTGCAAAATAAGGACAAATCTTAGAAATAAGGATGGCATGGCAGCCCTGTTTATACCTGAGCATCACCATATTTTTTAGCTGTCTCTGCCTTATTCAAACCAGTCAGTCCACCATAGTGCCGCTCATTCAAACGCCATGATTTTTTAACTGGAAGATCACGTTGTCCAACAATATCAAGTATTGTGTCCAAAGTTCTATTGGCACGTTGGAGCACTGACGTATAAGCAAGGTCAAATTTAAAGCCAGCATCTTTTAAAGCATTGCCTGCAGCATTTGCTTCTTCAATTCCTGCAACAATATTGAGAGTTAATTAGGCAACATTTTTGTGCATATCACATATTTGCAACACATCAGACTGACATTAGTTCTGCCTTGATTTGAACAGATTTTTGAACTATACTATAGTGGGTAAAAATAGTTTTATTAGCCATTTCCTACACATGCACAAAAACAATTGGAGTGCTCCATATGAAACTATCAACATGGTGAGAATCTTCTAAATATAATGGCAATTCCAGCAACAGCATCAGATTTTCAATATCCTAACACAAAACAGGTTTGAAACGTGAATTGACAGAGGGTTATCTATGTCAGCTTACTAATGTGTGTGTTTAGACACTACATGCAAGTTACTATAGAGCAGGCCTGCCCAACATATGGCCTGTGTGCTGCATGCAGCCTGTGAAAGCTTTTCTTGCGGCCCACGAGAGCTTTCTCAATTGTAGAAAATGTTGCAATAAGCCTTGAATAAGTAATGTCGTTCCAGAATTTCTGCCATACTATAACGAATCTCTACATTAAAATGAAATAGACTTCTGTGGCCAGCAGAAAACTTATGCTGATAATTAACTCTGTGCCAAAATAAATAAGTTGAGCAACAATAACCTAATCAAAAAGACATGTGACACAGCATGCCAAGAGGTGCCTTTACTATTTCTACTGGTAACAGAGTATTCAACAAGATTCATTGCCATTAACAAAAGCACACGTGGTTGTAAATCCAGTAGAATTCGCCTGTAACAACCTCTGCTACAAGGACAGTATGGCTATGTCAACGCTTTTTCATTGGTCACAACTAAATTCCTATCTTTTACATGCATTTCAAGTTCAGCTATAACAACTCCGACTATACTGTTACTGTGCCTATAGCGATGATTTTTCGTTGGTCATGCAGAATAATTTGTTTGTTTATAACAACATTTGCAAGTTTTCTTTACAGTTTGAAGTGTAAGCTTGAATATGTGGAGCCACCATACAAAAACATTTTTGAACAAATAGGAACGCCAGTTTAGATAGCGGCCAATTATTGAGTCATGGCAAGTGTGACGTAAGAACGGGAATCGCGGATTGAGCCATCAGCAGCAATGGAGACAAATGATTCATAAGTTTTACTGTAGAGCAGAGGATTGTGGCAACTGTAGTCAGTTTGAGCGATGGTCCTGGTGGAGCAGTGCATAAATTGTCAAACATAAGCAGTATGCCATTATTATGGAAAAAAGTACAGCATCATTGTTTTGTTCAATAGCGAAAACGGTATGAAAGTGGTAAAACTTGCAATATATTTCAATAGCCCAAGTATGATGTTGACTACAGTTTAACAGTTTTGAAAAGTTAATACAAAAAATTTCTTATCTTTTCTTATCAGATATGAAAATGCCATTGGCAATCCTGATCAAAGGACATTTTTAACTCTTGCCAGACTCTGGCACTGAAATAAACCACCATTTTGGGAATGGTTTATTGTAGTTTGCCAATAATGATAGTTTGCATACAGTGATGCTTTTTCTCCTGTCCCATGAAGTGACATTATAGGAGATTTCGACTGTACAATGTATGTAAACATGATCCTTTACTTAAAAAATAATTGCTTTCATGTACTACAACAACAAATAATAGTTTACCTTTTTCGCTCAAATCTGCATCAAACCATCCACAAAACTTATTTTCTTTGTTCCATTCACTTTCTCCATGACGAATCATAACAACTGTGTAAGTAGCCATAATTAGCTTATATGAAATTAAATTTTAACAGAGCTACACTTTTTACGCTGCAAATCAAATGTTAACTTAAGCATATATATACCATCTAATATAAAAAAAATCTTCACACTTTACTAAACTTACTCCTATAGTAAATTGTCATACAAATTGGCTAGATTGCTGATCACAAATCTTCCCAGGTCTGTTATTTTTGTTCTATTCCTTTTGACAAACAAAGTCATTTCTAATGTTTTGTGGGTTAAAATAGCAACACAGTTGACTTCTATACCAAATTTGTCGAGCATCAAAAAAGCTTGATGTTTGTCTTGGAGCTAAGTTTTTGCAAAAAAACATGGATCCTCTATTCTTTTATGTAAAACAAAAATATTTCTTGAAAATGGTTGAAGAGCTGGATGAGAGTGACAAACAAACCAACAAAAGTTAAGAACTAATATTATTTTTGAAATGATAATATGCATCATTTCATTTCTCCAAAGTTAAAGACAGTACAGAAAGGTGCAAAAATCCAGACTACAATGATGTGACCATGTTTTACTGTCGTAAATTCATCACGACATTTTGCTTTGTAACGAACAGAAACTGTTCCAGCGATTTCCACTTTACACAGATTAATGCAGAAGATCTTGCTGACATCCCTACTTATTCTCAGAGACCAAACTGACCGTAATGGTATTTTGGCATTCACATGTTTAAACAATAATAATGATATATTTTATTAGAGAACATTAATCTCTACTTTTTCTACAGTATGAGTATGTACTCTACAATTATGCAGGATTATAAAATACACTTAACAGTATTATACTGTAACACAGAACATGTGCCCTTATATGGGTAAAATTTTAGTTCCATCACTAAAGAAAATCATTGAACCAAAAATATTCAATTCTCAACACAAATAGGCTATGCTTTATCATCTCATGCATTATCTACAGCAGTGGTTCCCAAACTTGTTGAAGCCGTCACACAAATCAAAATAGCGATTATATCTTAGTACCCTCAAGATTTTGCAGTGATAACTCATAACAAAGAACAACGTTACATTGTAGTTTTCGTTCTGTGTTACTCTGTAAAGAATCACATACTATCCCTGGGGGATAATTTGCCCCCAGCTTGGGAACCACTGATCTACAGGTTTCCCACACATTTGCAAAAACCATTTTCCATACCATCACTGATCTTCATTTTGGAAATTTTATTCATAGAACACACAAAAAATGAAAAAACATTTGCAAAAAATATTCTATTTGAATAAGTTTCAGAAATATTGTAGGCTTATTACAATATAGATTTTAGCTAATGCTACTTGCCTGAAAGGCTGCTGGGGCATCCAGGATGATTAAATGTGGAGTGTGTCAGGAAATTGTCTTCGACAAAGAGGCCCTACAGTGTGATGGAGAGTGCACAAAATGGTACCACTGCATATGTGTCGGAATGTCGAGTGGACAATATGAGATATTTCTTGACGACTATGATACACATAACGTGTTGCAATGGCTATGCGATAGCTGCAAGGAGCAAAATAAGGAAACCACCCAAAGTGAAATGCCTATCACATGGGGCAAGATGAAAGACTTAAGGAAAATCAGAAAAAAGTCTTGCTTCGGCATATCAAAAAATTGTAAAATGGAAAAAAAAACTATATGCAAATCCCAAGAGGAAAAGCTAGAAAAACACTAATTGCAGAGGTGACTCGAAGACTCTTTGACAGCAGTAAAAGATGGGGGTGAGTAGCGATACACATGCTTCAAGTACTTCTGCCACTAATACTCCAGAAGCCATCTCTCAAATCAAAAAACAGAGAACATGTCAAATACCTGAACAAAAGAATGGAATGGTGGAAACACAGAAAGCTAGAAGAACTGATCTCAGAGTGTGAAGCCATTCAAAGAAGACTCAAAAGATCAGTCAAAACCAAAAAACAATCAGACCAGACAGCTTTCTGTAGACTAATGATACAAGGACAGGTGAAAAAGGCCCTTAAAATTGTGAATCATGCCAGTGACATTGATGGAAAACATGACATCAATATAGACATCAAAAAGAAGCTCAAAGAAAAACACCCAAAAGCGGCAGAACTAAAACAATCTGCCATTACTGATAAGCCTGAAATCAAAACAAAGAGAATAATATTTGAAAACATAACTCAAGATGACATTACATCCACTACTAAAAACTCATCAGGGTCTAGAGGACCAACACAGATTTACATGGATACCTGGAGAGAAATGATTTGTTCAAAATCATATGGCACCCACTCAAAAATGCTAGCTGATGAAATTGCCACCCTAACCAAGTGTCTCGCGACGGCAACCATTCCACACGGTTACATATCAACCCTCCTCGCATGCAGACTGGTTCCACTGAAGAAAAAAGATAACGGCATTAGGCCAGTAGGTGTTGGTGAATGCCTATGGCGAATCATTGGCAAAACAATCACAGGACTGCTGAAGGAAGACATCATACATGCAGTGGGAACACTGCAGACATGTGTGGGACTGGAATCGGGCATAGAAGCAGCAATACATGCTGTAAGGAAAAG
>Ga0210059_1002013_pt1 | contig 31428 bp, 13 predicted proteins | sample Ectturendosymbi2_FD_188042 | JGI IMG/M metagenome (GOLD analysis project Ga0210059, IMG submission 188042) | Ecteinascidia turbinata endosymbiont from Florida, USA - Sample 2 (SPAdes) (version 2) | ecosystem: Host-associated > Tunicates > Ascidians > Unclassified | place: Key West, Florida... | reverse complement strand
GCCATGATGCTTACAATACATGATACTCTGTCATCATGCTATATCCAGGCATACAAAGAATCGACGATCGCCATATCACCACGGTGCAGCAAAGCAGTGCTTTATAAACATATTTTGATGGCATTGGTATGAAATAATGCTACTAGATAACATAAGAATGCTTTTGAAAACAATATCTCTGGATACTGAGCATGTTACAAACTTCCATAAACAATGTCAAAATTTTGCAGAGAAGTGCCACACTACATCGCATCGTACTTTAACAGATTAACAAAATTACGGTAACGGAGGAAAGCGGGCAAAGAAAAACAGTCGTCGCGGCTGGACCTGGTCAAGAAAAGTGTTGATGTGTTAAAATTGATATAACATTTATGACATAAATGTTATAGTAAATAAGCTAGCCTGTACTTTAGTGAGAGCAAATATTTTTTCTCAAAATTTCAGCCCCCCCCCTTAAAAAATTCCTGCGTGCGCCCCTGCTCCCTTACTAAACCTAGTTCCGCTCTTGTACGTGATAACTGTTGATATACATGTCGAACACGGAGATGTGCAGAAATGCGTATGTTCTGCTTACTTTAATTTCGTTATAGATTTATGGTTATCGTTGTTTTTAAAAATTGGTCTTTGGCCCGCAGCTTGGTTAAAAATTTTGTATGTGGCCCTTGGTCTAAAACGTTTGCCCGTCACTGGTGTAGTTGGTGCGTTGTTGCAGTATTTTTCTCCCCTCTGTTTACTGTGTTTATTGAGTAACACCTACTCTGTAATGCGCTATGACTAAACATTTTTGTGTTCTTGTGTTATTCGATTACCCTTGTCATGTGGACCATGAGTCTGACTCAAAAAAATTAAAAAAAACTATTATAAAAAACATCAAAACTATCACGGTTCATTCTCCAAAGTCGATGACAATTTTTCAAAATATTTTTGGTGTTTATTCTTACAAAACCTGAGTGGCTGACAGCTAAAATTACTTTATACAAAGAGTTTCTGCAATATCTGGGGAAAAGTATTTTTTATCACGCCTGGGCTCTGGACAGAAATAAAACAGAGTCTGAAAACCTTGCACCATATCACCTTCTGCAAACAGTACAAGCAGAGGCGGCTCGTCTAGATCTAGACGGGCTGCCGGGCTGCAGCCCTCCCTGAAAAATGTAAAGCAAAAGATTCCGCCAAAGGCCAATCTCGCCTTAAGTTTGGATTTAGTTACGAAAATTTCACAACACAATCATTTTCGGTACTTCGACACCATTTCGGCTCAACGTTTCCTAGGAATCCAACAAAACCAATGTTTCGCTGCTTGCCAACGACACCACTTATGCGATGACGTTTTCAGCACACTTGCCGATGAATTTGGCGATTTCGGGGCTGTCATCCGCACAGCCCTAAAGAAAAGAAACCAAACAATTGGCTGCAAAAAACATGGTTGTATATCCGCCTATCGCAAAGCGTTTTTAATATTTTGACGATGAATTTAAAAAAAAAACGGAGGAAATATGACCTTGACTGTTTTTTACTACCTGAATTTCTTGGATATTGCATTTTATGATTAAGTTTAACAATGCTTTTACTAGTACTTTGGCCGCATTGGATTCAAATCTGGTCGCCAATCTCGGGCTGCGAAAATACAGCCCTTTGTTTATCTGCACCAGTGCAGCTTGCAACTGTAGGCTAAGCTCATGAGCTTTCTAGGGTTGTCGTGTGAAGATGTATGGCAGTAGTTGGTGGATCTCATTCTTGGACAACACAAGATGTGACTCATTTAAAACATTGAAACATGAAAAATTTGAAGCATGAGAAATCTGGCTAGCCTTTAAGCATTCAAGTGGTATCAGTAGACCTTTAATTTTTTGGTAAGATGAACGTTGCAGCTGTAACTGATTCAGGATACAAACTTTTACTGGAAAAGCATAACAATCCAGCTCAGAAAAACAATAAATCTTGTGTAAAATCATAAACTGTTCGAAATTTTTTGGAAAATTTAAACTTCATTTGAAGGAACATGATTAAGGTACCAGCTCAAAGTAAGTGGCTCTAGCCTAGGTCTACTGCCCTGACACGGTTTGAATAAAATGGTAAGCTTTGGCCTGTTAACAATAGCGCCACTTTAGTGGAGCGGAATGTTCCAAGGTTGGTGTGCGAGTGGTGCTGGGTTCGACTCTCGCCTTTGCAGTTTTGATGGCAGTGGTTTGGTTATGCGTCATACTTTTGATGGGACCGGTTTTTCTTTTGTGTTGGTGTTTACGCTTTAGGGTTTGGTTTCATGAAACTTAAGTGAATGTTTTCTTTGTATCAATAAGGACATCTGAAAATTACGAGTTTGATAAGATTAGGACTGCTGGAGTGACTGGAAATGGCACTATATAATAAAAACAGCCAGGGCGACAGTTCCATATGTTCAACCAGAGATGAATATTCGCAGCCCTCGCGGCCAATTTCACCACGAGCCGCCATTGAGTATAAGGATTTTCTCTTCTCATATTATGACTAGGTGTGTTTTTACCAATGTTTCGCTATATCCTTTTTTGTGTTTGCATCTATCTTCTCCAGGATAGTGATGCTTTGGTTTGCTATTTTTGTTGTCATTGATCTGCTTCGTACAGGACATTTTGCGTTGCAACCCTTACCATATGTGTATGCATTGTTGCGCTGTGATTGATTTAACAAAGATTAGGGGCGCCTTTACAGGAAAAATTTAGGTTTTTTGGCGTCCTGGTTGCGAATGCATTCTGGCAGTGCTCCGGGTTGCTGTATCTTAACACACAAACTTACTTAATCGATCATTATGCGTTTACCCCAGTGGCTTAACAACAGACCACAGAGGCGAAATGTACCGCAGGCATTTGTTTTTGCAACGAAGTAATTTTGTGTTTCGCTCGAAAATGTGGAAGCTAACTCTTTTTTTATATGATGCGCTAATGACAAAATTGTTGGTCAAACTATCTCCATATATTGGATGTTACGCTTTTCTCAGTTTCCCCTTTTCGACCGATTAATTCTTGCGACCAGCTGGTTCGACAAGCAAATTAAACAGCGTGGCAAATTAAAGCAGTCTTACGTAAGCGAATCTTGAACCTGCAAAAGATAATCTTGTTACCTGGTACTTTTCAGAAGCATCTGGACAAAGTGGCATTTTGCTGATTAAAAAATTATGTTTTGCAGCTGCATGAGCAGTGGCATCTTTGCCTATTGTTTGATGCTCATGCTGAGATTAAGGTTCCGACATTTTCTATCTACTGCAGTTTTGGATGCAACAATCAACTCATTACTGCTTTCGCGGAGTGGCGTCATCTCATATACTTTGTTTCCTCACTGATTGAATTATCACAACGGTAGGTGCAGGGATGCGTGGAATTACCGTATTGTCCTATATCACGGATGTACAACCTTTTGCTACTGCTGGCGGCATTAATTTTATTTATATGAAGTATGACTGTCAATGAGTTTGAGTTATATTTATGAGATACATTTAATTGAAGAATAGGTTTTATCCGGTATATGTCGTTTACTTGTACCTGAAAGTATAGCAAAATGTCACGAATATATTATCGATTTTATTAAAAGAAACATCACCATCTAGATTGTTACGCATTTTGTCGACTGATTTTCTTGCCTTGCGTTTGTTTTGCTTCAATATTCACCAGCACCGCCGCCAAATCTTATATTTTCAATTACATGTCGACGGCCGCAAATTTCATTCTCAAAGGCCGTATGCAACCGTACGGCCGCAGGTTGTGCACCGTTGTCCCATACGAACTACACGCCTTTTATTGAACGCTCCACTTATCAACCTGGTCAAATTGATAAAATACTCCGTTGGTTGAGCTCAAGGAGACGTCTGATTAAAACTGAAAAAGAGTCTGTGAACAAGCGTATGTCACTACATTGCTGTTGTATTTCTAATAAACTTTCCAACTGAGACGGTTAGACACACAGGAGCAACTATAGTTGCAAAGGCATACACAGCATAACTTCAGATCTGGTCACATTAGTAAGTTCAGTTATCATTCTCGAGAACACTCTTTTAATATTACACCAAAGTGAATATTAGAACAAGCAAGGGATAACCTTTCATTTCATTGCCTTACTTAAGTGACAGGTTATTTAACTCAGGATTATTTTGTTAAAGTTTTACATTCACTAAATCGCTAATTCTTTTTGTATTACGCCAAACTGATTGGTATTCATATAAACGTAAGCAAAATTGAAGAAATTTTTTTAATTTATTACTTTATTTAGGTTTATCTGCCAAGAGATCACGACGCAAGCCTGCCGTTTCTTTTGAACAAGTCCAGACCTTGATGGTTGTTTTGTTGCAGGCTAATCCATTCTTCATTTTATGCTCGGTCTGTCAACTTCTATTTTTGCACACTCTGAAGTTTTTATATAATTCAGTTTTCCATAACTGACGACCACAGTTTCTTTGAGAGACACGCGCTTACTTTTCTTTTGCGCACAAGAGCGAATCTTATTCTTTAGTATCTCTTTCTAAGAGCAAGGTTTGAGTGTAAGTTTTTACGTGCATATTAACCAGCGCCAGACCAGGTACTAAACTAACTGTAAAAAATACTATCCTTTAACTGTAAGAAAATGTTTTGCGAAATCGTAGTTGGTTCAAGATACAAAAGGTTGGTGCTTCAATTTCCGAAAGTGATTGCTTCGAACTTTGGTCTGGATTGAGACCGACGATTGTATAGATAAGCTATTGCTGTTCCGGTCACCATCCCTGATAGTAATGCGATTTGAATTGAAATTCATGTCACAATAGCTAACGCGCGAGTAATTTACTGTATATACAATACGTGGAAGGAGCATTTGCGGTTTTTAAGTTCTCGACTAATATCGTACACGTCTTAAAGTTTCTGTTGTAAAAGAACGCAAGACTACATGAAACTGCGAGTTCGGGATTGCGAGGAATAAAGACGTCAAAGTAATAAGTAACGTACTGGGATGCCATTTACACTATAGCGTTTAACATACAGTGTGTTGCATGCGGTATGGTGAAGAGCAAAGAAAAGCATACAAAAACAGAATTGGCTGTAAAAAGTGGAGCATTTTCAGAGCGCAATGAATATTTCATGAAATTTCACATCACGTTTTCTCTCTCCGAATATTACGCGGATGTTTCAAAACTACCGTTGTGGAGATTTTGTTTCGACATCCGTGACTTCAAAGTGTGATCCATGAAGAAAAGCCATAATTTTTTTCTTTCTCCAAATGAGAAGTTGTAGAACTCAGAGTTGACATCTTCTCTGGTGATTTCACTTAGGTCATCATCTTTGAGTTGCATCTCTGTTGTTGTAAAGAACAGAATGTCATTGTACAAATATTTATCTTTACGTTATAGATATATCTTTTTTTCAAAGTGGCCGTCCTTAAAAACAAAGAATTTAGTCGGTATTACAAGAAACTCTTCAACCTATCAGTTTTAAAATTACCTTTTCAAACATTGTGCTATTTCAATTTATCAAACAAAACGTTTGCCAACCATCACTCCCCGACAGTAAGAAGTGCTGTTGTCGCAAGATAAAACAAATGCTCTGAACTATCGCGGTCTTCTGTTAACGAAACTTTTATCAGGAAAGTATCAGTTTCCTTAAAAACACATGACGTGCTTTACAAAAGCATTTACTAATTATCCAAAATGTAGGTCGAAATAGGCTGTAGAAAACAAAGGCAAATTTGTTGCTTTCATGCACAGGAAGTTAACGTATTTGAGTTTTCACAGTGATTGCATTTAAAGCAATATTAGAAGTGCATGGAAAAATCCTTATTGAAAATATTGATTGCTCTACCGTTAATTCTTTCATTTGTTTACAAAAATTCTTCCAGTGTTTGAAAATAAATTGGCATTTATATAAAACAATGCGAAGATTTTTCATTAAAGCATCGTTTGTGGACCATGCGATGGTTTTAACATACATCCAACAACCAATCGTATTGCTATTTCATATCTTGACAAAGCGATAAAGCAGAAACAGTTTTTTTTAGTAACTGGTCTCCACAAAAGTGAAGCAGTCGAATAAATGAGCAAATTGTTTTTAATAGGAAATCGATTTAACGTATCTTACGCATCCTCAGTCCTGAAATCTGCAAGAAAACGCTTACGGTTGAAATGCTGAATGGCTATAGAAAGCAAACATACTCTCGAATTTCTGTAATAATAGCACTATTCAATAAAATGAATAAACCAAAACACACGGTGCGACAAACACCAACGGAAAGTTAGGTCCAGTTGTTTTGATTCTCGTGTTGAACTTGAAATTGTTTATCAAACAATTTGTCGTTGGAAATTAAACTATCCATAAGGCACAAAAGAAAACAGCATGGACTTGAAAACAAACAGTATGTTGAACATGAGCTGCATCGATTCTGGTCACATTTTCGCTCCCAGGATTTTCTCCCGAGCATTTACCACGGCCGCCGGCCAGGTTTTGAGAGTTTACCATATTTATGCCCCTCCACAAACCACCCACCGCAAACAAGTGCCTAATATCCAAATCCGCAATTCTTCTGGCTAGTTTTCATTCGTAAATGTATGAACTTTTCGAGAGAAGGATATTACAACCGGCTTCCAGTCGATTCGATATTCACATCTACTGAATGCGTAAGCGTGTGTCTGCTGCGCAATTTTATCCGCGTAAAAACACGTATACCGGGAGCGAAAATGTGTTTTCAACGACAAAAAGTGTTTTATCAAAATGTTGCTGAGATTACCTTCTATTTTACTTTTGATAACTTCACTGAAATCAGTTTCCTTTACAGCTTTGTGCAACAGTGTCACTTTAAGGTTCTCTTGCATTTTTCAGAAATATCTTGGTGTTCCCCAAACTTGACAAATATCACAGTGCTCAAACTAACACAAACTGTCTGTCATTTGTAATAAGAGACAAATAGTCGTCTGAAATAAGCATGCAAACATATTTTTGAAATTACTGAAATTTGTTAGATGAAGAATTATGTTTTATGAAAAGCTTGGACAACAACAACAGTAAACTTACTATCAAGTGAATAACGAATTGCAAATTTTGTCAAATGAAAAATCTGTTTTGGCAAAAGAGAACGTGTTGCAAATGAAGAAAGAGGAAAAACTGCGCATGCGGTAACAACGTGTATTATTACATTGCAACTAACTGTCAAAGTAAACGCGTTTAGTGATTATATGTAATTATATTACTTTCCATAAGTTATTGAATTCAACTTTCTTTTTTTAAATATCTTGATCCAATTCTCAAATAATTGTTTAATCGGTGCGACGTGCATAAATAGTTACTTTAAACTTGAAAAAATCACGGGTTTGCTAATCTAATGATGAAACAAAGAAATTACAGCAGTGTTTCGAAATATTGTTTTGTAAATTATAAAACTGAGAGCGATACAGTAACACGTCATCAGCACATATAAACCAAACGTTTTTTGTTCAATCCTTTGAAGCAAGGTCACTCTAAAAATCAGGTTGCACTTTTTTCCAACGCTTGTAAGAGAGATTCTCCTGATGTTTGCTATTCGAGCTTGAGAGGTCAGCAACTTATTGATGCAGTACAAACAAATAGTTCAGCGAAAAGTTACAAAACGAATTGCGATATTCAGAACTTTGAATAATTTCGTGAACGTGACCGTATTTGAAAACTTCTTGTCCAATCAAGTTTCTATTAATCTTCACAGACTTGAAAGTATGTTTTGATGATGTTTATGAACGGTAGCGTGTATGAGACTCCCCATCACAATAAATATTAATAATACGCATGTATAAGAATTTGCGTGATCAACAAACGTATATATCAAAAAGCAAAAATATTGTTCTTTACAGTTCGTTTTCGTCAAGTTTTGAAGTAAGTAAAATATACAATCTGAACGTTTGAGCAGATGTTTTACGAAAGTTAAACCTACTAAATAATTGTGTAATGGTAATTTTTTGAAAATAAAATATACTAAGCTGAATAGCCACAGTAAGGGTGAAAGACAAAACTGTGCCATTATCAAAGCATACAAAAGCTAGTAAAGTTGTTAATATTTGTGCGTAAAATTGGAATGAGTATTAAACTTGGAATCAACAGCAGCCAATTAGCAACTGATAAAAGGTGTTTGCATGCAGGCGAAAAAAGTCTAGTTAAGCTGAACAGGCGAGCTCTTTGCCATACGACACCAAGAGTTTCGAAAGAAAAATCTATTTGTCGTCATAGCTTTCCTCATCTCATGTGTTCTTTTCCTGGACGTGATAATACTTCGGTTTATCATCCATGGTTTCATTTCTGAACTTCTCGTAAACATGGACAAGTAGCTGAGGTACTTTTGATGTAAAAGCTCGAAGAAATGTCTCCCAGTTGGTTCTACTTGTTTTTTTATTTGACATTTCATGTCCAAGATCCTTTTTCTCATTTGGAGTTAAGTTTCCGTGCGATTTCTGAAATACACAATGCAGATTCGCAAGCAGAGCCATATTCGAATTTTCTGAAAAACTAAAGGAAAAAAGTTAAAGGAAAAAAAATGTAGGGCCGCGTTGTAGGTCCTAATAAAACAGTAGGATTTTATATTGAAGTTAAATTGTCTCGCAACTTTTATAAAAAATGGTTTGTTGACTGCGTCCAAATGACGCTTCAGTAGTAGTTGACCCAAACTCTATACTCTCTCTTAAACACCTGAGCGCCATATTATATGAGCAGTTCAAAATGCTATGGCGATTCTTCACCGTGTCACAAATTTTCACACACGTGTTTCCAATCTCCTGAAAGCCCTGTTTCACAACTGACCATGTTTGCAAAATGGAACAAATGCAATAGATGATGCATAGGTTCACGTTTTGATGAATGTAACGGAAGAAATAAATTGATGAAGCAAAAATTGACGATGAGTGGGCAGCGTTATTTAGGTATTTGCTGATTTTTAATAAACGAAATATCCTGAAATACATAAAACATGTTTTTGCAAAAAATATTTTCTTTAAAGGTATTATAATCATCAAAATTAGTTATGTGATGCAACCGAGCAAAACAATTCCAGAAAATATTAAGGTCTTGACACATTAACATCTAGTGCGGTTTAGCAGTGGATTGAACGAATTGCTCATGGGATGGAGATCTGTACGAAGCATATAAGAACTTTTTGTGAGTGAATCTACTGGTTGGAACTTATCGATTTTTTTCAGCTTCTCTAAGTGAATGTTATCAAAGTAAAGGTAATACTCGGTAGGGTTCGAAAAACTCTTCTGATTTAATGGTTTTGTCTTTTTGATTAAAGTGCACTGCAATAGAAATCCAAACGTTTTTCTGGGGTATCCAGACAACAGCCACCAGGACAACTGTCACCCGACAACTACAAAGGGACAACTGCCACCGGACAACTGCAGCCCGGACAACTGCTACCTCGAGGATGTAGTGGGGGGAACACACTCCCACGTTTTTAATATTTTCGTTTGTAGTGCAGTGAAGGTGAATAGCCTGTTGAATGAAAATGCATTCAAAATGAGTTTGAAGTGCTGTTGAAAATACCTAGTTTTATGGTGCGTTCAAATTTTAATTTTTTTAGCCTTACACTCCTGTGCCACCCGGACAACCGCCATCTAGGATAATGCATTTCACACATCACATGCAAGCAGTGGTGGGATTCAAATTTTTAAAATCAGGTTCTCTCAATCTAGGGCTCGCAAACAAGATATTATCTCATTACCACAGTCTCCAGAGGCAACCCATACTATTTGGTCTGATATATCTGCAATTGGAAAGTGTGATATTTGTGTTGCCAACTGGTATAGTCTAGCACAGTGGTTCTTAACCTGGGGTAAATTCACCCCTGGAGGTAAATTCTATCTTCCAAGGGGTAAATTTACTGAAACATAAATTGCAGCAAATGTAAATTTTTACAAATCTTCTAAACTGTGAGAGTTTGATAGTTTTGTGTTTTCAATAGACGAGTACCAATGAGTTTATTGGGGGTAAATCTGGCAATCTTGTTCGATGAAAGGGTAAAATATGTGAAAAAAGGTTAAGAACCACTGGTCTAACAGAAGAAATTATTGATTTTTGTTATTTTCCCAAATTTTAGTCTGTTTTTCACTATTAAGAGATAGTAACAGGGCTATGAGAGGTTTCCAAAATAACCTATAAGTGAAGGCGTTCTTGGGGAAAGATGGGAACTCCTGATTTAAGTCAATAACCTGTTCTCGGGATTAAAGAAGTTCCTAGAACAGGGTCTTGCGAACCTGTGGAAGCCGGTCGAATCGCATCACTACATAAAAGCTGCTATAAAATTCGGTTTGGAATATCGCGTTGTTGCACGTAGAGGACTCCTCCCGGCACAACGATTGATAACCTCTCTGCTACTGCATTATTTCTTCAATACCGTGCAACAAAGTGAGTTGCAACGTTTCTGTTGCTGCCATGTAACTCACAAATAAAAAGCTAAGGTAAAGAAATGCACAGAACAAGAAATGGACGAAAACGCGTTTTGTAAATGCGTGGAATGAATACCATGTGATATAGAGCATAAGAGGGTTTGTTGTGAAAAATGGCATGTAAAAAATTAAGTTTTACACTGACTGAATGTTTGTAAAGATATAATGAAATTAATACACTATTCTCCGCCCGAAAGTATTAAAACTGAAGGACTCCTCTAAGGTTTTTAAACGTGATCAAAGGATGAAGCTTTTATTATACACCACAACTTTGTGATGCTCAAATGACTTCAATGAATGGTAATAATCAAAGACCACAATATGCCTTAGGTGTTAGTCTCGGAGGTGGAGATTATTTAGGTAGCAGTTGTCCTGGTTGGCGATTGTATTAGGTGGCAATTGCCCGGTGGCAGTAGTCCTAGATCCTTTGCTGGTTAACATATAAAATATGCAAATAACTGTTTGGCACCTTTCAAACAAAATTGTTTCTCACCTTGTTCCTCATCACTCTTATTAGCTCTGCAACAGGTATACTTGAGTCAAACTTAATTGGGTGGTTTCGGTTGTCTCCACAAGATTTTGGAATATTTTCTTGACTGGTGGGAAACTTTTGTTTTGTAGCTTTGCCATCTGTGATTAAATTTTTGTCGAACCAATCCAGCTCCATTGCACTTTTGTTTCCGGGTTTTCCTCTAAAAATTTTTGCACGTCCTGTAGCATTGTCAGTTGCGTTGTTGTATCAAACAAACAATGCAATAATTGTAATCGTAGAAGAAAATAGTTTATTCAGAATGGTCTTACACAATAAAATTCAGCCTTTTTCCTTGCTTCCCAAAACGCAGGATGATCGCAAACGTCGCCGATCGAAAAACGTTCGTCCGCTTTAAACTTCAACATTCTTCTTATCATGTCACATGTTGTGATGCGTTGCTCAGCTGTCAACTCGTCCGTCTCAGATGTAGTAGAATTGTTCCAGGGTAAAGCTAAATCAAAACATCAACAAAAATTTTAATGAAGTCCTAGAAGGAAATTTTCATCACTGTTACTGAAATCTTATTGCGGCAATTAGCATGGGTGGCAGAACATTTTTCAAAGTCTGGGGGGCACAAATGCACATCAAAAAACTATAAAAAATTTTGCGGATAGAATTGGCAACTGTGACGACACAAACATTGAAATATGATGTCATTACCTATACACCAAATGAAGGTCTAAATTGCACTATTTCACACGAAATCACACCATTGTGAAAACGTATCGGTGAACCACCTGATATTCAAATAGGCTGTTACAAACGCGATCCAAGTCAACAGCGTCACTCGGGCTCATCATACGATTTATTCTATCTGAATAAAACCGTTCGACGCTTGCGTAACTGAAATTTCCATTTGTTCTTGCTTTGGCTGGCAGCATCGTTGCTCTGTGACGTTTGTTACGTAACAATCAATGAAAGGTTCTAATGATAACTCGTCGATTGTTGCGTAACGAACGTCACCGAGCAATGACAACGACAGTACGTTCGCTGTTTGCTAAGATCATTCCTATCAGCCCGAGTTGCTGGACCAATTTATTGTTCGTTTGGAATTATTCCCAAAATGGGAACTGTCCATTGGATTGGACTTCAATTCCAATGTTCTGTACAAATCAATTACTTCAAAAAACACTCAATCTAATATGAATTTTATTTACAAAATAGCCTACTTAATTGCATTGGGCAGCTCGGGCTTTAATGGAAGTCGAGAGAACGACTACCTGCTACGAACGATATTGTTTTATTCTGGTCACCTGCAACATGAACACGAGAGACCAGACATGGAATGAAAATATACGAACAGCGACAACACCCAAAGAAAAGAGCCTGAGTTAACAACTTAGGGAAGTGGCACAAATATACAAAGCAAGCTCGCGATTTCAGGTAGAAATCATAATTGAAGACTCGGGCTAAGCACGTGTGCCGAAGTCGCCACTGGGCTGTCAAAAACACCAAGAATACAGCTTAAAAAACCGGCGAAAATGACACAGCATTGATATCTGTATTAAAACACATTCAAAAATCAAAACTTTTCCACATCTTGAACGCAAAAGTAGCACACTGGATACTCATTCTGTAACTGCATTAGATACTGGAATGCAAAGAAAACGCAAAGCATATGCAGCAACTACAGTAACAAGTTGCCCCGTAAAGATGCCAATTGCGTTGCCAATGCACAAATAAAATATAGCTATTTAGTGTCGCCAATGCAAAAACAAAAACACAATCGAAATTGATCTGTGAAATATTTCATTTTGCGTATGAGATTCAGCAAAATTTCATTATTTAGAATGGTGTTAAAACGATCTAAATTACACCAATTTTTAATTATGTGGCACGAACGTTTTCCTACACACAAGTATGTGTGTCGGAAGGGGGGCAGAGGTTGTGTTCTCAGTTTCGAGTGGTTAAAAGGCAAATTTCACCACTTTTGGCCCCCCTCCATAGAAAAACGTTAAGCAAAATCCACTAGTGGCACCCCTGGAAAAATCCTTCCGATGCCCATGCACACAAGCATGAAAAAGTAGGGTTTCGAAAACCCAGATCAAGTACGCTACATCGCCTGAATCAAAATATCGAGCAGGCTTTTCATGAATGTTAAGTCGTCGGTTCAGTCCTCCACTCTCTCAAAGCGGAATATACAACATTTGTTGACACAAAGGGCTCATTCCAAGACTAGCAAAGTTGCTGCAATGCAAAAAGATGTCAAGCCTGCTTATGAACTTCCTGATGCTCAACATCCTTCCTACGTTTTATAATTAACGGTGAACAAAGTAGTTGCCTGCGCAACCTCAAAAACGGAGTCGCCCAAGGATTGGTACTCCCCTTTGCATTGTACAGCATATACACTTTGGACTTCTCCTAAACCTCCTCTACCGGATGAATGCACGCTGATGATGTCACGGTAATCTACCCAGCCCCGGTCTTCGGTCGAAATAAGAAACACCTAACGAAGGATCGAGCCAGCGTTCAAGACTACTTGACCAAGTGGCGCTTAGAACTCTCTCCCGGAAAAACCATCCGTTCAGCGTTCCACGTCAGAAACCACTGTGTTCGCAACCAACTAAAATTAGTCGAAAATTACCAAGAAAAATCAATTTAAATAAAATGCGACATGCCTAACTTTTGACCAGAAGATGCAAGTATGATTTAAATTGTGTTTCTATTCTGTGTGTTTCTGTTCTATTCTGTTTGTCTTATACTGTTTATTTTTGTGAGTTTTTTTCTGTGTTCGAGTTTCCCGAATGAATTGAACTGACCGGAAGGTCTCATCCTAAGATCACCTACTCTGGCTTCAAAACAAACTCTCATCTCAAGTTGCCTGTATAGGCGCCTTGATGGTCTGTGGTAGAGTTTGCTCATTTTGAGAAGCTCGACAATTTCCTGGATTTATGCTCCTGATGGATAATGATCCCAAACCTGGCCCACGTCAAAATAATATACTCTCCACCAGTCCGAAACGCGCCGTGCAAAGCATGGGGTCTGACTCAACAGACGGCGTTCTGAATACGCCTGGCATAGAATGGGACTGGCCTGAGAAAAAGAACTGTGTGTGGGTTACAATAATTAGCAATTACATCCTCAATCATTTTACCGTGCTGGCTAGACCATGCAGCATCACCATCAACTCCAATAATGATCCGACTAAATACATACGCAAATGTTCATTTTACACACTTGTGCAAATTAATTGGAATAAAGAGTTTTGTTTCAATAGAAAATTCTATTACCTGTGCTCGAAGACAATTATGAAGCATGTATAGGCATTATGATATCCACTGAATAGTCAGTTTTGTGAGTCTGCAGGTGAAAACGTTGTGCCAGAGCGGTGGTTGCATCATAGGCCAGTCAAAATTGGAAAAGGTTGGAAATAATTACTAAACAGCTTGAAATTGATACTCCAGTCCAATGATTTATAGTGTTTCATAATTCAATGTGGGGGCTGTGGAATTTTGTTTGGGGGATGAACCCATTAAGAGCACCCGTGGCGACAGGACTGGATGGTGCGTGGGTTGGATGGGGGTTTGAAGTCTACAGGGAGGTTGCTGGTTAGAAGTTTTTGGATGCTTGGCGGGTAAGATTTCTGAAATTCCTGCGTGTGCGGGGCGGGTTGAAGTTTTGCGGATGCGGGTTAGGAACGGGCAAAAATTTTCAACCTGCGCAGGACTCTAGCATAGACGCAATACTATATTTTCTTATATATCTTTTGCAACATTTTGTGTGTACATAAATGGATGACAGGCCAGTTAACCTTTCTGCAATTCTGTTCCCTCGTTCATCGCTGCTTTTTCGAATAGCGTCCAGTCCTCTGGTCACAATGACTGTTATCTTTCCAAACACTTCTTCATCACACAGATAGCAAATTCTCTCCTCATCCATGATGACTGTGTTTAATTTTGAGCAATCTAGTAATTATTATTTCTCGACATCCTCTAAAAATCGTTAAAAAACTGATTATCTGACAGATATTTAAAAAGTAAGTAAATTAAATGTAAGACACAGAATGATGTTATGATTTCACAATGATGTAGCGATGATGTTATAGCTTCTACTTCATATCATGTTACTTCATAGCAGTATCTGCTTCATTTTGAAGTAATCTTGTCCATGAATCAATGAAGGTACATGTAGCACGCAAACAATGAACAAGCGCGAAACACTATCTTCAACATTTAGTAAGACGCTCGTGGCATCATAACGTCGTACCAGGAAAAACTCAAGGAGGACACATGGGGACTTTTAGTATGTTGTTTAGAATGGTCAAAGGATTGCATTCAGCAATTTTCAGCTTTCTACTAATTTGTATCGACGTTGGCCAAAAAATCACCGAATATTACTGGAGTATCAGATTTATAGCATTTGCAGGCGCAATTTGCAGCTCGCTGATGCAATCATTGTGTCAGCCCCTATTGCATCAGATTCGGAAAACCTCGTCTCTTTAATCAGCTTTACAAGTAATTGTAAGTCAACCGCAATGCGAGATTGACGCGACACCCAAGAAACCCACGAAGATCGTAACTTTGCACGAACGCACAGCTAAAACGTATAGAGAGATTTCGGCAGTGGTTGGTGTAAGTCTTGCAACTGTCAGCCGTGTCATCAGGTTGAAACATGATATGTGATCGAATTCTCCTAAATGCACTTAGGAAGTGTGGTCGTAAGAAGAAAACCACTTCAAGAGACAATCCTTACATATGCCGACAAAGTAAAAAAGATCCCTTTAAAATGAGCGACGCATTGAATACTGATTGGAAGGAGAAAGATATCCAAATCAGTTCTTTTGCAATTCACAGACGTCTCATCGCAGTTCGTCGAAAGGCCAGAAGAACAGTGAAAAAACAGCTTTTAACCAAAGCAATAAAGGAAAACGAAATAAGTGGGCAAAGAAGCATAAATATTGGACAAAAAACAGTGAATAAAAGTTTTTTAACGATGAAAGTCATTTCTTTGTGCAGGGACAGAGAAGTCAGCACTTTCGAAATTCATCGGAATAAAAATTCATGATTCCCATATGCAGTATACAGTGCCGTAACAGCCTGACTCAACCCCCCCAAAATGTTTACAGGGGCTCCCCTAATGCTGATTTATAGAAAAACGTTTTTGAAGTTATGCTACATCTCGAGGCCGAACGAACTTCAAAACAAAATATTCTGATGGTCGACGCAATTTTGGCAGAACCAGGCCCATAACCAGGTTTTATGGTTTGGGGGGACAAGGTACATTTTTATGGGAGAAAGGTTTTTGTTTTCATCATATGTTTAAAACGAATTTTTTTGAGCACAAGAAAGTTTAGGGTGTATAAATAGATTTGGGGGTAACTGGTCCCTAATGCCCCCGTGTCTGCGGGCATCTTTGCCCAGGGGTCTAGGTATTCTGAAAATTTATATTTAATGTACATCATGAACAGCATTTGCAGATTATGCAAATTAATTACAAATATTTTCCCGCAAATACCCATAATAATTTTTTGAACAAACTTGACAAAAGAAATTGGACCGTAAATCATTGTCATTTAGTTTTCGGCAATTATTTACAGATGTCGCAATGAAATACAAATGTAACAAAATTGTAGGAAATAAGAATGAAGCCCATCGTTCAGTTATGAAAACAATATTTCCAAAGCAGCAAACATTAGACCGGTCAAAGCATGTGCGCCGCGATGAACGTTTTCTTTCATTAGCGCACATTGATAAACTTTGCCATGAGCTTAAGTGAAATATGCATATAAAGCGTGCGCATTCGGCTTTTTATGGGCCGAAATACGCGTGCATACACCTTGTTGATGTCTGGACTTGTTAATCTCCTGGTGCATGACACATATTTAGATTAATAATAATTGTATCTCAAATCACCTATAAACGTTAACAAATGTAGACTAAGGCCTACGTGGACGCTACAGTTAACATCAATAATCTACTAACTACTCTGTTTTGGAACAACTTAGCAATGATTGTTAAAAACACTCTTCTAACTACACAATTTACTCCATCTGGCTGTCCGAACAGCAAGCTGCGCAAGTGTGTAACTTTGGTTGATCGTAAGCACAAAAGTTGAGATCTGTGAAATCTTACTGCTATTCAGTACAGAATAAGTGAAAACTACCTGGGCTAAACATAGTACATTTTTTGCAACAATCACTACACAAAAACGATGATCAAAGCAAAGTCGTGACCGTGAGATCCCCGAAACGCTTAGCGTAACTGCGCAGTTCGCTCAAATCCCATCCTTTGCCTGCAGAAGCAGGTAGCGAAACTTGCTGGCGGATTGTTGTACTCTTTGTCTTTATTGCGTAACAATAACACGGCAATGAATCTTCGAATGTTCACTTCAGGTTCCAGTAGCAGGCGTTTCGTCACGTGTGACCAGCGCACCCACTGAGGTTTTTTTCTTTCTCTATCTGTTTTTGCAGTCGACCTGGGTATCTAGGTTTAATTGTGAAAAATCGCGTTAAATCTGTGTTTTTTGAAGTGATAAAATCATCAGCAACTTCAATGTGTGCAATGAAGTAAAGACGACTTTATATTAGAGTGTTTACGTGCGCACATCCGGTGAGAAAGTACGCATTTGGGAGCAGAACGTGTTCAATCGGTTTCATATTCTCACATAAGATCATTGTCAAAGTTATATACAGTAGTGTGTTTAAGGCAAGGCAAGCGAAGCACTTAAATTGAGCCCCCCTTTTCAGGGCCCCCCTCAAGGTATTTCGTGCGTAAATATTCCTCATTTTTGGTGAAAAATTTTTTTATCTGCTCATATAATATTTTCTGAACCACATCATAATTCAGTAGTCCACCTTCAAAGGGCCCCCAAGAGCAACTGCGATGTGCAAGTAGGCTACGCTGCTTTTAAATGGGCCCCCCAAGAATAATTGTAATGTGCAGGTACTCCGGTTTACAAAGGCTCACTACGCTTTCAAAGATCCCCCAACAGCAACTGTAATGTTTGAAGTACATTGATTTCAAAGGGGCCCAAAACAACAGTAATGTATTAGTAGGCTACTTTGCTTTCAAAGGGACCTCCAACAGCAGTTGTAATGTGTAAATATATTACCTTCAAAGGGACCCAAAGCAACTGTAATGTAGAAGTACTTTTCTTTCAAAGGGCCCCCCAACTACTGACTTCTAGTGATTCATAGTCCATTTGGGGGGTCGAAGCTTTCTTTGGGGGCTAAGTGGCGACAAGACTGAATTTTGGGCCCCTATGAGAGCTGAATTTTGGGCCCCTATGACAGCGTGCCCCCCCCCCCAATAGGGGGTATGGAGTGCTGCTGATACGGCTCTGATGCTATAGCACCCTCAGAAAACGATGCTTTTTTCATTTTTGGTGACGGCAATTGGCGGCAGGCCGATGTTTGAATTGTGCTTGTTGCATGGGCAGTTTTGGTGAACGCTCTTGTTCAAGGGTGCTACGACAATTCACTCAGCGGCAGTGGATCGAACATCCAACCTTCCAATTGAGAGGCGGACGCTTGGCCATTTGCCTTAAAGTTGTATTCATTATCTGCAGCAGAAAATTTAGTTTTTATTGCTCAACATGTTTGTGAAAGAACCTAAAATATTTCTATAGACTTAAGTGTGTTCCAATGAAAGTGTAAGCGAAAAACAATTTCTTTTTTTGCGATTAATGATCTAGTTAGAAATAGTTTGTTTTGTGGGAAATGAAGTATTTTGGGAAAATTAGGTCATTTGAAAGACATGTAGGCCTACTGATTTTGCAATTAAAGGATGTAGAAATGTCTTTACAGCCTAAACAGCATTACAGCTTTCTGACCTAATGTTGTTTAGAGTTTATCATGAATCTGATTTACGTTTAATTATGTTAAGCGCTTCAAAAATTTTGTTTGATTTACTGCATATACTGACAGATTTATGCGATAAAATTATGCAAAAACAAAGGCATATTTTTTCAGAATTTAGCAACTAAATATTTCGCACTTGCAAATAAAACATTCAATCTCTGTGCTGTTGGAAGAATCTTAGTTTTTGTTGGTATTCTATATGAACTAGCTTACCGCTCTGAAATTTGGGTGTTTTTCCGGTACGAATACTTGACCTGTGTTCATCATAATGTTCCCCATAGACATGACGACCTTCCGTAAATATGTAGAAAATGGTCAGTCCCAGGCTGTAAATGTCGGATTTGGTTGTCTGAATACGAATATACAATAGGTTCAGAACAACGTGAAAGTTATCACTTAAAATCTAAACGTTATTTCAAATACTAAGTTGTTATGCGATACTGATAATCCTATGAAAAATTGTAGCTTTCAAAATAAAATTTGGCAACATACTAAAAAAAATAAACTCAATCAACATTATCCCTTTGTTGCCTAAACATTGAAAAACACAAATTTTTTCATTTAAAATTTTATAAAGAGAGTTGCGCCAACGTGTACACATTTATCCTATTTAAAGCAATAAGCAATTTCAAATTGCTAACTTTTATTTTGCGCTGAGGAAAACATTAAAATTCAATATTCCATAAGCAAATCATCATCACTGTTACCGCAACAATTTTTTCTCCTTTTTCAACACAGTATTCGGGTGCCAAGAATGATTCGGTTCCAGCAGGATTGGTCAACATTTGTGACTTGTCGCTGTGCTCCACGCGACTTAGTCCAAAGTCTGCAACTTTTACCAAAGTTTTTCCTGAGTCGTGTTTGTGCAGCAAGAAGTTGGATGGCTTGATGTCCCTGTGAACTATGCGAATAAATAAAAAATCACTGAAGTTTAAAGGAAATGGCAAATGGTGACGGTATCCGATATAATTACTTCAAATCTGGACAAAGTTGGTGATTTCGCTGCCCTATTGGTTTGTTCCTTTAAGTGCGTTTTTTTTGTATAATTCCAGATGGTGCTTGTTAGAACAAAAAAACAAAACGGGTTATTGCTGAAAGTGAAGCATTGTTTTAGCAACTAGGAAAGGATTCAAAATTAACATTTTTTGCAAGAAAAGTTTCATGAAAACATTACGTTTTAAGACTTATGCAAGTGTGTATGACAAAAAACTACGTTTTAGCTTCCAAATACCTAAAACCATTTCTAAATTTCATCTGAAGAAACAATTCACAACATTGAATATCTGGGAAAAGAATGTACCTATAGGTTTCGAAGTTTGCAAATGTAGATAGTAAATGCCTTTCGCAGCTTGCTGAATAACATCCATCGTCTTGATTGAAAAGTATGACAAAAAATCATCCTCCAAGAAGCAACCACTTTTATGGTCTATAGGTCTCACACGTGGCTGTTGCAAATTTGGTTGCAGTCGTTGGGAATTTTTGCACTGGACGAACTATCACAATAAATAGAGTGAGTAGCAAAATTTGGAAGTAAAAATAAAGAAATACTGTAGTAAAATTTAGGGCGTGAATTCGGGAAATAAATTTAACAACATACCTGTTCGACATTTCCACCGCAAAGTTCCATTATCATTTCCATCATTATATTTTCAGGACTGTGGAAATGTTCGTAATAGCGAACAACGTTTTCATTATCAAGCGTTGACAAAGTTTTTATTTCGTTGTCAAGATTGCTGTAAATATTCCGAGGAACCATTTTTGTACTGAAAAACTTTTTGTCCTTTTTTCTCTGACATCTGAACCAAGGTGTATTTATCTTTTGTTAAGCAAAACATAAATTTTACTTTACTGCGGTTAACAACTAGACTTGTGGTTCTTAAAATGGGGTCTGTGAACTCCGTAGGGGTCCATTAATTAAGACGACCATGAAGGTGATGTTAGCGGTTGATGGGCTTTGCACACAATTCGATTACAAGTACGACGCGTCAAGCCTAATTTCGAATATTTATTGCAACATTTCTTAATGAGGGGTCTGTAAATTTGTTATGATGTACCAGGGGTCAATGACCGACAAATGCTTAAGAAACGTTGAAAGAAACGAAACCATTACCATCTCCTTTTTCTCTTTACTTGCTGGTGATTGTCTAACAAACTTTTCTTTGCAAGATTTAATACATTTCTAATCACCTTTCCAAGCATCTATTTAAATAGGTATGCTTACACGTAAACAGCAGAGCCACATGTTACTTTACTCAGTTCTTGTCCACGTTCGTATTGTTGCTTGAAATCTTGCTGCAAAGCACGTTATTTCTGAAGTCAAAGTCTTCACAAAGGCACTGTAGTTAGGGCAATAAAAATGATCACAAATCTTCTACATATTTTATTGCTTTCGGAAACCAACTTAATGGCTTCGATGAACTCAAAATGACCCCCCAAGTCGTCTTATGACAATGCGTCGTTGCTCATGTCCATGAGGGGCGGTCACTCAAATTTAAAAACGGTCTCTTAAGTTTTTCCAACGGTCTCTCAAATTTTTCCAAAATATCACAATACATTAGAATCTCACTGCACAGCCACCACCAAAATATACTAAAACCTTACTTTACGACAATCTCGATATTCAGATGAAATAATTGGGATCTATCAAAGCACCTCATCGGTCACCAAGGTCAAATCTTTGTTCATAAAAAACAATCCTGTCTAGAGCCACAAACCTGTTTAAAGTAAAAACAGTTCCCTGTGTTTCATTCGAACCCAATTTGTTCTCATAAAAAAAGCTACCATGGCAGAACTACCTGGCTTTATTTTGGAATGCAAGTCATGACTGATTAGATTCGCAGCTTTGTGCAGAACAGATGTTAAGGAAAAAATCGCATGCCATTTGCTGGGGTTTTGATACGATTCAACCACAAACAGACCTAATGAAATTTCTGCATCTTTCTCTACGTCTTGCGCTTGACAAAAAGGATGCAATACCAGTCGGCAAGATATTGGCATCAACTGGCTGTGATTCAAATTTTGTACATATCAGAAATGAAGCGGACCATCCGGATTAAAGGCACTTATGAAAGAGCATCGCAGAATAAAAAAATGGTTTGTTAGTCTTACCAAAAAAATGTTCGCACCTTAATGCCGATAAGTTTTTGCTACTTCTATTGCTGATATTTTGAAAGAAAAAAATGTATTTTAAGACGTTTTTACTTGCATTTTTTGAGGAAGACACAGCAATAAATTCCTCCTCAGACGCTTCAATAGATTTTGGAAGAAAACTTTTCAAAAAGATCCATATTTTTTCTTTAGTGTTGTTGTCAAATTCATTAAACTCTACTTCAATGTCACATTTTTCGAGATTACGAAGATCCTCAATAGTGAAACGAGCATCTGTTGAAACGATGTTTTATGCTGTAGGATGGTTTATAAGTAATGAGGTTGTTGCAACACCAAAGAGATTTTAACTACTGTGAATATTCTAATCGATATTTTACATTTAGCATTTAAACGCATTCTCATTTAAAAAGAGACTAAAAATATAATATGAATGAAAACACTTCAGCAAACAAGCAAAGGGATTTTTTATCAAGTATATAGCAAACAGTGAAGCATCAATGAAACATTCTCACAATTAGAAAAACCACGAACCGCGTAATTCACCAGATTTAGTTTCAAATTTTTCACGAATAAATTTCTCTTGTTTTAGAAGAAAGCTGGTCATGCACTAATCTGCTATGACAGGTCTATAATGCTAATTTATACATCAAAAAATACCTTCTATTTTCCGAACGATGAAACCATTTTTTCTGGCTTCTTCAGCCAGACTGATCTGTGAAAATGATGTTAAAATGCTTGCGCTAAAAAGAGCTTCAAAGTTAATAGCGAAAATCTTCTGCCGTAGGAGTTGCTTATTTCATTTACAAAAAATGATTTTGATGATCTCGTAGAGTCTATTTTGGAACAAACGCATTCAGTAGCATCAGACCAAAATCAAAATAATACACATTTGTCGGGAGAGATAAATGGTACATGGCATCTTGTTATACTCAGACGAAAAGTGTTCAGAATCAAAGGTCTATGAATCAGTGATATTTTGACTTACAATTAATAGATAAACTAAGCTTGAATTCCAAACTGAAAGATTTTTCTTGTACCCAGATGGACAAATATCACATTTTATGTATTAAATAAGTATCATGTTTCACAAAAACTGTGAAAAAATCAATGCCGTGATCGTTTACTACATCACTTGAATATTGAAGTAAGATTTTTAAGTTATTACACAAACAACGAATTTCACATACAGTTGACATATAAAGGATTATTAAAAAAATTCATAGTTCGGTTATGACGCAGCTTGAGCTGTTTCCTTGATTATAACAAATCACAATTGTTTGTTTTTTCCTCAAAATATTGCATTGAAAATTTAAACTGTTTGCTAGTTTAATACCTATTGATTCGTAAATCATACGTCACGTTTGACTTTGCACAATTTTGATGAAAAACTGTCTGTTTCGTCATCCAGATAATTCAAACCTATTACGAATTTAATAAAATGACAGTGGCTATACACGCATTAAGTTTGTGAGAATAAAGATTGTGTCTTTCCTGACTCTTTTATTCTTGTTTTGAAACGAAATATTCTTTCAGTCGTGCCGAATAAAATTTTGGTCATTGTTGAATGTTATTTTTTAACAATTTTGAGCTACTTTTCGCTTTTTTTGTTTCACAGCCATGTAGTTGCTTCGCAGAGCAAACCTTTTATGAAATAATCTTACCGGAAGTTGTTAGAGTTCGTTTTAAACCAGTAAAAGTTGCTGAAACACAGAACATGTGTTCAATATGATTCAATGGCATGCTTCATGCACAGTAATCCTTACCATTCAATACTGATGGTTGCTATCAGCTTGCATTGGAGCGGTTTATGTACAGCGGTTTTGAAATGGCAGTTTTTCATTGTGTTTTGAACTGAAATATGTTTTCTTTTGCACTTAATTTTTCTGCTAATTACGAAAAATTTTGCAGCCTGAAACTATCACAACACGGAATAGTTTTTATAATAAGCGTAAGCCTTTTATTCAATGATAACAAATCAGTTGTAGGTTTTCACTGCAATTCAACATGAAATTTAATTACTGTACGATTACTTAGCATTAAAAACTGATGGAAGAAGAAACCGACGCATTCACTGAAACGAAGTCACAAACGTAAATCTCAAACGTGTGTAATATAAGTTAATTCTCTTTAAATTTTCCATGTACACGAAAAGAAAAAAACAATTCGAAGCGAAGATAACTTGTGTCCTTAACATGCAATTACTAAGCATCATGTGCATTGTTAAAGTCCTTTTTCAAACCTCTTGACCTTTTGTATGTTTGCTTCTACCATCCCATTCATGAGAAAAACAAGTTCAATCAGAAATAAAACAGGTTTGTCTTTCAATTTCATACGACAAACAATTTGTACTTACTGTTTGCGTTGTCCCTTGGTGATTTATGCATTCGTTCCGAACTGTCCATATTGTTTTTCTATCACGGAACCTCAAATGCGAAAACGTTTCAATTACTTGTTTGCGAGTTAAAACTAAAAACGTTTCGTATCCAATTTCTGCAAAAAGTGGAAAACTGATCACTTTAAGCATGTTGGGTGATCCACTAGGAATACAGAAAGACAGCTTTTTCAAACAGGATGTTAGTTACATATAAAACAAAATATATTTTTGGGCTCGCTCTATTCGTGAATCAGTTGACATACTGCACAGATTGCTATCACCAGACTTGAGGCATAAGTGCCTAAAAGTACAATCAAAGTTTTAGAAACCGCTTCAAACACTAAAACATTCAATTTGCATTTGGTACACGAAAAAAGGAGTTTTGCGTCAGGGGAGGATGCAGCCAGTAAGGTTAGGGAGCGATTTCAGTAATAGTTCGTAGTCAAGCCTCATAACAGAGTCGCTACTGTAAGAGAAGTGAAGTGCATTCTACAACATTGCTGCAACACAAGAATGGACGACAGAATGGCCTGAATTATTACTGAAAAGGATGGACGACAGAATGGCCGAATGTTGTTTTCCAAATTGTACAAATTTATGGTGAATGAAGTTACTTTCTTAGGTTTTAGTGGGAGCAATCTCCCCAAACGCCCCTCTAGATCCACTCCTGTTTCACACTCAAAAAATATTTTGCAATTTTGAATAAATGCTGCAGTATTTCAATGCTGTTCAAGCACAAATTGTAATTTATAACTGCAGACCCGACAAGAGATTTGTAATGAACTATTTAAAGATGATCTAAAATGCAACGAAACGTTTGTGCGTTTCTTTTACGTTAAAGAAAAACAGAAGTAAAATCTCGAATAATGTTGCAAATTTTATTCGCAACCTATGATGCCGCACAATGTGTCGTACTGCATTCACATTTTATGTTCAAGTAAAATGACACGCGACGGGATTACCGTATCTGAACAATTAGCTAGAAAAATATTGCAACTACATTGTGAAAAACTGTTAAGATTTGTGCAAATCTGTTTTTGCAAATATTTATTTTGGTGATCATGTCAATTCTTAAAACTTTTATACAATAGAAACATTTGAAAACCAGACGACGTTTCCCAGAAACATTGGGGAATATGGCTACCTGTGAATCCGACATTTTGTGAAAATCAACCAAAAACATATTGGAATCTCCACGAATTAGTTTCAAACAGAGGAAATTGTTAATAGCTCTTATTCAGACTAAGTATTCACAGAACAAACAGTAAACAACATAATGTAAGCATTTTGTTAATATATTATTAACATCATCAATGTTGATGCAAAGAAATACAGCGCTTTTCAAAACTATGAGTCCACTCATAGATTTTGCAATAATTCTCATACTAATGCAATATTTCGTGTATCATTAAGTTGCAAACGCTGCATACATTATGTCAATTTATTGCAATTTCATTGGGAATCTGGAAAGTTATTTTCGTTCTGTTCTTCAGAAATTTGAGATACTGGAGATCATAAAAATGTTTTAGTAATCCTACACACCAAGTAATCCCATTCATTACTTGGTGAATAGAAAACACTTCATACCATTGAAACGCTTCACCCCATTGATCCGTTCCACGACACAAATGCTCTTACCCACAAGCAATCCTAGAAATTCTTTACGTTTCATGGATCTTGCTTCTTTGCAAGATTTGCATCCTTTAAATCTATTTTCTAACAACGATCTTCGCACAGCTAATATACTAAATAATTTTCATCCATGCTTTTGAGTCACACAGTTGGTGAACCGACGGTCAACTAGTGCAAGTCGTACCAAGGTTTGATCTTGCCGGTTGGTTGAGTTTATCTTTATTTCACTGCCGGTTGGTTGAGTTTATCTTTATTTCATATGTTGGTTGTTTTCGTATCATCGCTGTATTCTGTGTAGTGCTGACTGTTCCGTTCAAGCACAATAAAGGCTTACAACTGTACTACTCAAAGGGAAGAAAGGCTTAACGTGAACAGTTCAAGAGAACCAAAAGCTTAAACCGTGAGGTGCATGCGCAACATAGGCTTGAAACATCACAGACCAAACGTACTTGGGCTGAAGTTTTTGGATTTCAGCCAAAAAAACGCTGCGGTTTCACAAATTGTACTGAATGGAATTTCAAATTTTAGCTTATCTTCATACGATTGGTTGAACTTTCAATTATCAATAAGGGTGCTACATGTAACCCCACAAATGGAAACTGTCAACTAAAATCAAAATAAAATTATGCTTTCATCGAACAATAATACCTTATAGTTTGCGTTAAAAGTTACATTTAAAGCACATCATTGCAAAAATTAATAATATGTTTCTGGAGGTCAGAGGTATCTAAAACTCCTAGATATCCCTGCTGGAGGTCTTACAATTTTACACATTCCTGCAGGTCATAAGACTTTCTGCCTGCTTTTCTGCACAGTACAAAAGATTGACCTTGCATAATGAAGTTTAAAACAAAATGTGCTTCAGCTGGAACAGCGAAGTGTTTGCAAAATAGCCACGTGAACGGAAAAGATTTTACTATAAGCTAGTGCAAGCTTGAGTCAGGGAAAATATGCCCGCAATGCTGTGCTGCAGCTTCAACATCGTGTGATGGGCAATCAGATCGCGGACACCTGCCACTCAAAAATTAACACCTGAAAGTATTGTCATTTAGATAAAAGCAAATGCCATGATACAGTATGCGTTGAGACGAAATGTTTAGAATGTAGGTAACTAAACATTTCGTATTGTACTGCTTGGTAAGAGATACGGATAACTTTGGTTTCTTCGCATTTATGTAAAGAGGTATCAGCAATTTCGATAAATTAAAAATGAAAGTGCATTAGGTCTCTGAAATCATTGTTTTAGAATTTCTGCTTGCAATATTATTTTATTTGTCGTCATCATTTGGCGTTAAAAATGGTCTCACATGGTGATATGCGTGGTTGATTGTGAAAACGTTTTACGGAAGGTTTGCTTGAACGGTATTAGCAAACGTTGTTTCTCAACGTGTTTTGCAAGAGTTATATTTCTAAAGGTTGATCATATTTTGAAAATGCATTCACGGACATATTGTTACTGTAAAGGCAAAATCCTGATAAAATCAGTAAGAAATTCAATTGTTTCTTGATCGGAACCCTCGAGATTATTTGAGAGCAAAGGTTTACACAGAAGATTCGGGTAGGCACAAAGAGTGTAAAATTGGTTTGTAAAACTGGGAAAAGTTATGTTTTTTCAATAGTTTGAAAACATAGAAAGAAATGAGCTTTATGAATACTACGGCAGTAAATCCGCACCTCGTCAAAATTGTTTCGTTTTAACATGTTGCACAATGTTTTCCCATGCATAAAGAGTGCATCGATCATGTGTTTCTATAACCCCTTCGCCAGCAAAAAAAGAAAACTGGAAGTGAATGTATCGCTCGCACTCCTCATCCTATCGTTGCATCCAAGGAATCTGTAGAAATTAGTATGAATTTCTCTTCGCAACTGTGTTTTCCTTCATAATTTTCCAACGGGTCTTGTCCAGGAAGCACTTGCTCAGCCTCAGTTTTCGCAAATGGAAATTATTCCTTAGTAATTTCTGAAGTCTAGTAATCGGCTTTAGCTGGCAACTGTCCAGATCAAAATTGAAAACTCGTCAATTGTCCAAGTGGCAATTGCGTAGAACTCTTGAACATTCAAACCTGATTGGAGTATGTTTAATATTGGTTATGAATACAAAAACCCAAGAGTACGTAACCTCCACCTGCCTTCATAATAGGCTCCAAGTACCTTTACTACACGTTTATCTCAGAACTGCATAAATCGTTCCTATAACCTGGGTTGTCTTACACTTGCTGGCAGATTAACGATAAAAGAAATTTGCAATGTTCTATACGTGAGTTTGACGTTGACGAATTCGTCCAATTTGTGATGTTTTGCAGCAAAAATTCATAGTGAAAATAATCTACCAACAGTGATGTGAATCTGGTGGTCTTTCTGATAAAACCATCTTCGAAATTTCGTTTGATTTGAAAAAAAAGGGATTTTCAATTTCTCACGGTATTCCATCTTAAAAAGCTTTGAATACTCTGCTTGAACGGAACAGAAACTGAAATTAACCCTTTCAACTGTGCAGACAAATGTCTGGAGAAGAGCATCCAACGAAACTTGTGCTTGGATTTGAAAAGGTGAAAAGGTTTATAAAAAATATATGCAAAAATTTCTTATTTATTTTTCATCACCATCATTAAAATGCACCAATCTGACAATATATGAAGAAAAGAGCATGGGTAGTTATTCATATACTTTTAATCAATACGTAACTTTCACTTTTGCAATCACTTCATTGGATAAGGCTTTGGATTTACATTCATCATAAAATTGCTCCGCATGTTTGGTCATACTTAAGATATTTAATTTGAGCCAAAATCTATTGGCTTTTCAAATTTTTACAAATCGTGAAAAACCTAATTAACTAAAAAAATATCAAAAACAATAATTATATTATTCGTTCATTCATCATGGAGCGACATTTTCTATAGGGAGGGTCGAATGGGAAACAAATTTCGGAAGTCCGCGAACTTCTTAATTTTTGTCTAGAACGTCTACTAAACACTGTTGACTCTACACCAAAATCCGATCAAGGCCTGTGGGAAATGCAGTCATAACACGTAGTCCTTAGTTGGCCTTTATATCGCTTTTCACTATGTTTAGCCATAACACAAAGCAAGTGGCAGCCACAACGGTTTGATGACATCTTCTGGTCACATGATAGTATCGCTGCAGAACAGTTTAGACTTCTCTAAAGAGAAGAAAATTGGCTGGAATTCCTCGCCTTGATGATCGATACACAGTGGTTGTACCAGTTTGCTTGCAGCAGTGGTCCTGCATAGCTGCACGCTTGGCAGCTTAGCATTTCCCCATAAACTATTCTAGCAATGCACGTCTCTACAGACTGCAGCTCAATTTCACTTATTTGGTCATATGGGAACTCATTATTTAGTGGGGCATTGAATAAAAAATTTCTCACAATGCTGAAAATTATGTTTCCATTTTTACTGATTACCTTCAGGGCCAGATTAACCAACAGGCTGTGTAGACTTAATCCTGGGGCCTCACGATCTAAGGGGGTTTCCAGCAAACCATGGTACGCATAGAGTCAATTCCCGGTATATGATCGGTTCCATAAATATTTCGTCAAAGTTTTATGTCTTCATTGTTCATGAAATTCAGTTTTATTCATCTAATCAGATCCCGTTTTAATAACGCCAGGGTCTTCCGACGAGTTTCCAAGTACCTCAATATGACGTTGGTGATGCCGCATGCCGATTAATGTGTCGTAATACGCAAAGCACGTTGGCTGCGTCCTCTGTTAGATCTCACCAATTGCTACGTGTGAATCAAGTGAAAGAACATATGGCTGTTCGTGTGTAAAATGCACCTGATCAAAGCTTAAGGTTGTGTTGCAGATAAGAGCTATGTGTAGGGCTAGCAGCATTACCTTAGAATAAAAACGTAGTTGCTTCCTCTGAGTCTGAGCAATACTGTAGTTTTGCTAGCGTTTCTATTACGTTAAGCTTGTTTGGAATTTTTAGACGCGCTTTTTCTATTGTTACGTCCAAGCAATTCCTCTAGTCGAGTTTCGGGCATTCCTCACGCGTTGATTGGTGTAGCGCATTTGAATAGCAGCTCGCCACGTGGTCTTGGCTTTAAAAGTTGTCATGCAGTTGAAGTTCTTTTAGCTTGGAACATTCCTTCGTTTCTGATCGAATTTGTTTTCGCCAGGAATTTATTCGTAACTGCTTGGTCCTGGTACGGACATTTTTCTAAAAGCTTGCTTTCCTTAAATCTGTGACTAGTTGTTTATCGACTGGCCGTGCTTTATCGGCATCTATCCGTGAACGTATCACTGCAAAGTAATAAAACAGCTTTCTGTGACTGGTCGCAAGTTTTCGGAGACAGGACTTTTTGAGTACCAGGCTTATATCGAACTCTATCTCAGTAGAAACTAGGATCTCCTCCTGGGTGCTACATTTACTTTTAGAAAATTACTGTGCGAGGACACTTTATTCAACTGAAGTTTGCAGTGTCAACAAGCAACTTGTCGCTTATTGAACAGCATGGAAGATTTGCTTCTTGAATTGCCATCGAAAGATGGATGCTCCAAAGCTGAGGCTGCTCTCAAAGAAAAGCTTGAATCTATGAAAAGATCTCGTTCGGGTCTGTTGAGCTTCGTTACTAAGCTTCAAAACGAACTCAACTGTCTTCTTAAAGATACTGCTTTGTATAACGATGCACTGAGGAAAAAACAAGCCTTTGACGAAGTTCTGTTAAAATGCACCGAGCATTCGGCTGCGTATATACAAGCGATTCCTCGGGATAAGCCTGATTATCATGTGGCGAAGCTGGAAGCTGAAACCAAGCACGTTGACCTTGAAATGAAAAAAGCCGAATATGACCAGATATTCGCAACGTATGCCCAACGCTGTACTGACGTGCAAGGTTCAGCTAGCCAGATCAGTGGAAACTCATCAGATGCATCAAGGAAATCAACATCATCCTCGAGAGCAAGAAGACTAGAGCGCATTAAGATTGAACGTTTGAGGGCCGAAATGGAAACGCGGCTGCAATCTGAAAAGCGGAAAATCGAAACTGAAAAGCGGAAAATCGAAGTGGAGATGGAAACGAGCATAAAATTGACCGACCTCACTGCGAGGGAAGCCCGCCTGAATGTGAAAGAAACCGAATCCCTTCTCGAGAGAAAACGTGAGTCTAAACCGTTTGTTGATTCTCATAGAATTGTTGCTACGAGTTCTGCACAACCGATCGCTGCAAAATATCCGCCAGTCTCGAAAAAATCGATGGTAGTTAATACGTCAAATTGGGAGAGTAGAGTATCATTCTCTTTACCTCATTACCCAACTGCTTCTACTGTACAATCTGTCCCTGGCCCTAGTTGGCTGCCTGATGTCGAACCGCGATCGACACAGCCTTGTAGCCCCCATGTTCCAATCGTTTTTACGATCCCGGATACGAAACCATTAAAGAACCTTCCGACGACAGTAACTTCTAATAATGCTCGATATTGAGTTTCATTCTACGATAGCCCTGATGATCGACTTTCTTTCACTCCGGTCGTTCCTACGAGCGTCCATACCCCTCAACCACTCCGTGAAACACACGTGAACCCTAATCTCACCGCAATCGAAGCCGTAGCGAATCTGCGCGATGTGCTG
>Ga0210059_1002012_pt1 | contig 31431 bp, 16 predicted proteins | sample Ectturendosymbi2_FD_188042 | JGI IMG/M metagenome (GOLD analysis project Ga0210059, IMG submission 188042) | Ecteinascidia turbinata endosymbiont from Florida, USA - Sample 2 (SPAdes) (version 2) | ecosystem: Host-associated > Tunicates > Ascidians > Unclassified | place: Key West, Florida... | reverse complement strand
CACACATTAGGGTCAGTGGCTTAACTGACAGGGGGCAAAGGGCGACCTTCCCCCCTGGCAAGCTCAATGTAAAAGCTGGGCCCCCTCCAGTTGACATTTAGTATTCTTTAGGTTGTTTTTTGCGTTTTTCGGGGTGTTTTCATTTTTTCATCTAGTACGGACATCCACGACATCCTGAGATTCACTATCTTTCTTAACTTTTTTTCTGGCCAGTGGGCCCCCTTCAACTAAGATTTCCTCCCCAAGGGTCAAACCTCAAGTTACCTCACTGATTAGGGTGAGAGATTGACGAAAGAAACTCAAAAACCATGAATCTAACTTATTTTCGTCCTGAAATGAGAGGAAATGTGGAAAAAAAACAAGAACACCGTTAACATCAGATTTGTCCACAAAACATCAGACATCAGAAATTTATCTGAGAACATCACATCTGATGTCATGTTAACAGGGCCTCCGAGAGAAATTCGACCAGGGGGTACGAAGACCGACACCGGGCCCATTTATTTTCTTGTGCCCTCGTCGTATAGCTTGTTTGTACAGTAATCAGAATCAGCTGTGATGCTAACATTTAAAAATTGGTTACTTGTTATAATGGCAGCTGGCTTACACTGATAATTTTAGGCTTGATTACAGAAAAACTGATCGTATGTACTTTAACTTTCCCGGGCCCCTGTACATACCGGGCCCGGTTCAATGTACCTTTCGTACCCCCCTCTCGTAGGCCCTGCATGTTAAAATATCAGAAGTGGCAACACTAGTATCAATGATCTCGAACTTCTGGTGTTGTCTCGAGTTCGCCGCAACCGAACTGCACCTTTGTTGCGTCATAAAGGGTAACGTGTGGTGGAAACGCACTTTTATTCCGATGGTTACTATTGTTGTGTTACGTCATAAACACATGAAGCTATTCAAGCCATTTACACCACGTGTCATTGCGTGGTCCGTCAGAAAAGGTTTTAATCAGTCGATTCGTAGAACGAAAGAGCAGAAAACGAGATTGCAATGTTTAGCTAGCGCGATGCCGAAACTGTAATGCCATCAGGACATCAGGAGCTATGAAAAGCGCAAAGCTGCTAAGAAAGAAAAAAAAACGCAAGGATCTGGCAGTGTTAGCAAAAACGCGGCGACTGAATCGCTTTTTCTAGCAAAACTTTCAAGCAGCAACGTTAAAGCAGGGGCGTTAACCAGAGCACCTGAAAATTAAGATGAAAATCAAGACATTAGCTTGGAAACAAGTTTCACACTCAGCCTGGCTGGCCATATTGACATGTTCTTTTTCCGGTGTTTTTGTTTGTAATCTCAGGTGTCTGCTTATTGTTCGGGTGAATGTTGTTTCTTGCTGAGTCACTCTGTAGTCTGTGAAATATTTTTCCTTAGTAAAAATACACCCTAGTATCCATATCACAAATTCCCTTCTCGGAGCTAATTGTATGTGAATTTGAGTAAGCACAGTCTCGACTACCGGAAAAAACAAACGGGAACCTTGCTAATCAGCGAAAACACAACTTTTATAAAGGATAGCGTCATGAATTACGGCATAGGGGCCCTCCAGAAAAAATTGCCCCAGGCCTCCTCACCTTTTAATCCGGCTCTGGTCGCGTGCATCATTGACATTAAACAACGGAATAGAAGCACCCTTCCCTTAAATATTTTCCCAGAGCACTTGCGGACTTCAAGTTAAAAGCAATTATTTTACTGGTATGCTCACAGCACCAGGGTCTCATTTCTTGTGTTAGAACCGGTATAAAATTATTTCAACTTCAGGTTGAGTGATCAGTATGGACTCCGCTTTAGGACTCCAACATGACAATGTCGCCTTGTTACTTGTAACGCTATCGGCGAGCAGGAGATCCAAAATTCACTGTTATGGGTTTGCAATTGAGTGCAACTACGACTGGAGTGAAATTCAGCCCAAGCAAAGCCGAGGTGGATCCACAATATACATTGTCTTTAAAAAGAAACCTACAATCTACATTGTCTTTCAAAGCCGTGGCAGATCTACAACAGTGTTTTTTAACCGAGGGGCGTCCCTTAATCGCTATACAACATTGAAAATTTGATCAGTGAGTTTAACAAACAATACATTTGGTTTTACAGCTTATTTATAGCCAGAGGAGCTTGAAACAACGGGCAAGTACTTAAGGGAGGCGTGATAAACAAAAGGTTAAGAACCACTGATCTACAATCTATATAGTCTTTCTATCTCAGAGTGCAATGCGAGAGTGGTGAGCACTGGAGCAGGTAAAGATGTTTAGACACCTTGAGATTACCCTCTCGCAGTGGTGTGCAGAGATCTAGTGATTCCCTGGGCGATTGCTTGATTGGATGCTACCTACCAAATTCTAGTACTGAGCAGTGGCGTAGGCCCATGGTGGTCATTATTCCTGGATATACGCTGTTTGTGGCGTCACAATGTTACGTTTGCAAACCAACGTTTTGGCGAAGTTTGTTGACACAACATGCATATTCAGGGACGCCGGAGCAGTGGTAGGGCAGGGAGAGCAGTAAAATGTTGAGGACAATTGAAACTTATAAAAAACAAAAAAATCGTTACCAATTATGTTTGTTTCTGCTCATCAACAATGTGACCTCAACAATAATAACAGAAGTTAGAGAAAATCATTCTGAATTATCTGGGTGCCCGAATAGCTGCATTAAATTCATTTCAAGTCGATCTTGATAAACCATGAAATTACCTATTATACTGTTATGAAAAGGCACCTCCGCCCCGTTTCACCCCTTTTGAAAGGGCAGAGAGGGAAATGGCCCCGCCATGCCTCCATTCTCTGGCGTCCCGGTGCATATTGTTCTATACGCACTCTCTTTAATCGTTGTAGGCTACGTGTCACTGTAATGAACAATTATCAGCGGTCTCCTGCGACAGAGCAGTTAGTAACTGCAAAAATATCCCGCAACGCGTTAAAACAGGGGAGTAGAACACATTCAGTGCTACGTCAGCCCAGTTCACAACTGCAAAAACACAAAGCTGCACGAATGTATTGTCGAATAGCAGTTGATCAGAATGTATGCGGCGGGGATGGCAGACACCCAGGGTTGACAGTTTAAAATTTGTAAACTACACAATAATTGAGAATGCGCATAAAATACGCAAGAAAATTTTCGTTTTTTATGTGACTGTTATATGTACAACTACTCGGGGGGGCAGAACCGATACGGGCTTGTGCGTGCTGTTATGATCAATCCACCTGAACTGCCAATTAATGACGAAGCTCGAAACGAAGCACATATTGCAAGCATATGTGTGACGGTATTAACACAAAAAACGAAACGGTAAACTAGTGATACATCATAAAATCAGCTAAAGCACTTTGATATAGGACAGTTTTGAAACTTGACTCAGAAAATCAATTAATGGTCCATAATTATCTTCAGGGTTGATGTAATTGGACCCAACCAAAAAAAAGCACGGGTGTTTTTAAAACAGCCCATTTAATACAAACCAACAAAACCTAGCAAAAATCCCACTCTTTCTTTTCGTTTGAAAAATGTAGTATGAATTAAAAGTAAAATAAGCAGCACACTTGTACAGTTAACTGCAGGGGCGGAGCTAGGGGGTACCAGGGGGGCCACTACCCCCTAAAATTTTGCCTGGCCCCCAGTGGCCCCCCCAAAAATTTTCAGGTCTCTTTCTGAAAGTCCTACACAGACCATTGACAGCTCCCCTTGTTGCAAAACTGGCCCCCCCAAATCAAAATGTCTGGCTCCGCCCCTGGTTAACTGTAAATCTTTTAGATAAACAAAATGAACAGCAACGAAATTTGAAGGACTTGAAAAAAGAGAAGAATAATGGGAACAGTTTTAGTAAATTCTACTGGTTATCTTCTTCAGCTCTGTAAAATCGGTATATTTTAACCAATTTTTCTGCCTTCCTTGCATCCAAACTGTTTCTAATGTTGAACCATATCAAACCATATGTTGAAAAAATTCACTATGTAGATACTGGAACTAACAGGGCATGTAGGCTACATAAACTTGACGTAAAACGGTGGAGTTTGTGTGGAGGTGGCTTTTCTCTGTCTGCTGTGGGCATGCTTATTGACCAACAATACTTTGCGAAAACAACGATGGAGTACATTTCTTTGCCCTCAAATTTGAATGCCATAGTAGGTATAAAAAGTTATTATTGTGCAATTCTGAAAATGGTGATATTGCATGATGCAATAAAAACAATTCAGAATAGAGTTTATGTGATTTATCTAAATAAAGAACAAAATCTGTTTCTTTTCAAAAAACAAAAAAACTGGATTTAAAAAAATATGTCAATTGTGTTTTTTAAACACGCTTTTTTTCAACCCTGAATATCTTCCCATCCTTTTTTTGTGACATTCCCTTGGTCGCACGATCTGGAACAAGCCACACCACTATCAGTTTGATCGGGTGTGCGCCGCACACCTAAAGTATAGGTCCCTGGTATTGAAGAAACTGAGAATTACTGGCATTTGAATACGTAAAAACTAGTATTGACAAAAAAACAAGTTTTGTAAAATTAAATCCATACAGCATGTATTAGTAGACTTACAATAGGAAAAATCATGTAGTTACAACATTTCCATTTTTGTAATTTCACTCTTTGGATGCAGCCCTGGCCTTGGATGCCCGGGGCAGGCGCCCCGTTTGCCCCCCCCCCTCTGCACGCCACTGCTCGAATGATGGAAACAGAACAAAAAGTAATCCCAAATCATTAAAGCAACTGATTATGAGCAAGCTTCAGCGTCTGATGATTGCAATGTCGCAAATCCAATGACTTCGAACACAATCATTCTTTCTGATATAAATCAAAAGTGTTACTAGTAAACGTTCATTTCTGTAGCTTCACGGAGCAAATAAACTACGACTGTTCGCTTCAGCTTGCACACTTGGTCAAAACTTTTATCATGCCGAAGTATTTTCATTCAAGTTTTTTTGGGAGGATAATAAAATAGCCTTACGTTGGCTTGGCTTTCCAAAAAATACAATCGTATCTGATGAAATCAGTACCTTTTGCTTTATTTTCTATCCAGGCGGGTTGGTTGTAAGGAATCAAAAGTTTTGCACATTGATAATCTTCTGGAATATCGGGAATAGAGCAAGCTTTCACAACATATCTATCATTTGGAGCCAGCATGTCAGGAAAGCACCAGGAGCAAGGGTCGCATGTATTGCGGACATCGTTCCAATAGTATCCTGAAGAAAAATTATAACATGGTGTTACAATCTATAGTTGTAAATGTCCGAATAAAAGGAAAAATGCGAATTTACATTTTCAATAGTACACTTTAATGACCGGCACATCCCACACGTAGAATGACGGCTTGGTGGTAGCAGTATTTTTCATGCCATTTACAGGATCTGCGGAGTCTGAACCCCTTAAGTCCCGCACGAGCCCAATTTGTGCAAGTGCATGTTTGGCTATAACTCGCCATCTGATAGAGCTAGACGGCTGTTCAAACTCTCTGCAAATGCGGAAAGTTTTGTAGTTTTGATTTTAAAGAAATTGGGAAGTTTTAGGTTTGAACGTTTTTGCGGGGGACGACAAAACTGGAGCAGGTCAAGGTTTTTTTAGATGGCGTCAACTTGGCAAAAATCCGCATCCTTAGAGCCTTGGATTGGCCTTCTAGCGTTAGTGGTTTGCAAGATACAGTCAAAAAAACACAACTTAATTAATTAACCTCCTAATGAATGGGGACTAGTTAATTAATTTGTTTTTTTTTACCATAACGCGCCACAAGTCACTTTGCTGACGTTAAAACTATAAAACAGGCTATTTTCCGTATTTTAAAATATTTGTGTGAGCATATATGGTTTCTGAAATATATTTAACGCTTCATTAGCCAACCTTAAGCTCACGAAAGCTTAGTTTTTGGATATCATAGAGGTCGACAACTCGCAATTTGAACCTCTGCTGTAGGAACTCACTACAGGCCTGGAGAGCTGAGCACTGTCGACGACAACAAAGTACTAATAACAAGAATCTATTCTTCAGGAAAAGCAGATAAAGAAGACAACACTGGAAAGCATACGAATTAAGGACTACAGTATTTCTACTTTTTAGGTACGCTAAGAATATTTAGCAATCCACAGTAGCATTAGTGCAAAGTGTGAACCACCCTAACCATTGTATATTTCATTGTGTTGTAAAACGTGTTAACGGGTTTAATCAAAACGTCGTCTTCTTTTCTGGGAATTGTTTTGATACATTCTGCAGACAACATCTACATGAAGATAAAGCGCCCGAGGGTCGTTTAATAATCCGCGAATGCATAATCCTCAACCAAAACCCGCCACAACGCACATAGTTGCCATTGTTTGCATGCCCCTCCCGTAGTTTTGAAAATTCGGCAAATTGCATGGCAAAGCAATGTGAATTTTAAATAGTTTCTTGAGCAACGAAAATTACTTTCGGTGTTACAAAACAGTAGCTCTTTGCATATCAATTTTCTGCATATCACCAAATGAAAATGCCTGGCACCTCCCTGTATCTGTCTACCTCTATCACATAAACATCTCTAATACACATAAAGAACAAAGTAAACTGTCTGAAACACCTACGTATCATGCAAACCTGTAATTCTCTTTTTCAGTTCATATGCCATTTAACCCTGGCGTAAAATGTGTTTAGAAATGAAATCAACACTAAAATTCAGAAACAGTTTTACGTAGAGTAGGGACAGTCAGCAAACCTTTTTCACAATCTCCACACACTGTGTCCTCGTCAGTCGTGCATTGCTTCACCGTAGGGCGATGACTTCCGCACGATATACAGGTTTGGCAAAAAGTGTTAGAACCCCATCCCACGGCATACGATATGCCTGGCTTGCAAAACTCACACACAGTGTTTGCGTCAAGAGTGCAGTGGCGTTTCACTCCATATCCTGCTTGACAAGTAGAGCACAATCGGCAACGCCTCAGCCACGAAGAATAAACAGGCTGTTTCGGATCTGCATAAAAGCCAGGTGGACAGCGGTGATTGTTCTTTATGGACTCGACAATCTAAAATTACAGTAAAATCGTAAATCGAAATTCCTCAAATGTAGTAGCTTTTAAATCAGTGGTTCCCAAACTGGGTGTAAATTACCCCCGGGAGTAACATGCGATTCTTCGAGGATTAACGCAGAGCCAAACCATACTGTTATTCTGTATTATGAGTGATCACTGCAAAAGACATTTTCGATATGAAATGTAAAAATTTTTCATTGGTGGGTAATAAGACATTATCGCTACCTTGATTTGGGTAACGGTTTGAACAAGTTTGGGAACCACTGTTTTAATTATGCTACATTTTAGGTGTACCCTGAACCAATGGCGTACCTAGGGTTTCCCGCGCCCGGTGGCAAACTCAGTTTTGGCGACCCACCCAGCCCGTTCATGGCAACATAGATGCGAAGAATGAGCTGGGAATAAAGGGGCGTCGAAAGCTGACTCGGGCCCTGCAGTCGTCTGCATGTGCTTGTTTCTAGATCCGTCTGAAAACTGCCTGTGATTGTGACGTCACAGAACTGACGTCAGGACCTTTTGAATCTTGGAAATCATTAACTACCGTAGAGTTAAGAATTTAATCGTTTCGCGTGAAGCTATGCCCTCTGAAATTTTGGTCACGCTTGAACATTCAAACTGTTTTGTTACGACACTCCAAATTGCGGCAATACATTCTGAAATTGTAGCAACTAGTGAAATAAAATGCAAAAACTAACCAAAATGTTCTGTATAGATATGCCTGATCATCTGTATAAACATGCTTGAATTTTAATGACAAATTTTTTGGGCACAAAAATCTCCTGATAACACAGGATAAAATTGGCCTGAGTTGCACCTTGTTTTCTAAACCACGAGTTCGTCAGAGCCTTTTGAAGATGCCGAATCCAGCGCATCCGCTTGTTCCACTCCCTGGTAAGGTCTGGTTACAATCACCGCTGATGCTAACTGTAAGGACTAGGGGTTTCTGGAGCATGCACTCAGAATTTTGAGTAATAAAACATCATAAAGGACTGACTGAGAGACAGCCCGTAAACCGGGGGGGCGAATCCCCTCTATAAAATCTTTCGTGCCCCCTGGAAAAATGTGTTGGACATAGTTTAAAACTTTTGGACATAGTATAAAAATGTGGGCCCCTCTCAGAAAACTCTTCGCCCCTCCTGGTGTCCCAGGCTGGTTACAGGCCTGTTGAGGGAGACTCACGAGTCACAAATACATAAAAGAGAAGAACAGACAGAAGAATGGATATGAAAAACTGAAGGCAAATGATTTTATACAAAACCGCTAGACAAATATGAAATTGCAAAATCCCAAGCATTTTCTTGGATATAACAACCTGAAAAGTTGACAGAAAATAAAAGAAATACTGCGATTTAATGTTTTACCTGTAATCATCTAAGTTCAAATAAAAAGTTTTTTTACCTATCCTGTAAATTTGTCGATTGCTCCTTGAAAAAACTGCTACAAATAAAATGTGTCACATCCGCTAATCTAAGAAATATCTAAGATCACTGACGCTCCGTACGAAGTTCCAGGTTAGCAATTGTGTGATACGAATTTCGACAATCATGTCCATGAAAATGCTCTGTTTCTAGGCCAAAGTGATATAAAGCACATGTAGCAGTAACTGCAAAGTTCACAATAACTAATATACTCAATGTTGTTATACAGCTGCAATTACAATTTTGCAAAAGTAGTCAGCATTTATTCAAATATCCCACAAACAAAAATCATCATAACTTCTTTCAGAACCACACCAAATCATTTCAACATGAAGTTTTTCAAACCATAAAAGCTCAAAAATTTTCCTAAACATCAGATCTGTAGTCGTAACAACCAGAGGTATGCAGATAAATCTGGTGATTCCCGGGGCAACTGCTTGATTGTATGCCCCCACCAAATTCTAGTATTGAGGAATGTGAAAAATACAGCCATTTGAATTAAGTAAGAACTAGTTTTGACAAACAAACAAGTTTTGAAAAATTGAATTAAAATGAATTCAAAGAGTATTTTTTGTTTTTAATGTGCTAGGTTTTCAATAATTTGTTTTACTCTGTGGACTTGAGACATCTGTTTATAAGCAAATTACTTCCACTCATGGGTAAGAAAGCTATGCATTGTGGAATTAGATATTGCATTTATTCATGCATGTACGAATCAGATAGGCCAATGGTTTTCAACCTTTTTTATGCAGCGATCCATTTTGCAACCCAGTTTAACCTAATGACCCCTTTCCCAAAAATTCCCAGTCGGGCATATGTAATGCAGTTGTGTTTGCGCAATGGAAAATCACAATGACTAAAAAATAACGTACGATATTACTATGTTGAATACAGACTCATTTATTAAAGTCATGCACATGGCAGCACCAGTGAGAGAGACCCATGCCGTAACAAATCACTCCACTCAATAAAAACTAGAATAACACCCAAGTTAGCTACTACATTCAGATGCCTAATTTGCAAACACAGCACATTCTCACGTCACAAAGTTATTCGTGCGTTGCCAAACGCAATAGTACTACAATGGTCATAATCACACTCAAAACTTTGTTACGGTCATAATCACACTTAAAACAATTTTGAATGAAAAAGTAGGCTATCACTTTTGCCAGGTGATTCTATTATTTTAGCTGCGACAAAAAGTGGTTCTATATACGAAATATAAAATTTAGAAGTAATTATGAATATTTTTATGAAAAGCTCTCGCGCCCCTGGAAAAATGGCAAACTTGAAATCACTGAGATAGGCCCACCAAACGAAGTTAGCACTTTAAGGCATGTTAGGAGATAGAGTTGTCTATTGTTCCTCTTAGAAATAGTATCTGAAAAAAGTAGTACAACCATGGAATTTGATGCATCGCTGCCCTTTATATTTTTCTGAACTATAAACAAATTGCTAAGGACATTTTGTTCAATAAAAACAGACGAAGGTAACGATGGTAGTGTTTCATCTCTCTCTCTCTCAGGTCACTTAACATGCACTTGCATGCCCCCTCAGCAGGGCCGGCCTTAGCACGTGCGGGGCCCGATTGGAAGCATTTTTGCGGGACTCCACTCTGTGGCGTGTGCGGAAATTTTTGAGGTGGGCATCAATTTACAGTGATAGAAATCGGTGGGGCGATACCAAGCTAGTGGTATCTGGAGGCATGCCCCCAGTTTCATATCTCCAGCAGACTTCAAAGGACATCTCCGTAACACCAAATAAATCCAAGAGTCACTACATTCAATACCTCCTCTCTGGTCAGGTACCTTTCGCAAGGTACGACAGCCAATTGGCCATTTAGGGAAAGGAATTAACAACACTACTTGATATGATCATCCAGCAAAGACATAACAGCTTAGCTACAAAACATCAGCAAACGAAAAAGCGTGTCAACAGCACATCACATAAAACTACAGTGCAACCTTATGTTATAATGCTGCTCAATATTGCCCAGGGCCGGCCCTAAGCCGATGCAACCGATGCAGCTGCATTGGGCCCCGCGCTCCTGGGGGCCCCGCCCCATAGCGTTTGGCAGGTTGTTCATTTTTGCGAGATACTCCTTGCGCCCGATAATTCAGTAGGAACAGTCTATAAACCTCACTGCTTGCATACAATGCTCTCATTAGAACGAACGATTCATTTCCTCAAATTATCGAACGATATCAGACGTGCTCAATTCCGATGCTAGGGCGTTACATCTGCGCTCCACCATGTCCCACTCTTTATGAATGGAATTTGTTTGTTAGTAGTGCTGGTTAAGACTGCAGTAGCAGGAGTCCCAAACACGCGGCCCGCATGTGGCCCGCCAGGGCATTTTGTACGGCCCGCGATTGGTTTTGGAAATTTTTATATAACCAACATTTAAATTATTTCGTTTATACACTGGTGTTGGAAAGTGCTCGGCCAGCGAGTGAACAAGTTCCTTTCAAACGAGCATAGACACGGATATAAAGTATATGCCTACTGCTCACGATAGCTTTGTAGAAAATAAGATAAAAAGCTGTTTCGTGTACAGTTCAGGTAACGCCACTGTTGCGTAAGCACCACAGTGCGGTCCTCGGGTTGCCCTATAGGTCCTAATTTGGCCCTCGGTGCAATTTGAGTTTGATATCCTTGGCCTACAGTCAATGTGTGTCGTGATTCCACCAGAACCATCGCCAGACGTTTGTGCGGGGGGGCTTTACATTCGTGCAGGGGGGCTTGACGTTCAAATTTGACAAAAATTTAACTAATTCATAGTGTTTCTAATTTCAATTTTTGGGGGCTTGGAGCTTTGTTTGGGGGCTAAGCCCACCACCCCCCTCCCGTAGCGACGGCACTGGATTTCACTCGCAATGAACAGGTCGAGAGAGTTAAGACGAGTGTTTGTTGTATTAACTCTGATGGCAGTTCTGCAAACGTAACGTTATTGAGTTCTCAAGTTCTCGAAAGATCCTGTTTCTCATGCAAACCAGCGCAAAATTATGTCAAGTGTGCGCACTTAAATTTGCCTTCTTTTCTTTGTCCACAAAATTGTTCCGCATTATTTGTCAGTCATCCAAGTACGTTTAACATTTGCCGCTCTTTTATTGTGTTTTGCCTATTTGTGAGCGGAAATAGGTAGAAAAACCACTACTTCAAAGTCCAGGTACATGAACGTAAAGGACGCTTATAGCTCAGCTTAACTAGGCAAGGCAAAAATTGTTGATGTCATCCAGCACACTCGTTCCTGCTTGTCATTTTATTGAGCATCTATGTTCTTCTATTTCATCAATCAACCATGAGCATTATATATTGCGCTTGTTAGTTGTTTTACATCTGTGACGTCTGACTTGGTACAGTAATTGCAAAACCTTTGTTCATTACATTTATAGTTCATAGAGAACAGTTTCCATCGATATCCAACAAGTCCTTGCATTAAGAAAAACTATAAAGTTAAGCTTTTGAGAAGTTTGGATGGATGCATGGGTTGTTCTCTTGTGAGGTCTTTTTTTGCGAGTATTGCGCCATAAAGCGAATAGTTCGTGCGCCCAGACATTACCTTTTTTAGCTTTATACAAGAATGCGTGCGTCAGCGTTCGTGGTTGCCGAAAACAGGATTGCCAGGTTGACCTTTTTTGGCCGAATTTTACCAATCTGGCCACGTTTCAACTTGGTTAGCCTACAAAATTTAATTGGTCTTTTTTGGCCTCATCTCAAGTTGGTTAGCTAGAGGTGGGCAATTAATTTTGCTTGGGGACCATTTTGAGAAATCCGGATTTAGCGGAGCGCCGTACCTTCTAATTTGGTCGTATTGTTCTTGTGCAAATACACTTTATCCGGCGCAGGCAAGTCAATGTGACAAATGTAACCTCACACAACTTCAACAAATTTCAGATGTGAAGATTGTTGCTTAGTGCTTCCACGGGCTATTGAAAACGCTGTGGCAGATGGCCATTGTGCTGAAAACAATTTCATCAAAAAGGTCGTAGCATGGTTGACTGAACACGATAACGTCATAACAAAACTGCTCAGAGGGGCCCAGCGCCTAGCTCTTGCATTGGGCCCCGCACCTGCTGGGGTGCTATTGCCCTGATATTGACAATACCGAATGAAACAGGTTAGTCAGCTCCAAGCAAAACAATAACGGGAGAACACACGAACCAAATCGGCGCACTTCAGACTATTGTAACCTGCGTTACAAAACGTTGCCTTTGCCAAGTGAAACTTATTTTTCGTGCTTTAACATCAGCAGTCTTTCAGCATTTTGTTCATGTTTAATCCTATGCTAATTTTGAATCCAATGGACAAAAACGCCAAAATATTTAGGCGCTCCTGTTGGATCGAAGAACTCAAGTAGGTGTTAATTAGTTTGAGCTTAGAAAAACTCTTTTTTTCTGGATGCACGATCACTGGAATGGTTATGTAAACCCTGAGGATAGTAAACAAATGAGGGAAAGGGGAGTACCTGTTATTGCTTGCGAGATATTCAAACAATTTCACGGGTTTTCGAAACTAGTTTGGCAGAATTGGCTTAAATGTTTCCATTTCCTCACCAAAGCATTTGCGCTTGTGTTTGTAACTTTTAAGGAACCATTATTTTTGACACTTTAAGGAACCGTTGCTTTTGCACACCTGTAATACAGGGTTGTCACCAGCGGGAGGCCAGTGGTGCCCGCCCCCCATTTAAAATATGTGCCCCCATTTTATGTTTGGCCCCCCGGTTGGTGCATACATCCAGTATTGTCTTTAAAAATTGTGGCCCCCTTGTGGTTTTTGGCCCACCCTGCTGCGAAATCCTGGCGACGGGCCTGCTGCAATAACTAGTCAGTTGGCATAATTAAAACGAGGTGTATTTCTAAGGTTTTCGCCAATCCAAGGCTGTCTCATCGGACTTGTATGAGAGGAAAAATGAATAACGCTATACACTGATTAAGCAGCACACATTTCTACTTAGGAACTAAACTTAACTTTCAGCAAACAAGTAGCAGTTACTATTGAAACATGACCTCCCAAATACGAAACGCTTACAACTTAAAGAGCTTCAAAAGTTAAACTCTCTCTACCTAACTAGATGCTCTTGAAAAAACTACGCTACACATTATCCGAAAACAATAACCATTATTACGATTACAGAACAAATTGTGAGGATTTTAAGGGTGTTGCAAACGGCGCAGTTCACTTTCATTTTCGTTGGCAACGGGCCCCACTTTAAAAATACTGTGGATCCCGCGCCGATACTACACAAACAGCTTCGACAGGAAGTGAAGTTTATGTAGTGTAGCGCGGGGCCCCCTTTGGCGCGAGGCCCGATTGAAAGCAATCAGTCCAATCGACTAAAGGCCGGCCCTGCCCCTCCAGCAAGTTACCATCAGATCCAATCAGCACGTTTTAGTAGCCAATAAGAAGCATCTAGTTCAGGGGTGCAAAAATGCGGTTGCGCACTCGCGCCGCGCGACCAAAAACTTGGAGTACGCGAAAGTTTTTTTACCTTTTATACGGTGTGCACTATTAAAAATTGCTGCGCGCTGCTAACACCCACAGAAAATTTTGCATCCCTGATCTAGTTACAAAATTTTGATAAATGTACTTTTTGTAACTTCACTCTTTGGACGACCCACTGCCTTGGATGTCCGGGGCCGTCGCCTCGTTCATCCCCCCTCTGCACATCCCTGGTAATAACATTGTGAAAGTTTTATCGCCGCTCGAAAGCATGCGCAAGCACTCTGCATGCACTGTGAACGCTAGATTCCCGTCCCATTGTGACAAAACTATATAAAATGATAGGGAAGTTGGAAAGTTCGAAACCCTGGTTATCTGAAAGTATTGTGAGGCAGCCGTGAGTCAAACCACAAGCGGGCGCTTAAGTGCTTGAGACAGAAACTCCGCCTTGAAACGTCACTAAGGTTCATAATTGCTCGCTTTGCGAGCTTGGTGATCTTGATGAGATTTCGCAGTGACATTCGATATTTTGTAAATTGTAAAATTATTAGCATCCGCTGACATTTCGTAACTAGTACGTAATATTCCGACCTCAATTTGGCGCCCCGAAAGTGCTGCGCCGGGGGGCAGATGTCCCCCTTTGGCAGAGCAAAACGTTTTTTCAGGGGTTTAGTCGCGCGATGAATAAGCTCAATATTTTGCCAGGTCCAGTGGCATTTGCCGAGAGAGTGAGCTGATCGCCAACCGCTGGTGACAGTACGATGTTCAAAACCGATGTGGATCACTTGAAATGCTGCGGGGTATGATCCAATTTAGATTTTATGTGACTCATTAATCAATTTTTATGGGTCCATCTATTGATAACCAATGCAGCATTGCCACCTAAACAAAACCACACAGTGTACTGCTAAGTTGAATCAAATAAACTTTCTGTTTCATACGAGCAACATCCATACAGAGGCTGGTAGTCAAAATAACTATGTTTGTTACTTCGGAAATTCTTTCAGCGTACGAGCAGCCAAGCGTTACAGCTTCGCTGCATGAAGCCATTTCTATCTTAAAACACTCAGGGATTATATATAAGATCGAATGTTCTTATTGTGTTGAAGCGCATATGTGCGCTGAAACTGCTGCTCAGCTACGGATTTACTAAACAACCCAAAATTGTTCAACGTTGCAGCAAGATCCCCCTTTTGCTCAGCTATGGTCTAACACAGCGTTCCCCAAAGTCCAGCCCGCGGGCCAGATCCGGTCCGCGAAGGTTTCCAATCTGGCCCGCGAGCTTTCCCAGAAATGTTTAGTAATTTAACAATTTCGTGTAAACGAATTAATGTGAGATATAATTACACAAAACGGCTAAAAAGCAAGAAACATTTCATGCAATTGTGAATTTTATCCCGATAAGCTTCAGGCTACAAACCAAGCTTATCTCTTGGATCAAAAGATCAACTACAAACGTTTTGGAATTTACTTGCATTTTGTGTAACAGAAATGATTTACTTATGACTTAGGCTATATTTTTTTAATGTTAGGCTTTGCGTACAACTCAGACAAATAAAACAAACATAGAGAATTGTTACATCACAGTTGCTTTTTTCGTTGGAAAATTACAGCGCACCAGCCCCCTCATAGTGTACTTGAGTTTGGCGCCTAGACTGCTGTTCAATCCGCATTAGCGTACACAAAAAATTTCTAATTGTAGCAGGCATTTGGCGTTTGAAGTATAAGCGTTATTTGGCAGTTTTTGGATTTTTTTAACAGGAGTACTACATGCTAATTTTGAGCGAATTTGTGGGGTACCGGTATTTAATACAGAGGTTTTCCGGAAAGCCACCCAGTCTTTAGTCCGCCCATGGGCGCTTATTTTAGGTGAGCGTTTATATGGTGCTAATATTTATATTGGATACTACCGTACCGGCACAGTAGCGGACACAGGCTAATTTGGTGGGGGGGATGCGATATCGATTTGCAATGAACCCAGTGGTTCAGAGGACCATATTGTGTAAATCAATCACTTTCGCAAACGTAGCTTTACTACGAAACAAATCTAAGCTTGGTTTAGATTCTAAAGTGTTTCTCAAAGTGGGCGGAATCGCCACCTTGGGGGCGATTTGGAGAGGCAAGGGGGCGAAAATATCAAAAGGGGCGATAGGGGAACAAAACAACACAAATGGGCTGAAAATGCTCAACAACTAATGGATTATTGAGTTAACTTCAGTACCCTACTAGTATGACTTGTTAGTTTCTTGCAAAATTTAGTTTACTGTGATATTCGTTGGAGGTTGTTGCTCATTCTTGAAATGACAGTTTTTTTGCCAGTATGAAACTCGCACTGCACAAGAGTCAGGTTCACAGTTACAGTGTCATGCAGTGATGAACTCGCAGTTCACTCATGTCCCTCTGCCTACGGAGGCGGGTTGCGAAAGTCGCGAGCGGATTGTTCTGCTGTTGGTGTTTATTGCGTAACAATGCCATTGCAACAAAGCTACAGAGGTTCACTTTATATTAAGGTAGCCGCCGTTTTGCCACATGGTGCTGTTGCACGCAGACATATTATTGGCAGGTGATGCAGCGAGACAGCGACTGCTGATGGCGGTAAGATTTATACTTTGTGAAAAGAGGCATGAGTGAGTCTATAGCAATGCTTCAACAAGTTTGAAAAATCCATTATTAGCGCGAGTGTGGCCAATGAGCCTGAGTGTCAAACTACACTTATGCAGGCTTCTTTTCATGCAGTATAAAATTAAGTGCTTGTTAGAATACATCTATGCATGTTTGTGAGAATACGTCTTATTTGTTAAGGCTAAGTTCTGACATCTGAGTGAATACGGAGGGCAAAGCTATATTTGCCGTGCCGAGTTTTCATAATCCATCTGGTCAATTTTGCAAAACCCGCGTGGTGTTCTAATTTTAGTAAGTTTGTCCGTAGTCGTGTCAACATATAAGTCTACTTAGTTGTCCGGTTTGTGCAGCAAGGTTTTATTGATCGCTTTGGGTTGAATCCCAGACGATTGCAGCTCTTGTTTCTAAGTGATGCTGACAAGTCTTGTCAGCTGATCCCGCAATTAGGAGGAGAGCAACCGGGCAATCCCCGAAATTTTCAAAAACATGTTCAGTTGAATATATCAGCTGGGTGCGGCCCTACTTGCTAAGTAAAATAAAGTCTTGAAAAGAAAATTCCTGCATTGAAAATTTGCAAATAGCCTACTGTGTAAATTGTCGGAATACTAATATACCTGACTATTGCTGCCAACGAAGCGTTTTTCGGTCATTGCTACGGTAACATGGGGCATTTCCTTTGTAGCGTAGAAAGGATAAAGCGTTTTGCGAACGTCCATTTGCAGTGCATCTTCAGCAATGTTCCCTCCGAGTGCGCAAACAGTGAAATCTCATTCTCGCGCACTTGCAACATTCCAAAGCAACGGAAAAGCACGCAAACAATAAGCTATTTGAATGAAACGTTATTTTGTTCGTATTTTGATAAGATTGCATATTTATTATATAAGTCACAAAGTTTGTAATTGATTGAAAATTCCACTTGCTCAGCCCTAAATTAATAATGCTCACTAAAACAAATATTTGCTCAGTGCAAAATCATCTTAGAGGGAACACTGATCGTCAGCAATTTGAAAATGATAAAGAAAATGCCAACGTTGCCCCCACCCCCGAAAAATTTCTGCGGACGCTCATGAATGATCGTGCTTTCTCGCTTTCGTTTTTTCGTTACATTCGTGCTTTCACTCATTACGAATTGTGTGTTTCTTTCCGTTCTTCTTGTTACTATTTCATCAAAATTACCTGCAATGACAAATCTTATATACAAATTACTATGGGTGTTGTAGACTATTCCAAACGACAATTAAAAACTGCAAGGTTCCCAGTTTGAAGAGCACTAATCTAAACTGCATCCAAGTGACTACGCTCACTTGCTGCAACATACAAGTCAAACAGCACTACGTTGGCTATACGTCAGATCGTTGTTATGTGCCACGGTGCTTGTTGGTTCCGTAGCGGGGAAGTGTTAAAGTTTGACCATTTTTATCACTCAAGCTTCTTCTAAACCAGCGTCTCTCAAACTTTTATATTCCATCGCCCCCTTTTCACCCTCGAAACGTCATTTTCGCCTCACAAGCCTGATAAAACAAACACAAGGTAGTAAATTTAAAGAATTTTATTTAAGAAGTATTAAATAGTTGAACCAGGCCATTGAATATTTGCACTAAGCAACTATATTACGTCGCTAATATTACGTTCAGAATTCTTGTGAAAATAATCCACACTGCAGCCGGGCACGTGGATGATCCAATCCACACTGCAGCCGGGCACGTGGATGACACGTGGATGAGTAAAAATTTAATGGACAAATTGCTTTAGCAACAACAAATCAATTAATCAGAATTAAGATGCCGACTTCAGGTTTTTACAGAAATATTTGGTTCTTAATCCCAATTTCCATGGGGGGCAAATGCTCGTTTTTCTCACCCTGCGAACGCCCATGCGATCATTGACTATTTTATATCAAGTTCCACAAACAAGGCTAGCTCATCTAATGAAACGAAGAAACGTTTTTGACCAATTGTTAGCATAAGTTAATTTTTAGCATCTTTAGCGATTAAGTAATGTGCAGTCCAAAAATATTTTTGGAGATGATTTTTAATGAAATCAAGTGTCGTATCAGCACCTTTTTGGGTCTGGTGGGGGGGTGCATCCCCTGTATCCCCCCGCCGTGTCCGCGCCTGTACCGGTATTTGTAGCTGTCACCTTACACGGTACGTCCAACGTTATACCGTACTGAGTTTGAATACTATTTGTAGCTGTCACCTTACACGAGTGGTCGCCAAACTTTTTTATCGCGGCCCCGATCACGTTTTCAATAGATATTGAAGGTCCACTACATTTGAAACCACTAGAACAAAACCTGTGCATGCGTAGTTGTTCAGACACAGGCAATATGCAACTGCCGTATAACAGCCCGTTATTTGGTCCACGTCTTATTTTCCCAATGTGTCTATTTTCCTATTAACGGCCCTGGACGGCATTCCGGAAAACCCCGGTACCATACAGTAGCAGTGATTGAGTCTCGGTACTTGATCTCGCGGGCAGTTTCGACAGTGGTGTAGCAGGCGGGTATGCAGGGGATACAAGCGCAACCCCAAAAGTTTTGATTTGTCAAAAATCCGGGCAAAATCTCTGAAAATACGGAAAAAATCTCGCAAATTTGGGCACAGATATTTCGACACCTTTGTTCTCATTGTGTGATGAATGAGACTGACTGTTGAAATACGTCTGAATTTGACCTTTTTCTTCTCCGTGGGACATATGAAGACCTTTTTTTGTGTGACTCCCAAAAAAAGCCTTAATCATTTTTGAGACACAAATTTTTCGGGTAAGTTAGGGTAAAATCGTACAAAAATTCTTCGCACCCCCAAAACTTTGCCTGCCTCTACACCTAGTAGTCTCGAGACGTCTTTTTGCGAGTCTCAGTCTCAAAGGTTTCAGGTCTCGTCTCAGTTTCGAAGGATACGTGCCAGCCTATAGTTAAGACCGGTGCAAACTGCAAAACATCCTGTCTCAAACTACTTAAAATTTTTTATAATTTTGTGACAGTTTTACCGATTTTTCGCATGTCAATCATCGATTGTTACCCCAGCACTTGTGATTTGTTGTGTTTAAATCAAATTTAAGCATTATCCACCTTTGAATTGCCAAATCAGGCAACGTTAATATGCAAAAAATTGCAACAAAAGGTCAAAATTCTGAAATGTTGCACTTTTGGATAGGTCTCAAACCCATTGTCTTGAGACTTTGAATACTGCAAAAATATGGCTCAGTGAAACTTCTTTAATTTAACATACTTTTTGTCTGTTGTATCTGCAGGTAAGAAATAACATAAGCAAGTATGAAAAATGCTGATAATTCACAAAATTTTAACTTCGAAGTGTTGATGACACTTTTTTGAAAATATGTAGAAACATTTCGGCTTAATCTACAAATTTTCGAGTCTCGGGCTTTTGAAGAAGTCTCAGTCTCGAAGTTCTAACCAGGTCTCGGTCTCGAAGTTTAGGTCTCGACTACGTCTCTGCTGTCTAGTCAGTGATTGGTGAGGTATACAGGGTTCTTGAAAATCGTGGAAGCAATTTAATGTATAGCAGCATCAAGCGCGAAACCAAATATTACAACTATCATGCAACAACAGAAGCTCTTGGAAGTCACATTGCAAACACGTTACCAAACACAGAAAAGAATTGCAATGTACAAACGTGTCTAAGGTTATGCGTGTGGATTTTTTTTCAATGCACAAAGCAATCCGCGGACACTGATAAGGTCGCGAATTTGGCCCAGCATCCAAAAAGTTTGGGGACCGCTGGTCTAAGGTTATCAGATAAAAGTGTATGAATCAACTTTTGAATAAGTTGTAAAAGTATTTTTGTTTGAAAACTGTTTTTGCTCGGCTTTTCGATATAGCACCTAGAAATCACAACAATATATAAATCCAACAGGTGCGAATGCATACAAAATGCAAGCAGGTTGCTGCAAGTGGGTACGTTGTGTAGGATTCGAATAAGGCTTACGTAAATGGCTTCATTGTGTGACGAATTCTGATAACGCAGTGAGTCCAAAAATGCAGAACCCACAAATTTTTGAGCAGAAACGTTAATTTTTCTTCTTTTTCCAGAGTATATAACTTGTGCATCATATATTGAAACAATAATCTTCCCAATATGTCGTGATCAACCAAGGAAAAGACGTTTTGTGTGGAGGCGTATTCCGCTAAATTATACACTGTCCGTACGTAAGCAAATTTTCGGAGACAGCCTCAGTGTCGTGTCGTCATGTTCCCTCAAAGCGCAAAATTTTTACTGCGTTAAAAAGTTCAGAGAATATGGAATTTCGCACAATATTAATTATAATAAACCTCAATTGTCCATTTGTTTGAAAATATGAAAGGAGAAAAGAGTTCAAGCATGCATTGAGAGGAGGGGCGGATCCAGAGGGGGGCGATTGGGGCGATCGCCCCCCATTCTGTCGTCCATTGTTTTGTGACAGCATTGTTGTGAAGTATATTCCATCTCTCTTACAGTAGTGAACCCATAATGAGGCTTGACTGCCAAATATTACTGAAATCGCCCCATCTGAACTTACTGGCTGGATCCGCCCCTGATTGACAGCCTGTTGCAAACGACGCAAAGTGAAAACGTTTGCAAGTGCCCTGCATGGCCACTCTACCAAGAAGTTCTGTCTTAACATAAAAAATGGCAACAAGAAACCCATGCTCCAATCTACAGTGGGGCTGCAACCGGAAACGAAGCTGTCGCAGCGATGTGGAAAAACACTTTACATTATCACAATCTTCATCAAAAATTGCAGTATTGACACTTTGTAGAGGCTTTAAACAAGGATAAAATACTTGAAAAGATAATGGGAATAATCTTATTAACAACAGTGGAAAGCGTGAATCTCTATTTCACAAACTTCCTTAAATCGTGCTACTGGTGTAGAGACGGTTTCATCGCCCGAAGCCAGCGATAAACGGCTTCACATGCAAGGGATTACGACCGAAGAAACCAAAGGGAACAACGCGCCGAGCAACCGCGATGTGGATCTCACGTACGCTAAGTCATCATCCGAAACCGCCGATGCATCCAGCAAACATGAACGTGCTAACATAGGTCATAGAAAGGTATCAAGTTTCCATGACCTATGCTCGACCCCAACGCGACTGACCCTGCCGATAGAGTTCGATAGTTTAACATAACACCTAAATTTGACCGGATTGCTGTGGTGTACCCACTATAAAAGATCGCTGTTTCATGCTCACGCGGGAGATTAAGATCGGGTCTGATCTCCCTGCACGCTGCTAGAAATTATCAGCGGACGTTAATTGTCTGATAGAACTTATCAGCGGACGTTGTCTGATAGAACTTATCAGCGGACGTTAATTGTCTGATTATCAGCGGACGTTAATTGCGCTGTCGCAACGCAGTTTCTGAGTGTTCGTCCTCGGGTTCGAAAGCGATGCCTCAGCTCTGGGCAGAAGCAAGTTGTGAGTTGCGCGCGGACGCAGTCGTCTTAAACACCTCGCCCGCTCGTAAGAAATATGCGAGCTATCCCGTAAGCCAGAGTAAGCAGTGAGTTGCATCGCGGCTGTGGTCATCTACGCACCTCGTCTCACAAGAAAAACAAGGTTTATAAACGCACAAAAGTTAGGTTGACTAGAAAATGACGCTGACGTCATGCCAATTAACAAAACCCCGTTAGCAAGAATAATGCTGTCGCTGATCTAACGTCTCTCTTTGACCCAATCGCGCATCTTCCATCGTTAATTCGTTCTGTACTTTGCGTGATGTAGCCTAAACCATAGCCTAAAATAAGAAAATTTCACCGGGCGGCAATCACAAGAGTAATTAAGAATTATAGTTGGCAGCGAAAACTGCAGTACTTCCGGTGATGACCAAAAGAGGTTACATATTCGTCCAAGTGGGAGGAGGCAAATCACCAAAAGTGGCACGATATTTCTATACTTCCATGACAATTTCCTACCTACTGACGTGTCTGGCGGCAAGGAAGATTTATAGAATACGTACGTTGTGAACAGCACTAGTTTTTCTCATTTGGAACAGAAACATGTTCCGTGGACATCCCATTTGACTTATACGTGACAGGAATCAGCCCGAGAAACCCTAAGAAAGCTGCAAAATTGAAGCCTACTGATTTTCGTGTAAATTTCTTGCTTTTCTTGCTCTTTAGTTTACCTGACTCGACAATCTGATGGTCTTTCAACTGGGTTACGCAGTGATGCATTTTTGGTTTTGTGTCAATGTCGTGAAAACTGAATAATAAAACCTTTTTCACTGAATTTTGTTCGTTTGGAACAAATAGACCAATCGTAGCGGAATTTCACACATTGCTTTTCCTTTGGAAGACATAAGTCGTATTGTGTGTAGAGATAGACCCAAATCACTGTTGCTGAGTCTTCTATTCTTCGCGGTAAGAAACTTACAAATTGCGGGTCCAGAACCGTCGACAGAAAGTCATCAATGGGGGCTTTTCGTGGTGGCTTGACATTCTGAAAATTTGATAAAAACTCCATTGATTGGTGTTGTTGGAGCTTTGTTTGGGGGGCTGAGACCACCAAAACTTCCCGTGGTGACGAGACTGTGCGGGTCTGAAATCACAATTGGCATTTCTGTGCCATCGAGAGATATGAGCAGTCTTTATTTGACGACTTTACGGTTTTGCCTTGACAGCTCGTTCTGCATTCATGAGGACAAGAAATCAAACAGCACTGAGCAAGCTTGTTGAGTACTGATTCTCTCATCGACTTCTTTACATGCTCAGAAAACTTGGCAGTGACTAAGTCATGTACTCCAAACTGTCTTGCTCCTTGTAAAATGAACAAGCCCACTGCGTTTTCAACGTATTTCTCAGCCAGTGGCGAAACTAGAGGTTTGAGCCAGTGGACAGAAATTTAGCTGAATGGGGTCCACTGGCCACCGAAGGGGGAGAAAAGAAGTTGAGAAGTGATAGTGTTTCCGGATGTGGATGTCTATACTAAAATCCGAAATCACCGGAAAACACTGTGAAAGACGCAAAAAAACAACAACCTACTGAAAACCAAGAGTACTAATTTCGAAATATAAAGTAAGTGGGCGCCCAGTTTTCACTTTTAGCTTGCCAGAGAGCGCGGTTCTCTTCCCTCGTCAAATTACGGCACTGTCCTAAACACTCTCCTTTCCTTAAAGACAAATGAATGGCAGAATGAAGCGTTAACGCTTATGCCTCCTATTCTCATGTGTTCTGCAAGATATACAGTAGAAGCTAATAACTAAAGACAAGCAATGCTCTTTGTTGCATTACCAAACTTGTAATGTCAAAGTGCCGGTATCAGTTTGAAGAAGTAAAATGATTCATTGATAGTAAGAGTTTTTTTATGACAAACAGTTTGGAAGACGAACTTGCAGTTTCATCTGTATGTTCTAGTCCAGTGGTTCCCAACCGGTGGGTCATGAACCACTGGTGGGCCACAGGCGTCTTTTTTGGTGGGCCATGGCGCCATTGCGCATTTTGGTATGTTTAAAGTCACTGAGTAATGGTGAGAAGCACCCCTCGTGAACCTGAAACATCGCTGACGACGCAACGTCTTCAACCCGGTTTTTTGTCAAGCTTTCTATCTACCTGTGTGTTTTAAATTGCCAAACATATCAGGCTAGATTTAGTAGGCCTATGCATAATAGTAAGCTCAGATGCACCCATCGAACAGCATGCAACTTAGCAGAATAAGAATTAAAATAAATTCACAGCGATCAAGGAAAAAACGAAATGGTATCTAGTCACGATAATAACCATTTTATTTCCCGCCTGGCATATCTTGCTGACATTTTGCAACAACTCAATAAAGTTAATCTGAAACTACAAAGAAGGGGAAGGACAATCGTCGATTTCTATGACATCTCAGCGCATTCGTGAAAATACTTGAAAATTGGAAGCAAAAAGCTCAAGCAGGAAATTTTGCTTGTTCGAGAATCTTGCCACCGAAGCTGGTGATGAAGTGAATATTGATATAGCATCGAAAGTTGTTCAACACCTTGGAGGGCTTCGTAAGGAATTTGTGCTGTAGCCTACTTTCCCGAAATCATCAAAACAAACCTGGATTTGGTGAAAAAATCGTTTTGTTGCTCCAGTCGAGAATGTTGCAGATTGCCTGAAAGATGAACTCATCGACCTTCGGAAAAGTCTGGGTCAAAATACGTGTTCGAAACTAATAAAATTTGTGATTTTTGCCTGAAGGTGCCTGGCGATTGTCCAAATGTTTGGAAAGAAGCTCTCCGATGGTTACTTCTCTTCCCCAGCACATGTTTATGTGAAACTGAATTCTGTACCTTTCGCACGTGAAAGGAAAATATCAAAACCGATTCAACTTTACGCCAGAAGACGATCTTAGATGCGCTTTTTCCATAACGCAGTCAAGAATTCACAGTCTTGTCGAAAACTTCACACAAGAGCAAAAATCGCACTGAAGTTCCTCTCGCGGTCTGCTTTTTGTTGCTGATGCTAAAATTGAATAAAATTTGATGTGTTATCGTAAAGCACATGTTTTGTTTGCTCATATTTGTGCCTAAATGAAGACAGAGTGGATTTTTCTATTGTTCTGTGATGGTGAGCCACGACGTTCAGCTGAAAGCGAAAAGTGGGCCACGGCATAAAAAAGGTTGGGAACCACTGTTCTAGTCTCTATTAAGATTTAAACAAAATCATGTCTTTTTCTGCAGGTCATACAAAAAAAAGTGTTGAAAAGACAAGACACAGACTTGTATTGTTTTTTGATGTTTATAGCTGAAATTTGATGCTGAAACCTGAAAAGTTTGATGTTGAAATGACTGCATGAGACCAGTGGCATCACTGGGAATGAGTGATGCCTAATTTAAATTGTGGTAGCAGTCTGGAAGCGCAAGTATTGCTCTTGCGTTATTTGCCCTTCCGGATTGCATGCTTTTAAAATTTGTTCGTGATAGGCTACCATCCAACAAAAGCACTGATGTTTTTTTGTTTTAGCTGCTTGTGAGGCATCTTACGCTCGTGCAGTAGCGGACACAGGCTAATTTGGTGGGGGGGATGCGATATCGATTTGCAATGAACCCAATGCTTGACAGGACCATATTGCGTAAATCAGTCACTTTCGCACACGTACGTTTACGAGAAAACAAGTCTAAGCTTGGTTTAAAACAGGGGTGGGCAAATAGCGGTTCGCGGGCCAAATGTGGTCCGCCACAACGTTTTCAATGGCCCGCACAAGCATTCAGGAAAATCGTTAAATCTGAGATCTCCTCCAACTTCTCATAGTAAATGTTAGTGCTGAGGCTATAAATCAATCGAAGCTTGCTTCTACTTCCATAAGAAGATACGGCCCTCCGTTAACGCGGCCTTCTCAAAGTGGCCCCCGAACAAAATTAATTGCCCACCCCTGGTTTAGAAGCTCGAGTGACAAAACAGGCCAAACTTCAACACTGCACCGCTACGGAACCAACAAGCAATGTGGCACATAACAACGATCTGACGTAGTCACTGGCGTCGACGCAGGTACATCGAAGACTCGAGATGAAAAGTTCACGTGACGACATAATACTTATTCTCATTGTAGGTTACGTTTGTTACAGCACAATCACCGGTGGCAGTAACCAGCATAGTGCAGTAGTGCTGTTTAACGTGTATGTTGCAGCAAGTGAGCGTAGTTACTTGGATGCGGTTTAGATCAGTGCTCTTCAAATTGGGAACCAATTACAGTTTTTAACTGACATTTGGAATAGTCTACAACACCCATAGTAATTTGTGTAAAATATTTGTTATTGCAGGTAATTTTGATGAAGTAATAACAAGAAACTGGTTGATTCTTTTTATTTTGCAACCGAAATTAAGAGAACGGAAAGAAACACACAATTCGTAATGAGTGAAAGCGAGAAAGCACGATCATTCATAGGCGTCCGCAGAAGTTTTTCCAGGTGGGGAACGTCGACATTTTGTTTCATCATTTTCAAATTGCTGACAATCAGTGTTCCCTCAGATAATTTTACCTTTTTTTTTAAAGCGTTTTAGGGACCCGATTCGTGTCCCTAGATTTTCAAATCGGGTCCCTAGAATCAGAGAAAATTATCATCGGTCCCTAAAATCAGAGAAAATCGTGTCCCTAGAATCAGAGAAATTGCGTTGCTTTGGAATGTTGCAAGTGCGCGAGAATGAGATTTCACTGCGCAACAGTTGGTGGTCCTGAGTATTTGCGCACCTTAGAGGGAACATTGCTGACGATGCAATGCAAATGGACTTTCACAAAACACTTGATCTTTTCTACACTACAAGAAAATGCCCCATGTTACCGTAACAATCACAAAAAACACGCTTCGTTGGCAGCAATAGTCAGGTATAATAATACTGCGACAATTTACACAGTAGGTTATCTGCAGATTTTCAACGCAGGGCATTTCTATTCAAGTAAGCATTGTCATGATCTGTGAAGAAAGAAGCATTGGATTACCATGGTTTTCAACGAAACCACAAATTATAACTTTATTTTGCTTAGCAAGCAGGGCTGCACCCAGCTGATACATTCAACTAAACTAACAACTGAACATGTTTTTGAAAATTTCGGGGAAATTGCCCGGTTGCTCCCCCCTGATTGCGGGATCAGCTTGCAAGGCTTGTCAGCATCACTTTACAGTGGTTCTCAAACTTTCATGAGCTGCGGCCCCTTCAAAGGACATCTCAACACTTGTGGCCCTCTGCTCTTCAATAAAAATACCTAGTGTTGACCTCTGCCTCTACTCGTGGCCCCCAGAGAACCGCTCCGTGGCCTCCAAAGGGGGCCGGACGGCCCCGTTGGAGAAACCCTGACTTAGAAAAACGAGCTGCAAACGTCTGGGATGTCGCCCAAAGCGATCAATAAAACCTTGCTACGCAAACCGGACAATTAAGTTGACCTGTATGTTGGCACGACTACGAACAAACTTACTAGAATTAGAACACCACGCAGGTTTTGCAAAATTGACCAGATGGATTATGAAAACTCGCCACAGCAAATATAGCTTTGTATTCAGTATTCACTCAGATACCAGAACTAAAGATTAACAGTTGAGACGTATTCCCACAGGTCTGCATAAATGTATTCTAATAAGTCACGCAACTTTATACTGCATGAAAAGAAGCCTGCATAAGTGAAGTTTGACACTCAGACGCATTGGTCACACGCGCACAAAAAAGTTTGGTTCTAAATCCCAATTTCCAGGCGGGGGAAAAATGCCCGTTTTGGCCCCCCTGCGGACGCCCATGCAATCATTGACTACTTTATATCAGGTTTCACAAACAAGGCCAACTCATCTAATGAAATGAAGAAACGTTTTGGACTAATTGTTAGCATAAGTTAATTTTTAGCATCCTTTAACGAGTAATGTGCAGTGCAAAAATACTTTTGGCGATGATTTTCAATGAAATCGATGTCATGTCAGCACTTTTTTGGGTCTGGTGGGGGGGATGCATCCCCAACATCCCCCCCAGTGTCCGCGCCTGCGCTCGTGGATTGAAGCAATTTAACTTGCTGACGACTACTCCCTGCGGCCTGCCCAATCAAACTGTTAGCATCTCTGACCCCTTTCTTGATCAGGGTTGCCAGGTGTCATGAGTAAAAAAGGCCAACTAACCCTAAGAAAGCGCCAGAAAGCGCCAAAAAATCCAAATACATGAAAAATAGACAACGACACTTTTAAACACACTTACAGGTTGCACAACACTTTTGAAAAAAAATATATAAAGCTCACTCAATTACTCAACATTTCAAAAGTTTTGCTCTTGCGACGGAGTAACCTGATACAGCAAAACTAAAAGCATGAAACAGCAAAACCAAAAATAATAAATTCTAGTGCAGAGTTTGCAACAAAACTTTATCATCCTGTGTCCAGAAACAGTATGTAGATATCTGCCAGTGTCTCGAAATCTGACAAAACCATCTTTAAATCTGCCAAATCGACATAAAAATTAAATTGATCAAAAAAAGCCAAAAAAACAACTTTCATTTGGCTCTTTTTCAAATATGAAAACAGCCAAAGGAGCTTAAAAAGGCCAAAAACTATAAATTTGGCCTGAAAAAAGCCAAACTGGCAACACTGTTCTTGATAATGCTGCGCTACAATCGAAGCTAATGTTCGCAGCTAGGCAATGCTCTTTGTTGCATCAACAAACATGTAATGCCTTGAAGGAAAATGCCTTATGTTTGAAGGAATGTGTAACTTCTGCGCTAACACATGTACACAGGTTTTTAGTTATACAATCACAAAATTTTCGTAAGTTCTGAAGTGCAATGCAAAATTTTAGTGCCGCCCAGTGGCTAAATTTCGATGATACTGGGCGGCAAATTTTTACAACTGGGCGGTAAGTTTTCCGCCTAGTTAATACTTATTTTAGGTAATGGCCTAAACAATAAAATCTCGTGCAACCTGTCTTCTATTCTCGCTTTCCTTGCGTTATTTTCACCCATTCTTTGCTTTTCTCTTGGGCAAACACCCAACGAGTTCGAACCTGCGAATGCCGTTATTACGTTTGGTGTAACGCTCAGAGAATACATTCAAGAAAGAATTCATAAATCTCAAGTTTGAGTTTCATGTCTTTTGTTTCAAAGTCAGAGTGGCTTAGACGAAAGCTGTCATCGCGTGAATGCTGTTTTCTAACCAGTGCCGGATTAAGGTGGCGTGGGGCCTGTAGCATATCAACAGCCCGGGGCCCTAACTTATAAAAACACTTGAACAAGTGAACCACTGTTAGATCATAAATTCTGTGGACATCCGTGTGACTACTATTATGCACACTGAATTTCGTAAACACGAAAAACCTGGTCCGGAATTGCGACTGGTGGAGATTTAGGACTATGGACTAGTATCTCTGCCACTTGAACTCATTACACCTAGCTGATATTAAAGCTTATACGGTGTCAATTGCTCGTTCATCAGTTATGCATTGCTGGAGACTAAGGTACAGTACCTTGATAAAACAAGATAAGAAAGGTGAGACTAGAAATAAAGTTTAATAAATCATGCCCTATCGTAAACCGCCGCTATACGCAGTTGATTTCTAAAAACTCCAGATCTTCAAAAGAAAAACTCAGAAAAGCATTGAAAACCCCAGATCTAGGGGCAAAACACCAAGTTTGGATCATTTGCCGAATCATTTTGAAAGTATGAAAAAAGTAACCCAACTTGTAGATCAGATCAATGTCATGTAATAATATTATTTTGAAATGATACTCAAAACAATGCAATCAAGCAATATCTGGAAATTGATGCAATTAGGCCTCATTGATTGAGTGGTCCCATAATGTTGCAAATAAATGTAAAATACTTTAATTTTCAAATCACAGTAGTCTAATATAAAAGCATTCAATTGAAAACATTCGCTTACCATATTTATTCGATTGTTAGCCGCACTTAATTGTAAGCTGTACTTTAACATAGGTTACCTAAGCTTCTGAGATACTTTCGTGTACTAGCACCTTTCGCGGTTAATTGGCAACGCTGAACAGAATAGAATGCAAAAAGACAGTTTGCTCTAGAAAACGTAGCCAGCAAAAGGCCTCATCTATACATTTCGATAAGGTAAAGAAATAAAAATGTAAGCCGCACTTGATTATAAGCTGCACGAAATCACGAAAAAATCTTTATAAGCCGCGGCTTACAATCGAGTAAATACGGTAACTGCTTATGACAAATTTAGCAAAATAATGACTTTTTGGACTGAAAAAATGCTATAGGCCTAAAATCAGGGGTGGATATTAGGGGAGGTGAATGAGGCGGTCGCATCGGGCTCCCTTTTTGAGTTACATACTTAGTTTTGCATTGTTTTGTCAAAAAGCTAAGAGCAGGGACCAGGCCCGTAACCAAGGTGGCGCAGGGGGCTTCACCTCCTGCAAAGCTTTTCGCCCCCCTGGAAAAATTTGTTGGACATAGTTTAAAACTATTGGACACGGTTTTAAAATATTGGGCCCCTCTTAGAAAACTCTTCGTCCCCCCTGGTGTCCCAAGCTGGTTATGGGCCTGGCAGGGACTCTAGAGCAAGGGTGTGCAACCATGCAACACTGCCGGGCCAAAAGCGCATAACCAGGTTGGTCCACGGGTCACAGCTGGATGTGTCAAGCTCTGCGGGTAAACAACTCGCTGGCCACCCACGGAAGATTGGCAATACCCTTTTGAAATATGGATCTTTCTGCGGTCCACAAAACTTTGGCTCCCAGGCCACTTTTGGCCCACACAGTCCCGTCGTCACGGGGGGCTTTGGTGGGCTGAGTCCCCCAAACAAACATCCAAGCCCCCCCAATTGAAATATGAATCACTATAAGTTAGTAGAATTTTTGTCAAATTCGAATATCAAGCTCCCCCTGCACGAACGTAAAGCCTCCCCGCACAAAACGTAAAGCCCCTATTGACGACTTTCTGGCAATGGTTCTGGGCCCGCTGGCAACGAATTGCACACCCCTGCTCTAGAGCCACATTCAAGCTCTGAAGCAAGCCATATGTTTGACAAAATAAAGCAAAACGTGTGTGCAAACGTGCTAAAAAGGGCCCCTCAACAACTGTGTAGACATAGAACAATTTAAAATCAAATGACTTCAAACAATTCACAATGTGAAATTGACTTTCACGCAGAAGCAAATTCCCAGACAAAACGAAAAATTTAATTTGCTTTCAGTGAATAAAGTTTTTGTAGTGCATGTGTAAAATAAAGTCTCCTTTCTGAGAGTTTGCCTAAATTCTAATATCCACACTTGCGTATAATAAAGAACAAATTTGACACGACGGACAGCGCGGGGCCCGTAGCAATTGCTACATTTGCTATTATTGTAAATCCGGCACTACTTCTAACTGACACCCAGGTTGTCAGATACAGTGTAAGTTTGCCACACGTCCAAGGGCGTACACAAGGGGGGGGTTGGGGTTAAAACCCCCCCTTGAGCTTGATATTTTACAAAAATTTTATTACCTTCGCAAGGAGATTAATTGTTTTTACATACTTTTTGCTTGTTAATTTGTCGACTTAATGCAAA
>Ga0210059_1002011_pt1 | contig 31434 bp, 19 predicted proteins | sample Ectturendosymbi2_FD_188042 | JGI IMG/M metagenome (GOLD analysis project Ga0210059, IMG submission 188042) | Ecteinascidia turbinata endosymbiont from Florida, USA - Sample 2 (SPAdes) (version 2) | ecosystem: Host-associated > Tunicates > Ascidians > Unclassified | place: Key West, Florida... | reverse complement strand
GAAGTTTGGAAAGTGCCACAACCACATCACTGAAGTCGAGTAAAAGCGATTGCTCTCACACAGCAAAATCATCAAAACGCTCAAGGGTGGATCTTCTCGTCTAGTTTCACGAGAACCGGGGGGGGGGACGTGACCGCTTACATGAAGGCAATTGCACATCTCACTATTGCAAGCATTTCCATAGCATGTCTTACGACGAAGGAAAAGGGGGGTGGGGTGGATTTCACGTTTAAAATGTGTTTGATTAGGACGGGTTTTCTCAGCGGGGCTCTGTGCCCCCCAAGGAGGCCACAGGGCGTTTTTTTGGGAGCCATGAGCAGGCCTTCGTTCATGGCCTTGTTTCTTTTAGATGTTTACTTTAAGACAAATGTAGTTTTTTATTAGTGGAGCAGGGGTCATGGGTGTTGAGTGTCTCAGGAAGGGGTACACGTGAAAGGTTGAGAAACACTGGTTTAGGAGTTCCGACGCAATACAAGGCGAGGAGTAAGTGAAAGAGCGCGCACACGAACGGAAGACAATTAGCTCTAACGCCGATAGTAATAGGGTGCGTGATCAGATACACTTGGCTGGTGCGGTAGGGAACAGATTTCGCACTGCTCATGTGTGAAGAATCGACAGTGCGTGTCTATTCGCAGCGTGGGAACTTGTTTTTCCTTTCGTGCGAAAGATAAGAGACAGCTACTGCAAAGACGGTTGGAAACGTCAGCTGCAAATACGAATTGAAGAACTTCGTACATCGACACGTTCAAGCACAAGACATGCGCTGACCATGCATTGACTTGTACAATGATACGTCACCCCGACGTAGGGCTGACGCAATTTTTTTCATTACGCGAGCCCAGGCATGTGCTTTGAGTACGACACTTTACAACACGCTTACCTATCATATCGCCTTGCTCATGGACCATCTGGCCGAGATCTTTAAAAATCATGTTTACGTCCAGAATATCCGCCTGAACCAACAAGCATTATTATGAGCAGGACATTGACAGCTTTGCTGTGTTTTACCTCGCGGCGAACCGTAACGACTGTGAGCTTTTGGCGTCGGTTAAAATTATTCGCATTAATTTACAAGATCAACAGCGCCGCTTGCGTATTGTTTCCTGGTGGAGGGGGCGCAGCAAATTTTCCTGTTTGCGCCGCGAACATTGGCGAAAGTTGCAAACACACTACTATGCAAAGAAAGTGCAGGAAAATGATTATTTCCAAGACACTGACACCGATGGCTTAAATATGTACAATCTGCTGAAAGCTACGGAAACCACGTTCCGTGTTGTCATGCTACCCTTGGTGAGTTGAGTTGATTTTATTTGGCGATAATTAATATTCAGCTAAAAAAAAACACAAATCAGTGCAAGGACGCCAGGGCATTGAAGGAACCGGAAGGTCGTCGAGTCGATGACCCTCAGCAGTTAAATTAGCTTTGTTACTGTCCAGTTTCAACTCGTGGTAGTGCATATATGTGGGAAGGAGCTGCTAGATGATCAACACAGTTACGCAGGGGGGTGCTGGGTCGCAACCGGTCTCTCTCGGTGGATGGGTTGCTCAGATCCGCAAGGACCTGGTGATATCACAACATTACCAACACGGTAGCGATAGGTCTGCTGATTTTGTCTCTTGGCTGCCGGAAACCATGACCGCAATTCAAAATAAAGGAAAAGGTTAACTTCGTCGTCAAAAAAATTACTGGTATCCAAAAAGAGCATACCGGTACAAGAACAGGTGTGGTTGTGGCACGCCCATAGCAAAGAAGTTGAAATTTCGCAGAGGTGCAATGTCAGGTGTTAACACCACGAATGCGCGGCCACGAAGCATGCCTTGATCTTAAGATCTCTTACCTAATAAAAGACCCTGCTCTTCAACCATACCGCCAAGTTCTTGGAATATTTGATGGACGTCCACTATGTCACTCTGTCGTGGGTACATTTACTACGTTGGGCAAAAAGCAGCGCAAAGGAAAACAGCAGTTGGCGCGCTTCTTAAAATTGTTCAAGACACACGCACGCCAACTTGCAGTGTGGTGATATCGATACAGATACCACTGCCCCAACCCAACTGAAACAACGTCGGGAGTAGTTTTGTAAACTGTTGCTGGTTAATGATTAACTGCAGCAATGCGCAACAATATCTCTAGTCCGGCTTACTTTGGCCTAAGGCCACTGTTACAGTCTTTTGCTATAAGTCAAGCGATTCGCTCAAAATATCCCAGCTAGGCAAAAAGTGAATTGGATTTTAAGCGCCGAATGATTTGGGCAGAATTTCAAACGGATATATAGCCGGAGAAGAGACGTTTTACCAAGAGCGTCACGTCACTACAGGGCAATGTTCGAAGACGCTACGCGCCCGACTTTTCTCTCTAAAATACTGTGCTGTGCACACACAACGAAGCGAACTTTGTTTTTAAAGGTTTCGCAGTGGCCTGGTCGCAAAGGAACGAGTAAATTTGAGTGGCTGCCAATATCAGCTGGGGCAAAAGACAACTTTTGACCTGAAAATCTACAAAACTGAGATTATGAGTCCATTTGCGTATAATCTTTGGCTTAAGGGGTGACCAAAGCCAGCGAAATTCGGCATTGGTTAATTCGGATTAATCAATAACGATCCATGGTTTAATCAGTCAATTTTTTGTCAGTTTACAACAAATGCAGGTCTCTTTCAAACATGCTGTACAAGATTGTGGTTCGGTTTTATTTATTCGAGTTATATTCCTTCCCTTAAACTCCTTTGAATGTTTTATTCGAGTTATATTCCTTCCCTTAAACTCCTTTGAATGTTGACCCATTTGGGAAAAAAACTGTTACTCCACCATACCTAGCCATATTTTATCCACACCAGATTTCCGCGTTTTTCTTCGCTTTACATTGATTTTTCTTAAAACAATTACTTGGAATTTGTCCCTGATATACGAAAAAAGTAACACACAGCAAAAGAATAAACGCAAAGTTGCGAACACAGCTATACTGAAATTGTAATTTCTTCGCCAAGAAACGACCAGCACAAATAAGAATCAGCACTGACTCTTAAGCTCTTATTCATCAAATCTCGAACGACAAATGGCAATGGTGCACTTCGTTTTGAAAAACAAAGCATCATGAAAAACTTAATTTACGTCATTTAATTCGGACGCTTACTGTTAATGTTCACTCACGTTTTCCAAAACAAGCTTCGCTTACCTCCAGTTGTTGAATTGCTCGTTCTCTTTCTTCTATTTCTTGGAGCTCATCAGCTGTTATGGTTGCTTGCTGTTGTTGCTGCATCGTCCTGGATAGCGATGTGATGAAGGTTACATCGCGCCGTCATTTACTACTGACTATTCCTTTTGACAAATGCGCAGGCTTATTATATAACTTAGGACAGAAAATACCGTATTTATTTCATGCCTAGCAGTGTTGTCGCAATTGATAATTACGTAAACGCCAGAGCTGTAGAGCCGGAGCCAAAAAATTCTGAATGGCGGAGCCTGAAATTTGACTTCCCGTTCAACAGACATAGTTTGTGGAGCAAGCCAATTGTACAAATAATAAAATGGTTTTTAGTTTTTACTGGACCAAATCTTTCTGGACCGGAGCCAAAAACTTCGAGGTTGGAACCGGACCGGAGCCAAAAGCTTTAGATGCCTGGAGCTGGAGCCCAAAATTCGAGTTCCAGCTCCACAGCCCTGGTAAACACGCCACAAACGCGAATAGGGCCAATCTTCAGCGAAGAAAAGCGACTCTCAGAAGATACCGCATCTCTTTTCAAAATATGTCAACAAAACGTTTTTTACAAAAGCTATGCGAAGACTGTAAATAACTCACGGTGTTATTATGGTGAATGAAGGAAATTTCGACCGTATCACCATTCACCAGTGCTTTACTTCTTCGCAATTTTAATCGGTGAACTCAAACCACTTCCGTTTTTTATTCAACTGGGAGAATTTCGCAGTTCTGACACACATATGACGATCTTTGCAACATGTTGAACCAACTTTACCCGATTACCAGTGCCAACGTAGTATCTCAGGGTACAGCATACAGTAGGTACTAGAAGCAGGCAATTATTTTTTGCGGATGCGAAGGATATTTTGACTGAATTTCCCCAAATGTGCCCAAAAAGCTTTCTCCCTGAAAATTTTTTGCAGCTGTTCATTACTTATCAACTCTCACAAACTAAAACACGAAGTTACTAGAACCAGATTGTTGATCTTATATATTGCATATTTAATGTGTTTTCTACGACATTAATTATTATTTCGAAACTTAAAAAGAGGATAATTTCATTAATTTTGTTAAGCCATGTTGAAATTTCTGTGCCCAATTTTTTTTAGATTTTGCCCGATTTTTCGACAAATCAAAATTTTTGGGTGTGCTTGCACCACAGCTCCTATACCACTGCGATAAAGGCTGAAAAACGAGCAATACGTTGCAAACAAGCAATCGCAAGTGCAATAAGTTGTGTGATTACAACTCCAAAAAGTCGTTGTCAGAGCTGTGTGACGAACGCCAGGAGCTGATCTGTCACGTTTTAACGCTGCGATACGTTTTGCGTAAAGCAGTAATAGCATAGCGCATCCTTGATCATATATGCTGCGTCAGAACAAAAACCCTTGCAAAATGCAACCTTTGCTAGAATGGAGACAAAGCAATTACGCACAATGAGTAACATGATATTTTAATTCGGGAGCATCCGGTTCAGGTATTCTCACTCTTACCCTTGGAAGTTAATAAGTACGTCGGTCCCCTGGTCAGATTGTGAACTGCTTGCGGCTCGGACCCTGGCGACGTATTCTTTTTCTGCCACAGCTGCGTCTCTCTGTGCTGTTTGCAACGAGTTGAGCGCATCGCTGAAATCACTGACCAGTCGATCCGTTTGGGTTTTTCTGTGTCTCTGGCAGGAGATCATTGGTACGTTGAAATGTCAAGCTGAACATCTCGCTTAAAGACGCACATTGCAAACACAAAACACGCGGCCCAAGCAAGACTAGGAATAAAACTTGGGGTATTAATGTGTTGTTAACAGCTACGCATCTACTGGTATAGAGCGCAGATCACCAAAGCCAAGATGCAGCGCATGGTACTTTGTTCGTGATTGAGTGCATATTTTTCCTTTTAACGTTGATTGCTGGCTTTCTAATCGCCACAATTTAAGTACAAGTCAAACACTTTACTGCCAGTAGTTTGCATTGACATTGCCCAACCTAGGGACGCTGGAGAGCAGGGGCAGTGCCCACTTCACTTTCAAAAGGGGGCAAACAGGGGCAGAGGTGCCTTTTACATAACAGTATCATCTTGGTCTGCTATGTCCAACCCGCGGCCCACATGCTGCCCAGTCAAAGCTTTTGCGCAGCCTAGTTTAGGTTTTCGCTGTAGTAAGAGTATTCCATATACCAACAGTTGGCAAACTGGCTCGCCCACATGTTTTGTGTAGCTCTTCTAGCTGAATAGCAATAGCTCAAATTGATAGCGATATAGCGATTTGTTGCCTTATATTTAACGTTTGCTTCTTTTATCAACGTATTTACACGATTTCGTAAGATTAGTTGCCAAGGACTCTGTGCTATTTGATGTAGTTTTTTATTTATGTAAAACTTGCATTCTTTATCGAGCTGTATTTGACACTTCAAACTGATTTTGCAGCTCGCTGGTGTTTTTCCTGCCAATGATTCTTCTATTGGCCAAGTTTGCCAACCCTTGCTATATACCAGGGGCACCAACCTTTTTGAAACTGCTACTTCTAGGTACAGATTTATGTGAAGGGCTACCAGTCTGATACTGAAATCAATTATGTTATCATTAATAAAAATTAAAGATATTCATCAAGGTGAAGACACTGATCATATCAAGGCTATTGTCAGAACAAGCCCATGGGCGACCTGGCGCCCACGGGCACGATGTTGGTGACCCCTGCTACATACTGACAACCTGTCCTTATTTTGATAATCATGAATTTGATATTTTTGTTGCAGGTGGTCTTCAGCGCCACTTTATCATGTCTGTTACCAATGCATTTTAGGATTCTAACGCTTTCAGTATAATAGCTTAAGCTAAATTTAGTTTGCCAAGTTCAAAGTAAGCCATTCTATATGCAGCCCTCATCAATGTGTCATTCAATGTGCGGCCCTGGTTAGGATAGTAACATACTATTTGGCTCAGTAAGCCATTTGGGTTGGGCATAGCTGATCTAGGTAATTTCATGGTCGATCAAGATCAAGTTGAAACAAATTTATTGGAGCTATTCACACACCCAGAAAATTCAGAATGGTTTTCCATAATTTCTGTTATTATTTTTGAGGTAAATATTGTTGCTGAACTGAAACACAACTATTGGTAACGATTTTTTCTGATTTTTATAAGTTTCCATTGCCCTAAACCTTTTTACTGCTACCCCCCTCACCTCAGCCTTACCGCTGTTCTGGTATCCCTGGCCCAACCTAGCTTTATCACACCTTTTTTATTCAAGTTTCCATTACAAAAAGAAATATTTCTCAAAGTGCAATACATTCCTTAATATCATTTTGTAATGACCAAGAACATTTCAGCAACAATGCAAGTTGCAAAACTCAGTTTCTGATAAAGGTTAACCTTGCTTAATGACTAAAGTTTGAACTACATTTGAAAATTTGTGATAATAAAACTACACAACAAATGTAAAGACATTCAGGTAATTGACAAGAAGTAAACGTTTACTGATGCCAGTGGTGCAATAACAAGACAGGACTACTATACTCTTAACACATCACAATTTAAATGGATGTTTTATCAAAAATTAGCTTAAAGGGAAAACAACCAAATTATAAACTACAGCAACATTTTGTATTCACAATATAGGTTAAAAGTTAAAACAATTCATTATACACCAATAAACAAACCTGTTCTGATGTGTTGCTTGTGAGAGGTAGACTTTTCACATCTTTTAAATATTTTGATGTATCTTTGGCAAGCTGATTTGCATAATGATGCCGCTGCTGCCTGCAATTGCAAGGCTAAAACTGAAAAAATGCAATTAAACACCAGGTTTATGAGCTTATGACCTTATCCAGATAGGGATTCAGTGCATAAAACTGGCATCTCTCACTCTTTGAAACATGTATAATTTCTTTACGGCAGCCAGTCATGACTATTTAATGGCTTCCCTAAGAACATATGGCAGAAGTCTATGCCAAACTTCTTTGTTTCTGTGAGTACAAATTCTACGATCAGACAAGCTGTACAATCACTTGCATAAATCAGTCTTAAACCTTCTTTAACATAAATAAGTTTTGCAGTCATGTTGAGTGTATCACAAAAGCCATAAACTATACAGAGGATTATAAATATGCAATGCAAGATGGTGTGTAATCGTAATGGAAGAGTGGCGCTGCAGGGTCTCTGGGGCAGACTGCTTGCTTTTATGCAGAGGTGAATTTCATTTTTCATTCGTTGTGTTCAAACTTCAAGGAGTGATAGTTTAAGTTTAATTGTTTAACTAAATTTATAGAGCTTTTAAAAAATGATTGCTGAACTCTTTTGAAGTGAGTGGTCAACTTTTGTGCAAGGACTCACACCTTTGTAATTATTTGTTTGAGATGCACCATAAGAGTGCTCTTGCCATTAGTTCACAGTTTCATGCAGGCTGTAGAACTGAACAACACACTTGTTTCATAAATCATTGTATCCAAGTCCTATTAAATGTTTTTTGCTGATGGCTGGGTGTGATTGATGGTCATGCTTAGAATACTTCACTGACATACCAAGTTCTCCTGGTGTTGGTACTTGTTTCCAGTGAGTTGCTGGCAGTAATCAACTGAGGCTTTCATCATGTTGCAACTTGCAAGGATATATCTCTTGAGTTATCTTGCCTAGTATAAATACTGTATTACCATTTTTCTATATTAGTAACTTGAATTGTATTGTTATGTTTTCCAAAGTAAGTTTGCAATTACAAGTGGACCTATTATTCTAACTCAGGGGTGTACAACCTTTTGTTATTGCCAGCCACATTACTTTTATTTATATGAAGTACAGCCGCCAATGAGTTCCAGTTATATTTATGAGATACTGCAAAGTGCCAACCAACACAGAACACATTCAAACATAAATTGCACATTCATTCTATAACTCTTTGTGACATCACCATCCAGATTGTTACGCGTTGACTGATTTTCCTGCCTTGTGTTTGTTTCGCTTCAATATACGCCAGCACGACTGCCAAATCTTATATTTTAAATTACATGTGGATGGCCGCAAATTTCATTATCGAAGGCCGCATGTGGCCGTACAGATGTTGTACACCATTGTTCTAACTTGTCCATTGACAGATATTAGTCTGTCTGGTCCAATCTGACATCTGTGAGAAGGTTTAATTACTGTGTCGTGCACTGAGTTTTTGATCTGGGTTTGCTTGTTACTACAAGCTTGTATTAAACATAACTTCAAAATAAACCCATCTGATCATTTTGGGTTTACGTGAGATAGAAGGTTGCTTTTAAGCAGTTGGCAGCATGGGCAGGGGCACCAAGTGCAATAAAAAAAGACAGCTGAGCGTAAGTGCAGTCAAATGTTGCTGCTATTTGTGAATGTTGCCATTAGTGCATGCATACTCAGTAGTGGAGAAACCACTTGAAAAACATAAGTGTGCATCCTGCAAGCTTGCATCTTTCAACAAACTTGTGCTTGTATGCAAACACCCAATACTTTGTATTTACGAGGTTTCATGATGAGATAATGTCAAGCTTTAGCACAAGGGTATCAAACTTAAACTGCTCCTAGGGCCAAACGAGGACTTTTAAGTAACACGAGGCATGCATTATGACATTGATGCAGCAATGGCAGTACCTGAACCTTACTAGAAACAGCTTTTACATCTTATTTCCTGCAAAAGGTATTGTGAGTTATAGGCAAATAATTTATAACTGTCTCAACATTTGCTTAAGCAAAACTTGTTCACTTGCTAGCCGAGCACTTTGAAACACTGGTAATAAACTAAATAACATAAATGTTAATTATTTGAAGATTCCCAAAAAGCATTGCGGATTTGCGGGGCCACACACAACGCTCTCATGGGTTGCATGCAGCTTGCAGCCAGTATGTTTGAGACCCCTGCCTTTGCATATCTATGACACTGGCAATGAAATGACTAACAAAGCAAAAATTGTACACCAATCAGTGCTGCCAACTCCACAAAATGTGTTACCAAAACATGTTTCACAGATTATCGAAGTGAACAACAAAATACATAAGGTATTTTCTTACTACTTAACACCTTGTCATAAAATTTGTTTCGGTCTGGCCGATTCGGTATGAACCAGGGGGTCTGTTTGGCTGTCATGACAGGTCCCTTTGTACCGCAGGTAGGTTACTCAGAATTAAAGCCAATGATAAAATATCAAACGCTGTGACTGCAGGTCTCTAATGTCGGTTGTTGGGAACAGGCAACAGCCTACATTTCCCTTCTAACGTTGCATAGTACTATTACAAAACAACAACGTCCCTGCCTTGTCTAAATGGTGCATGTGCAATGACATGAAACAATTCACGTTTGAACACTTTAAATTGATATTGTTTCAAACGCACATGTTTCAGAATTTCCTCCTGGAAGTGCCAACTCCAATGCACGCAAAGCTGTCAGAATCTCGTACATTGCCACGCACACCCAGAGTTGTTTTGTAATATTTCGCTTCATGGCGAGAGGACACAGTGTCCACTGTTCAATCGCAATCGTTTTGCAGTTTCGGCCTAAATTTTACCTACTGTCTAGGTTGCCACTACATCAAATAAGTTTAGGCCTTCCTCAGCGTCACGCCAAGTAATGCAGGTCCGTTTCAATTTCAGCTATGTTATTACGAGGAATTTCTCAATGAAAAACGTGACAGCTAGCCTCAGAAATTGTGATCACATTATCTGAACAAAATATCAGCCAAGCGTTGTATATCAAAAATAGCTTTTTTAGAATTGAGCAGTTGACGATGTTGTTTTCTGCGCAAAATGTCCTATACTGATTTCGAGTAAGTCACTTTTACATTATGACTTAAAATCATCAGAGCAATTGCAACTCAATCGTTCTTCTCTGCAGTGATTTCGCAAGTATATTTATAACACCGCCAACTTTGATAGACAGCGCTCCACAGACGCAGTTGTGCAGCTGATTGTCAGCTTCGATTTTATAAGTGTATGTATGTGTGGACAAACAGCTCTCATTGCTGTATGGCTGACATTTGCTGAATGTTTGACAAGCTAAGTATCTTTTCAGCATTGTGTTCCTGAGAACAAATATTGATTGTGATGCAATAAATGCGCTGTGACCAAAGACAATGATAATTTGGAAATCTTTCCTTGTGTGCTTCGACAATTAGGTCAATACCACTATCTATTCCAAACAGTTAGTTGCGCTAAGCTACTAGCCCTACTAATCAAGTTTGATTGATTGGATTTTAGGTAGAGCTCGATCGATAAGGCTTTTTGGGCCGATACCGATGCTGTTATTTTTCAATGCCGATAACCGATGCCGATATTTTGCATCACTCATACCATAGTTGAAAGACAATACTTCAGAGCAATGAAGAAGTGTATAACATGCAATTCTGCGCAAACCTAGTTCACTAAGATAAGTGGCTCAACAAAATCAGCGCTAGCATCAACAAGCACAGAATTATTTTGCCTCGCATTAAATGAGACATTGCTCTTGTCATCACTTTTGTTTTGGCGCACCATTTTTTCTTCTCTCATTTATTGCTCTTTCCTCCCGCTGTGTGTTTTAACTTGTTGTTGCTGGTTGGTCTTGTTTTGTTTGTGCTTGCTCTAAATGCTTATTTACAGTACAGTACTGTCAACGTTAGTTCAATATGTTTTTCACGCAACCTTTGTCTTTGTTTCGTAATAATCACTGCTTTGCGTACTTCCACTCGTTTTAACTTTTAATTTACTTGGACTGAAGATGCCGTATGGCGAAATCGATTTCCATTAAATAACTTCAATGCGTGCTGATTTTTGTTACTGGTGCAGTGTGCACAGACAGTGCTTAGTTCACTAAGATAGTCAAAAACCACAGATTACTTTGTAGGCAGCCATCTGCTTACCACGCAAAACCTGGGAGCAAATGTTACGTCATAGACTGGTTTATTGGGACTATTGCAGAGTGGTCTGAATATTGCGCACTACTTGATGCAGTCGGAGGGCTGCGCATCGTAAGGAACAGTACAGATAATTTGGGTTAATTAATTAGAGACGAAGTAGCAACTTGGGTTTCCAAACACTCCATGCAGAAAACTAGCATAACGGCTTTTATGAGCAAATATTGCTGATATATATAATGCTTTGGCAACATCGCAAAATTCATCGCTCAATTTATATTCTTAAGAAGTGTAGTTTTATGCTGAAAAGTGATATCAAAAGCTGCCCTTCCGCAACACACCCCTTTTTTCCAGGCTAGATGCGCCACTGGTATGAACTGTTTCGGTCTGGGGTGGGGACATTTCGGTCATGACACCTCTGTACATAAACAAGGGATTGCATTTGTTTATTTAAATGATTATAGGCAGGCAAAATGTCATGCTAGCTAGTGTCATACCAACTCCCTTTTCGAGGAGTCATGATTGCAATTAAATCTGAATTGTAATTATTTGAAGTATTTGTAGTTAATTGAAAATGTTGGTAATGATTCAAATAGCTTGCTGATGATAACGAAAATCATATGCTAACACTGATTAACTGTTGGATCTTGAATCGTGTTTGTGGTTTTTCTAAATAAAACCTTTCGTTAATTTAACTACGTCTGCATTAAAAAGTGAACATATGACATTTCTGCAAGATTTTATAGCCTGACTGAAATGTCTCAAGACCGGAACGACCAAGACCGAAAAGTCGCGTGACCGTATCGGCCAGACCGAAATGTCATGTACCCAGCACCATTAACACCTTAGCTTTGGGGCAGTTTGAGGCTAAAATCCAGCAGTTTGTAACATGTTATGTGCACGGGAATACCTCTGCTGCCGATTGTGCTTGAGAGCTGTTCAAACCCTCTAAAGACTTGGCAAGTCTTCACCATGTCTGCAATGAAAAAAAGTTTTTTGTTTTAGGTTTCAGATTTGTTGTGAGTGATGTCAAAAGTGGAGGACTTTTAGGCCCCTTTGGCCCACGTCATCTGGCCCTGGGCCCAAACTGCTAGATGGTAGTATTTCGTTGGATTTTAGCTTAATCAAGTCTTTTGATACTTTGGATGACTCGCTAGGGTTGCGGGTTCAAAATTTGATTAAAAATAAACAAAACAATTACGTAATTAACCCCATAATTAGATAATTAAATATTTGTATATTTACTTTTGAACCAGAAACGCTAGAAAGTTGATCACAGGCTCAAAAGACTCAGATTTGAGCCTAATCTCTAATGAAAACTTTAGCAAAATACTTCCGTCTAGTGCGGCTATGTCCAAGCCGCATGCGGCCCAGTAAGCTTTTCATTATTGTGTTATGTACAAGACAATGACAGCCTGTCTTTATTTTGATCATCTCAAATTCGACATTTTTGATGCAATGGTCTTTACTGCCTGGTGGGAAGAAGCTGGAAATTCCATCGACTTCTCGCACTGCAGCCGCATGGTGTGGAGCCCCATTAAAAAACTTACTGTCAGGTCTGCAAGCTCCTCTCGTCTGTGCCCTGTTTCAACATATTCCATTGCTTCACAGCTCATGTAGAACGGGGCACACAAGACGAGGGATCGCAAGTCCACGAGGCTCGTTAACAAGCAGCTGACCCACCTATGGAAGATTCCAACACCTGATGGAGATACCTCTGGTCTCTTTAAGCCAGATGAGCTTTCTAACGCTCTCAACCACCTGGAGCCGTGAAAATCCCTGGGATTAAATTCTATTTTCCCAGAGTTTATACTCCATGCCGGATCAGCTCTCACATCCTGACTATGTGGTTTCTTGACTTCCTGCATACCTCAACTCAAAATTTTCAGGATCTGGAGAAGAGCACTGGTAGTTGCGATTCCTAAGCCGAATAAACCACTGGGGACCCAAAGAGTTATCGTCCTATATCTCTACTGTGTCTCCTTCAAGATCCTCTGTGTTCTTGTCAAACGCGATCCAATACATCGATCCATTGCTCCTGCAGAAACAGGAGGGCTTTCGACACGGGAGGTCGACCGTAGATCAGATCACTTTGCTAACGCAAGACATCAAGCTGGGGCTGTGTTTGTTGATCTCACAGCAGCTTACGACATTGTATGGCATCGCGGCCTTACCTGCAAGTTCCTGCGATTTCTATTTGACAGACACATGGTACGGATGATCGTGGAAATGATTGGCAATCGCAGCTTCACCCTTACCACCGGTAACAACAAACGGAGCAGGTTACGACACCTCAAGAACGGCTTCCCACAGGGATCCGTCTTGGCACCTCTTCTTTTCAACATCTACACCTCTGACTTGCCAATCATCCTCTCCAGGAAGTATGTAAACACCAACGATCTAGCAATCATGCATGCTTATGGAGGCTGGCAAGCAGTGGAAGGAGTGCCCAGCAAAGATATGGCAACTATAGGTAAATACCTCCAGACCTGGTAGCTAAAGCTCAGCACTGTAAAAATGGTGTCTAGAGTTTTCAATCTCAACAACAAGGAAGCTAAACTTTAGCTGAAAGTCAACTTTGACAACGAAACCCTGCCCTTCTGCTCCGAGCCCAAATACCTCGCAGTAACGTTGAACAAGTTGCTCACATATCTACAACACCTCGAGTCGCCTCGTAAAAAGCTGACATCACGCGTCACACTCTTGAAGAGGCAGCTTGCTATAGCTCGAGCTGGGGTGTTGAGGAAATATCGTTGGGAATAGCCACCTTAGCCCTGGTCCATTCAACCATAGAGTACTGATCTCCTGACTGGTACCACAGTGTTCACACACGCCTCATTGATTTTGTGATCAACGATACCTTGCGAACTGCAACTGGATGCCTGCGTCCTACACTAGTGGACAACCTTCCGATGCCCGCAGGCATCCAACCAGCTGAGCTTCATGGCAAAGGAGCTAGCCTACTCTGTTTCTAACACACCGTGCCATGCAGCCTGCACATCTGCTCCATCCAGCTCTCACCGATTCATTCGATGGGAACGCACGGCAACTCAAATCGAGACACCGATTTGTACCCGCCGCACAACTCACAGTTCATCTGACAACAACATACGTGCGGCGCACTGGGCGGATCACCAATGGAACGTGGAGTGGTTGGACAACACTACGAGACTCCGTACTTTCATTCCCGACATCGGCACCCACCCTCCCGGACACTTCCGCTCCTGTTTGTACAAATGGGGTATGGCCTCCTCTGCGCCTTGTGAGTTTGGCGCAGAAGAACGAACCGTCGACCATGTTGTTCTCCAATGTCCAATCCATCGATCTCCTCATGGACTGCACGGCCTGACGGTCCTGGACGATGAGACAATCGAATGGCTGCTCAACACCTGCCCCGACATCTAGTGCGGCCTAGCAAGATACGAACTCGCTCAAACGCTGAAGAAAAAGGTGTAGCCTACTACGCACTAGTAGATTTCCACATGTCCACTGACACTTCTGTTCACAACTGAATTCTGGTTTTCTGATTTCTACTCATGTGTCCCTCTGCATTAAACTGATTTCTAACTTATACCCTTGTTGTTCCATTAACACTAAATTTGCCAACAACATCACAGTTTGGGTGTTACTGAAAGTACCATACAGTCGTTGCCATTACAATTAGTATTTAAATGCTCTCAGTAGCTTTAAACAAAACTTTAGTTTGTTATTATGAAAGTTATTCGATGTGCGGCCCTCACGAAGATAGTGACATGTGGGTTTTAACAAACTGATTAATTAATCTCCTAATTAGTAATAAACAATTTTTGGCCCAGTAAGGCATTTTGGTTGGACATTGCTGGTCTAGCGGTTAGGCCCTTGGCCAGGTAACATGATGGCTAAAAACGGCCAAAATGGCCAAAAACCTACCCCACGTATGACGTCACTCACAAAAACCAGAAACCCGAAACCCAATTTTTTTTCATTGGTGACTTGAAGGCTTGCTGAGTTTTTTGAGGGTTTGCATAGCTCTCTAGCGCAATCTGCTGAGGAGATATGCAGTTGGTAAGACAACCAAAATATCCTTGTTTTTCCTCGATTTCCAAGTACAATATATTTGTAGACCAGCAGTCAAAATGTCAAGAGCAATGTTATTTTTTTAGTCCAGAATTTGTGACAGATTTTTGAAAATGCGACTTTAAATGGGTATGTACTTAAATGGGAGTAACTATATTTATACTAAAAATACCGGTTTCTGTCAATTTGGTTTCCACATACTTGAGAAAGTCTGTTTTCACTAAGTATGCATATAGTTCACAGGTTGTTTTGCTTTGCTTTGCTTCATTCATAACGGGGCCTCTTTTTGAGAAGCAACTACTTAACATGCTTTCTTCATTCACCAATCACCGTTCTTTGATGTGACATAAAATCAGGATATCTCATTTTAAGACCTTGGCGAGTAGTGATGAAATGTGGATTCATGCTGCAAGCTGTGGTATTTTAATTCGATTCCCTTGCCTGTTACTGTTAGCACTGAGTTAGAGCTCTCAGTGATTCATTGGTGCAGACAATGAAAAAACTAGCCAGTGTTAAACATGCAAAGTACTTTTTGCTGAAACTGATGCATATTACCATATTTGCTGTTGGTGTATGAAATATTTGTAAATTGAGCTCCTGCATTAGCTGCTATTTTTGTGCCACTTTAACTCCATTACTCACAAGGCGATTGAGCTAAAGGGCTGTGCAAACTATCAGAAGATACAGCAAGTCTTCTAGTTTGAAAACAACAAATTTATTAACTAATTAGGAGATTAATTAATCAGTTTGTTTAAACCCACAAAAAACTGTAACCCCAAACTTAATACTTTTCTTCAGTGCAAACTCGAAGACTTGCTGAGTCTTTTGAGGGTTTGAACAGCTCTGTAGCACAATCGACTGCGGAGTTGCATGCAAGTGGTGTGAAAATAGCAGCTCATGCAAGATTTTTAGGTTTGAGATATTCCTACACCAGCAGTGAAAGTGTTAAACTCGAATGTAACAAAAACAATAGGCAACACGCCTATCTGTTTCTGTAGGCTTTATAACTTTGTGGACTTAAGGTGGAGTAGGACTTCAAAATTTTTAAAGTTGGAGTTTGAATAGATGGACAGTCAATATAAATGACTAGAGCTTGACCAATAAAGATAATGATGTTTTTCATTTTTCACTGCCGATAACCGATGCCGATATTTTTGCATTACTTAAACTATAGCTGAAAGGCATTACATTGCATTTTTTTCGGCCACACAAACAAATAAATAATTACACAAGTTACAATCATGAAAAAGCAGATTGTGAAACAAGCAGTGTCTATTTTGCCTCATGAGGCAAAATATATACTCCTGGAGCTATTTTGCCACGAGCCGAACAAGATTGGCTCAACTGGTCACATGACAAGCTTGGACAGCATTACTGTCTCAGCTGACGTCTGTAAAAGGCTCAGTTTGATAGACAAGTAATGTCATGGTTTCAGTGCTGGCAAGCTGTTAGCAGCATCTTGTTTGCCTTTGTGAACTGTAGGCTAAACCCCTGAACCTAAAACCTTGTCTCGTTTTACGTATTGTACTTGTCACGTGACCACTTCAAACAACTGTGTTTGACTAAAGGTCAAATGTACTCTAATAGGATGGTTTCATCCATCGTACCTATTGCAGTCCAAAGCAATTTCTAGGACTCACAGTAGTCTAATTCTAAATCAACGAAGGCACAAACAGGCAAACATGTGTTGCTTGCAAGTAGGCCTACTCCCTGTGTAGACATCTGTGCCTACACTCAGATGTCATGAATAACTAAAAAACAATATGCATGACGCGTTAAAACCATCACTTCACTGCGATGAACCATACAACATTGAATTCTGCGCAAACCTGTGTCACAGCTCACTGTGACGTACGCACTTGTTTGATGCATGCTGAATGCAAGACTGAATAGCCTAGACAGACTTTGATAAAACAGTCAACCAACACAACAGCACATAACCTAGTTTGTTCACACACAATCATCTGCTTGCCATGCAAAAACCTGCAACCGAATGTTACGTCATAGAGTGTTTTGTCAGGAGTATTGCACCATGGTCTGATTATCATGCATGAACGCTCTATGCACTGAGAACACGACAGAGAATTTGCGTTAATCAGTCAGGGTCAGAGATGAAATGTAGCAACTTGGGTTTCCAAACACTCCATGCAAAGCATCAGTGTAACACTTCTATGAGCAAATATTATCGATATATATCGGTGGAATTTTGCCGATACGCTACATCAGCAACATTGTCATATCGACCATTATATATCAGCATGCTGATACATCGGTCGAGCTCTATAAATGACTCCACCTCTATGAAATAATGATACACTACATATGCCAAAAAATCAATAGAAAACTATCCGCTGAGGGCTATCAAGGATCAAGCCAATTTAAGTAGAGGTTGTATAAACACATCAATACTATATAACAAGAAACATACCACTAAACAAAAACAACTTTACACGATAATTCTAAGCTGCAAAGATACATCACACATTAATAAACGAAAACAAATATCAATACCACTGACATGTAAACAGCAATGCCACTACATGAACACTTAATACAAAAAGTATTTTAATAATATTACAAATCCAAAGAAAATCATTAACATACAATCGTTCTAACATTTCCTTGGTATCATGACTTGTTCCAAGCTGATTCACCATGCGCTTGATATCTTGCACTGTGAAATTAATAAATGGTAACAAAAGTAAAACACACAAAATAACATGACAACATCATCAAAACGCTTTTATCTGTTTCAAATAAAACAACCAGAGTGGTAAATGAAGCAGAGTCATGTGTTGACCATATCTATATAAATAGCGTCGATGACTCAGACTTTAGCCTATTTCTAATAAAAACTTGATTGAAATACTACCATCTAACGGTCTGGGCCCAGGGCCAGATGAAGTGGGCCAAAAAGGCCTTAAACTACTCTACTTATGATGTCACTCACAAAAAATCCAAAAGACAAAACCCAAACAATTTTTTTCATTGTAGACTTAAAGATTTGCAGTCTGTTTCGGAGTGTTTGAACAGCTCTCTAGCGCAATCGGTAGAGGAGTTATGCCATCGTTAACACATGTGCAAACTGCTTGTTTTAGGCTGAAATCATATCACCTATGAAGGTGTAATTCATCTGTAAGTAAAGCTTGAATAAAGAGATGTTACTCAAAGAATCTACAAGTACACATGTTGATATCACTGCTTTGGTCCAAAATCTGCATGTAATTCTTGATCCTTAATGCAGTACTTGGGTTGGGAATGTCACTGAAAATTTTGATTTTATTATTAGCATGTAGCATAGTCTTAGATATATACACATGCTCATTAGTCATAATATAAACTTAAACAAGATCCGTGGATCACAAAAGGGATCAGTTATTCTATTAAGCATAGAGCCTATTCGTTTTGCATTCATAAAAGATCAAATTTTCAAGATTTTGAAGTGTACAAAAAATCCAATTCATTTTTTTCAGAATGCCAAATATTTATCTAACAATAAATACTACGAAGACCAATTTATTACATGCAGCAGAAATACAAAACAAATTGGGATGTTAATTAACACCTTCACTGCCAGTAGTGCTGGGCGAAATCCCAGATTTTCAGAGTGCTTTAAGAACTCCATAACTTAAGGCGATTGTGCTAGAGCAGCCATGTCTAACCTAAATGGCCTACTCAGCCAAAAATTATGTCACTATCTTCACCAGGGCCACATATTGAAAGACATATTCAAGAGGGCCATACATTGAATGGCTTACTTTGATCTTAGCATAAATTTAGCTTAAGCTAATGTACTGAAAGCATTCGAATCCTAACTGCAGTGGTAGAGACGTGATAAAGTGGCACTGAGGACCACCTGCACCAAAAACGTCAAATTCAAGATTATCAGAATAAGGACAGGTTGTGAGTATGAAGGATACTTTTTCTACAGAGAAAACCTAAACTGGGCTGCACAAAACCTTTGACTGGGCCACATGCGGCCAGTGGGTTGGACACAGTGGTGCTAGAGAGCTGTTCACACCCTCAAAAGACTCGATAAGTTTGAGTCAGCACTGAAAAAAATTGTGTTGGTTTTTGGTTTCAGGTTTTTTGTGAGTGATGTCACAAGTGGGGTAGGTTTTTGGCCATTTTGGCTCAGGTTACCCTTTAATTAATCCCCTAAATAGATAATTAATTAATTTGTTGTTTTTAGGCCATAACGTTTGATCCAGAAATATTAGAAAGCTGGTCAATTTTATTTGAATAAGCACTTTGCAGAGCTGATGCCTACTTAGAAGGCAAAATGTACTCTGATAAGATGTAGTGTGTGTTTCTTGGCTGTAACACAACTCCTTTTGATGGATAGTAGCAAAGAATCCAGATACGATAATAATAAATCAACCACATTTGTTAGCTTTCAAGCAGTGATTCTCTATCAACTAAAGTAAAAAATTGAACATTGCATACCATTTTGATTGATCTTTTGAATATTGGATCCAATCAAGTTGGTTAACCTTGTATAATCAGCTTGAGATGAGCCTCCAGCATTCTGATACGAGTTATATGGTGGTGGTGTATCATTAAATCCACCGGTAAGGTCTCCTCTACCATAAGACATGTTAAAAACAAGGTTCCTGAATTCTTAGTGTAACAATTGTGATAAAGTTTTAAGCAGGGAAGTCAAGAACAGGGATAAAATCTTCCTAAATCCAACACAACCGCAGGTCAAGAAATGAATCTCAGAAAGAATCACTTCAAACTCTTTAGAGTTCTAGGAATGTAAAAATCTGAAAAACACAAATTTTACTTGGTAATATTCATACAATATCGATTACAGTCTAAAATAAAGCTTTTCAGGTGGTACTTGGAATTGCCATATTATTTCAGATGAACACGAATGTTTCACACAATAGCTGCATGTAACTCACTACTAACAATAGTTTGCATCAAATTTGGGCAACTTTTTTTAATCTTTAGCAAAAGAAAGATCAGATTTTAACCAACAACATGCACAACATGAACTTTATTTTATCCAAGAACGCATTGTTGAACTTTACATCAGGTTATGAAGTTTATGCATGCGAACTAATTCTGCATAAAAATTCAACCTAATAATTTTGACACTACTTTGTCATCTTGGGAGAGTTGAGGGAGCAGCATCCCTAGGAGCCATGAAATCCCTCACAGAGTCTTAAAATAACTTAATTGCTGGTCAGGATAAGATTGAAATATTGACATTTTTTCACCAAACTCTAGTGGGTACTAAGATTCAAACTTAAGCTTTGTCAGGAATACTGTATTGTAAACTACAGCCTAATTTTGTGTTAGAACCATATGGGAATGTGAAGACCTTAGGAATATATACTGTATTTGACTAACATTGTTTGAATCACATAAGGGCTAAACATCTGCTTAACTGTGTGATTGATCTAGCAATAATCATGTGTGCACATCAACTGCAAAGTTTGTTAAAGGAGCAGCGTTGCAATAAAAATTTAATGTGGAATTCTTATCTCCAGCAAGATTCATGAAAGTCTGCAGCAACCCAACAAGATTGCAGTGCTCTTCTTTGTAATATAGATACAAGAATTAACACTTTGACAGCTGGTCTACAAATATATATCGTACCTAGATTTCAGCCTAAAACCAGCAGATTTCGGTTGCTTTACCAACACCATAGCTCCTCTGCCGATTGCACTAGAGAACTGTTCAAGAGCTGAAACCGATCGGCCAGTCTTCTACTCTGCACTTGAAAAAATATTTTTGGTTGGGGGTGGCGGATTTTTTGTGAGTGACGTCATAAGCGAAGTAGTTTTTGGGTCATTTTGCCTCATGTTACCTGGCCTAGGGCCCAACTGCCAGGCCAAAGTATTTCGCTAAAGTTTTCATTGGAAACTAGGCTCAAGTCCGAGTCTTTTCAGCCTTTGATCGACTTTCTAGCTTTTATGGTTTAAAAGTTATGATCGAGGCAAGCAGAATTATGTTCACCTCCAACAGCTCACAGACATTGACTTCAGTTTAATTCCTAGGCCCACAATTCCAGTAAGGTTTGTTGTCGACAGCACCAAATAGCAGAGGTGCCACCAAGAACAAGAGGTTCCAGCATGTGGCAATTGAACATAAAGCAAAGATTAATAGCAGAGAAATAGAAGAGGTTTGTTCCATATGTGAAAGTGCTAACAAATGAGGGAATTAAGAAAAGTGCCAAAGAGAAAAGGGTTTTGCAATGCAGCACATTTGGCACTTTCAAGAAGCTGCATTGCAAAAAACTATTTATATTCGGCCCTTGTGTTGAACTACCTCTTCTATTTGGCACTTTCAATGTGTTGCATTGCAAAAACCTCTTATATTTGGTGCATGTGTTCTTCTCAATCTTCTGTTTGGTACTTTCAACATGCTCTATGGCAAAAAACTCTTCTACTTGGCACTTGTGTTCAACTCTTCCCTTCTGTTTGGCACTTTCTCGATGCTGCATTGCAAAAACCTCTCGTATTTGGCACTTTTGTTGAACTACCCTTTCTATTTGGCACTCTTGATGTGCTGCATTGCTAAAACCTCATATTTGGCCCTTTTATTCAACTACATTTTTTATTTGGCACTTTCGATGTGCTGCATTGCTAATCCTCTTCTATCTGGGGCTTGTATTCAACACACTCTTTTATTTGATACTGCTGATGTGCTGCATTGCAAAAACCTCTAACTGGTAGTTGTGTTTAACACCCTCTTTTATTTGGTATTGCCGATGTGCTTGAATTGCAAAAACCTCTTCTATATTTTGCACTTGTATTCAACTACTCTATGTGGCACTCTCGATGTGCTGCATTGAAAAAACCTCTATTTGGCAATTTTTCTTAATTCCCCCTTCTGTTTGGCACTTTGAAATATCACACTGCAGCAAATCTCTTCTATTTCTCTGCTATTAATCTTTGTTTTATGTTTGATTGCCGCATGCCAGAACCTCTTGTACTTGGCACCTCTGCTATTTGTCACCTCTTATATTTGGCGCCATCGATGACAAACTCATGTCCACAATTCTATAAAGCCCAAGTATGGTCTCAATGTTATGACGCCAATCTTAGTTGTGCGATAGGTAGATATATGTCATATATAAGTCATGACAGTTTGGATGATATATTGTCTTTTCTAAAACTAAAGACTTCACTCATCAACTAACCTCAATTTGTTTTTTTATGTACCCAACACTAATTGGATTACTGTTTGATCCGAGAATTTTTGTAATCTGTTTCTACCTTTGCCTCTTCAACCTCATTTGGTGATGCTACACACCTGATGGGACTTGCATGCAAGCCGGTGGCTACAGAACCATCTGTGGATCTTTAAATTTGAAACCTTATTCGTCCACTTCTCGTAACATGACAGTAAAGCATGACAAGAACACAGTAGGCTTGGTAGAAACATAGTAAACACAAAAGGTAAACTTAAAACCTAGCCCTAACCCAGGGTTGCCAGATTGTCATGTTTTAGGCAAAATTTCAAAAATTTGGCCTTGTTTCAAGTTGGTTGGCCTAAAAAATTTTAGTTGGCTTTTTGGCCTTGTTTTGGCTTCATCTCAAGTTGGCTGACCTAAAAAAATTTGTTTGGCGTTTTGGCTCTTTTTTGGCTTTTTTTACACTGAAAAACGTTCTTTTGAAGAAAAATATTACTATTCCATTTTTTTCAGCAACACATTTGCAAAATTTTTGTTGTAAATGCTTTATCAACGACCCGCATTCTGATATCAGTAATATTTGAGGGATGCTAGATTTGAAATTAAACTTTTGCATAATCACTGGAAACGTGTGCACTTACTGCACTGTGCAGTGTGTTGTAAGTACTAAGCAAGCTCAACGCTTGCACACAGGTCTGCGTCTCCACGATAGAAATGCGACAATGACGTCGAAGTGGGAAGACTCATATGATTTTGGTCATAAGTACTGGAGTTGGTGGAAGATGGCTTTCGTTGTGTGCAGAAAGCTGCTGATGGATTAGTATGCAAACTGTCGCACTATTGTACGCAAAAAGTGTCATGTCACAAAACATGAAAAGTTAAGGAAATCAGTGCTCCAGTACAATGACAAGCAAGATTTAATCTTAATTTCAAAAAAAATTTTTTTTTTATATGCTTGTAATTTAGATGTTTTTCGTGACAAAGGAATGGTAATATCACAAATAAAGCTTGTTTTTTTTCCTGGCCTTTAAACAATCAGTTTGACCTTTTTCTGGCCTCTTTTTAGCATTGTTTGGCTTTTTATTGAAATTTTCATCTGCCAACCCTGCCCTAACCTTAGCCACAGCCCTAATCTAACACCTAAACCTAATGTTTGGAAAGTTTTGAAAAAAGTAAAGAAAAACTAATCCCAAGAATTGAAATGTGCAACCATTCATCACTACGAAAACGTAAGTCACCAAGGTGGGAGGAGAACGGAAAACCATTGGCATAGCAGACCTGAAACATACCCGCTACACTATCAGGACGATGACGCTTGAATGACCAACTGTGTCATGCAAGGCAGTGCGGTTGAATAAGTTTTGAAATAAGAAGATCCATGGATGGTTCCGTAGCCACTTCTTACATGCAACTGTGGTACTCCATTACAGTCTGTGTGTAAGTATATTGCATATTCACGACTTGTGTGGATAAACATTGCCATCCTTTTGTTCTTAAATGTTGTGCTTGCTGCATTGCTCTCTGCCTCATAAACCTTAATGTTGCTTACTTCTCTCACCTATGTGCATGCTTCACCTGCACATCTGTACATACCTCTTCACCCATTGCTTGCCCACCATCATCTATGTTATTGATTGTTGTGTGTAATAGGCCCTACTCTTGGATTTAACATTTTTGATCAGTAGTGTTTTGTCACATGACCATTTCTGACAGCAAAAAATACCCTGCCGTGTCTTGGAATTATTTCATTCATGTTTACCATGCTCTCTTTTCATTTGTTATTTTAGATTTTGGGGTATATTGCAAAATGTATATTATATCTCAAATGTTTCACCTCATGTATATGCATTTACATGTTTTTTTGCAAATTTACCATTTCTGTTTCTTTTTGGGTTTCCTTTTTGCTTGGATTTCATACCTCTTTTAAACAGAAGAAAACAATTAGGGCTTAGTAAGGTTGTCATAACACTTGTAATTTTTAAGGAGATTTTGTTGTGTGATAATTGAAATTTTACTTCATGCCTGCGTTGAATTCTTTTTAGATATAGTGGTATAGCACATATTTGTAAGGGGACTACACTTCAATGACACACAACTCAGTGAGAGACTCTGATGCACAGATAATGAGAGAGGTCTGTAAAGATGTTCAGACTGAATCCACACTTCTGCCAATCAATGAAAATGACTTTGAAAGTCAAAACTGCTGACAATGCAAGGTTGGATATCTATGCGAGAAGACTGTGGAATAACTGTGAGAAACCTTTCTTTGAGATAAGGATCACACATCCTACCTCACAAGTCATATTCTGGAAAGTCACAAGCAGATATCTACCAACAACATGAAAAAGAGAAGAAAAGTACAACCAAAGAGTGATTGACATTGAGAAGTCTTCATTCAATCCCCTTGTCTTTACAACAAGTGGAGGGATAGCACCAGAATGCAACACAGTCAACAAAAGACTGGCAAAAAAATAACTGAAAAAGGCAGGTAGCCATATGCATCTGCCATGACACACATAAGGACAAAGCTCAGATTTGCCCTTTTGAGGAGCACCCTCACTGCAATATGAGGATTTCGAGGCAAACGAAGTAATGTCCACCTCCAGGACCTCACGGACATTGACTTCAGTTTAATTCCTAAGCCCACAATCGTGTGCTGTCTATGACATGACATCAGTTATATCTGTGAAATAAGTAGGTAGTTCACATTAAGTCGTAATTTTGTGAAAATCTACCTTGAAACTTCTCTCACTTACGAAACATATTTTGTTTTTCATGTAGCCAACACTTATTGGATTGTTTGCTGCTAATATTACTGTAATCTGTCCATATCCTTGTCCCTTCAACATCATTTGGTGACACCATGCATCTGGTTGGAAGTAACTCATCCATATGCTGTGCGATTGGCAAGATATTTAACCCATGCAGTGCACAAGGTAACACTGCACAACTGAGGGAACAATGAATCTCACAGAAAGAATGAGGATTCGGAAGTCAATAGCTACAGTAGGTGAAGGAAGTGAACAGCAATAAAGGTCGTGATGCAGAGAGCAATGCAGTTAGTCGCAATGTAACATTTCATTACAGCAACAAGTATTAGGGGTAGAAAACAATGTTTGTACATATATATCATGAAGAATTAGAAATTTACCCACAGATCATGATGGGGTGAGTTCCATGGAATGACATACTATAATGATAGTACAGCATGGTGTTATGTTCCACATTGCTTGAAACCTCTTGAGGCATTCCTTTACTTTTTACTGCACAACTGTTACTGTAAAGTTATCACAAATACTCTGTTCAGTTACATTGTTTAATCTTGATTCTTGAATGTAGTCAATAGTTCTATAATGAACAATTTCACAATTGTTCAAGAAGTTATAGGGTTGCCAGAAAATCATCTAAATACTCAAGCACAATAAAATGTTTTTCAAGCAAGGATCAACAAGGGCATACAGTAACAGTTTCAATAGCAAATTGAAGGAAAGTCCTTTTCCTTGGCGTTCAAGAACGTCTGACAACCTTAGCGCCTAACCTTACAGCTGCTCTACACAAGGCAGTTACAAATTAGACTCTGGAAGAGATACATAAGTACTAGCATGCAAAAGGTGGACGTGCATTCAGCCTGGATATACAGTAATGAGTAATGATGATTTATGTACAAAACAGCATGGCAAATGTTCTAAGAAAATTAATTGAAAGAGATTTACAGTAAGTAGTTTTCAAAAATCAATTTGCAGCAGAACTAGTACAGTAGTCCAAACTCCCAAACTCCTGCGAGGCTGGAACACGAAGGGTTCAACCAGTGATGCCACTGGGCTCAATCGTCTTAACATCAAACTTTTCAGGCTTCAACATCAAATGTCAGGCATCAACATCAAAAAGACACTTGCATCAATACTTGTTTTGTAACATGGTTCCTATATTGCACATCTACCACTGCTTCATGACACTATCTGTTTGGCTAATAATTGCCCCTTCACACTGTTAGTATCCAATTTGCGGCATTGTTTCATAAGCAGCATTCACAGAGCTGAAAATTATTTCGACCGCAAACTTTTTATAAATGTATTTGGAAGTATATCAATGGATTTCACAAGATCAATTAATTAATTTGTAACTGAAAATGATAGATCATGCTCAGCAATAAATCCGTTCAATTTCAGCTCTGCAGAAGCAACTTATGAAGCATAATTCAACCTCTTATCGTCAGAAGCTTTCATTTAACTTTAAACTGAGTCAATTTTATCAAGTGACTCGAAGAGCGCATGGTTTTAACATGCGACTTGATGCTATTGTGTCATAAACGGTCACTTCTTTTGGGAGCTTTGAACGATGTACTGCATTAAATTACATCGCCACTGATATTTGTCATGATCATCAGTTTTCATCAGGCAACTTATTAGGTAATGTCTTCAAGCCACGACTCGTTAAGTTAAACTTGAAGACCAGCAAGTATGCTACTTTTATCTTAGAAACTACAGCTAATTTTAAATTAAAAAGGAACTAAAAGGCAGTGTTATAATGCCTCAGAGGTCTGCATCTATAGCACAAGCATTTTGTCTAACGCACTTGAAACTTCTATTTCATAAGGTTAAAAAGTAAAAAACAAAATATAAAAATGGATTTGATCCAAGCAAATAAAGTAAGCTTGACATCATTAAAATGAGAACATTTGATGTTGACAGTAGGAATGGCCTTAACATATTGTAAAAAAAGTTAAGGCGGCCAATGTTCCTGTTGAACTACGCTAGCAAAACCAAGGGTCGAAGTAGGCTGTACACAGTTGAAGGTTAGAGAGTGTAGACCACCTCCACTGTTTCCAAATCAGGGGTTACAAGAATGTAGTCTGGGGTAAGTTTACTAGTGATCATAATGCATTGTGAACAGAATAGGTGCCAAACTCAAACTGGACTGGAAAGAAATGCAGAAAAATTCACATGCATGGACAGGCTTTACTTACCACTGTATGAAAATGGTCCCATGTCTGCGAAATAGCATTTTTCATGATCACTAGTTGACATTGGGACTGTTGCGCTATATATCAGACACATTGCTACGTCATTAAGGGATCATTTCATTATAATTAATTCAACCCAAATTATAACATTTGGAACCACATGGTTTAGGATTTCGTTTCTTTTCACGTATGTTTGCAGCTACAAGTTTCTAGGAATATTGACACCAATTTTGCAAAAACTGATTGAGCGGTTTTTGATTTATCACTGCTTTTGTATTTTTACCACTAGATGGCATTTGCACTGATGAGAAACACAAAAACGACTATAACTCTAGATCTGCTAGTCCAATCCTAATGAAATTGGTGTCTATACCCATGTTTTCAAGGATGGGCTTTCTAAATATGCAGTTTAAATTTACCTAAATCCAATACTTTTCATGATATTTGCGTTTTTGCCCCCTACATTGCTCGTCTAATTTGAGATTGATGCCGAAAAAAAATTTTTTTTAAATTTGTTGCTTTAGATAGAAAACATGGCTGTGTTTCTAAACATATTATTCTCAAGACTAACATTTATGAACTTCTACAAAAAAATCACAAATAAATGCAGAAGAATTGGCTCTAAACTAATTTCCTTTTTCTGCTCTTTGACATCACAAGTGACATTCACATACTATCTGTTACCTAACAGTCTTATGAATTGCTAGTTAATGACTTCATAAATACCTGTGATATGATAGAAATTGCTTTTGATTACTTGTATATGGGTTGTCTTTCAGTGTTTCTTGTGGAACTTCTGCATTTTAACAGTCCTTTATAAACAGTTGATGTGACCTAGCATACTCAACTGAAGACTTCATGGCACATGCTTTAAAGGCTAAAGCGATCGTGTCTAAAGTAAATTCTTCCAACATTTTGTGATCTTGGATTCGACATAGCCTACTCTATGCATTTTTATGGTATGCACATATTCAATTGTATTTTCAAATGCATTTTTTATGCACATGCATTTCTTCCCTTCCTTTATAATTTCTAAACTTATCTTATCACTTCTGAAGATTTTAGCTCGAATTCTGTTGATGCGTTCCATCAAATCTTGTTAACTGGCCAAGCCGCCAAATGGAAATGGTTTATGAATTTAAGTGTAAGCAACTAGAAATTCCTTTTCCAAACTGTTTGTTATGATAAAAAGAACTCTAGTCTTACCACTGAATCATTCTACTTCTTTTAAGTACAGGGGTACGCATAGGGCAACCAAGGAATTTGAACCTTAGTCATAAACATAAAAATGCAAGAAGCACTGCCTCAACTGAAGCAGTGCAGCAACATGCAGAGAAAAAACAATCACATAATCAATGTACCCACCCAACAATGGCATTGGCAATGTTAAAAGCAAAATAGCTACAACTTGATAAGCAGCGACAATACAGATTAAGATTTCATGCCAATGTAATGAAACCATTTTAAAGTTGACTTTCTAGTAAGGATACTCTTGCATTCAAACAAAAGCTGCACAAAGAAATTTAGCAATTAATTTAATATTTTGCCGACGTAAACCATATCTGCCAATTAACAAACATGATTCTCATCACAGTGGCTTCAAATACGTACAACTGTTATAATCACCACTGTTTCCAGCACAATAAACTTTCCCATTTTGAACAAAAACACTGACTAACACAATCATATGACAATTTTAACTTAACGTGAAGTAAAAATCCCGGTAAGCTTGCAAACTATCTATCTTTGAAAAATGGCAAAAAAGAAAACTATTGCTTAAAATATGAAAATTGTTTTCAACATCAAATTCGTAGCGTAAACATCAAACATCAAAAAAATTTCTGAAAACATCAAATCTGATGTAATAACATCAAAAGTGGCATTTCTGGGTTCAACAATCATAGTCTAGCGCAGAGCGGCTCCAAGCAAAAATAGCAAAATTAACATGAATTTCACGGCGTTTCACAAATAACAAAATTGTTCGGGGTATCGCATACAGTTGCATACATAATTTTACTATTAAAAATCTTACGATAGAAACTCATCTATGCACAGAAAAATGTTTTTTTTTAATCTGGCAGCATTATTATATCAGGCTGAGGCTTATAAACAAGGCAAAGCAGTGCAAGAAATTTCCCTTTTGGAAAGACCCTGTCAAATTTTTTACGCAGCAATTCCAAAACCAATTACAGAAGTACCTTGAACCACCCAATCGCTTTCTTGTTTTTAAGGCAACTGCCGCATTTAAGGCATATGTCTTCTTGCTGCAAGTACCATAGCACAGTCCTCATCCTGCGATTTTACAAATCATCTACACCATAAGTAACGCGCCGTATGGCATTTACGTCATCTTCGTTTGTTGAGCAACCATCACGTGAAAATTGAATCAGCGATTCACTTCACTTGTGCCGCACCTATACGCTGTTTAGAATTCAATGTTAACGTTATCTCGCAACACTTCACGAGTCATCATTTCCGCAATCTAAAAATTAACATCATATTTTTAGTACCATTTTGGTGCAATGCACATCACCGTAAAATATCAAAAAACGTATGTGCACATAGCCGTACGGAACAAAAATACTTGGAGTAGGTTACAAAATATTTTTGCACGAATTTTTGGATTTTGCCTATAGAAGGAAACAAATCATTGTCATTTAAGAAAAAACACCAAGAGTTAACAATATTGTTGTCTAACACGATAAAATGGGTGCAGGGATCAAGCCTTGAATCAGTGGCGTAGTGTTACACTTGACTGCATCACCTTGAACTACTGAGCAGAGATAAACGGATTGAGTATTTTCAAATCCAAGCCCAATCCGACAATTTCATTTCAAAATCCAATCCAAATCCGATAAACTGACAGTTTCAAAATCCAAATCCTGTTTAAATCCAAAATTCTATCAATCGTGTTCTGCTAAAGCAGTAGTTCTTAACCTTTTTTCTTCCACGCCTCCCTTTAGTAATTGTCCTTTGTTGCAAGCCCCATGACTTAAAATAGGTTTTACTAGGCAATGTATTTATTGGCTGATTCAAGTGTGTGCAACCACCTGAGTAGTCTATTCAATGTGTGTTTAATGCATGGAAAAATTCCTCAGGAATGCATGCAAACAGTCATTGTACCTATTTGCAAAAACAAGAATGGGAACATAAGTGACGCTAGGAACTAAAGGCCTGTTTCCCTTGCAACTATCATCTCCAAGTTATATGATTATGAACAATCTTAAGTTAAGTTCATTATTTTAGATGACTAGGCTGCGAAGAAATATGGGATTTTGGACTGAAGCAGAGATTTCTGCGACTGGTCCACAAGCAGTCACTTTATTTGGAAGGTAATGCCCTCCAGACAGTGCAGTACACTCTGTCAGGGACAATGCTCTACACACGCACACTCAATACTGATCGACAGAGTGCAACCGTGGTCCGCTGGCGTGCCTTAAGCGTTATGTTCAACGTGATATGTTATGCTCGATTAGTTGCATGTTGCGCGCAGTTACGACCGTTAATATCATAATTCTAAACGTTCGTTGGTGATCGTGAGCACTCCTGTGTTGCGTCTGAAAGCTGCTGAATCTTTCCTATAGTGACCGGTCAGTTCACTTGAGAACACGACAGCGTGGAAGGGCAGAAAAATCTGGATTATATTACGGAAAAGTTTAGTGGTTGGGCTAAACTTCGCCATATTTAACTACATCCGAAGTTCCTACGTGAGTTCGACCATAGACATAGCAAGGACGGTATTGACAAATCTAAGTTTGCTTGACCCCCCTATCAAAGACTTCTAATCCCGGTTATTTCAATAACAAAGACACACATAATTAATTCATTGTCTTTTATTATAAAGTTTAAGTAATACAATAAACATAACTCACCGAATAAAGTGGTTTTCCAATACGTTGACTCTCAGACTGGAATTGACCACAGCAATACATTCATGTAAATCTCAAACGCTGACTAAATGCTATTACATTAAATTGTTTTAATACACATAAATGTCACACATACGCTGCATGCTCGACTGTCTCTGAGTCGTGACCGTTAATGCAAAACGCATGTCAACCAACGCCTTTTTTTCTTTTTTCGCATTTATCAAGAAAAGGTTCACGTCATTTTTAACACGTGACCATATTTCCGAGAATCAGTATGGTGAAATTACTTCAGAGTATCGTTTTGGTATGGAAAGCTTAGTCACTGTGACTTTTCTACTTTCTCAGTGTATTGAGTCGCATAAGATGACAAGAG
>Ga0210059_1002010_pt1 | contig 31446 bp, 17 predicted proteins | sample Ectturendosymbi2_FD_188042 | JGI IMG/M metagenome (GOLD analysis project Ga0210059, IMG submission 188042) | Ecteinascidia turbinata endosymbiont from Florida, USA - Sample 2 (SPAdes) (version 2) | ecosystem: Host-associated > Tunicates > Ascidians > Unclassified | place: Key West, Florida... | reverse complement strand
CCCATTTTGTTGCGATCGGAAATCCCGAGCGGCATGTGCGCAAAGCTTCGCACCGTGGCAGCAAGCAACAATAGAGATCATGCGTCGCAATCTCTCTTCGCGTACGCTAGTCATCATGTTCAGTTGTTCACACGTAAATATCGGCAGAGCTTTCACGTCGCAATCTCTCTTATTATTGCTTGCTCGCTCCACGCCTGCATATTTTTGTTCTTCACGCACATCCCGTTCGTGGTGAATCACACAATCAACGCAACACCACCGGAGAGGTTGCAACAGGGGTAAGGGGGCGAAAAAACAAAGGGGCGATAGTGGGGAAAACAATACAAAGGAGCGAAAACGCTCAACCACTCATTGATCATTGAGTGGAATTCAGTTAACGATCATTGAGTTAACTTCGACTGTGACCTTAATGCTATCAAGGAAAAGAAATCGCTTGTTTATTCACAAGCGAGGTGATCTACGACTGTACCTCACTAATATGTATATAGGAGATCAACGCGGAATGCCGAATACATCTAAAAGTAGATACAAAAGTTATGTCCAACAAGCCATAACGTTGATAATTTTACCAAATATTGGTAATATCATCCTAGCTTTTGAGCTCAGAAACCCTAGAAAGCCCATCAAAGACTTAAAAGAGTCGGATTTCAGCCTAGTTTGTACTGAGTAAAAACTTGAATGAAATACTTCCCTCTTGCGGTTGGGGCCCAGGGCCCGATAACCTCGGCCAAAAGGCCTAAACCTACCCAACTTATGACGTCACCCACAAAAAAACTGAAACTCAAAACCTAAACATTTTTTCATTGCAAACTAGAAAACTTGTCGAGTCTTTTGAGTGTTTGGACAGCTCTCAAGCACAATCGACTGGCGAGTTATGGAGTTACGAAGTGGCGCGAAATTAGCAGCTTAATGCGTGATTTCAAAGTACGATACAATGTACGCGTACACCGGCTCCCAACGTGATATTACTATTTCTGACAATCACATTGTTTTCAACAAGCGAATGTGGAAAGTGATCATCTGATCGTCGGCAAAATGAATAAATGTCAACCTGGGTTTTGGGGGGAATATGAGTGTCCGCGTCTTGCACAGCAGCAATGACTCAATGTTCAAACTTTTCACAAATGTTTAGTATCACTTTTTTTCAATTAAAGTGCGCTCACATTTAGGAAAAAACACGTACGTCGAAAACGTAGCAAAAATGCAATCATTACTACGCAAGGTTAAGAACGTGCTTTTTTATTGGCAGGGTAATTTGATGCTGAAACATTTCTGTCTCATGAAACAGTTCCTGAAGACGATGCCTTGAAAATTCACTCCAATGTGTCAGTCCCACAAGCTCGGCATCACTTTAGGTGCATCAGACTGCATTCATAGGCGAATGTTACGGGACACTGGAGAGTTTTGATCCATCAGAAGCGTGGTGAATATAAAAAGTCACAGCTCGTTTAGTTTACCTTTAGGGTAGACGAGTCATTCGAAATATGAGCTAGCCTCTTACTGGAGTGTACTATATACAGGACCGAATTTTGTATCCAAATTGAAAAAATTGTGGAAAAGTCGATAGGAACTCATGCAAGAACAAGTGAAATCAGGACAGTTAAGGAATTTTCGGTGACATTCTTTTTCACTCTCTTCCCTCTGATATTTCTCATTATATTGGTAGGGATGCACTCAACAGATAAGACCATTATTACCAAAGACAAATACTCATCCTACCTCCAGACGTATGCAGTAGCAGCATTCTGATCCTGCAAAGGTTTCTGGCTGAAACCGTCTAGTTCAACGAGTCTCGAGAACGATAGCGGGTTGGTAACTGCCCAGCCTTTCTTTTTTCTGCATATGCAGAAAGCAACGAAGATTTAAAATACCATTGAAAACAAAACACCGGCCACAAAAACAGTATCAGCGCAATCATGCATACCAGCAATTCTCTTTTATAGCAAACACAGTCTATGAGCATTGCAAATTTTTTTCGGAGCACTGTGAATGACACGGACTTATTGAAAACATATTGCAGCTTCTACATACTTGACCAGACGAATCTTATGAAGCTTGAATATTTCGTGTCCTGTCATTAACCATTTCTGTTGCAACAGTTCATCGGAAGCATAATTGAAGGTGATCTTGAAGAACTTAATTTGATTTCCTGCAATTTTATAAAATCTCGTGAGTATTTTTACTTGCGTGTATGTATTCAAGAGAAAAAAGCGCCGCGGGGTGATATTGAGACTCACAAAAAATTTTACTTTCAATTTGAAAGTAACATTTTTCTAGAAATGTTTCAATGTTAAATGTACTACTTTTATTAGTAAACGTTGAAACTAAAAACATGTACAGATAAAACAATAATCAATAACGCAAACATTTTTTCGATCCCGGATGACACCCTTTCGGCTTTTGCATCTGTGTCAGTGACTAGCAGCGCTTTCCTGTTCTACGGCCACCCCAAATGCCGGGGTTGAGTGATTTTGATATTTGTGACGTCAGAATCAAAATGAACGTATTCTACTTTCCAGTACGATGCCTTCAACAAAACACCAACAAATACAATTTTAGAATCACATGGATATTACAAAATAACCTGTTCGTTTCATAGGAACGTAAAAAATAGTAAGTTGCTTGTCTGGTGTCACAGTCTTGGTTTCAAATGACACCATGTGATTGGCGCTGAGATAATAACCTGCAAAATTAGCGCAATATTATAACTCTTGGATAAAAACAGTGCAGTCATCAAAAAGGTTTTGCATTGCAATTAGACTTTTTTAAATCATTTTGTCGACTATTTGTGTTAATATACGTCATCAAAAATTAAAGTGCTGTTTGTCTGCAGTAACAATTTTCGATAAGGTATAGTTTGCAGGCAAAAATAACTCGAAATTTTGTCACATAACGGTAAGCTTATACATTTGAATGAAGTCAATCTAGGCAGTGGTTGCAAAGAAACACGCATAACATCAAATGCGGATCTTTGAATACCTCTATTTGATTCTCTTTTTAATACACGCATGCCAAAAAACACGGCAAATACCGTTTCTAATGTTCATTCCCTTTTTCAAGACAGGCAATCTCGGATGCGCCGCAGCTGGTAAGTCGTGCTTAAAAACTTTGTAAAAGTGAAAATCAAAAGGGCTAGATCTGACATCAGGAGTTTCCCAAACGACAATGTGCTTGCTGCCGACTGCTTTGCTCCTGCAAAATGAAAAAAAAATCATGCCAAAATCATCTTTTTACACCGTGAAGCACAGGCGCATCAGGCGGAGGTCAGGGGTTGTAGCCCCCAATATTTCGCTTTCGGATATAACTCATTCCAAACATGAAAAATGCTTTTGTATCAAAACAGAAAATTTTAAAAACAACTTGTCAAAATTGTATTTTTAAAACATTTTTTGGTCAATTTAACTCTTTTATGATTGGGTGAAAAAGGCATTACATGTGCCTTTTTAATACTTGGTAAATTAAATTGCAAAAGTTCTTGAAAAATCTACTTTTGTGCATGAACACACTTTTTCGGGCAAGACGCTGTAGACCTTCCAGATTTTTTGGCTCCACACGCTTGTGCCGCGAAATGTATTATAATTGATAAAATCACAATTTATAGAAACCGACAGCGAGAAAACGCATACACTTTGACGTCCGGCTGGTTTTGGGGATTTTCGGCAAAAACAACACCTAAACGCACGTGGCTTTGCGCATGAATATCTCCGCTCCTGTTGGCTCTAGCGACTCGGCGAAAGCCTCAAAACACGCATACAGTCTAGTAGATTGCACTCGAAAAAAAATTTTTTTCTTGGGGGTGCGGGTTGGCTGTGAGTGACGTCATAAGTGAAGGACTTTTAGGCCACCTTGGCCCGCTTTGCCTGGCCCTGGGCGCCAACCGTTAGGTGGTAGTATTTCGCTGAAGTTTTTACTGGAAACTAGGCTACAATCCGAGTCTTTTGATACTTTGGATGACCTACTGGTGTTTCGGGTTCAAAAGTTATGATGTTAGTTTGTAAAAATATTAGACTAATTAGCTAATTAGATAATTAATTAATTTGTTTATTTTAGATCATAACTTTTGAATCAGAAACGCTAGAAAGTCGATCAAAGGCTCAAAAGACTCGGACTCGAGTCTAGATTCCAATGAAAACTTTAGCGAAACACTTTGGCCTAGCGGTTGGGCCCCAGGCCGGGCAACATGTGCCAAAATGACCCTAAAACTACTTCACTTATGACGTCAGTCACAAAAAATCCGCACCCCCCAACCAAAAAATTTTTTTTCGAGTGTAATCTACTAGACTGGCCGATTCTTTTGAGCCCTTGAACAGCTCTCTAGCGCAATCGGCGGAGGAGCTAGGGCGTTGGTAAGGCAACCGAAAACTGCTGTTTTTAGGCCGAAATCCAAGTACGAATATATCGTAGACCGGCTCTCAAAGTGGAATGTGAACAGACTTTCTACAGATCTTTCGCTTTTCGTAAACATCTTAGTGACATCACTGAATAGGCCTTATAAAAACATTCGTTTTACTTGGCGATGAATTGGATGTTTATGTCAGTGAATATTAGCAGGATTGGTTTGGAAGTTTTACTAAATCCTTTTCACCAAATGGGAATTCAAAAACGAAAACAACAAGGGCAGGACTAAATGGTGTCACACAATCGATTTCAAGTTAAATGTCCAATGCCAAAGTTTTGTGAGAAAAATGCATATGTTGCCATCCATGTTTTTGAAAAATCGCAAATCCTAGGGCTTCCTTGTCAATACATTTTGCTGTGTTTTTTTACGTTGAATGCTAAACCTTCTAAAACTAAGCCGGTGATATTAGCAGAAAGGTTATGAATAATCTATGTGGTAAATGATTAGATGACGGCAGGGGCATGCCGAGGGGGTGCAAAGGGGGCATAATTCCCTGGGTGCCGAGTCACTGGAGGCGATGAAGAGTCCCAACATTGTCGGAAGTACTTTCTTCAATACAGTACATTTGCTCCCAGGGGGCGCCGAACTTGTTTCTTGCCCGCGCGCCATCTAACCTCGGTACGCCCTGGATGACGGTGATTACATCGAACAACGTTTTAAAATGATTCAGCAAAAATCAGTTTAAAAACTTTTTTTCAGCATTTTCACCGTAGTAAAAAAGAACAGATTAAATGACAAAACTTGGGCATTTTATTCCATTGTACTGTCAAAAAAGATCCACCTTTTCCACTCAACACTGAATTGAAAGCATTAATTGTTTGACTACTTGTGAAATGTAAGCATGCATGTGACAATGACGGTTGTGGGGGCTGTGAACCTATGATGATAATAAAACGCTTATTATGAACGTTTTCAGCCTACATACACCTACTTGTGCTAAATGATAGCTGGATTGAAGAGTTGGGATTCTGTTGAAAAGATGGATGGCCAGGCGTATAAACTTCTGCAGGGTCGAACATGCAGAGCGATCTAATTTTTTTACCGGTGAATTGAAAATTTGGTATGTCTCAGTCAATGCTAGTCTTGGTATTCTATACTAGAAAAACATATGATACAGGTCCGCTGTGGCGACATAAATGTTGAGTCTTGCACTCTCCGCAGGATTGTATCCGCAAAAGAAACGTAATAAAAGGAAAAACACAAGATGGCGCTGTCTCACAGTTTACATATGCATTTCCAAAATCACTATTCGAATGTTAAACTAAGCTAAACTAAAAAAAATCAGCAGCTTGACTTTTGGCCATAACAGGTTTTCATTCTAAAATAGTGATTTTTGTCGTGAACAGAATTCACTTGCTGATATGCAAAAAAATCAATTTAAGTCTTACCATTTTTGAACGGAAGAGCTTCTAATATCCACCAAGTCGTTGTTCACACATCGGTGGTTTTCGAAGTACTGTGGTTGTTGACCTGCAGCAGTTGCCAAGTCCCCTAAGCTTGTGTAATTATCGGGGCAAAGAGCCGACCACACAAACGTTGCATTTCCCTCGCTCCACACTTGCTTGAATGAAACAGGAAGAGCCAAAGAATCCCCAGATTCATCTCTGTAGCAGTTTATTGCGCTTTGATTAGATGCCAAACAAAGCGCTTTCTATGCAAATAACGGATAAATACATGGGCGGAGCTAAGAAGATTCCAGGGGCGGCTATTGCTAAATGGTTAGAACAATTGTTCTCAAAATTTTGCAATATGCTTTATTTAAGGTTGGGCGAAATGTATCTGCCTCAAAAATTGTTTGGGTGTTCCTAACAGGCCACAGTTAAGCGGGGTTCACATTTGACCGACGCGCATCGGCACTTGTTCAATTTTCTGTCTGGTGCAATTGCCGGTCGGTCCGGTCTGTAACTCTCGAGGGTTCTGACCAACAAACCGACATCGTCGGCGACCGACAACTCAGACAAGCCCTTTCTTTTAGTTCTTGTTTGTAAGGATTAAGATCAGCAGTATATGCTGGTAAACTTCAGCAGGTCGTATCTTTTTGACGGTTTCATGTGTTGTCGACGTGGGCTATGAAGCAGTGGTAGAATTAGGGAAGTGGTTCCCAAACGGGTGCCGCGGCACCCTAGGGACCCATTTACAATGCCCAGGTGTACCGCGAGCTAAAACGTTTTTCACTATATGATTGCAAGGATATTTTCAAAATGTCGTTACACCTCAAAACAACTGGGTGCCGCAAATTATATTTCTCTTTTGTAGGGTGCTGCAAGCCTAAAAAGGTTGAAAACCACTGCTTCAGGGTAAGGAAAATGAGGCACTTGCCTCGGGCCCCCTTTTTTGATAACATTTTTGATAGGAAATCGATTTCACGTAACATTACGCATCCTTAGGCCTGAAAACTGCAAGCAATGCTTACGGCTGAATTGCTGAAAGGATAAATAAGAGCAAAAAAGCAAGCAAACTCAAGCCTAAATTAATAAACCAAAACACAAAATGCGGCGAGTAAAAACTGGAAAAAAAACACTGTACTCAAATTTGCTTTCACTAAAACTGGAAAACTATCAACCCCAATAACCCAGCAACAAACCTATATTGACGGAATCACGCCGCGATGACTCAAAACAGAGCGTTGACACGGTCGTCGCCAGCGGGGGTCAGTGGTGCCCGGCCCCCCATTCAAAATATGTGTCCTCATTTCATGTTTGGTCCCCCGGTTTCTGAATACATCCAATAGTGTTTTCAAAAGATGTGGCCCATCTTTGTCGTTTTTGCCCCCCCGTGCTGCGAAATCCTAGCGACGGGCTTGAGCGTTGGTAGAATGCATAAGCAGAATTCCGGTCGTAAGATTGACAGACATACTCGATGGAGGGTATTTAAGATTAAAAGCTAAAGGGTGTAAAGGAGGTACGAAATGGAGTCATGTGCGAGTTGAAATTTTTCGTTCACTCCGCCATACACCCGCAAAATTTAAACCCAACCCCCACCCGCAGAAATTTGAGAAATCGTGCTCGCTCCCTCCACGTCCTGCGCACCCTCGGAACCCGGTCCAGCCGCAACCCGCACTGTTTCCATCCCAAACCTGCACCGTCACTGTGTGTCTGAAAGCGACTAAAACCTCACGCAACGTTTTTCATTGCTAGTGGCAATTTACTCAGCGGTTCATTTCAAAGCCAACAGAAGGTCCTAAAAAGCACTGTACAGCAAAAATGTGAAAACTTTTAGTGAACCTTGAGTGCTTCTCCCTTATCTTTGAAAGCACTGTTGAAAAAAGAGTATGCCATTCACTGACGAACTCTATAAATTTGCTCTTCTGCTATTCACGATATGTCCAGCCATACTAAACACTCGTTGACTAGCAGCGCTGATTGCCATCACGCAGAATATATTTCTTGCAGGATTACTGAGAGCTGGAAACTCCAATCTCTCGTCTCGCCACCACTGGAGAATGTTGCTATAGCCTTGTACCGCAAGGTCTCTGTAGCATTGACTGTGCTGCTTATGCCTGTTCCACATGCATTAGATTAGGACATCATTCAGTAACCCGCACAAAAATGCCTTATCCCGCCCACGAGCCGCCCCGCACCAAGTTCAACCCGCGGCTGCCCCCACACCCGTACGCATGACTCTGGGGCGGGTTAACCCGCACCGCGCAGAACTCTTGTACCAACCTCGGTAACTGACTTGCATACCCAGAGGTCAACAAGTAGGCAAAGCAGAACCAAAAAAATCAACGAGCAACACAAACGTGTACATGAATTATTTCACACAAGGGAGGATCATGCTTTGAGTAATATTTTTTGTGTTTAATTTGTGAAGCCATTTATCGTCAGTAGTAACGAGAGAGTCAAAGCGAGGTTGTTCTACAAGAGTTACAGTGCAAGATTCATTGTAGGTGTCTTATATATAATTCTGTGGAACATTGAATGGCTTTGCGATAAAACTATTTGGTCGCTGTCATCGCTATCATCTGGTTTGTCCCAGTAAGTGGTGAATGAACTTGAGCACAGAACTTTAAGTGCATCGAAGAAACCAAGGCCTGTCTCCTGAACTGCTATCTCACCGTAAGCTAACCATGCGTGGTGATTACTTCATTTCAACAAACATAGTTTATGCTGCGAAGACAATGATATTTTATAATTTGTTTGAAATTACATAATACTGTTTCTACTTGTTGTTTATGCAGCTATTATTTGACAACAGCATACCCACTTGCGCAATCTGTGATCCCGATATATGAGACGAATACAGAACGTTATTGTTACATTATTGGTATCAACAAAACCAACCTGCCAGCGTAAAAATCATTTTCCACCGGCTCGCTATTCACGCCTTGACCCAACTCGCCCAAGGCTAATTGACCAACAGCTTCGTTCACGACTTTCCTCCAACTGCTAAAAGCGTGGGTACCGCCCAGCTCTCCAGTCATAAGCCATGTTGTATTTACAGATTCCACGCGCAAGACCGGCGCGTTGACTGTGGCAAAGTACGTTAAATCTGAAAAACAACGTAATGTTTCTTAGAAGACTGACATTATGAAGCAATCTATTGTTGATGAGGACATAAGGGAGCAGGGAGGTTTTAAACCTAAAGGGCGTAAACATAGATTTCGCCCTAAATCGCTGTCCCTTCAGTAGCAGTAAAGCCGGGAAAGCAATTTAGTAACGAAAAAATAAAGAACTACAGCTTTATAACGTTTTGAATCTAAGGAGATCTAGCTGCAAAACTGAGCAAATCTTGTTGGGTGTCTGTTAAAGTTTTGAAGGTAAACCTTTGTGTCTTATTTAGGTCTTATTGTATGCTTCCTCTAAGATGAAGCAAGTTTAACTACAGTTGCTACCAGCGTATGAGGACTACCTTGCTTACTTTCACCTTTGCAAAATTAAACAATATTAGGAGCATTAGAAGTGCTTGAAAAACCTCAACACAAACCTTGCGAAACGGCAATTGTATAAAATATGTCATAGTCAGTGCATTGCACATTTCCTGGTGCTTTGATGGGCAGGTGCCGAACGGAAGCACAAAACAACGTACCGATTTCTGTTTTTGACCACCTGACTTGTTTACTTAAAATTCAAATTTTTAGTTTTTTAATTTGCTCGTTTTACTTTGTGCCGTTGAAGCTATAGAAACAAACCATTGCTTGACCTGTTGTGTTTTGCTCCACAGATGCTCACTGTACATTCAAAGAGACTCCAGGTTTTTCCTGCAAGCTACTGTATTTGTAAAACAAGAAACCATTTATACAGCAAATTAATACCTATGGCTAACTTTGTGTTACATGTGCTTCCGTCGTGGTATTTGCCTGAAAAGTGCCAAAGCAGGATGGTAAAATGCTAGTTTAGGTCTTTCAACAAAGATGTGGCATTTGGGGTGTATTTTTGACTGTTAAATTGTCTCAGTCTACTTGGTTTTCAATAATACATTTTCGATTTTGAACAGCCAGAGCAAAGGACATGAGGGTTCACCAAGAAATAAAGATGTGGTATGCGCGTAGTAAGGTCTATTTGACAGCTTGGAAGCTCATGTACATCATCGCAGGTATGAAATGAGGCTCCTTTCTGTGACGAAATCCTGGCGAAGGACAGGCGGTGATTATTGCACTGTACGCAAATGTTCACCGACTGGGTTGAATGATCTTGAGAATTTCATTTGATTCTTGATTGTTTTCTACAAATTGTTGCGCCGGGTTGTCAGCGACAGGTAGCGATCACGTTGTAATGAAGCGCATCAGATGACCCCTTACAAAGGAGCGATCGTGGCTTAAAACTACGTTACAGCTAGGATCTTTTACGTGTAGTAATTTGTTAGTAGAAATATTTTCTATGAATCCTGTAAGCGATTTGATCAACGCTTTTTAAAAGTGTGATCCCATAACGAGTTGGAAGTCTTTTAAATGCTTCGCACACACCTGAAGCTTGTTTGCAATGAGCTAGTCCAAAATAAGATTGTTTTCTTGGAAGGAATTGAATTCTGTTTTGTCCATTGAGATCATATCTGTAGAGAAGTGTGCAGTGGGTGGAATTGAAAGACCATAATACACATCCTTCGTTTTTACGAGATCCGCACGCTTGTCGACAGGAAAGAACGGAAGATTCTGTGAAAATAAGTTTTTGCGTAAAGTACTAATACTCCAACAATGCACGCACAGCACCTACAGCAGATACCCTTTCGATACGAAGACAAGAGCTGGAACTAAAGCGTTTTTGAAGAACTTTATGCACTTTGCGACGTAGAAACGGAAGCAAACGAGAGACTTAAACTCGCATATTCTCCTTCAGCCTACTTGATTCCTTATAATGAGCACAACACGATCACTTGTAACTGTCCTCAGAAACAAGAATACACATCACGGGACCATTTTTATCATTTAGTTATTTTGTTAAGTTTTACCAATGCACAAGGTCCCTGTTTTCTACAGGGTGAAATATTATCAGGAAAAGCAGCCAGAAGTTCTACGCATATTTCCAAGTTATCAAAATTGGTTTATAAATAGAACCAGACATTTTTTTATATTGATGTACAGTTTGATTCACAGAAATTTGCAAATAATTACACGAAATTTATTATTTTGCTTGGTTTCTTCTACGCCGAGTGACGTATTGCCCAAAATGAGCAGGGTGCATAGCATGCTTCAATCTTTCAAAATTGGGGTAAATGCGTTCTCGTCAACCGCACCGATGATCAATTATAACTGCAGCAGTCTCATGTAGCGCCGTCAAAAAGTTTCTTTCCATCTTCGTCATCACTTTATTATACAATCCTTGCGTTTGTACGCGGTGCTACCGCACATCGAAGAACAGTGCGCGTCCAGTGCGTTACCACGTTGTGGTAAAAATTGATTGCGGTATTGCATGATACGCAGTTGCATAGATAGATAGATAGATAGATAGATAGATAGATAGATAGATAGATAGATAGATAGATAGATAGATAGATAGATAGATAGATAGATAGATGGATAGATAGATAGATAGATAGATAGATAGATAGATAGATAGATAGATAGATAGATAGATAGATAGATAGATAGATAGATAGATAGATAGATAGATAGATAGATAGATAGATTTTACCTCTGTAACTTTGTGGGGTCGAGTCGGGAATGAGTTCAGCCTTGCCCAGAAAGCACATGTCGTCAAACCTTTTCACTCCTAAAATAAAACCAAGATTTGTCAAAAACTTTGACTAGCATTTGACGTTTTCTTTGGAAAAGTTGAAACCAAACGGTTTTTAGCGTGATTAGTGGCGGGGCAATTTTTTCGAATATTTTTCAAAACCTTTATCGAAATGTTACTTGTTGTGCCACTGTGGACTTACAAATTTTGCCAGCTTGAATATTTGAATTTTTTTAGGGGTTTTTACGATAAAATGCATTCAATCCACTTTCCTGTTGTAAAAACTTGAATGTGATTAGGATCCCAACAAAATGTTTTTCCATTGACTGGGCATGGATGACATACAGATTGATTCTTTTCTCTTCCAAAGCCGAATGTGTTACCGCAGTAACACTCGGACTTATTCTACGAGCAAAAACAATAAAAACGTCACGAATCAATAGCATAAAATGTTCAATTTGAAAGCACTGGTATTCGCTTTTAGCAAATAATACGAAACATAATGGCAAGATTGCGTACGGTAGAATTTTTGCCCGCCTCTTGCCAGCCTGCTTTTTCGTGAGTTTTCTTGGTCCCGCCTTGCGCTTATCACGTGACAAGTGACCCATATAAGTGACAGCCAGATCTGCCGTCCAACCTTGTTGCCGCAGTCTTGGTGAGATATTCGTCGCATTTGGAACAGGTATAAACTGCCTTTTTTTCTGCCACAACGATTAGTGTCCTTGACGTGAATTTAAATCGTAAATTGTTTGTGACCGTTCCAAATGACTACCTGTAGATCCCATTAATGGAAAGGACCGCAGTCTCGCATCCAAATCCTACAGACAAAACTTCCCTGCATAGTTTTTTTTTTGCTTTTCAATAATTTTTTTTTGTTTTTGGTGGATCAAATGTTTTTTGACCACACAATTTCCTCATCAGACTAGATCTATCCTCCTGTGTACATACATAGGCATGCTCTTTTGATCTGTAATTTTACCTCATCGTTTTCTGTGTTTGTTTGTATTTCATTTTCAAATATTTGTTCAAATGTTACAAACGGATTTGCTTTGTTAGATGACCTCCATGGTCTTTCACCAATCCCACGTGACGCAGTGCCAATCTTTGTTTAAACTGATCAGTTTATTTGCCATTGTGTTTTCATTTACTATAATTTCCGCTGCAAACGGTTACTTTTTTACCTGATGGCTTTTTGCATTGTGCGTGCTTATCAGCTGAGTCATATGAACAATGTCTCTCTCTCTCTTTACAGGTAAGTTTGGCATTGTTTTGTGTGATACGCCGCCTTTGTCCGCCATCTTGTTTTAGAACCTATTCGTGTGGTAGCCGCAAAACGTTCTTTTCCTTTACTATTTTGTGTGTGTTTTGAAAAATCGGTTTCACTGTTTGCGTTTTCGTTTAATTTCGCTTTTCACATATTCACAAGTTTATGCGAAACCGTAACTGTGCTGCGTTAACGCTAGTTGCGGATAGCCTTTCGCGAACGGTATAAACTAAACCTCAGTAGCGCGGCCAAGTTTGAAGCCCATTTTGCTATACCCACAAAGGAAATATATCTAATGTGTGCATCTAAACCGTTTACTTGCGGTAACAAGCTTACACAAACTTTTTATAAAACTCTGGCTTAATTTTCTTAAATTGAATTACTGCTTCAAATTACATGCAACATTTAACCCTTTTACTCAGCAGATAAGATTAAAAGAATATCAACACTTGAAAATAGAATTATCTTGTACACCTAAACATTGTACGCCGTACTGAACTGCATGGTTTTTGGTCTGTGCAAAACTGGGCAAAATACAGTGCATTTTAAAGAAATATGCAATAATTTTCAAGAATTTGATAAAAGCGATCCCAATCTTTTCCATTTTTCCTAGTTTTCGGCTACAATTTTACGTAGTCATCTATGAACTATTGTTTGATAAAAAGATTTGAAAATAGGTTATCATTTAGATTTTCAGATTTGCAAACGGTTTTGCAAGTTTGCGCCTGTCATTCTGCTGGAACAAAAAGCTCTCGAAAGCAGTCAGCGGGTTACGTTCAGCTTTTCGGTCGATCAGCTCAACAGTAAATTGTGGCAATTTACTGTTGGTTGCTGGAAGAACAGCTTCTGTGCCATGGATGGCGCTGAAATAGCAGCAAAAAACTCTTTGTATCTACGGTATGATTGTGAAAAGCGTCATTGTTTCTCATTTCCTTGGAACCTCTTTTTTGAAGGTGTTGTTAAATTCAAAGTAATGACAATGCTTCACATACAACGCATATATTATCACAATACCTCATGATGGCTAAATTACAAAGCCACGTGCGATCCGGTTGTTCTGGCAAAAAATCCCCGAAAAGCGGCCGGACGCCAAAGTCTTAAATGACTGACGAAATGAAATTAATGATAGCAATATATCTGATCGTTGCAACAATATTTGCCACATGCGTTTTTTTATCCTTACTGAAAAGTGGCGACGTTTACAAAAGGTTGCTACTGTGACATCCGAGCCACTTTGTTGCATGATTTGGATGTGGCAACAAAACCTTTTTTCTTCAGGCGCGTAGCACTTACCGCGAGTCCAAAATAAGTGAAGTTCCGTCTCTCACAACCTCCCATGCACAGGTAAGTGTCTGCACCTCGCAGCATTTGTACTTTGTTAACATCAGCTATGCTGTTATTTGGAACTCTTTCGAAGCATCCAACTGGTCCTGCAAAGGCATATCAGTTGAAAAGTGCATGGCTGCATATTTCTGCAAAGAAGGTTTTTGGCAATTTTTGCGATTGAGCTTCTGAACATGCTTTTATTTATTTTTTTAACCTTATTGAGCAGCAATTGTTTTTCTTAACTGCTCCAAAGTTTTAATTGTCCAACTAGGTCGTCAATGTGTGGAGTGACAACAGAATCGATTGTATAATCGGCGTTCATCTCAATTCTGTAAAGCACCAGTGATTCTGTGATGCATTGAGGATGATTTCTATCCTCCAAAACACGCTTCTTTCTACGCTACAATGAGAATGACAAACAACACCCCGGTCGTACAAAAGACAATGAAACATTAGAGCAATGATTACGATAAACGAGAAAAAGTCACTTGTCAATCTCTTTTAAAATCAGAGTCAGTTTTTTTTATTGACACAAAATGGCGTAAACACAATGGTCGTTAAATTCAAAGGAAAAAATGTCAGGAACGAATAACAAAATTGAACCTTGTCTCGTTCCACTACAGTACCTTTACAGTACATTGTTTGCACAGAACATTTGATGTTAACTGCTTGCCAAAGAAGCTCCATGATGTATATAAGTTATGGAGCTGCTATTAACCACGTTCTTGATTATTACGTCACATTGCTATTCACATTATAGTCGATTGCCGTTGATCATTTCTGGTCTTTTCGGCCATGAATCGTTTTGAATTCTGTTTGCCTTGAAGTTTTTAGAGATTACCGTTTGTCACTCTTGCACATTCTGACTGTGTAAGAGCTTTCAGCAGTTTTTTTAAGTAACTTGTTTGTCACACACGCTGCTCATTGTAACCATTATTGGCTTGTTTTGTTCAGATACAATTTGTATAAGAAAATTTAATAAGAATATACTTGACAGGTAACTGGCATGCAGCAACATTAGTAAAGAATCGTTCACAGAACCTACTGTAAATTTCAATCCATATGATATCAAAACCCATTTCGCCTGCCTGCAAACATACAGTAATAAACCTGTCTTGATTGATTGCCTAACGCTCTTGTCTCTTGATAAAAGTAATATTTTTTAAAAGAAACAGTTTTCCACATCTTTCAGGAACATCGTTTAAAAATCATTTCATCATTTCCGTCATACGCTTGGCTATCGTATGGGGACGACTACTGTGCATTCCTCGTAACTGCGTAGTCATAATTTGTATTGCCAAAGGCTTCAGCTGTTAGAAATAAGAGTCACCCAGAGCAGTTAAACAATCCGACAAAAAGTCTTTAATAAATGGACAAATTGCTCACTGCGAGGTGATAGTGACGCAAGGATTAGATTTGCGTTGAAAAAGTATTGCACTCTGCATTTAGAAATATTTACTGTCTATATTTTGAAAGAGTTGCGCTCTGCATTTTGAAAAAACGCCAGTCTGCATTTCCAAAACTTTGAAGTCTTATATCAATTCGAAGAATTTTACTCACCAGGTGCGCATGTTTTTGTTCCTAATACCCCTTGGTAGACATACTTCAGAGTTAGATTTGCTAGTGGAATGGTTTTATTCACAAGATAGCATTTTGTCCAGCTGTCAGGCCATTCCGGAAGAGGATTAGTTAATGGGTAGTGATCGTGGATTTGAGGAATGTTGCTTGGATCAAATAGCCTTTTATAGGATACGGTTGGTCCTGGATCGAGACTCCAAATTGTGCAGTTCGGAGAAGAACGACAAGCATCCTGAGAACATGAGGAAATGAAGATAAAAACTACTTTCAAAAAGATGATTAAGATTCCGTATGATTAAGCTTTAACACTGACACACTGACACAAAGTTGCATAACAAATGAGCTTCATCTTTGACAAATTAAAGACTGTAGCTAGAACCTAGGAACACTTATGTCTGAAGAAGGAGAAACCATTTTCGCTTAACTTGAGTTTCTTCTCTCGTGAGCCGTACTTTCTGTAACTCACAGATTGACTTAGAACGAAATTTAAAATAGGATATGCGATATTGTTTTGTCAGTAAGTTTCATCTATTGTTTGATGTTTTTTGTAAATGCGCCCATTTGAATCTTCATAAATCATTTTGACTTGTGGATCCAAAAGAGGCTGGCGTTTTCAATCTTGTTTTTCAGCCATGTTTGAAGGGGTGACGCAAAAGCTAATCGAATGAAATCAGTTTTTACAACAACTTTCGTCAACCTTTAGTAAAGGAAGCGTTAGACCTTAAACCAAGGCTTCCAAACTTTTTCAACCAAGGCTTCCAAACTTTTTCGTATATTCTTATTAGGCTTGCCTGATAACGAACCATCACTTGTCTCGGTTGTTGTGTTTTGTGCCGTGGATGATTTTCTCAAGTCTTGTAATAGATTTTGATGCGTTCCTGTAGTGCCGTATGAGTTGCTGGCTATGCAGTGTATTTGTTTTTGCGTCTCCATTTGTTTTTCTATTCTTTTTGCGTTGTTACATTGTCATAGCTCGACGTGACACGACAAAATTGCACCAGTCAGGCTACCGCCTGTAGCAAGATTGTCGTTAAATAAATAAATAATAATATAAACTTTTTCAAGAGGACCAAATTTGATCAAGTCGCACACGGGCAAGCAGTCCTATTTGTGATATTTTTAAAACTCTAAAACGTGTACGCAAATCCAATCCTATGCAACCATCTTCATTTCACATTGTGCTAAGCACGTCAAAACATCAAGGGGAAAAATCATAGTAGCGCGAAACCGCCGTCTCTCCGACACAGAAAGTGTAATCCAAACTTTCGTGGACGTCCAACCTGATAGCAAAGCTACCAGCCGAAATGCGGAGGCGTTACGGTGACCCTAAAAAACGCAGTTGAGTACATACCACTTACTGTTACCGAAGGCAGGTGTCGCCTTGCGAGGAACTATTAGGGTTTGACTTAAACATCAAAAAGAACCCATGACGTGGAAATGCATTGACGCTACTACTGGCTATTGAATTAGAACAACTCCTTCTAGCATTAGTGGTTCGAAAGTTATAGACCAAAACCAACAAACTATTCAGCCAATCCCCTAAGGATTAGCTCGTTTGCATATATGCAAAATCTTTCATAAATTTTTTCCTCTCAATATTTTCACTTGAAATTTGGTAAGATGTTGTAAGACACCAAGGGAAACTTGTTCTGCAATTTTCAGACGTTTCGTTGGACAGTACCCTTCAATTGTCCAAAGTTGCCCCCACGAAAAAGGTGCTTTTTTCATTTACTTCCGCAAAGTGACTGTCACAACTGACATTTTTTATGTAGAAACTTTGTTTCCATTGTGTTTAGTTTCCGCTCCACGGCTTTTTGAATAAAAACCACTAAATTTTTGGCAACGTGAAAAACGGTTTTTCCTCAAAATCACAATGATGTCACACATAAGAGCAACATTCCTCAAAAGATGCGTTGGTGTCTTCCGAGTCCGACAATATCTTCACTGACTCTCTGGCGCAACCTGGTCACGATCATAACTTCAAAAGCCAAGATCGTGGCTTCTGCGGGCGTTAAAGGGCTACCTTTAAAGAACAGCAAAACCGCTATAGTGCCAGTGACTTTGCCCAGTCATAACTTGCCGATCGATAGAGCTATAGAGCTGTTCAAACTCCCTAAAGATGCGTAAAGTCTTCTAGTTTCGATTAAAAAAATGGAAGTTTCGGATTTGAGTTATTTTGTGGATGATGTCACAAAAGGGGCAGATTTAGGCTTTAATTCACCCACATTCCTCGGGTTTACAATTTTGTGTTTCTTTTTAAAAATACGAACTATGCGAAAATTCGCATCTTTAGAGCCCTTGGTTGGCTTTCTAGCGTTTGTTATTTGGAAGTTATGGCCTAAAAAGTAAAAACACCAAATTATATTACTAGTCGCTAGGGGATCAATTAATTATTTAATTATTTATTTTGTGGTTTTAAGGTCATAACTTGCTATCCACAAACGCTAGAAGGCCAGTCAAGAGCTTTGAAGATGAGGATTTTTGCCTGTTTTTTTCTTGAAAAAAGAAGCAAAAAATTGCCCCTTGAGGTTGGTGCCAGGGCCCGATGACGTAAGCCAAAAAAAGCCTAAACATACCCCTAATATGACGTCACCTACAAAAAACTCAAATCCAAAACTTCCCAATGTTTTTTAGTCGAAACTAGATCATTTTCCCAGTCCTTTGAGGGTTTGAACAGCCCTCTGGCTCAATCGGCTGGAGAGTTATGGCATTTTGCTAAAATGTCCTTTTGTGGGATTTTATTTTATACCTTCAATTTGGTTTTTGAGCCATAATGTTGGAATCAGAGACGCTCGAAAGCCTATCAAGGGTTCTAATGACTCGTTTTATCACCAAGTTTCCAAAAGAAATTGAGCCACAGATTGGCTCGTTGGGTTGGCGCCTAGGGACCGGTTACCTCGGCCGAAAATGTGTAAACCTATCCCCATTGTGAAAGCACCAACAAAAAAAAACAAAATCCAAAACTTTCTATTTTAAAAAATCTAAACTAAAAGACTTTCCGCATCTTTAGAGGGTTTGATCAGCTCTCTAGCTCAATCGGTCGGCAAGTTATGATTGATCAAAGTCACTGGCACTATATTGCTTTTGCGGTCCTTGAAGGGTCGTGCAGCTTCCAGCTGTGACACACACCCTCGTCGACTCGGCTGTTACTGTCTATCGGATATACAGACTCTATCTAATAGACTCTATCCAGATCATATACAATATGAAAATGAGCGGTGACAGCACACACTTGTCGGAGGCCAACACCCACGGTGAACGGTTGTGGCTTAATTCTGCTGGCATTGGATACAAACTATTGAGCAGGAATACAGGGACGTGACGGCCAGTAACAGGCGGCCGTCACCACCGTACTCCTGCAACACTCCCAACATTTTCTCGAGGAACTCGATCGTATGTCTTCTGCAGTTCGACAAAACATGTGCGGACATATTTGGCATACTTCGAAGATTTCTCGAAAATTCGCGGTAGGGTAAAGATTTGGTCTGTAATGCTACGGTCGGAACGAAAACCGTACTGAGTACCCTCCAGCTTTGTTTCAATTATTTCGTAGTGTTGCTCGTAGAAGAATCGTTTTGCTGAATTTGATATGCATCGGAAATACATTGTCGCTGTTATGCGTGCTACACAGCAGAAAAATTCTTGCACGAGCCACTCAGAAGCGGAAAATCGCTTTCTTCCTAATACACGCCTTTTTGTGTAATCATGTACCTCGCACGACTGAACGTTGTGGTCTGTAAAGTCGTCCTTGCGCGGAGCTAGCTCACCGATGATCACCACATCTCGACCCAAGAAACAACCAAATCCGTCCATAACGTCAGAAGCTAAAAAAGTTAGTAATATGTTAGACGCATACACAAAATAAATCAAACACTCTAGTGGTTTTGTGCAATGTTTTCATTACCTATTTGTGTCTTCTGTTCAAAAGATACATGCTTATCGCCATTTCATTAATTGTTTTCTCCAGCAGAAAAGACTACTTTTATCCTGCTCAGGAAACCTACAAACACCATACACGTCGGGAAATGAAGGGTGTTATGCAATCAAAAATTTGATTTCGTTTTCCTGGGACACGTGACCTTCGTTGTTTCCTGTCCAACTATTTTTGACGCCCATTTTTAATCACTTTCACAACAAAATCGTGTCTGCGCAACGAAACACATATATCATATAAATGTTATACACTGTACTACCAAACAACTGCTTTTTAAAAGGGAATTTTTATATGTGCGTAGAAAACGTCGTGCGCGTTTTTGATCAGTTTTTTTCTTCATATCAAGTCATGGTGTAGGTCAACTCTTCACAAAATCGAATTCCGATGTGGTATCTACCATAAAACATTTTGCCCTTCAAACCAAGTTGAAATTTTAAGGAAGTAGTGTGTTCACTAAATTTTTGAAAAATTTCAATAATTGTAAACCCCGGTGCACACAATTTCTACACATCAGGAAATCCAGGGTGGTAGAGTCTCACAATTTTCTGTTTATAGGCATTCAGTGACATATTTGTAAAATAACTCTGGCACCATTCCATTTGTTTCTGAAAGTCAGGAAAAGTCATGGAAACGTAGGTTTCTAACATTTTTCTAAGTATATGAAATCAACTAATAAAACAAACAACAGAGCTGTGGAATTGTTTGTATTTCTCAGCAGGTGTTTAGGCGGTGTTTACTTTGATTACAGTTAGAAAATGTAGTTGTAGGCATTAGCGGGTGAAATCGATACATTTATGAAAGACAAAAACACCGAAATTAGACAAAATACACGTTTGCATCAGCAGTGTCTCTTTGGTAAAATCTGCTTCTTCACGTCTATTTGTTTCGGAAATCATTATTGTTCGAAAGATTCTGCATATCAAATTCATCTACATACTTATTGGCAATAGCGGATCTGAGTGGACAAGTTTGGTGGAAGTGCTCTCCCCAAACGACTAAGGCGCCACTTCTGAGTTATATTGGGCTTTTCATAACTTGTAAGTGTACACCTGGGTGCAGTCTTGTAACACATTTGGGAAAACCGGACGACACCGATATTTTTTGGTATATGATGGTTCGGTAAAAAAGAGTGATCTGTTTCTATGACTTTCCTTTACCATGCAAAATTACGGGAAGAATTGCGCTTGGCCTTGAACATAAGTCATGAAACGATTTCTTCTGGAGTTTGGGTAAATATATCTGTTGCTGTAGCGGTTCTAAACAAGCAATAGTTTAGTAGTGTACTTCGGCGCCTACTTTATAAACCGCTCTTAGCGAGCGTCAATTCTGGATCCGCCACTGCTTATTGGAATGACTCTTTTAATAATATTGTTTTTGGCATGTACGGAATAATGAAGTGAATAATGGAAAGCAAAAATACACCTGTTTGTCCGTTCGTTTTCCTTGTCGTGATAACCACCAGGAAGATGATTAGTATCTGAATAAAAGCAACAAATGATTACTTGCTTGCAATTTACAAATTATGTATGAAGGAAACAAGAAACATAGTAACATATTTCAATGCAACGATGAGACAAAGGCGAGATAGTTAGTAGGTGTTGCTGCACTATGGAAATTATGGCTATAGTCTAAAAAAGTGTAACAGTTTTTTTATTTATTTTTAAAATACAAAGGTTTGCCATCATTTCAGTTGAGGAAAAAGTTGATGATTTTCATTTCTCTTTGTGTTATTTCATGATTTGCTTGTGCTAATTCTCGGTTACAAAACCTTTTTTGATTTTGGAAGTCTTTGAACATGACATATTTTGACATCGCGCTTGGAAAATTGATGCTGTGCAATAAGGTTAAAAAGTGTAATGAAGGTAAAAACAAAATGCTATCCAAATGGATTGACAGTACACTTTGGTTGATTTTGCTAAGACACTTGCTGCTGCAGTTGAGTTTTGAGAAAAAAATTTAGTCGCAAAAATACTTGCAATTTGTGTGCTAAAAAGATCAAATTACCTTGCAGAAGTTTTTCCAGTTCAGCCTCGACATGACCGAGCTTTGATTCCCGCAACCAAAGGTCGCAACGAAACTAATGTATACCACCAGATTCGAAAATTCAAGTATCTTATGTAAGTCGGCAAACAAAGCTACCACCAACCTGGACAAGTTTCGTTAAGCTATTGCAAGGATTGCAGTTTGCAATCAGAGACGCCGGAGAGCGGAGGCATGACGGGGGCATTGCCCCTTGGCCTTTCAAAAAGGTGGCAACGGGGAGCAGGTGCCTTTTCATAACAGTACTATAGGTAATTCCATGCTTTATCAAGATCAAATTGAAACAAATTTATTGCAGTTATTCGCGTACCCAGAAAATTCAGAATGTTTTTATATAATTTCTATCATTAATTTTGAGATTAACATTGTTGATGAACAGAAACAAGCACGTTGGTAATGATTTTTTTGTTTTTTAGAAGTTTCCATTATCCTCAACTCTGCTGCCCTGCCCTCCCTCTGCTCCGTCGTCCCTGGTAGCAGTGAGCAATTCGTGTAAGACTCTCGTTTTGGTTCGCTTAAACTTTCATAAAACTTTCACAGTGTCCCTGACCCTAATGACATTAATTTGAAGTGCCTTGATTTTTGTTACATTCAGTAAACTTTATATAAGCTTCAAGTTTCGTTAGTTTTGTCCAAGCTTTAATCTTTAATAGCACAGTGGATGAAAGGAAAAGTAGCAGCTGAATCAAAAAACTCACAAAAGTATCATCTATCAGAGCGTAAACCGTTACTAATGTTAAACTCTGCCAAAGAGAAAGTTTGTTGTCATTCACTTTTGTGGATTGTTAAATAACTATTGCGCTGTATTTCCTATTATCGTCGGAACTTTTTCCACACACAACGTAATAATGGTAGCTCTAACGTATTTTAAATACTTCTCGATTTTGCATACTAAGGTCGGTTATGTTCCGTAACTTCGATCCAGCTCAGGTTTTTTCAAGGTGTTTTAGGGACCCGATTCGGGTAATATTTTCCTTAAAAAAAACTAAAAACCTAATATTTTCCTTAAAAAAATACCTGATCTAGCTAGACTGTTTCTTATCCATATTGCAATGGATTTTACTGCTGCTGATTAATGTTGCTGGCAAAAGCTTATCTGTTCTTTAGCGATTTCACACTAAATCACTTAAGATTGTGAAATCAGGGCAGACCTGTCAGATGCGTTTGATTTGTGACACTCTTCCAGGAGCTTGACTCAATAAGTATTTTCATCTTTACCTCAATGCTCAGACTTGTGAATGGACGGAACAGACGGAAGCGCGTTCAATCATGTCACGCGCTCGACACTGCGCCATTGCTTCTTCGAAAAAAAATGTCAACTTGTATCAACGTTGCACACACGTGACATAGAAAAACAACTCCAGCACAAATTTCATCGACTGTCTGAAGGAAGTCAATTCACGCTGTAGTTGTAATCTGCACGTCACTCACGATTCTGTAGAAAACACATGTGCATTGGGTTCTTGGTCGATAAACACGTTTGCACATTGACGTAAGTATTTTGCCCATGAGAAGTGATTTGCGTTGTACTGAAAAATGGGATTTGATCTGTGAATTTCCCGCTTTTGTGTGCGGCATCTTTTCTGCAAGGAAATTGAGGATTGGGCAGCAAATGAACTACCATAACAAAGTTAGCGAATTTGTGGCACGCATACGTTTGTCCACTGTTGAAAACAGAAAGGCCTTGTAAGCCTAATGTTACGTTAAACCACAATTGCTGAGAAGCAAACTTTCAATCGCAATGTCAATAACTTTACACTTTTCTCTAACCTTTGACTTGAAAGTTTTTCGATATTCAAACTTTCTTTCATTCAAGCAGAACTGTTAAAATTTATGCCAAAAAAATTTCTAGTCATTTGCAACGCCATCATTTTCTAGTCCTACTGTTATTGTTGATTGATTGTCACACCAGCCAGCGACGAAAGCAGAGTCGCAAAAGTTTTTTTTATATTTGTTTAAGCCTTTTTTGCTTCATCAATTGCGTTGATTTCATGTTAAGGAAATCTTTCTTGGTCAGGATTTGGATGTCATGACCAATTTTTTTTTGTTTTAAGGCAATCTCAATTAACTTTACTTTCTGGATGCAGAGCACTTCGCATCATGTCGTACTCATCAACTCATCACGATCACATGCGTTTTGTAACAAAAAATACAAAAAACATCAAACAAGATTTTCTGTAGGCACACTTGTGTCGTGTTAAATTAGGCGGCAGTTAGTATAAATGCCACATGAATAACGCAACGATAACACCTTTGTAGCTAATAAGTTTTTTGGTATTTAAAAAGTATGTGGTATATTGTGCATAAAGAATTTATGTTGTGCAAACATTTTTACTTTATTTGCCGAGCCGACTTTCTGTGACCTATCTCGTGGGTCATGACCTATAGGTCAAGAATCACTTTGACTGATGAATCACAGAAAAGATGTATGGCCTTGCATCCGGAAAGGATCAATCATCAATGGGAGGTCGTAGGTGGAGAATCAGGCGAACTTGAAACCTTGCGTTTCGTATGGATTATATCGTAAACTGAAATTGGGTCAACAGGCCTCCTCATGGACCAACGTGGAGTTTGTCCATACCATCGCTTCAGTTGCTGCGGCAAGAGTGCTGTGCCTGTAATGACGTCACACTGTGCAAAAGTCGCAGCTCGCTACACAGCACCTCCACAGTTTTAAAAATTAAACAAAAATAAAAAAATATTGCAATTATTCATTTCAATTGGAGAGTATGACCCACGTTCATCCTGGCTACACCCCTGTTCTCCAGGCGAACAAAATAATATAGACTTAAGACTCAATGACGTTTTGAATCACTGTCTTGCTTTTGAATTAACATATCATCAATTATTTTAGTAACTTACGTCTTCTTTGCTCAGCTTAAACCAACGGTTCCAAACTTGTATGAACTCTCGACGTACTAATCCTATACATAATATCAAACGACGCAATGCATACAATATTTACAGCTTGTTATTTGATACGATTGCGACATAGCAAATCAAAAACGCAGTTTTATGTTTGAATCAGCTACGCGCATTGCTCTTTTGACATCCATTTTCGACAGAAAATTAGTTTTTATTACAGCAACAGACACTGCACACAATTATTTAAACCTTTCGCAGACTCATTTCACTACGTTAATTGGGCTTGAGCATATTTTTCTAAAATCGTGATACTGAAGGTGGATGTGGGCTTGCGACGCCCTTGTAATCTCAATACGACGCAACATTGGGACATTCTGGTCTAGAGCAATCTGACGAAGGCCTCGCTGACTTTTACAGGAAATTCTCATTCAGTAGTTGTTACTCTGAACCGAAGTAGGAAAATCCCTTAAAATACATTGTCAGACTTTTAGAATCAACAATCCTTAGATTCCTCTCGAAAATATCGAAATCATTCAAGGACTTCCAAAATCATTAGATGTAATGAAAAATCCCTGACAATGGCAACACTGATTGCAACGTATGCAGTAACTTACTGTGCATGTTGCAAAAATTCGAAGAATTGCTATGCGAGAGGCAGTAATTGATATTATCACAACACTAAGGTGATTATGATACTGACACCACTTTATACCTAAACCAGCCGGCATGTATTGTAGAACTGCTCCAAAATATGAATACTCCACAACTATAATAATTTGACCTAAAATATAAATAATCCACAAAGCCATACCAAAACGAACCATCTTGACGTTCTTAGATACATCCTTGAAATCCAGGATTTAATGAAATTAATCCCGAAATCGGGACTACAAAAAGGTTACAAACCCGGTATTCTAACCTTAGTCTTGGTCCTAATTGGCCTGAAAGCTGTTAAGACCTAGAAGCAGAAGCGACGGCAAGCTGATTCGCAACTGTTCTCAGAATTTTGATGTGTTCTATTTCGTTTGCATCCACGTTGTTTCCCCTCTTGTGTCAGCCTGCTGATTTTCCTATTTTGAGGTGCTAGTACTACATGCCCTAGTTCAGGGTTTTTAAGGTGTTTTAGGGACCCGATTCGGGTCCCTAGAATTGAAAATCGGGTCCCTAGAATCAGAGAAAATCGGGTCCGTAGAATCAGAGAAATCGGGTCCCTACAGATCCATACCGGGTTCCTAACACTTTCCTTAAAAAAAACGTGCCCTAGCTCATTGTCTAACCGTATATATCGACACCGAGAGCACGTGTATGATTTTCTTGCATTCTACCTGTTATTTTGTGGCTATTTCATAATATGCGCGCGATGTTGCATTTTCACTAAGTATCTGTTTCCAACAAATAATAAATTGAAATTCAAAATGTGTTGCTCTTGAAAAGTATAATCAAACAACAAGATAACGATTCAAAAATATAATGACACGGTACTTCAAAATATGATGAAAACAATTTTGGCAGCTCTGTGATATGGAATGACGCGATTTTATCTCTGATCTCTAGCAGCAAATCAACTGCCCGAAACACGTCTCGTTGCTACTTTTTGTTGACAATTTCATTGCACAGCTGAGCTCAGGGCCGGGAACCTACGCATCGCGAGCCAGATGTGGCTCGTTTGATGACGGCCAGATGTGGCTCGTTTGATGAACTTTTTCTGTAATTTTCCATCTACCAAACTGCAAAGCCATCAGCAACACCATGCAGCACCGGAAGTCGCATTAACAGTAAGAAACAGCATGTTATTAAAAGAGAAAATCCAGACATTTACCATTGTTTAAAATTGTTGATTTTGCTTAAAAATGCACATGTTAGTTAGTAAGTTAATTGCATTAAGTGTTGAAAAATATTATATGGCTCTCACGGAAATAAAATAAAAAATATGTAGGTTTCATGGCTCCCTTAGCCAAAAAGATGCCCGACCCTTGGCTTAGCTTATTTGCAGATTTGAAGATGGCAGACTCCCAACGAAAATTACTCAACGCGTTTCAACTCCCTGTTTCGTATATGTTTTCATCAACAAAGCAACAAGTCTTCTTTTTTGACAGATTATATCCACGACTATTTGATTTACAATAAAAGACTTTTCACGGATTTCAAAATTATGTTTCATATTCTTATTAGACAAAATGAAACGAGAATTCAGCACATTTAAATGCATTGCACCTGCATTTTTACTGGACAGTACCACTATACCTCGTGAAGCTTGCTACTCTTTTGTTCCCTGAAAGAGTTATCATGACTTGTAGGCCTGATGTGTCGACTGATCCAATCATAAGAAAACAGAGTAGTAAGTAGAAAGAACTAAAAATATTCGCATTTCATGCAGATTTTGTCACAGGCAATTTTGCGATTGTCATCGAGAAAATGTAGGGTGTGAAACGAGACATGGATAAGACAGCAAGGATTCGTTTTGTTCCGAAATACGATTTGAAGCAGGTGCGTAGGAAGTTTTAGTAGGGGAAAACAACAACCAAATCTCAGAATTTAAATATTTAATGGCCCTTGTTTTTAAAGCATCATCCATGAAACGTGCATCTGTTTGACGTTTTTTCTTTAGATCAGTGTTCAGACTTAAGCTGGCGAATAAAAGTGTACTTGCGTTGAATTGGCAAGTTTGATAAGTTTGCTTTCTGTGAAGTTCCAAGCTTCTACTCTGTATCAAAGCCACCATTTGCTCGTAAAACTTTCCCGCAAAAGCGCTTGTGAAAATTTCGAGGCTATAAGTGCGCGATATGCAATGTGCTTTTTGCAGCCATAATTGCAGTTGAGCAAGAAGTCATCGTGACCACCATTAATCACACGCTTCTGATGTACAACAACACACGTTCAGTCGAAGCCGAATAGCGACTTTGCTCTAAAACACCTACTTCCAAAGTAGGCAAAAACTTTCGCGTGGGTGGATCGTGTTGTTGTCCAAGTCTTGAGCGACTAATTGACGTAAACCATGGGTTCCCAAACTTTCTCTGGCCATGTACCCCTTCAGCATTTCTATAAATGAGCATGTACCCTAAACATGGGCGCCAGAAGGATTTTTTCGAGGGAAGGACCAATAGTGGATTTTCCAGGGGTGGTCCAAAAATATTTTTCCAGGGGGGCCAAAAGTGGGAAAATTACACACTCGAAACTAAGCAAACAACCTTTTTTGCAAAACATTTGATGGCAACATGTCAAATTTCAAAATCCTGTGGGGCCTTGGCAACCCCTTTCGACGCCCATGCCCCTGAAACGTCTTATAACAAAACGGCTGAAGTAGATAACAAAATATATTTGCCAGTAAGCGTATAATGATTTTTGAAAATAATATTCACTGATGTTTATTTTAATATTTTATTCCTTGAACCAGACACGAAGTCCATAGAGCACAAGCACACACTATCTGCACAACACAGATTGATAATAACAGACACAGAACGTATTGTAACGTCGTTGGTGGTAGAGCCACAGGATTACAGACGTTTGTTCGCTAACTCGCAACACTTTGCACCTTGTTCTTTGGTCATAGCCCCGAAACGTTTTTGAAATGATTGAAAGGGTCAGAATATTTGAAAATATAGGCAAAAAAACACTGTTATGGTGAGTTTTAATACAACTGTGAGACAAATGACCGAAATGTTTCAGTGACCAAAATATCTCAGCAAAATTGACCGAAATGTGTCAGCGAAAAAAAAACAGCTTCGTACAACACTACATTACACACACTTTCTTAACATAGTTGTTTGCTAACTCGTAACACTTGGTAGAACACGGCATCCTGAGTAGGACACGAAAATCGCATGTTGAGAAATAGAGTCCAACCCTGGCCAAGACCTGATTAAGTATATAAATGCGTTGTGACCTGCACACGTCCTCAAACTAACACTGTAACGTCTTGCCACTCAGTCACAAAATATAATGCCGTGGTAGTGTTCAAAGTATGAGGAACAGCGGTATAAACAATCTGACTGCATCAAAGCGCGTAACCATACATTCTTGGACTTTTTGCATCGTTCAAGAAACAGGTACACATTTTTCTCAATAAGGTCTCAAAGGTAAGAGTGTTACACTGAACCTGATGACTACTAAAACTCGCTCGCCATGGCAGGCTGTACAGAGCCCTGCAACCAAAGTGAAAGGCCACACGCACTCTGTGGATGTATGCCTTCCTGAAATCACACCATAATTGTGATGCATACATGGACATACAGAACGATAAAGCACATTTTTCACTGAGTACGAACATCGAGAAAAAGAAGCTCGCAGCTTGTTTAGTGCATAATATTGATATTACAGTTGTCTCTGAATGTCTTTGTCATCTGAAAGCTTAATAAATAAAACGATCCCCAATATTTGCAGTGGGAAACAGATTTTACACTTTGTACACCCAGTGTCAGCAACGGAATAACCGTGCTTTTTGCGGTCTTAGCCTTAAATGTCATACAAACAGTTTTGCTGCGGTTGACTTGAAAAAAATTTCGTGCGATTCTGCATAAACCTGACGCACATCTAGCATACTTTGCAACCCACGTACGCTTGGAAAAAGCACACAAATATCATCAGCAAACATCAAGTGGTTCAATAAGACTTCACCAATATAACGCCCAGCTTTAATGTTGTTGAGTTCAAGAGATAAATCATATAAATATACAGCAAAAAAGTATGGACTCAATATTCCCCCTTGTCTAAATCCATTAGTAACATGAAACGGTTCGGACAAATTCACGTGTGTAAATAATTTGAAATGAATAGTGATTAACATATTTGTCTTATAAAACTTGTCGACCACGCTCAGCTGCATGTGAGATAGCTTAGCACTAGTTAAATTTGTACAAAGCGTGGGCTTCTAGAAAAAACAATAAGTTGCCTGCGGAAATTGAAGTCTTAATGGTAAAAAATTCACTTTAGTTTCATTTTAGTCACATGCGCTTTATCGAGAAGACAGATTGGAAGCATATGCAAGCAATGGCAGTGTCAATTCCCACAGTACTTAACAAAAATGAAAAGCATATGCTACTTACGTTAGACTTTGCTGCTGACTCTCTCGTTGTAGCTGAATGGTTTCCAATTATTTACTGTAGGATAGGGTGGCAACTAACATCAGATGAAAGTTGAAACACTTCAAGAATACGCACAGGTCGGTCCCTGTTTACTTTACAACACTGATTTTTACACGCCGGCAAGGTAACGGGAAATCATTGATGAAAACGTTACGTCACAGTATATGCCATCACAAATTATTATCTAGAATTAATGCCATTGTTTCCAAACAGTGACTGTGGCGTACAGAAGACTTTGGAACTGGATCGTTTCTTAGCCAAAGTTTGAGCTACAAGGCATATAAAAAGTATACCACAAAAACATGTTCAAGCATTTACTTTTAGAACTGTACAAAGAAATCTACGATGTTGATTTCAGGCTACCACTGACACTGCAAACAAGGATAAATAATATTTGTAGCACGTCAGGTCTTTACTTGTGGATAGATACAAGTTTGTATTTGATAATCACCAACTTCCACACGGAGCTTAAACCTCTGGTAAAGGTCAACCATGATATGAATTCTTTAACACTAGCACTATACACAGGGCTGCCATGCCATCGATCTAGAACTTAAAATAAGGACAGCTGAGGAAAATTTGATTTTATTACCTAAAATGAGACAATTGTTTCTGTTTGCACAACTAACTTCTGATCATATGTTTGCTTCTTTACCTCTAGGAACCATTTGCTTCAGCAACGTCTTATTCTCGAATTCCTTGTAGCAATCGTCAAGGAAAACGTTTTTTCGCTTGCTTGTTTCTTGAGTTAATTAAATGATAAACCTTCGCTTTCTTTACGAACCTAACCAAAAACCAACTTTCCTACTAATCCTAACTAGCCGAGACAGGTTACTGCACAACGTAAACGTGATGTGTGGGCTTGCTTATTTTTGCAAACTTCGTCGAATCTCGGACGAATCTGTGAAACTGCCACCCCAATTTTCCTGTCAAGGTTTAGTCGTGGTTGATATTTGGGTTTCATCACAGCCATGGCGGAAAATCCTGATTAGTAATAAATACGACGTTGCGAAAGGGACAACTATTGGTAGCGCTTTTTTCGCCAAAACTGGGCATTCGTCACTCAGTGACATTCAAATAGATTTGACGGATTTCCTGAGTTGAACTACCTTTTTAGGGAAATACTGTATCACAGGTAAGGTCAATATACTTTTCTTTTTCTTGTTCAGGAAAGGACGATGGTGTAGGTTGGACAAAAGGATCTCGAATCCATTCACAGCTTGATAAATTCCCCGGAGAGTACTGATAAAAATTTAAGTCAAGCTTAATTGGATGTTGCAAAAATATTTTTTGTAAAGTTGAAGGCAGCATCATGCATATATTTTCAAGCTAATTAGACAAGAAAGCAAAGCACTGAGAACTTCGCGACAGGTTTGCCATATCTTCCTTCCATAACAGTAGCTTTCTAAGGAACGCCGCAATTTTATCTGATAAGTCTAGCATATTCTATCCGGCACTTGCATCGAAATACCGAGTTCATTCAATTTGCCGAAGGTATCACACAAGCAAGAAAATTTTAATAAATATTTGTTCTGGAGCGAAGCAATCAGCAAGTTGATTATTTTTATAACTAAATCACTGCTGTAGCTTTCATTTCCATGAAACAATATAAATTAAAATTGTGCAATGCGTTTAATATTAGAGAATAACTAAAGTTACGTAATCACGAGATGGTAAGTATCAGAGGTGAAAGTAAGCCGGAACGGCCCGGAACGCCGTTCCGGTAAAAGAATTATTGCCGGTACGGCGTTCCGGTTAGAATTTCTAGTAGGTTGGTATTATGACGCTGACGCAACAATGGTGGTACCTGAACTTTACTAGAAACAGCTTTTACATCTTATTTC
>Ga0210059_1002009_pt1 | contig 31448 bp, 14 predicted proteins | sample Ectturendosymbi2_FD_188042 | JGI IMG/M metagenome (GOLD analysis project Ga0210059, IMG submission 188042) | Ecteinascidia turbinata endosymbiont from Florida, USA - Sample 2 (SPAdes) (version 2) | ecosystem: Host-associated > Tunicates > Ascidians > Unclassified | place: Key West, Florida... | reverse complement strand
ACAATCGCAAGGTGGAGACAAGCGTTCAGCGGCTGAGTGCGTGGGTTGAATGGGATGTAGTGATGTCCATGCGGGGATTGTCTTGTGAAAAAATAAAAAAGACTTTAAAACAATTGAGGTTTGCCCTGACTTAAGAATGTTTATGAAGAGGTAATGCCATCGAAACGACATTTCTTGTCACTTGTAAAGCTTCTAAGAAGTGGTCAGAGGAAGAAAAATCTATCGTTGTGTACGAGTACATTTGTAATTTCGCAATTTGTAATTTCAAAGTTGTGACATAAAAGTAATACGCTGAACAGGTGGGATCTAAACAATGAATCTAGGGAGTTCAAATTGTCCTGTTGGCGGCAGTTGTCCGGATAGCAGTTTTCTAGGAAGCAATTGTGCTAGGTGGCCGTTGTCCGGATGGTAGTTGTCCTGCTACCGCAGTGAAATCTTACACAAACACTATTGCAACATTAAAAATGTATATGCGTTTAATCGATGACCGAGCCATAGGGCACTTTTTCATTTATTTGGTGTGCTGAGTCTCGCGGTTCAAAATAAAAGAGCACACGAATGAAGAAATGCTTATTTATACAACATTACTGGGTAGGTGTTGATTAGTCAATTCTGAAAAAAAACAAACAGTAGTTCAGTGATTTAAGCCACTATTGCATTTGCTTATTGACATGCATAAGCGTTGCATAGTGGGAGAAAATGAAGTCTGCAGAAAGCATCGGACATTTGAATAGAGTGGATAAAAATGTTAAATGAAGATGCACATCGTTGAGGAACTGCATACAAATTGTTTCTAATCGAGGCATTGAATACTTTTACGAAATAGGCAACGTGATACTGAAACACACACACACTTATGCTTGTTTGTATTGCAAACTTGAAAAGGGCTTGCTATAAGTTACACGCCGTTTTTTGTTACCAGACTGCATGAACTTGTTCCACAGTTGGCAAGCGGTATATGCACTGGAATGCAATAGGCACGAAACAATAAAATTTTACTGCAAAATATGTTGTTTCTTTATTGTGACTCAACTAACAGCAGATTACTAACTGACTTTTGTTCAACATTACTGTATAAGCTGAAGAAACACAGGATTTTCTGAAGATATGCAGTTGATTATTGTTTGCTTAATTTTGTGGTAAAATGACTGATATTGACCAAGCAAGGGCAATAGATTAGACACTGGGTTTGCCAATGATTAGACAAGTTTTCCAGCATAAAACACTGCTTTGTGCGTGCAAACTAAATGGTTTTTCTGGAAGAAGTTAGCATAAATTCAACGAACGTTTGCCATGAAACGGCGTGACAGAGAAAGGTTATATCAAATTCAGGCTTTGCGGTTGCAACACGACAAAACATTTGCGTTGAAAACGTAGATGAAATTTGAAATTTTTAAGATTGCAATAATGATACAATTTTGTAAAATGAGCAAGATTGAGATGTTCTTGAAAAAACGCACCTCAGTAAATAAAAACAAGCTTGGCTGGAGGGATGAAAAAAGGCTAACATTTTGTATAGCTATCATTTTAAGGAAGGTGTAATATATTTCAGGACTCAACTCTGGTTTAAGAACATCTTGTGAAAAAACAACAGTTAGCAACATTACAGCAGTATGAAAATAACTTTATAACATTCAATAATATTATATTCAACTTCATCAAAATATTTGGATCAGTTTTGTGCGCCAATTTTAACCACGAAGTTCTGTAATATAATAAAAAAGGTTTATTCTTGATTTTCAACTAACGTTTTCGTAATTAAAGCATTATTTTGTTTCTCATGCTGTGCTTTCATGCGCTTCGTTTCATGGTTTGTAATTTCCAGACAAAAACCCAAGACGATTGCATATCAGTTGAAAAGTTTTAAGTCGTTCTTATTTTATATGAAAAACAAAGGTATTGGCAGCAATAGAAATAAGACCAGATATTGCATTCCACGTTAGATAGTAACCAGAAAGATGATTTAGTGCATGACTCAAAATTGTTTTATTTAGATGAGTTAATTACTTCTGTTAAAGCTAAAAATGATAGAACTTTCATGTTTCTGTCAACTGATAAGAATATGCAAAAATTAGTTACTTTTGAGCAACATACAGAGATTTCGTCAGATACCTTTGCACTACTTCTTTAACTAATCCTCAACTACCCTTGTAGAAATACTACTTATCGACTGTACATGCTTTGCCAAACAACCGTACATGCTTTGCCAACAACCATAGTTTCTAAAAAACTTTCTTTTACTGACCTTTCTACACGTTAATGACGATACGAGTCTTGAGTACTGCCAAGTACGCTATGGGCTGAAGAGAATTAGAATTTTCAAGCAAAATGCGAACCTAGCGTAATCAAAGGAAATACAACAAAATATGTTTTGAAATCAATCAGGCTAGTAATTAGTTTTAGTGCTAACAACGGCAGTGAAGCGTGGCTGAGACTTCCATTGATTGACGCAATCGTCATAACATTTCTCGCCCATTGGAAACGGCGTATAAAAGAGAAAATTAGGTGAAAAGTCTTTTGATGTAATTTTAAACACCTGCAGTACATTGGAAACAGGGTATAAAAGAGAAAATTAGGTGAAAAGTCTTTTGATGTAATTTTAAACACCTGCAGTAACTGATTGATGGAGCGTTTGTTTTAATAGGTTGAACAGGATGACTTGGGCTGAGTAGCAATCCTCTATTTAACTTTTGCTACTCGTCACACTGACTCATTATATGTCACTATTTACAACTCCGGATAATTCGTTACGATTGTCTTGATGTGTTTGCGGATCTAAACACACTTTTCGATTGCTTCCGACTTTAGCCACACTCAGCATACATCTGCTCACGTTTTTGCAATTACACATCATTTACTAAACAACACCTCCTCTCAGACAACGTCTTCATTAAAAATGCTATGAAATTAGTAGCATATTTCTCTTGAATTACCAGTATATAGGTTTTACCAGCAAATTTTGCTTATACAATACTGTTAGAAGCTCGGTTCACTTGGCAAGTATTGGTAATGGTGCCCAACAAAAAGGTTGATTTTGCTCCCTTGCGACGTTTACACTTTCTAATAAACATTGTCACACTTCCTATTAAAACTACAGTAGGTCTGCTTGCCAAGCATAGCGGTGGTACACAAAAAAAAACAAGTGAAGTGTATACAGTGCTGATACCTTGAAGCGGACCTGGGTCTGCTGAGCAAGAAGTGGTAACAATACTCGAAAAAGTTGCATTAGAAAACACTTATGTCGAAATTATCAGCAGGCACAGCTCCAGGGGTTTTAATCAAAGGACACGAAAACGTACTCAGGGTTTGTTTGATCGTTTAGCACAGTGACAAAAGAGTATATCAGAAACAGCTACTGTGAAAAGTTATCGTACTTCAGATAAGGACATGGGAAGTTTTAAAAGCGAAACAATAAGAAATGACAGCTTCACTGGATCTCGATCAAATAAAGTTCAAGATGTTTCATTTAAGCTTTGCTTATTTATTCTCCTGAAGACTGTTTTATGTCTTCTGTTACAAGTCCTAAATGTGCCATTTTCAAGGTATGCTGAAACGGCTGACGCGTAAAATCACATTTATATCATTCCTATTGCATGACACTCACGTGACCATAGTCCGTATAAACCCTAAATTACCAAAAAGGATTCAAAAGGATTCTCGAACACAAAAGTTCCTTCTGTTACTTTACTATATGCCAGAAGATCTCCGAGATCTTCTTATGCAAGCCTAGTTATATTCAGAATAAACATAAAACCTCTATTAGAATCTTTAAGTGATCTCGATTGCAATGAAACTAAACGTGTAACCATTTGTGTGTGTTGCATGCAATAGATATCTAAAGCATTATAATATCCCCCACACCTGAAACAAAATTAAGGCTTCTGGGCAATTGAAAACAGCTTCCTCAGTGCTTGTCAGCTTTATGCATTGATTACTATGACAGGTTAACCGGACGTTGGTGCAACTTGTTTTCTATACTGGTGTTTACGTCACAACGTATGTGTGGCAGACACGAGTTGCATTATCTGTGGAGTGAATTTAGCAGCCAAACAAGGAATGAATTCAAAACTGTGAATAGGTTGGCGTTGTTTCGAAACATGTAATGCTTTAAAGATTTTTCGAAACATCCAAAATCTGGGACAAAAGTGTGGATAAGCAAGTTATCATTTGAAAATATCTGAGCTCCAGTAACAATTTTTTTTATTTCATTGAGCAAGAAAACTATTACGTTGTGTAAGACCTTGTTTCAATCAGAAAATATTATAACGTAAGCTATTCTGTGGCTACATAGATATGGAAGAAAATTTTGTACATTAAAATGTTGCCATCACTCCATACCAGGCAGATAATTCATAGTAAGATCTAGGATAGTACGTTTCTACTTAATATCTACGATTGCATGATAAGTGTGTCTGGAGCAGAGAAAATGATTTCTCTTCCTAACCAGCACACCTTTTTATCGCAGCTTCAGATTTCTTTTGGACAATATATGAATAATAGAAGAAGAGAAAAACTGTCAGCTATCTTCTCTTGGATTCTCCAGTAACGCCTTAGGTAGTAAAACAAGAAAAAATTGCTTAAACTACTGAAGAACGGATTGATTTCAAATCAAGTAGATTGTTGCATTTCATTTTGAAGTGACGAGTGCTACAGGTGGAGCTATACTTGTCTGAAACAGGTTATGATAAAGGTCCATAAAGATTGTTCTCCTGGATTTGGTTTAAGTTCATTAATAAAAGGAGAAAATATACTTTTGAAAGATGATCCCATGCCTAAAGCATGCAAACGGCTTGAATGTTTGTGAGCTGTAAGCTTCCCATTAAACTGAAGTTTATAGCTTTTGCCATATACAATGCTGCAGCTTTTTTTCCAAAGAGGGTTTTTATAATTTTGCTGATGGGGAAATGAACAACTATAATTGCTTTAAATTCATCGAAATAAACAGGAGCGGTCCAAACCCTATTCCGCTGAAAAGCGTCAAATAGATTAAGTTGTTGCATGGGCGCAGCAGACCACTCGTGACACTCCGAAAAGAGTAGGCTACGAAAGCGACAATAACGGAACTGAACACATCAACCAACTTTGACACCTTACGTACGAACCACCTCCTATCTTTAACTTGTTACATACGAACTGCGATTCTGCTAAAGAAAGCAGACACGAATCTATTCACAAATGTAGAATTTTCCCTCCTCTTTCTTGCCTGCTCCTCTGCAAGTTTTCCCATTTCTATTTCGCTCTTATCATGTGATCTAATACTCAAATAAGTGACCGTGAACTTTAGTGTTTAATCTTGTGGCCGCAGTTTCAGAACACCATACTGGCAGCGGGGCATACTCGTTAAACCTGACACTGATAAAAAATGTTTTTGTTTCTGTCGCTGCGAGTTAATGTCGCTAAAACAACTCTGGATTGTGAGTTGCCTGTGATCGTCCTAGAAAACTACATCTCTTTGCTCGAAAAGACTGTAGTCTGTACTAACTGTAAAGGTTAGTACTGCAGAGCCGTGGTAAAAATTAAGCGCCTACGGCTCCGGAGCTTTTCCTATGTATGAACTCCAGCTCCCGCTCCGGAGCTCTTGGTTTTGACACTGATAAAAAATTCATGAGTATGGCCCCGGCTCGGGAGCTCGCCTCTCATAACATGGCTCCGGAAACAGCTCCGGTTTCTGTTCGTTTTCACAAATGTCTTGGTCTGCCTAAAGTTGACTGGAAAATGAAATATATCTAGTAGGCTGCACAAAACGAATATATCAAACTTATTCGAGTAGGTCAATCTAGTAGTTTTTTAAAAGCAGCGTTCTTACTATTAGAAACTCAGCGAACAAACAGCAATCACAAGTTCAGACGATTCAGCGAACAGTTACTAGCTGAATCGTTATTCAAGTTAATGGTGACATAAACTAATTACAAATTCTGGAAAGGAATTCACTGGTTTCGCCATTAATGCTTGATGACCTTTTGTTATTTCTTACAACTAGAACCAAGAAAATGTCTGTTTGGAAAACTAAATTCCTGTCCGTGTAGTTTGACACACTTCAGTCCCAGTCGACCAGTTGTTTTACACTTGTTGCATTCTTTGCCTGTTACAGTCTTGGCAATTGCAGCTAGCAGCTTTGTCCAGGCAAAACATGCAAAGAGCGCATGACACAAGGTCGATTACTTCTCTCATGTGTACTTTCTAACGTGCACACATTCGCATTAACACAGAGGACAAGACGTGGTTAAACGCCGATTGTTCGAAGAAATACTATGGCTTATCATTTGCCTACGGACTTTAGCTTAGTTCTTTTGAGGTCTATACACTACTACAGATCCGGTTTAATCATTCTGACTAGAAAGTTGGATGTTTTGATAGTTTACGTTTCTTTTACTTCTACAAGTAATACCACGCCTGTCCAGCTACAATGTCACCACCGCTAGGAAGATTAAACCACGGAAACATCAAAGATTCACAGGTCCATTGTTGCAGTCAGGTATCGTAACTCGTAACAGTCGCGCTTAGTTGTGCTAAAGAGCACTGTTTTCGGAAAAGTAAGTCTAGCTTTCAGTCAATTTTGCCAAACTGTTAGCATTTTGACGGAGCGTTGCATTACAAGCTTAGAGCGTGTAATTGGGAACAACTTTAAGAATGTGGTGGCGCAAAAGCAGCATAGGTGTGTATGGACTCGATTCGGGATTTTTTGGATCTGGACTCCTACTGCCTTCAATAGGATCAGGAGTGAGGTTTTTTGCTGTAGCCGGAGCAGGATTGGATCTGGATTTTGTGTTTACTGAAAAAACGTTACTGGTTGTTTGCTTTACCTATATTAATGCGGAGTCAAACAAGAGTCGGATTGCTTGTGCCCGGTTGGAATCGGATCCGGAGTGGATTCACATTGAAAATTTGCAAAACAGGATTGGATCCGGATTTTAAAAAGTCGTAATCCGCACACCTCCAAGAAGCAGTAGAGTGGACTTGGTCGAGCGGGGAATCTTTGTTTTTGTTTGAAGTTGCACTTGCAGATTGACGTTATTTCCGTTGCGTGCTCGCATGTCCAATAAGGAGCCGCAACAAAAGTATCTAGGAAGGGACTAGGAGCACAAACGTCCACAGCACCATCTCTGGATCGTAAAGTTTAATGTGAACTGTACTTCCGGTTCTTTGCAAAACTCTCAGCACCGGCGCTCCGCAACAGTGTTTCAGCTTGAGACACCATGGGGCGAAGAGTTTTCTGTGAGGGGCCCAAAACTTTTTAACTATGTCCAATATTTTGAAACTATGTCTAACACATTTTCCAGGAGGGGAAAACATTTTCTTGGGCCCCCCCTGCGCCTCCCCTGCTTACGGATCTGGTCAAGCCTCATAACGGCTTCGCTACTGTAAGAGGGATGAAGCACACTTTATAACACTGCTGTGACAAAATAATGGGAGACAAAATGGTCTTATATCGCGAATGTTGTTTTCCTTATTGGAAAAAATCATGATGAATAAAGTTATTTTGGCATGTTTTAGGGGGGATCGCCCAACCCCCGCTGTACACGAACCTGAGGAGAGGTTGTAAAAGCATCCTTAAAGCATCGTCAACGGAAGCTAAACACCTTGAAATTCCTCATTTTTTCAGCAAACGTTCTACCAGGGTCTGCTCACCACATGAAGATAAACATACTAGTCCAATACTGCAGGGCTGACGAAAAGCATCTTCTCTTCTGCAATGCCTAAAGGAAAGAGGAAAAGAGCGGAATGGTTTACTGAAATAAAATTGAAACTCCACAAAGCCCACATGCGAAATAAACATGCTGTTTTAAACACAACAGTTTCTCAAGAATGGGTACGAAATAATATCAGTTAGTTTGCTTGGTCCGAGCATTTTGTGACCAATGAGTTCCCATGTCAATGTAGCCGCTGTGCTCTCATGATTATTTGGACAACGACGCTTTGAAACAGAGCAATAAAAATTGAAAAACGTCGGCAAGTGTGAGAAAACTGATCCCGATCGATTGTCCAAGGTACCCACCTGAGAAACAAAAAAAGAATGTCTCGTTCAGATTTTATTCATTTGGTGCTGCAGTTCTTGTTAAAACTTTGTCAAAGTAAAGAAGCTTTGATTTTAGGTTTGCTTAGAAGCAGTTTCAGTTCGAAAATTCAAATCTATCTATTGTTTCCACGAAATGAAATAATTTTGTCAAATTGCTGATTTATAGGGTACAGTTTTCATAATGGATGTGCAAACATTATTGAAAAATTCAACATTTTCTTACTGCAATTACGCTACTTACAATATACGCATGGAAAATGTCATTTAAACTGTTTGCCAAAAGTTCGTGTCGGTTTGATTTTTAACATTGTAGTTTAGCTTTGGTGTACGGAAATTAACCGCAACATTTTGTGAACTTTGCAAATGACTTTATGAATTTATTCAGATTATCTTCATAGGCCGTGATGTAAACACCTATCATGGAATAATACAATATGTGAAAACTAGAAAAACAAGATTTATTGCGCCAACGTCAGTGGTAGCATACGCCTTTTGGCAACAACACACACAAATCACAAGCTCAGGAGCGAAAGCACAAAAAAACAAAGTTAAAGCGATTTAAAGGTTTCCACGCCTTGTCAACCTCAACTAAATTTGTCAGGGTTTTAATTTTCGCAAAACTTACAGAGGGCTCGCGCTTGACTTGCGGACAACTGGAACAAACCAATACTTTCAAAGTTTTCACCAAAGTCCCAAAAGCGACCTTTTCTCAGCTTTAGTGGAAAATTCATGCCATTTATTATTCGAATGCCTCCTGGGCATTTGCAGTACACGTCTTAAATATTTTATTTCGTACTATCTGCCTTCTAATTTTCCTCTCGCGACTGGCGTGAGAAAGCTTTTCTGGCGACATAAAACCCATGTGCTTTGCTGTCCGGCAGATCCTCGAGGTCTTACGCCAACCTTTTTTCTTTTTACAGCGGGTGAGAAGCGGTGTGATACGTCACAAGTGCTATTTCATGTCGCAAGTTTAAAGTCCCAAATGGTTTGTTTCTCGTGACTGTCAAATGCGATTTGATTCAATCGTGTACTTTTCTATTGTATTACCGCAAATTGATATGCAACCCGTTTGCCTCCGTGCTTGCTGTAGCGTCCAAGTTGTTCTGAACTCAATCCCACCACAATTTACGAAGGTTGCTGCCTTTTGCGTTACGAGCGAGCTGCACCCATTATATTCTTTCGTTTTAACACGGTGTATTATTTGCAAATATAATCCAAAGTATTGCGTATATTCAGAGCCCCACGTGGCATTGCTGCAAACCCGCAATTTTTGACAAGACGCCCAACGCATGCCTTTCACGTGAATGCTGCTTATTGGCGTGCGTGGTTTTTAACGGAAATGCGATTTGTTACTTTGCATCGGGACTGTGCAATTTATCTTGCATTTAATGCGATTTGTAGCGTCTTGTTAATCGCTGAACAGATTTGAAAATCAATCATGAGACGCGCGCATTGTAACCAAAGTGCGATATGTCCGTTAAACAAAATATTTCTAACCTGCGTGTCATTTAATTGATCTCACTTAAAAACTGCAGAACGTGACGAAACAAAATTAAATAAAAACAGCCGACGGAATGCGTACAAATCCCGGCAGAAATATCAAAGCATGAGGACGTCACCGACGACTTTTCCGTCCAGTTGTGGTCGTTGCCCGCGTCGTTGTCCAAACTGCGGTGACATAAATTTTCGTGCCACACTCCAATGAACAAACGTGCACAAATTGTCAGCGGAAGCTACAATTTAGCGACAGTCAAACCTTCGGTTTACCTATCCTTATACCTTCCGAGTATGGTGCCAAGTGTTGTCGTTCGGCAAACATCACTGAGAAACATGCTTGTCAGATTTCCTTGGCATGTAGCAACTACAATCCCATTAAGTAAAGGTGTATTGAATCAAACTTTGTTGGAAATGATTTTAGGGTGGAACAAAATGCATATTTCAGTGTATCATTATGGGGCGCCGTTCGTAAAAATATTATATCTGACAGATTTAGCACAAAAACTGCTATCTCTGCGCATAATTAGCTATCTCTGCGCGCATTTAGTTATCTCTGCGCAGAGATAGCTATCTCTGCGCGGATTTAGCTATCTCTGCGCAGAGATAGCTATCTCTGTGTAGAGATAGCTAAATATGCGCAAAGATAGCCATATCTGCGCAGAGATAGCTAAATGCGCATAGACATAGCTATCTCTGCGCAGATATAGCTAAATCCGCCCAAAGATAACTATCTCTGCGCATAGATAGCTAAATACGCGCAGAGATAGCTAAATGCGCGCAGAGATAGCTAAATGCGCGCAGAGATAGCTATCTCTGCACAGACATAGCTAAATGTGCGCAGAGATAGCTATCTCTGCGGAGAGATAACTAATGCGCGCAGAGATAGCTATCTCTGTGCAGAGATAGCTAAATCCGTCCAGAGATAACTATCTCTGCCCAGAGATAGCTAAATACGCGCAGAGATAGCTAAATGCGCGCAGAGATAGCTAAACATGCGCAGAGATAGCAGTTTTTTTTGTTAAATTTGTCAGATATAATATTTTTACGAACGGCGCCGCATATATCATAAACAATGAAGTGTTAGTGAAACTAAGTTGCCGTAGAAGTCCACTGAAAACATCTATATGGAAAGATTGATTGCAAACTCTTTATGTTATAAACAGTTGTTGCAACGACGTCATGCTTTTGTGTAGCAATGTCACTGACCTTCTAAATTTGTTTGGCAAAATAATTTTAAGAACAAAAGTGTATGCGCACTTTACACAGTATGCATATAATTGTTAATAAAACGAATAATTTTTCATGATTGTGATGAAGGAAACGTTGCCATTATATACGTGTGCTGCTTAGTTCAAGCTTTTTTTCTGAGAACACATTTAAACTGGATATATCGGAAGAAGACTGTTCGGTCTGGTCGTTTCGGTATGAGCCGTTTCGTTCACGAGACTTTTCGGTCTTGGTCGTTTTATCCTCGAGACATTTTGGTCAGACTATGAAATCTTGCAGAAATCTTACATGTTAACTTTTAATGCAAACGTAGTTAAATCAATGAAGGGTTGTATTAAAAAAAAACACACACACAAACATGACCCAAGACCCCACGGTTAATCAGCATCAAGCTATGATTTTCATAATCATCAGTAAGCAAATAAAATAATTATGGACATTTTGCAATTAAATACAAATGCTTCACATTCATAATAATTGTCATGACGGGGAGGTCCCTGCCCCCTGGTAGTGTGCTTAAACGCAAGATTAAGCACACAACTTGGGGCCAAGCTGGACAAAAATCTTGGGGGCCATGGCCCACCCAGGCCACCCGTTAGAATCGCCACTGGGTACAACACAGGCGAGCGCGACATTTAACGTGTCAGATTGTTTTGTCCCTTCGCTGCAATATCAAAGGGAGTTGATATAAAACCAGCTAGCGCAGTGGTTCCTAACCGGGGGTCTATGAACCCCTAGGGGCCCACAGAAGGATTTCTGGGTGTTCATGACCTAAATTCATAAGATGAAAACAAATAGTGAGATGCCAAACTACGCGCCGTTTTGGTCTCGATTGCAAAAGACAAATTCAGCGAAGCTCTAGATTCTAGAGTTGCCGATCCAGATTGACCAAAAATGGCAAATCACTTATCCAAGTATGCCAAATAGCTTCAAATATGCTAAACAATGCGAAACAGGTTGATGGCTGTCTCTTTTGAAATACTCTGATGAGTAATGTCAGAAATGCGATGTTGCTATGGAACTTACGCTTAGAATTATTGTATATAGAATATAAAGAACTTTTATAATCTCCAAAAGTAGCTTCTTCTCATAGCAAATGCTTCTGAAAAGTACCTATAAATTATAAAATTTAAATACAGGTTATGAAAATACAAACGTGCACCATCCCTTAGTTTTTAATTGCTATGAATTTGGTACACAAGCGTCTGATATATTAGATATGTCACAATTCCACAAAGCATCTATTACAAAATGCGGTCACAGAAAAAAAAATATTAAGCTTTCTGGGGACCGACCGACAAACTATTTTAAATCGCTAGTGAAAATATGCCAAATAGCTGCAACAAACGTCAAGCAGGCTGAAAAGAATCTAAAAGTTTGAACTCAAAGCCGACATAAAAAAAAATTGCTGAACAAACGTTTTTTTAGTCAACACCAATAAAAAGGCCAAAACCACGCCAAACTATAACGTACATGCAAAACCATGTTAAATAAAGGCCAGATGTCTGGAATTTTTCAGTGAAATGCCGACCTTAATCTTGCTAGAATTCAGGCTAGAGGGCGACGCATGATCTTGCCTATATGAACGATAGTGTTCATGCATTTTAAGAAAGGTATGCAAGTTGCTATTCAAATATATTCAACGGGAAGTTTGATATTACTTGTTCTTGAGTAGCTTATCTATACGGGAATAATTTCAGACAGAGCACATCGTACATCATCCTGTAGCCCAAACCAGTGGGTCATTTTTCTTGTCATTTTTTGCGGGACGTGTTCGTTCTTCCACATTGATCTCATTGCTTTCATGTCAGGCCACATCTTTCACCCACTGGCTAACTTTATTAGGGAGAGAAAAAGCCGTAAATACGAAAGCAATGGTTACTTACAAAAGGCCTACCAACTGGACAAAAGCTACCAACTACAAGCACCTTGCTTTCTGCAAGAAAAAAGCAAATGTAAGGTGTGTAAAGGCGTTGGAAGTACTGTGGACTCTGTAGTTACTGTGGAAAACACAACAAATCCATAGTCCCAAGTGTTTCACAAATAATGACAAAAAACAAATACTTCCCACTGAACCCAAACCTGACATGGCAAACTATGGTATTTTTGTCGGGATGGTCATCGCATCTCAGTAAATTTGAACAAACCAGAAATCAGGGATGACAGTGATAATATGGTTTTATTGTGGTACTTTTCAGTGTTCCATGACATCATAAATAAACCATCTCTCTATGAAGCTTTCACTGTTACGTTTATAGAACAACCAAGTTTCACACTCAGGATACCTGTGAAGATAAATGGTTTGACAAACGTAACGCACACATTAATATTTAAAGCAGTATCCTTCCTCACGTGAAACAATTATTTGCGATAATCAATGATTTTCACATTCAACTTTTCCAACTTCTTGTAAAGTGTTCAGCATTTAACTTTGAAGACACTCGAAGCTTGCAGTTCTACATGCAACAGAAATAAATTGGGTTGTTATTTTCAAGGTTATTTTTGAACTTTTTAGCTTTATGAGTTCCTTAAGACCAAAATGTCTATATGATTTAGCTTTAAATCGGAAGGCAATGATAACCTGCAAAAGACCGACTACAATTGGGAAAAAAGTTACCAACTACAATCACCTTGCTTTAAGCATGACGCGAGAACATGTATAAATTTCATGGGGTACTTTGTGTTCACCATGGGAAACACAACAGGTCAATGGTGCCAAGTGTTTCACAAATAATGAGCAAAACTAAAATCTTCCCGCTCAATCAAAACTTGACATGCGCAAAATATGGTATTTGTGCAGTGACTTGTGTGATATGCCACGAAAAATATGTTGGTCAAACAAAATTTCCAAGAGATGGTCATCGCACCGCTGTAATTGGAACAGACCCGATTGTGAAATTGACAAAAATGACAAAGATAAAGTGGCCTTGTCGCGGCACTATTCAGTGTTCCATGGTAACTTAAATAAACCAGCCATACATGAAGCTTACACCGTTACTTATGTTGAACAACCTAGTTTTCAATCTTTGAATATCTCTAAAGATAAGTGGTATCACAAACTTAACGCACAAATTAATATTCAAAACATGATACTCCCAGCGTGAGATAAATTTTGTTTACTTTCGTACTTAGCCTTGATGTGCTTTATTTTTCACCGCCACTGTGCGGGCGTTTTGGTTCTCGTCAGTCACAGCGTTTCAGTTACGTCCGCAGAGATTTGGTTGCCATCGCTACAAAATGCGCGATGAGCTTGAGCATTCTGCAGTTATTCTAAATCATACGGCATGTTGTTTCATGCTATACAGTTATTGGACGTGTCGCCTTGTCAGTTTAGTTGCATTTATCTGAAAACGACGTATTCCATACATCGTATCGTAGCTGGCGTTGGGATTTATAAAGTTCGTGCTATTTTTGCAGTAAGTTTTGAAGCTTCATTGAATGCATGTGGTTGATTAAGACGTAATTTCTAGTTTTAATTGTCGCAGTTGGTGTTGTGCGATTTTTCACCACAGTCTCGAGGTTGTTTGCTTTCTATGACCTGGCTTTAGGCTTTCAACTTTCGCCTGTGAGCATTGTTTGCAGGTGTAAGGACTGACGATGCGTAGTTTTACGAGAAATCGATTCCCATTAAATATTTGCGGTTGATACCTTGCTTGTTTCACCTGTGGATCAAAGTTACTTCCACAAACATCTATTTCTTACCGTTTGTTTTGGAAAATATCTCTGAAACAATGGTAGGCCACACAGCAGCCTCAACGTGTCAGAAGTAAACAGCGACTTTTTGCAAAATAAAAATGGATTGTTTGTTGATTGCAGCAAATTTGTTGTTTTTACTTGTAATCTCTGGCGGTGATTGCAAATCAGACGGTCGTGGCTAAACTTACTTTGGTTTCATTCAGATTCCGTCCGAAACAACGGGCTAATTACAAGGAAACACAGCCGGTTGTGTGAATCTAAAAACAGCTTTAAGATACAGCTCGTTTCTGATTCTTTCGGAAGATGAAAGAAATATTAAATTCTGAAAATCGAATAGACCGATTTTCCACCGAAACCCAGATACAGAGAAAACTAACATTTGTTCTTTATTTTGCGAAACATTTCAGAGGGTTTAAACATTGTTAGGAAGCTTTTGTATTACAGGATTTTTATAGGATTACATCTTATGGTGACACGAACTCAAAATACAGGGAGCGTGATGTTACAGCAGCAAGTAGCAATAGAGATCCCCCGCTCGCTACCAGGTTCACTCTTCTGCCAATGCTGCATTGCACTTACTGTACTGTAACCAAACAACTTCCTATTGACACTGTGTCACAATATTGAGCAATGCACAGTCTGCCGTTGTCAGCCTCGCAGTCGCATACGCAGCCGCATTTTGCTCCAAAAGTCGATGACCACACCTGACCAAGCACAGTCCTGGTCGAGCAAGCAGAAGCATACCACGCTACACCATATATTCAATGCAGCGAAATCGTAGTAAATGCAGTTCTAGTTCGGCACGGATTTTTACTTTATGCTTGAAGAACACAACAACACAAGAACAAACATTTCCAGTGAAATAATGTTGATGTGTCGACAGACAACAGTTTTGGCGATAAACAAAATTTCACTGAACGGAGGGAAAAGCGATAGGCAACAGAGCACGCACTGGGAGTGTAAACACAAAATAAAAGCAGGCAAAAATGGTGATCATATCAAAGAAACTGTATGAAACTCCAAAATATCGAAGGCTTCGTTAGCGTTCTCAATGTTTTTGTGGCATTTAACTGTATATTTTGTCAAAATGTCAAGAGCAAATTTACCGAGCATGCTGGGATTTTCATACGAATGAAACAAACTGGCCAATATTAGATACTGCATTTGCTTGTTCATCGACATTGTCTCTTTGATCGTCATGAAAGGTGGTTTTGATTAAAAGCATAGTTCTAAAGTTCATCGCTTACTGATTCCCTTGGAGCTCCAACGCTGTTAACTTAACACTCTGGCAAATGCACAAATGTTGGAGCAAATCTATGAAGGTAAAATTATTATTAAAATATGTTTGATTCGTACAAGGCTAAAATTTCGAGCACGTGTAACACCGTCTGTCGTAAAATAGATCTTTTGTAGTTGATTGTAACTTGTGCGTTTTTGAAAGCCTACGAGTTTTTATTACTGTAATCTTATTGCAGTTTTAAAACCTGCATTCAACTTTTGGTTTCAAAGAAACGTTGCTTCCGTAAATTAGGAAGGTGTCGATTTCGACGCACAACTTGCGTTGCCCACAAAAATTACTAACTACCTAATTGTGAGCGTGACAATTTAGACACCAAACCAATGTTAGTCATGTGATTCAAAGGACTGCTTATTTCACAAAAATCTTTCAACACTGCGTCAAAACAAGTCTCCTAAGTACCTTATTCCTCACTGACTGCTAAATGTGTAAGTCATGCCTTGTAGCCTACATCACCATGCCCACATTATTCCACATATACCAAACAGACAGAGATAAATAATTGTTTGTCGCATGATTTACAAGGTGTCAAGATATATATTTAGGACTTTTCCAAGCACTTTTTATACTTCCATTGGCATTGGGAGCGTTGCTTGGATTTTCCGGTTGTTTCTTCTTGCTCAACTTTGCCCTTCCGCAACACAAAACTTTCATGCGAAGAAACAAGTATTGAAGCACCTCTGCAAGCGTCACAAAGCTTATGCCAATCCATAAACCCAGCTGACCTCCTGCAAAACAATCAAAGTGAAGTTTTTATCTTCAATTTTCCTGGTGCTTTAAGCTTTAAGTGTAATGAAACCTGTATTGCTAGTTTATAACAGCAATGATGGCCACCACTTATGGTTCGTTGTTAGTTTTTTGTGTTCTTTGTTACTGCCATGCATGCTCAAGTCTATTGCGTTGCATGCGGGGTGAAGACGTCACACAATGCAATACATAGTACAATTTTTCAGAAGATGCAGCTGAAATTTCTTTAAAAAATATTAATCCATACCAAGATATGCAACCTCTTTCAGGTTACTGAAAATTTTTAGGGAATTTGCAAAGCAGTCGTGGAAAGCATCAATTAAAAAACTCATTTAGATTTGACACATTCCTAAGGGTAGGTAAATATTTACTGCAAAATATTGCAAAAAAACAACAAAAAATAATTGTTTGTCGCATGATTTACACATATCTTTAATTTTCGCTCTGATAAATGTTCTTGGACGATTTGTGACTTACGTTTGTTGTAAAGTCTGGACATTGTTTTCGCACCAGGGATTGTCTAATTTTTAGGTAAACACGCACAGTGAAGCGAAAAAGATCTGCACGATATCGTATTTTAATTAATGGATCACTGATTGACACAAAAACCAAAAGGTATAAAGTGCTGAAGTCCTTTCAAACGGTGCGTTTGATGGTAACTTCAGTTGTTTTTGATTGATTAGCGAATGAATCTTTGCCCGGGTGATCGTCGAAGGCACTCGAAGGACAATTCTTGTGTTGTGCAGTACGCTATTGTAATCCTGTACTCGCAATTGCGTTGTGTAAGAACTTTCCGCACATGCTCTCTTTTCTCCGCTGTTCAGATCGTCGCATTGCAGTGGCGTAGGCCATGTGTGTGTGTGTGTGCGTGTGTGTGTGTGTGTGTGTGTGTGTGTGTGAGCGAATGATAGCATGAATCATTCTTTTGTTACCAACCAATGCTGCTAGTTTGCATTGAAGCATTTGGGTCATGGTTTATTCTTTCATCAAATTCGCCGTCTTTCCACTTTAAAACTATTCTGTTTCTCCAAGTGTTGTAATCAAAACTTCGATGGATTAATTTGTTTTATTGGTCCATTTTTACTTTTTAGATCTCTTTTTGTCTCAGAAAGACATGCACTACAAAGTGTTGAATAAGACCAAAAGACTATACTTTGTGCAAAGTTGTCTTTAACTTTTGCTTTAAATTGTGTATCACCTGACAAGACCGATGAATTATCCTCAAATGTTAGCGAGTGTGGTAGGATATATCACTTTCTCTGAGAATTCTTTCGGCATTTAGATCTTACATCGCGCATTTAATTTTAAAGTCATGCCTCTCATACTGTAAAATCTAATAGAAGATATGGCGACTGGGTGTAGTTGCTACTAAAGACGCACATGCTGCATTGTCTGTGATGCTGCAGCGCCCCAAGTGCTGTAAAAGGTGTAAAAATCAGGCGAATCCTGGCAGATTTTTTGAACTTTCTTGGCAACGAAAAGAATAAAAAAAGTAAAAAAAATCAGAGCAAAAAAGGTAAGGAGAGTTGCGTAAAAAAAGAAATTTTAGACAAATTGGGGATGGTACTGTGAATAAAATGTGTAAGAATCGCGATTTTGAGTGGCAATGCGGCTTCACAAAGTGACTAACATCTTTTTTGATTTTTTGCGCTTTTCTTCACTTTTAAAAAATAATTACGGAAATTTAGGGAAACACGAGACAAAACAAAAAATGTTTATCATAATCGGTGTCAGATGTCGTTGCAGTTACGAACTTTTTGGGGAAAAGGGGCTGCCACTACTCTGGAGACAATAATTTCGCTAACCTATGCTGAAGAACCACGTAGCGGAAAAATATGTTTACAAACTTTGCACTTGTACTTTCCAAAACTATATGCGCAATCAAATATTTATTTTTTGTGTTTGCTAAAAAATGAATTTTAATTATTTTCTTGACTTTAACCACTTTGATAAAATACTCCAATAACTTTATGATAAACCAGGTGGGTGAGGTAGTAGTTGCAACTTATTTAAAAAGGGTTGGACCTTGTGACCTTGAGAGACCAAGATATTCTGCGTGAGGTAGCAATAAATACAACCTTGACATAAATCACATCCTTACCGACATCACTGACCAAAGAAGATTCGTCAACCAACTTTGATTGCTCTTCTTTGATGTAACCAATTTCTTCGAAAGAGATATCGATGGCCAGAATATTTTCATTGAGATACTCAGCATTCGGAATGAAGGGCAGATTCTAAAAAAATGAAGAAAAGGTTTAGAAGCCCATGTTTACCGAAAACATTCGACTTGACACTTTTCATTTTCTTCCACTTGTGCTTTTCATTTCTTAAGACTGAATCTTTCAACTTCAATAAGAGAGTGGAAATTAAACATAATTGTCAATCCTACGACATTCCATCTAAATTCCTCAAGCTAGCTATTGCTATTGTCTCCAAATGGTTTGCTGAACTCTTCAATAGACGTATGAATGAAGGTTTTTCTTGATCCTCTAAACATTGCTTGCATCACTCCAGTTCCTAAAATTCGAAATCCACCATCATCATCAGACGACAGACCTATTTCTTTTTTTCCTACATTATCCAAAGTGTTTGAAAAGCTTTTGTATCGTAGAGTCTTCTTCTTATTAACACAAAACAGTGAAATTTCCAAACTGCAATATGGCTTTCGCACTAATCATTTTACAGAATTAGCTACAACAACATTATATGATGAATATATCAACAATATAGAGAAACATCTCATTAACTGCTAACACTTTTTTAGACCTGAGCAAAGCATTGATTGCTGCGATCATGAATTTTTACTCCAGAAACTCTATCAATATGGTATTAGAGGAACTCCACTTAAGTAAAAGAAAAAATGCACCAAAGTAGGTGAAATAAAATCTTCTTACATGTCTGCAAAATGCGGTGTCTCACAAGGTTCTGTGATTAGACCTTTGCTTTTTCTTATATACATAAATAATATTACTCAAGTGTCTTCATTTGCTACTACAATGTTTGCTGATGATATTGATTTGCATATGTCTGCATCCAGTATTAAAACTTTACAAAGCACAGTGAAAGATGAACTTCAACATATTGACTATCGAAATAGGGAAAAGAAAGTATCTATTATCTGCAACAAATTGTACTTCATTGTACTAAACAGACTTAATTATGAGATTGCCACATTTACTGTAATACCTGTACTTCTTTAACAACTACTGTATCAAATTTGAAAAAAATGACACAAAATACCTAGGCATCATACTTGAAAATAAGCTCATCTTGGAAAACTCATATTGCTAAAATAACCTCCTAACTCTCTAATTCATGTGGAAAATTATTCAAATTAAAACAATATGCCACCCAACCTGTACTAAAAGCTGTGTACAATGCATTCACGCACCGTTATCTGAATTAGGCTGTCTTGAACTGGGGTGTGTCTTCAAAAACTGCTATTCAACCTCTTGTAAATCTACAAAAAAGTTGTGAAATTTCGAAAACATCCAACACATATTGTTTGAATGAAACTTACATACAAAATCATATTTAAATATTCAAAAATTTATTTAAAATGTCTGCTGGTACGTTTATGCACTACTATGAAACAATCTACTTCCATCGCATATTAACTAGTATTTCAAATCTATTCAGACAGTTCATATTAACCCCACCAGACCTGCAATATAAAAAAATTTCTTCGTACCCAGGGTAAACGCTCCTCAAGAGAAATGCTCTCTCAAATTCACTGGACATAAAGTGTGGTCAGAAATACCATGTCAAGTTTCGATCTCATTGACTGCCAACATCTGTACAAAAACTACTATACCTACTCTCTCAGCTTATTGGTGCAAAGTAATTGCTGTAATGGAACTCGTTTAATTGACTTGCGTTGATCATTCTTTGTGCTCTCTACAATGTGGTTTTTCCATTATGTTTTTCTATGTATTTTATACTTAAGAAGCACTGCAATTTTTTCCTTTCCAATAAGGATTGGTCTTCATTTGTCTGTCTTTTGATGTTTTTTACAACTTTTTTTTCTGCCTCTTATTATCACTTCTTACATCGTCAAACAAATGCACATCACTTTTAGAGTTTTGTTCTCCCCACACCTGTGAAAGTAAATACATTATCATGCTGACTCTGTGTACACACTGCATAGGCATGCACACATCTGTAGATATCATTTGTATGTTTGTTTTTACCACTTTTTCTTTTCTTTTCACATGACTAATACTGAAAGTTGTATTGCAGGACAGGTAGACTAGATGATCTCATGGTCTTTAACCAATCCTTTGTGACAAAGGAACCATTAAATTTTGTTGCTTGTGTAGAACTTTGCTCAAATAAGCTATAGCTTCTGCATTATATTCTACGCAATGCTGTATGATGCAGTCTAGTGTATTGACTACGTGAATCATTATTTCGTCAAAAAATACGTTATACTCCCACTACTAATAACGCCTTACATGAAATCCACTGCAACAGATAGAAGGGTGCCACATGCGATTTTCCAAAGGTGTCTTTTGCAAACCTAAACTACCCTAAGGGGAATTGCAAACTGCCTTAATTTACAAAACGTTTTGTCAAATTACGTACTTCTAACTATGTTTCGCTGATCATGATGTGGCCATTGGTTTGGGATTGGTGCACATAAAATATTTTTCCATTTTCGCAATCAAAATTAGGTTGTTTGGCTACTATACACATTTAAAATTTTTTGGAATGCTTCATGCATTTTGTGATTAACAGTAACGGAAGCAAAAAATCCTGAAATAACACAACATCTATATATGCCTTGACCTGTTGATAATTTTAGCGTCGGTAATAAGAGCAATATAACAAACGCAAAACTGTACAAACTGACTTCATTTACCGCATAGAAACTCTGCGTTGGGGTGTTCGGAATATGTGAGTACGTCATCTTTATTGGATACTCAGTGAATGAACATGGAACTGTGCATCCACACGCTTCTGGCGTTAGCTGCGGACGAAACGAAAATAATTTATTGTGTGTATTTCTTACTCAAATCCCCAAATGTTTGTACCAACATCAACAGTGAAATTAAATTATTTGTAGTAATTTAGAAGCGAGGTCGTAGGTCATCTAGAGTTACGTGTCATACAACAAGGAATACAAAACCTCACACAGGTAAGCTTACTGTAATTTGATCATAAAACAAACGCAGTGAACTACAATTCGCCATCTGTTCAATGGTACACTCTGGAGCGACACCTGCTGCCCAGTATTGATCGTACATCCGGCACCCGCAGTGCTGTATCAGGTCTTCAGTGTGGCACTCTGCTCAATGATAAAGGCATGTTTTCATAATGCTACTTTAGCGTTTTACTGACTTAAGTGTTTTGGTCAGACATCATATTACAGGCAACTATCTGTATTTCAAAGATAGATCAGTAGTTAAGGAATTGCAGTGTTAGAATTTTTTTAAAATTTCTGTTAGGTTTCTTTAATATTTTGAAATGTTAGCATCTTTTTTCAGGGACACATGGCATTTATCTATTCACTGCTAAAGTGCTAACAACTCCTTCAACTGTAAGGGGCCACAAAATTTTGGGGTGTCATTTCTACTGCCCTAAAATTTAGAAATCTCTAAACGAGAAGCAATGCTGATCGAAAGCAAAGAAATATGCTTAATTTCAACCAACGGTCAGTCTTGTGAGTGACATTAAACTAAGTTTGCAATAGAAAGAAATAGTATAAGCCTGCCACAAAAGTCGGAACACATTAAAAAAAGAAAAAAATTATTTGAAACATTCTGTAAATTTCATCCTGGACATTACGTAAAACTGAAAGTAAACACATCACTGAGCGTGATCCCAAACTGCGCTCGCTAATGAGGCTGCGATATGGTGTTTCAGAAGTGGTAAGAAAGTTGTGAACATCTTTATACGAAATATTATGTTTAGGTAAATGAAAGCTACAGCAACAAAAGCCAGGAGAGACTCAGTCTTTGTCTGGTCTCTTTCAGATTGACAACCACATCAAGTTCTGCTGCTTAGAGTTTCAGATGTGTATGAATAGTTGTAAAAATGATAAGCCCTCTTAAGAAGGCACTCAGTCTACGATTGGAGAAAACAGCGAGAAGGTAAGGAAGTCTTCCCAAATTCACGGAGCGAGTTCTGTTCTGATGATCAGGCAAATTCAACGACCCCCAATCGCCACCTGGTCACCTTTATATGCAAAAAGCGGACTTAATACTGTTGAGGTCATCCTGCGTCGTGTTACCGTTGCAAACCAAAATCACTTAAAGGTGGTTTTAAACGGATAAAATCGAATTTTTGGAACAAAAAAGATGACTTCACCAGTGGACATTCTTCACCTTGTTGGACAGAATCACTGTCCTCTTCAACCCAGAAAGTCTTTTAGGAAACTATGAACAGAGCCACGGTCCAATCTACTTCCTAATTTTATGTTGCAAATTTAGTCAAGGGCCCTCTTGTTTCTGATATAACAAAGTTTTTCCAGGGCACAATTTCGTAGTGCACAGTTGCGAAATATTAGAGGTGTGCGGCCATATTCACGTCATCTATATAGATATTACTGAATTTGTTGACAATGCCATATCCATATCCATAAGCGTACGGGAAGGCATTTTACTGGGGGGCGGAAACATTTGCCCTAAAAATAACAATTTGCCCTAAAAATAAACAGTTTGCCGTGAAAATAACTCTTTAGTTTAATCCGAATGGGGCCAGAAACCTTATGTAAATCTGTTCTATAGAGTTGAATTCGTTTATAACGGCTTCGTCTGGAGCGTTAATTCGCCCATAACGTTACATTTTGTTTGGTCGCGATGGCATCATTTACATGCATTTCATTTGGCTTATGATGTCAAATTGTCAATTCGGCAATAACGTTCTTTATGCAACCCCCTAGAGGTGCCGTTATGGGCAAATTCTGTAGTTAACGTGCTTGTTAGCTCAAGGTGTTTACGTTCCTTGCGTGTTGTGTTCTCCAAGGCAAGAAACTTTACGGTAATTGCTTCACTGATGCAAACAGGTACACGACTTCGATGACGCAACGCAATGTTTTAAAAGCGACGGTTCCGGATCGTACGGTCTGACTCCCTTAACCTGCCTGTTTTATCGCTGCTGTGCGCTTGAGAAAGGCATTTACACATGCGCACTCAAAGGAGCCAAGCAATGTGCACGTCCGTGCTGCCCGCTTCTAAAACTCTTGTTTATCAAAAAATCTATCATCTTAACACCCTGCACCTCTACCCAGCGCAAACTCGAAAACGAACAAAGAAAGGGTTACTGAATTCATATATAAAGCTTTCGAACTACCCACATCCGATTTTTCGATTTTTACAGAAAATGAGGACTTGGTCCAGATCAAAGTCACTATAACTAATCACGACTTTGGTCCAGATTACACACTAGCCCAAATTACACTGATCACCCCCATGTAAATATACACTGTATTGACAATTTTTTCACCGTTCACGATTTTTGAGCAACTTGCGCTCGCCCTGAAAAAACAGAGTTGCCCTGAAACTTTTCACTGTATTGAATATATTTTTACATTCAGGATTTTTAACAACTTGCGCTTGCGCTGAAAACAGAGTTTGCCTTAAAAATTTTCATTGTGCTGAATATACTTTTCACCATTCAGGATTTTTGAGCAACTTTGCGCTTGCCCTGAAAAACAGAGTTGCCCTGAATTCACTGCATTGATTATATTTTTACATTCAAGATTTTTCAGCAACTTGCTCTTGCCCTGAAAAACATTGTGCCCTGACATTTTTCACTGCATTTAATATACTTTTTACCATTCAAGATTTTTTTGCAACTTGCGCTTGCCCTGAAAACAGAGTTTGCCCTGAAAGTTTTCAAGCCCGGGGGACGGCCGCCCCCCCCGCGACCCACCGCCTCGTACGCCTGTGTCCATATCGGTTTGTCAATAACATGTTGCATCTAATGCGAATAAAAGTTTAATAAAATTATGTTGTACTTTAAGTGAACCAGAAAGATTTATATCTATCAAATAAAACGTAATGGGACAACGTAAAACAACAAGATTAATCTGCAATACATAGTTGCCAACTACACTCGTTCAAAAAAAGAACGTTCACAACTATTAAAGCACATAATTATGCGCGTTTGCTTGAGGAACGTTGGTACCAGGTACGTCGTGTTGCCATCGCATCCTCGCTCTCTTAATGAGATCTTAAGGCAGTAAATGTTGTATGAATCAGAAAGTCGCAGAAAAAATGTGTACCGCGCCACTTGATTATTATCATGATATGAGTGTCATTCGCTGACAATTGAAAATAATCTTTTGAAACATTGCGAGTATGCTTGAAGAGAGTTATACTGATTTGGCACACTTGAATGGTAATCTTTTTTCAAGGCGCAGGTTAGGAGGCGTGCGAGGCGGTAGCGGGTTAGAAGTATGTGGGTGCTGGACGGGAGCGGGCAAGATTTCTCAAATTCCTGCGGGTGCGGGGCGGGAACGAACAAAAATTTCAACCAACACAGGGCTCTAATATGCATCACATTCGGTATTTGCTCAGCAAAGAAGGTCAAATTTAAACCGTATAGTTCTGTATCTGAAGAGAACTTACAAAGGGAAAGCATATCGTAAGCTCTGCAAAGGAAACTATAAGTAAAACAAAAGCTGCATGTGTATACAATTTGCAGTTATCAGGTCCTACTCAATATTTATGCCGTCGATTTTTTACAGACTTGCAGTACGTTACACATTTGTTCGCCATTGTTTCATGCTGGTATGGTTCTTTTCATTATTTTTTTAAATCGTGCCTAAAATGAACTCTAGTTTGAAGCTGTAAATGCTTGAAGTATATGGTTTAGTTAAAAATTTTTTGGTGGAAGGTCCAAACATGCCATATTTGAGACCATTGGTCAAATACTTTTATTAAAATTTTAGTTATTTGCTGAACGACACAAAACACATTCATAACGTTTTCACGTCATGCCCAACCCTCTCGCCTGGTTTTTGGTTGTTTGCGATAACAAACATAAAATGCAAGAGCCAAATTCATATTTTTATTCTAACCTTAGTAATGGAAACAAAGTTATGTGGAATCGAACATCAATTTTGTCTTGATTTTTGAGTCTCAGTCCCTTCTTTCATAAGATCCCCGAATGGCTAATAAACTGATTCTAACTAAACGCAGGTGTGCGGTGAGTACGAGATTTCCGTTGGTCTTTCAAACACATATGCATAAAAAGTGCCGTTGATAACAGTCTAGCACTCAAATGCAACACCATCCCACGAACACATAAGTACCCAAAAACGGATCATCTGCGTTTTTGATCACCAAATTACTCCATTATTTGACTTTCATCGATTTTTCTCAACTTTTGTACATTTTTTTGAGGAAAGTTGTGGCTTTCATTGCCAGAGCAACGTTTTCATGACAAAATACAATTTTTTGTTTTAAAATAAACCACATAATCTAAAAAGTGGGTTCGGTTGCGAATGGAAAAGCCAAAAATTTTCGGTTTCCCTATGGCTAGCCATCGCCCAACACCTGCAGCCTGGATGCTTTGAAAAAGCGATACAAATAAGCAAACCACTCAAGTGGTGTTAGAAAAGAATTACACCTTGCCGAACTTTACTTGAATAAAAAGCTACAATCAACAAGATGTTGTCATGACACGAGGTACATACCAGCCATGCATGTAGCTAGTGAGTAATTAGAAAAGAACGTTAGATTTTTCTCATTTTCGGGATCACATATTCCCCAAGGCCGGTACATTAGCTTCGTATCTTTTCGTGACATTTTGGCATATCCCTTTACGCCAACTGGTACCGCAATGCCGAACTGCTTTACGTTTGGCGGTTGGTGCTTGTCGTGAACCTGAGAAAAAATATTGATATAGCCAAAACTCGCAATAATATCAATTTCGACAAAAAAAGATAGGCAAAGACAAACAGGGCAAGGAAATGTCAGAGCAAAATCTATCTAATATGCCATTTGACTGCTTCGGAATCAAAACGTGAATACTAAAATATTCTAAGAAAAGGTCATTTGCAATTCGCGTTTCCTCGTGACTCGCTTTGTTTGCTAGTGGAATGTTGGCACTAATAAGTATTTGCGGAAAGTTCAAAACAATTGTATCAGGGTTTCCAACCATGCTTTTTTGCTTTAGAAAACTGTACATCAGCAAAGCCGCAGTCGGTCAAAAGGCCCAGGTATTGCAGTTCACACTACGTCCAACGTCAAGTCTTTCACTGATAGCAGTTGTATGGCAATTTGCACTTGCGAGTACAGTAACTGGCTCTTCACGGCCGTCGTTAGCAAATGCAAAATATATTTTGTTAATTTATTTATAGAATAAGTGGGCTTGAGATCATCGTCATTTGGCAAACGATCCACTGAGTTACTGCAGTTTTTTAAAGTGAGGGATCACAATTTAGGAACGTATGCAATATTATTCAACTTTTCCTTCTTACCATGAGTGGCTTGAGGAAAATAGTGTAAATCATTCGGCTTTTATATTTTTATGAGGAGAACTTACTGTCAAGGCAAAACCTTGTATAAAATAATATGCTTTCTATAGCTTCAGTTGCACTGTTTGCGAAAAGATTCCTATATTGTTTGTAAGTTTCGCTAAAATATCTTGAGTACACATTAAAATTACGAGTCCAAGCGAAACACTTCGGTTTCGGGATACTTGAGCATTATCAAATTTTCAAGATTATGGCTTTTAGAGATCTAAACAAGAACACGTTAGCTCCATTTCCGTTGATCGTTTTGCAATGTAGGTAACGTCGGAAAATTAATAGAGACATTTTAATTATTTCCATGTGGTTTACTTCTAATTTTTCTTGCCCAAACGCTTGTAGTTTGAAGAAAAGCAGGTGGTTTTCTTGTGTCATTAGGTTTGTGGTGGACGTGAGGCGTCTGTTTGGTTTGTTTGACCTAGACTGTTTTGACTGTTTACTCCTCTTTCAAAGCCGAGTTTGCTTGGCGAGAATTGCTGGTGGTATGCGAAACAGACCAAAAAAGGATTCATGCTGTGTTTATCATCAGGCGTATCATCTGTGCCTTAGTGCAAACAAAATTTTCATTTCTGGCGCGGAAATAGATTTTGAACTGAGGTATAAGACATGCCCTAAGTTGTTGATATTTGCGTCGTTGGTTTTCATTATTTTATCATACCTGAAACGTGAACGTTGAAGGATAAAAATGCACCAAACGATACAATAACAAACTTACTGGGTCGCGACCAAATAAAATGAACTACATTTCTATGGCAACTGTTGGTGCCTCTATTTTCATCTTTTCCAAACTTGTTTCGGGTCCTAGATGTGGTTATGTGCAAATAGGTGAGGATGCAAACTTACAGATTCCTGTCACATGACATTTCACACAGCTCACGCTTATTTGCAGTAAACTACAAATTCAAAAATGATTTTTCGAGCGCAAAGTACATTCACTTCCTTTCAAAAGGTAATCTCTGACGTTCTTTATTCATGTCTAGTAATAACGAGAACAAATGAATGTTTTTTTACCAGCCTTTTTTTATTTACAAAACACTATGATCTCTTTCAAACCTGAAATAAAACTCCTGCTTCTGAGCGACCGAAATTGGGTTCCTCGGTATATTCGTAGTTTCTTGCATTGATTATGACGAAAAGACCACCATTCGTTCCTGCAACCTGTTGTCTTCTATTGATGTCAAGCTCAGCATTAAAAGTGTGGCAGAGACCGAATGACGTCACCACTGGAATGAAGTTGGCAGCCGAGCAAGCGATGGATTGAAAACTGCGAAGACAAAGTTGTGTTTCAAATATGTTCAAAATGTTTTCGATATCTTATTCAACACCAAGAACCTTAGAATAAATAATGGAAATGTGCCAGTTTTACTTTTTTTCTACTTTTTTCTCCAAAACATTTTTTCACCACAAAACAGGAATACTGGCAAATCAATCCCTGGTTTAACTAAAAATGGCTGCAGCTTCATAAAAGTGTAAAAAAAATTTCGAAATTTGGTGACATGTTGCCAACGCTACACACTATACAGCAAGGGTATAAGCAAACATGCCAAAGTACGGATTTTTATGTGGAAATATACTGCTTCTGCAACAGTTTTTAACGCATAGCTTCCATTTATCCTTGAAAAGTTTTTAGAAGAAAACGAAACACAAAGTTAAGATATAAGGTATCTACTCTTTCACTGTTTGGGAACGCCAAAGAAATTGGCAAATTTTGTTAAACTGGATCAATTTCTAATGGAACATATGTCTTGTATTTAATTATGAAGCAACGGGGGCTTGGAGTTGGCAGCACTTTGTAAATGCAGACTGTAATACAGGCCATCAAATACCATTCCTGTGAAAGTTGTGTTCCTGTATTGGCTAAATTCATCACTGAAGGTGAAAATACCGCTAGCACTTAACGACTTTCTTCAAGGAACTTTTCGTCCCCCATAATTGTATTTTCCTAGCTTTTCTAGGTAAAAAAATGAATCAAAATTCTATGAGGCTAAGCCACACCGTTTCTGTAGACATCATTTATTTTGTTGTTAAGCACAACGTAAAGAGAAATGCCAGAAAAAAGGTTTACAATTTGCAATTCCTAGAGCGAAATGAATTGGAAGAGCTTGAGAACTTCTCAGTAAGTAGGTCTATGGGTATAAGAATGTAAGTTTGAAGAGAGTGCTTCTGTGTCCAAAAACAGAGAAAAAATTGAACCAGTTCTGCTCGATCGTCAGTTCCTCAGAAAACTGGTTTTGATTACCAATATGAGATGCAGTAGTGTATCTCCTTTTTATTTCCGATGCGAGTTGTAACTAGTCAACAAATGTTATGGATAAAGCAACATAGTTCCCAAAATTTTTTCGAGATACGGGTCTGTGCACATAACATGTATCTAGCAACGCAGAAGAAACACTCTGAAAATTTGGGAGGGTCACGCGCAGAGGCGCAACGAGGGGGTCAAGGGGGCACAATTCGCCGGGCGCCAAATCACTATGGAGGCTCCGGATCACGGCGGGGGGCGCCGAAGGACTTTGGGAGGCGCAGAGATGTCCCAACAATGTCAAAAGTACTTTTTTCACCTCCAGCACATTTGCTTCCGAAAGACCTCAAGTTCGAACATGGGGGCGCCAAATTTGCTTCTTGCCCCCCCGGGCGCCATCTAACCTCGTTACGCCCCTTGTGAGGCGACGGCAGCACTAAGATGTCGCCAAATACCCCACGGTTATCATCAACCTCTGAGACTTGAATGGCTCCACACCAAGACGGGGACAAGTCAGGTCGGAGATGCAATCACGCTAGTTAGACAGTAAATGGCAAACCTCTGGGGCTTTTCCTGTGGGTGCAATTTTTCCTGGGGCATTCTGGTCACGTGGTGGAACGACCATAGATGCCAGATGGTCTTTCTCCGTTCGGTGGAGAAATACCGCGGCATTCAGATCTTCACGAATTTCATAGCTGCGGACTTTGTTGCAAAATTCCACGACGTGATCTCTTTGCAAAAATCACATCTCTGCCACTTGTGCTTGAGATGGCACTCTTTTGGTCAATGTCCAAAACTCGCAGGCATAGGTGAGGATCGCAAGAAAGATCCATTATAACCTAACAGCTGTGCATTGTCTGAATACGTCCATTTTGTGACCATAGAACAATAAAGCTCACGCAATATCGTGCTTGCGTTTTCTAATCTCCTTGCTCTACCGTCCGTCACTTGTGAATAGCAACCAACGCTACACGTTCTTTCGAAGTCAACAACATAAGCGCAGTGATCTTTGGCGTACTTCCAAGATTTCTTGAAAATTTGTTGTAGAGGAAAATTTTTCTCTGCGATGTTATGGCCCGACGAAAGCCGCACTGGGTATCAGTGATGGTATTTTTCTCTCCTCAATGCACCTCTTGTGTGCTTGACGTTGCAAGAGCGACTGGGTTCAAACGATTTTTGAAATGTTTTCTCTGTCTTCCAAAGATGTCAACCTCATTGCTAAGTAGGACACCATTTCCGGTGTTGACGAATCTAGCAGTATTAATGCTTTGCTACGGAAACGCTGGATGGTTTGATGTAACTCTTTGTTTGCTTGCCAGTAATTGGAATCAAATTTATAATCGAAATACTCCCAAGGTTGCATTTAAACATTTTTACCACTTCGGCTGCGACCTTTTCCGCTTCAGCTTATCACAAACGCAAAGAGGATTCGGCTTTGTTTTGGAAACAAGCCTTGTTCACCTTATATTTCCACCAGTGGCTTATTTGTTTTCCAGTTGTAGCCAAACCGAGTCGTTTCGTTTCACATGCCCGGTCAGCTGATGAAGTGACAGCAGCTTTGAACTACTTTCACTCCTCTTTTTCGTCTGCTATGCATTCTTTAAACCTTTCGCAACAGGGACGATATCCTGTCTAAAAAGGTCGTTTTACATCCTTGCCCACCAGCCATTCCCGCTTCATTTGGAAGGACTTCTTAGTGCTGCATTTTCCTGAAGATCTTGTTGATTTTCCAGACCCAACTTACAGTCAACTGCGTGGCGATCAGTTAAGAGCTTTGTATCCCTGTGATATGAACATCCAACACCGATTGGAAAAAGACAGCGAAGCGATGTAAAAATCAACCAGCGGCCACTAACGCAATAAATCTCTGCATGGAGTGTTTTTGTTCAAATCTCCTTGTTGGGAAAAGTGTTTAAGAAGCACATTGCGTTGTTGCAGCAGGAGCCTTCCTTTGTCATTTAGGTTACAATCACCATCGTGACCATTCACACAATTTCATATCCCAGCGTAGTTTACTACATGTGCATTGACGTCTTCCAAAATGTTCATGGATTCGTTAGCTTTAACCCTTTGTTGGCATCACAAGTTTCCGTCACGAATTAAGGATACTGCGCAGTTCGGTTTTGACCGTGTACCTATAACAAACGCAAAAGTGTTGCATCAATTACTATTTTAACTTGCACAACCTTCGTCCCAGTGAAATCCTTTTATCCACATAGCCTCCCAACTGGGATTTACGAGTTTA
>Ga0210059_1002008_pt1 | contig 31467 bp, 20 predicted proteins | sample Ectturendosymbi2_FD_188042 | JGI IMG/M metagenome (GOLD analysis project Ga0210059, IMG submission 188042) | Ecteinascidia turbinata endosymbiont from Florida, USA - Sample 2 (SPAdes) (version 2) | ecosystem: Host-associated > Tunicates > Ascidians > Unclassified | place: Key West, Florida... | reverse complement strand
CACGGTTTGCTTCCTTGTTGTTAAGGTGGAAAGCTGCCGACGCCGTTTTTGTAGTGCAGAGCTTAAGCTTCCAAGTCTGGAGGTATTCACCTACAGTTGCCATGTCCTTGGTCAGCACCCCTTCCACTGCCTGCCAATCTCCATCAGTATGCATGGTTGCTAGATCGTCAGCATATGCATAGCCTACTTTCTGGAGACGGTGGTTGGCAGGTCAGAGATGTATTTGTTGAAGAGAAGGGGCGCCAGGACAGATCCCTGTGGGACGCCGTTCTTGAGGCGTCGTAACCTGCTCCTTTTGCCATTTCCGGTGGTAAAGGTAAAGCTGCGATTGCACCTATGCTGAGCAAATGAGAGAAAATCTTAATGAGCTTGAATAGCAAGCAAAAGTCACTTTGCCAATTACTGGCAGCCAGGGGCGGATCCAGGGGGGGGGGGCGATTGGGGCGATTGCCCCCCTGAAACCTACGAAAGTAACTTTATTCACCATGATTTTGCACAATTCGGAAAACAGCATTCGCGATATATGGCCATTTCGCCGTCAATTGCTTTGTCACAGCAACGTTGTGAAATATACTTCATCTCTCTTGCAGTAGTGAACCCGTAATCATACTTGACTACCAAATTTTACTGAAATCGCCCCCCGTAAACTTACTGGCTGGATCCGCCCCTGTTGGCAGCTACATACCCCAAAGAGACAAAAAAGGGTAACAGCAAGAAAATGACAAACGCACGTTGGGTCTGATGCCTCAGATTAGTGTTTTTTAGTTTATCCAACCACATGGACCCTTATTTCTTAGCTTGGTGGTCAGTAACTGCTCAGGAGAAAGGTCTTTTACATGAATGAAAAGAACTAAAATTGAATTAAAGGGTTGCAATGCTACAAGAGAGGTTGCATTCGGTGCATTAAAAGTGACAAACTTGGGGAAACAAATTTCAATGAACTTCTATAGATGATGTTGTTACGAAGAAGGCCAGGACAAAACGTTTTCAATTGTTTACTGTGCTCTGTTTAGCCTTACTTGATTCGATGGTTGTAGCTTTTTGCACGTATTACAATAATGACAGCATAAGGGAAGTTTGAACCAGTCCCGTCGCCACGGGGGAGCATTGGTGTGCTCAGCAGGCCCGTAACCAGGTTGGGACACCAGGTAGGACGAAGAGTTTTCTAAGAGGGGACCAAATTTTTTAAACTATGTCCAAGAGTTTCAAACTATGTCCAACAGATTTTTCCAGGAGGGAGAATTTTTTTCAGGGGGCTTCGCCTCCCTAGTTGCGGTCCTGGGGCTCAGACAGTCCCGTCGCCACGGGGGGCTTTGGTGGGCTTAGTCCCCCCAAACAAAACTCCTACCCCCCAAATTGAAACGTGAGACACTATAAATAAGTGGAGTTTTGGTTAATTTTATAATGTCAAGCCCCCCTGCACAAACAAAAAGTCCTCCCCGAAGAATTGCAAAGTCCCCCTATTGAAAACTTTCTGGCGACGGTTCTAGGCTCAGACCCTCCAAATTTATGTATGAAATACCCTCCCTCCCAAAATTATGTAAGAAAAGACCCTCCAAAATTATGTAAGAAATGCAAATTTTATCAAATTTCAGAATGTCAAGGCCTTTGCGAAAATGTAAAGTCCCTTATTGTAAACTTGCTTCCGAGAGTTCTGGTTTAATCCTCACGTCCTTTCGTGAGACGGTTTCGTTGCGTTCGATTCTCAGCAGTCTGAAAAGGAAAAAACACACGAATCGTGAACTCAGCAGTTGCAACCTTTTGGGTGCGTTTTACTTGGTGTGTTTTGCTTGTGTGGGGTAGATTTTTAAAGCTGTGGTAAACAGGGGTGGATCCAGAGGGAGATTGGGGCGATCGACCCCCCTGAAACGTCGAAAGTAATTTTGTTTACCATGATTTTGTACAATTCAGAAAACAACATTCGCGATTAAAGGCCATTTTTTCGTCCACTGTTTTGTCACAGCAGTGTTGTGAAGTATATTTCCTTTACTGAAATCGCCCCCCTAACTTTACTGGCTGTGTCCGCCCCTGGTGGTAAGCGAGTCGCAACGTGGTCCTCACGTCGTGCTTGAACGTGTTTATACCACCACATATATGTACAGTGTGTTTGTTTTTTTAAGCGCAGATAAGACAAACAGATGTGAAACTTATGAAAAATGTTGGCCATGTGTTTTGTCAAATATATAACCGTGGTGCTTTTGGTTGGTTTTCCCAACTACGGAAAGTTAAAATCCTGTTTCCACCACCCGAGGACGATTGCAACAATTCCGTGTCATTGAACGCTTTTGCGTCGAAAGCAGCAACAGTCGCAATGATTGTGGGGTACTATAGTAGGTTTTATAAATTATTTTTGACCGTACTTTTAGAGCGTCAATATCGTCATTTTCGGCTTTCCGCAATGTGATTATGAAGCGAAACGTCCCGGTTGTGTTCGAACCGCCTCAGGTCCCGAATCTTAGATTGATCGATAGAGGAAGTTGTTAGTGATGTCATCGCGCCAGGCGATTCGGGCAAAAAGAGCTCTCACTAGCATTGTGCTAGTGGTTGATCTTACACTTTGGCCGATTGCGGGTGTTGTAGGATGTAACAGCAGGGGGGACCAAAAACCAGAAGGGGGGGAACATTTTAAAAATACAGTATTGTATGTATACAGCAACAGGTGGGCCAAACATAAAATGGGGGGGCACCGATTTCAAACGGGGGGGTGGGGGCGGGCACCACTGGCCCCCCGCTGGCGACGGCCCTGGTTGTATTTCTCCTTACTAATCAGGCGCGGCATTTATGTAGCATGTAGCTGTTGCGCTGGCGTGACTGCTACAATTAAGGCTTTTCCATTTTTCCCTCGTAACAGTGGGAGAGAGGGCCACTAGAGCCTCGCATCAGCTAAATCTGGCCCTGTGTAATGTTCATCTTGTTAATGCTTTTTGTAGGAATTGCTTTCACATTCACGTTAATGGCTCAGTTTAGTACTTTCCTAGTTCAGAGTTTTGTCTGAACACATGGTTTAATCGTTTATTGTTTCATATGACTCAGCCAACAAGCAGAAGCACTGCAAGAAGCCATTGCATTAAGCAAAACCAATTATTAGTGAACAACAGAGCAAATGAAACTGCAATGGCTGATCAGTCTAAACCAGTTGTGTCCAACCCGCGGCACAGTTTAGTTTTCGCTGCAGTAAAAATATGCTGTATACTGACAACCTGTCCTTGTTTTGATAATCGTGAATTTGACATTTTTGATGCATGTGGTCTTCAGTGCAACTTTGTTACCGTTTCAGTTAGGATTCGAACACTTAAGCTACATTTAGTTTGCTAACATCAAAGTAACCCATTCAATGTGCGGCCCTCAATAATATGTCATTAAATTTGCGGCCCTGGTTAAGATATTGACATACTTTTTGGCCCAGTAAGCCATTTGGGTTGGACATAGCTGGTCTAAACAAAGATGGGTGCTGTGTCATATAGGATTGGTGAAGGACCATGGCCCTAATCTAGTCAACCAACCCTGTTTATTAGTTTTTGAGAAGTGTTGAAAAACAACACTTGGAAATCAAATAAGAACAGTTCGGAAAACAAACACAGAACAGGGTGAAGAAAATGTACAGGCGAAAGCGCATGCCTACATACAAAGATGAGTGGATCAAATTTAATTGCAGGATTTTGGTGTGGTTAAGAACATGTTTACACAAAATATGAAAATAGAAAGTAAAAAAATAACAAAAAACTAATTAATGAGGTATAAAAGAAAAATAAAGCAAAACAGAAAAAAATTGTGGAGTGCACTTTCATGCCGAAAAGATGGGATGTGCGTAGGAAAGAAAAAATACGAAGTAAATATACATAAAATATACAGAATTACAAAATACTAGAATTCACAGGATTGTGTTCTGCACATGTGAAATGTTGTTAAGGTTCATAATTGTGTATCTTTTTCATATAGGTGTTTCTTCAGTTTCCATTTAAAGGTAAACGTGGTTGAATACTTCATATCGTTTGGTATTGAAGACCACATTTTTGGGCCAACAAAGGTAAGGGAACATTTTCCTGAGGAAGAGTTAACTCTAGGTAAAAATAGGTTGTTAGTCTTGTGGAGTGAGAATGAAATGAGCTGAGTGGAATAAAATATTCATCAAAATGGTTTGGAAGCAGTTTGTTGTGATAAGAGCGCATGAGTTTGCCTACTGATAAAGTGTAAAGTTTGGGAAGGCATAAGATGTTTAAGTGCTGGAAAGGTTCTTCTATAGATTCCGTGTTGGTTGCTTTTATTATTTATATAGCTTTATTTTGGAGCTTAATGAGAGGCTGAATGGTTTTACTTTTACAAAAGACATGGTTAAAGTACGATTCAATATTTGTGTGCAGGTGATCAGCTCCTGACATTGGAGATTTAAAATGTTTTTGTGAAATTTGAAAATTAACGCTCAATTCAAATAATCGTCATGTCTGGTTAATTATTGAAGCTTAAACAAGTCCCGGGCGACACGTATCCTCGCTACGCCACTGGGTGCATCGTACCCAGGTGGATGGAAGTACACATGCTGAACTTTTCTGTAATCAAACCCAAAATGACTAGTGCAAGCCAGCAAACAAATACTATTTCGCAACCTTGCATGGTAGCTGTTCTGTCTATATTCCGATTAGCTCAGTGGTTCTCAAACTGGGGCCCGCACGACAATTTTCCCGGGACCGCGATGTACCATCACGACGCTCCTGAGGAAAAAAATTTGTGTAAAATAAAATTTTCGAGTAACTCATCTTTCCAAGCCAAACTTAACACAATTTGTAGCTATGGTAGCCTAATTCTGTTGCGGAACCAAACAGTCACGCTTGCAAAAGTGGGCATTACATAGGATGCAGATAAAGAGATAAGTTCTCAAAAGTTTTTCGAAAATTGGAGTCTGAGTTCAAAGAATTCGGGAGTCAAGGATAAAAGATATTTGATTTTTTAAGGGGGCCGTGAGCCATTTAAAAATTGCTAGAGGACCGTTGCGTAATTTTTTTAAAAAAGTTTGAGAACCACTGGATTAGCCTATTGTACAAACAAGCTATACGAGTTTCGACGATGACCTCCGAAACTAGGGGGGACGGTATCGGTCTCATATCTCCTGGTAAGATTTCTCTTGAGAGGCCTTGCAGGGCTGAGACAAACAAGACACACAGTATTTCAAAAGCTTTTGCTCATTTTCTTGTCTTATTTCTTTTAACGCAAACCACGTTTTTTATTTCGCGACTGCAACAGATCGGACGACAGACAAGCGACAAAACCACTCGATGTTCAGCTTCTTTTTCAAAACGCTCGGACTGTCTCCTTTGCGTCGACTGGTATGAGCCGGTCACCGATGCGGAACGCTCCACCTTCTTGTTGAAACGCCATTGGTCCGCGCTTTTCAATCACGAGATTGTCATGTGGTGGATTTTCAATAGTTCTGCAAGTAATCCAAGCATACCTTACAAAGAAGCATTCTTTGCCTTTCGGAAAGTTTCCATTAACGTGATTCCTGCAGTCACGACTTCCTATATTGAATTTCAACAGGCTGAGAAATATTACGACGGTAAGCTGAGCACTACGTTGGAAAAAGGTAATCTAATTGTGAATTCTCATTTTCATCAACTGGGGAAGAGTGGATACCAGAGAACATCCCGCATTGAAGCAGTGACGCTTGACCAAACGTTCGAATTTCACCGAATCCTTCATGCAATACAAAGATAAAAGGGTGATTTCAACCTAAAAAACAAGTTTTTTTGGTTGAAATCTAGTATACAGACATATCATATTTTTGTGATTTGAAAACCGGGACGCTTCAGAACAATGGACATGGGCCTTAAAATGGCAAACGGATTTTGCAAAAGGAAATGCAAACAAGTACCGGTACGAAATAAGGCCTTTCACTAACATAACTACAAAAAGAACACCTCCTACTAGCCTACTACTACCGAACTAGCGAATGCGCTAACAATCAACCCATTATTGGACCGGCTGCGATGACGTAACAATTACCTTTACATCTGACCCAACGAAACATGAAAAAACAGGATCATGTACCGCCCTTGTGCGGGCACCACAGCATGCTCATATTCGTGTAGGGCTATGCCGACTGACCGCATGCCTAACCGCAGTGGTGTAGCTAGAGTTTGGGCTGCCCCGGGCGGCCCTTGGGTTTGGCGCCCCGGAGGCCCATAAAAATACGTATTGCACAGCTCCCTCTTGAAGCTTTGTATATTTCAGGTTTTTTTAAAGGTGTTTAGGGACCCGATTCGGGTCCCTAGAATCAGAGAAAATTATCATCGGGTCCCTACAGATTCATACCGGGTATCAAACATTTTCCTTTTAAAAAAACTGTATATATATTAACTAGTTTGTGCACCATTACAATATTACAGTACTCTCACATGCTCAAATATGGTATGTTTTAAATACATGCCAAAATACCCAAACCTTTAAGTAACAGTTAAACCAAAAACAAAAATGACAGATAGGGAAAAATAGCAAAAAAAGTGTAAAATATTAGGACTATCTTTGTTTCTGAAATGAAAACTGCAATTTTCTACACAGTAACTTTTCTTGCCTTTTGTTGGCAAATTCTTCAATGACAATGTCAAAATTTATAGTCTGTCAATTGTTGCTCTATAGACAGTGTGGCAAGATTTCTCAACCGCAAGGTGCTCATACTAGATCTTAAGTGATTCTTGATCAGTTTTAGTTTCGAAAAACTCCCCTCACAGGTAGCAAAACTAACGGCAGTTGTGAGGGAAATCCGCAACATTATTTATTACTATATTTGGAACAGAGTTCCAAAGGTTATACTTTTGAATAAACTGCAAAAGTTCAAGGGGGCCTTCTTTCTCTACCGTGAACTGTACATCAGCAACATGGTGTAACTGTGATGTAACAATAACGTTCTTCTTAATTTCACAACAATGAACAACAAGTGACGCAACAACCATCAATATTTCTTTTTCGGCTATTAACTGCACTCAACACCCTGTACAACTAACTGGCCTATTTGGAATCTGAATACAGCACGGTGATCTAAAAATGTTCATGACGCATCAACATCCTAAAGCAAGAAATCATTCCCCCTGAAAAAACGAAGAACTCTCACGGAACCCTTTAAACTCACGTAACCCCACTGCATGTTTTGCGGAACACTAGGGTTTCACGGAACCCATGTTGAAGGAATGCTGAGCTAGATTACATTTCTCCACACAAATGGAAATCCATTTTGACGAGCCACAAATCCAACTACACATTTATTAGATTTATACAAATGTTTTTAGACCCAACAATGCGCTTTTACTCGCAGGTACAAAACTTAAGAGCACTTACAAAAGTTTAGAGCTCACCACAGCCACACGTTTGCCCACAGTCATCCACCACACTCCTACTAAGTTCTACAACGTCATATAAGGACTACGACCAAACGTCAACAACGACCCAACACACGATCAATCAACCGTGTAGTGAATCAGCAAAATTTGGCATCAAGTGAGTTGAGAACCGTGTTGCAGCTTCATGTGAAAAAAAAACTATTGATACAACATCCCTGATACACGATTGTTTATTGTTTGGCTAAGGTTAAGATAGCAATCGCTTAAATGCACATGCCACAGTTTAAATTACTCAAAATCAAAAATGTTCTTGAACTGTGAGTAGTGTACCGACATTTAAAACCACTTTTATTTCAATACAGCCTTTGCAGGTTTATAACCTACAGCACAGCTCATAGTGCCGCCAGGGGCGGACCGACCCCCCTTAGCTACGCCACCGACCCCCCTTAGCTACGCCACTGCCTAACCGGGACTTCTTGGTTGACTAACCGGGACAAAGCTTTAATGGTACACACAGGAAAGGTTTCCTTATAATTGTTCTCTTGTGCAGATACCTTTTTTCCAGCGCAAGCAATTCAATGAGAAAATGTAGCTTCTCACACTTTTCAGCAAGGTCTTCGAAATTAGCAGTGAGGTTGTTTGTTGCGATCTTCATCAATACTTCCAAGTTTATGTCAGATTTGAACATTTTGCTGAATGCTTCCGCGGGCCACTGATAACGCTGTGGCGGGACAAATGTGGCCCGCGGGCCGCTAATTGGCCACCCCTGCCCCAGACCGCCGCGCACGTTCGGCACGTCGGAGCACGGTAAACCTGCAGAATGCCCGAGCCTCTAGCATACGTCACAGACCTGTGTTTCGTCACAATACTGGCACAATTGTGTGAAAGCGCCACGTTCACTTTTCCTTTGTTCGGCTCGTTGTCGGCGAGGTTCTTCACGTAGAACTCGACGGAGGGATTCCCCAACTGCAACGTACAAAAGCAGATCAAATCATTTTCAAGAGTCAAGTTGAATTAATCGCGACACATCCCGATTTAACCCAAAACAACAGTGTTTTTAATCTTTTCAGCAGTCGTTTAGCCGATAAAATTGTCTAAAATCGGTTATTTCAACAAGTCTAGCCCAACCTTGCTGTAAGAAACTCTTCCTTGTCTTTCGCATGCCCAATAAATGAAAATGACCAGTGACGAACATGTACCTGGATTTGGATTTAAATCTTGCGGCACTCTAATATTTTGATGGATTTGGATATATCATTTTTGTTTAATCAGATTTGGACTAAAATGATGATATTCTTTTGAAGTATTTGGCAACTTTCGGTTCAATTTTGGGATTACAGGTTACTGTATTGATAAGGTAAACTTTTTAGAGCAACCACAGAAACCTTTAAAACCACTGCCTCCTTGAACAGCCCAAAATGCTTGTGGCCATGCAATGCCGCCAAAATGTTGAGCATTAATTCTTTGATCCGGTAGAAAACTTTCAGTTATTAACGTTCAAAACAGATATACGTTTATTCTAAATCATGATTAAATACTTTCACGTCTTGGTAAAGGTAAATTTACCCCAGGTAAGAACCCCTGTTCTTAGCGGTGTGGATGCACTAATCCCACACATTTGCATAAACCCAAAATGTTAACTTGCCTGCGGCCCAAAACCTTAAAAATAAGAATTGCCCTGCTACTCACAACAGCATGAGAACTTGCTGAAACGTCACCAGTTTTGTTTGCTATGTTGCAATTGCCAGGGCCGGCCCTAGCAGATGCGGGGCCCAATGCAAGACCTAGGCGCGAGGCCCCTCTGACCAGTGGTCTATCCATAAAGAATGGGACAGGGTGGAACGCAGATAAAACGTCCTAGCATTAGAATATTGAGCACGTTTGATAACATTCGATGATTAGAGGAAATTCACTATTCGTTCAAATGAGATAATTGTTTACTATCAATGAGATTTATAATCCGTTTCTATAATTCTCGAGTGCGAGCAGTATCTGGCAAAAATGAACAACCTGCCCAAACAGCATGGCGCGGGGCCCAATGCAACTGCATCGGTTGCATCGGCCTAAGGCCGGCCCTGGCAATTGCTTCCATGATAGCGAAGTTTTCACCATGCAACCTGACACACGTACGACTAGACTGTAGACTCATTTGATCGAATTTATCACAAAATATCAACAAACACACCAAAACGGGTTTAGCATGGCTGCCCGAGCCCAGTTTGTCATAAGTGACAAAGCAGCGGATTTCAACCAGTGGGCCACGGAGCTGTACATTTAGCTTAGACATCTAATCACTGCAGCGTTGGGTGCAAATCCATTGTGCTTAGGAGCACAATTCTCGCTGAATTGCACAGCGGAATAAATTCGCTTCTTTCAAATAATGTGTGTTTGTTTCATGTGCATTAAAGAAAAACCTATGCTGAAAAGGTAGTGGGCCCGCAATTTTTACCGAACGTTATCTGGGCCACGTAAGTAAGAGATTGAAAAAACTTTGACAAAGCGACGTACATTATGCGTGCACACTTCTTCGACAATTACTTCCATTGGTTCTTCGTCTTGTTCAGTGCAGGCGGCGGTGCAGGCGACGGTTGGTTCCACACACGGCGAAAAATACACATCCGGCTCGCCCTTCATCGACTCCACGTCGGGTTCCTTGCCGATGACAAGTCCAATGCAGTCCACGGGGTCCTCACACAAATCCCTGCCACGAGAAACAGAACCGGGTCGGGATTTTTGGCCGAATGTCAGGGATGCGACTGGACAGACGTAGGCCGCGCATTGGTGACAAAGCAAATATGTTGTTAAAATTTGTGGAGTCGTAACTGAAATTTCAGGCCCCGGCTCCAGACATCTAAAATTTTCGGGTCCGGCTCCAACATCTAGAAGTTTTTGGCTTTGCCTCTGGAACTATTTGGTCCATTGAAAACTAACAACCATTGTAATATTTGTAGAACTCGCTTTCTTCACAAACTGTGTGTGCGGAAACGGAAGCGAATTTTTTGTTTCGTGAATGCGATTTTTTTGGAAACGCACTGGAACACTCTTAACCAAAAGCAGCAATAGAATGCATCCTAGAGGTTTTGGGCTTTCAAGTAAAAGATTTAGAGCGCAAGACAGTTTGTATGAAGTAGTTTCATTTCTGTTGAACTTTATCCCATTGTGAAGTTCTACCAGTTCGTTTAAATCAGCCGGTGAACTTTTGGCTCGCTGGCCGCACCATATTGTAAAATTAGGCAACAGGTTGGATCGGGAACAGATTGTTTGTGGAAATTAGACTGGTATAAATGAGATGTAAATGCTGAAACGCTTACGGTTTTTGCACTTTATCAAATGGTAAAGCACGGTGACGAAAGGTTTACTGCACAGCCAGGCAGTATAAAATTTTAGGGGTACGCAAACTCTTATGAAATTTTAGGTGTACGCAAACCGCAAACTCTCAGAAAGGGGCATCAAACAACATCGCCACGCCAGCGAAAGGTAATGCTGCAATCTCTCGGCTGTTTTCTTCATTACATTGCTGAGATTGCTTTGCTGCGTTGTGTTTAAAAAAACGTTGTGTTAAAAAAAAACAAAATGATGATACACGCTGAGTTTTGTTCTGCGTCCTGATAAAGGCCGTTTGCTGCTGGTCGAAACGCCCGTGTATTTTTGCATTGTTTTATTTCCTTTCATAACGTTTGCTGGTTGAACCTTTTTTAAATACACTGTACGTTACACCTGGCAGCCATACTAGATATGTTCAAAAATAACCGATTAACGCCAATGGCTAAAAACTCCTCAGACCTGTTAAAACCGTCTCGGCCTACCATCTAACATGAAAACCTCTTCACACAAAACATGACAAACATCACTTTTATTTTTGAAACCTCTCCAAATACAAAACCTAAAGAGAAAAAATGGGGCGACATGGCATATTATGTCCCCCCGTCTGAAAAAGTGAGTGGGACACGTCCAACGTGTCCCCCAGCAAATTGCGCCCATGTTCGAATTAAATTTTTTAAGAATTGTTTTTTGGATTGCATAACACAAACTTTGCTTATAGTGTTAGATAAACTTGAAGAAGTACTACTTCATGACTCTAGATAAATTTAAGGAGGGATTATACAGGGTAACGTTTATAAACTTCACAGCACATCCTATGAAAGCGCATGAAGAAGTTTCACCAATATTTACAGTACACAATGAATCAGTGTCCAAGTGTTGAACTTTGAGGCTGGACGAAGGTCCTTCTCAGGCTGGGAGTTTCTCAACCCTGGGCCTAAGTAACAAAAGTAAGAAATCCTTGAGTTGTGCAGACAAACTGGATGAAGCATAACAGCACAACACAAGACAATGTATCAAAAATAATAGAATACATGAATGACCTTTCGGGCAAAGAAGAAAGTTCGTAACTTGGTGATGGTTACAAAAGTTTACGTATCTGAGATACACTGATACAAGCTGCAGCAAACTGTTGTTTCTTTTGTAGATACAACCAAGTAGAGGTTAGAAGCTCAGCAATCTCTGTATACTTTCAGATTGATTTCAAAATGTTTCCAGAAGCAAAAAGAATCACTGCATGGCTACCCAAGAACAGCTCAAAAATTGTACAGGATATATCAAGATTTTCGAAAAATTGATGAAGTAACAGATGATATGTTCATTGTCATTGTAGTTATGTTGCAAAGAGAAAGTCAAAGCAGCAAGCAACAAAAGAGATGTTATATGCTACAGCTGCATTGCTTGGTAGCCCTGTGTTGTGTAAGTTTTGTGTCATGGGCATGCTATAAGCACTATGTTATGAAAGTGCACTAAGTCCGCAACTTGATTTTTTTTCCTGATACAAATATAAACTTGTTGCTGTAGCTTCGTGGCCAGCTTGGGAGAAATCTGCCTCCTCGACTCAGCTTTCATCCGTTTTCAACGATTCAAACTTGCACATATCTGTTGTTGTGGTGTGCCTTCTAGACTTGGTAAAACGCGACGTGCTGACTTATAAACCATGCCGATTGTTGCTAGCGCTGCTGTTAATCTTTACAGGAGTAGATCCTGGCTTCACAAGTGCTTGCTAGACATTGTCAGGTGTTAGGTTGGTTAACAGTTGAGTTTTCTAGGGTTCTAGTACAGTCAGCATTAAAAGCAACTTTTTCCTGCCTTACTTTGTGTTTCTAAACGCAGTTCATGTGTCCTTTTTTCATCTCTTGTTCAGTGTCAACATTTCGCTAGTAAGTTTTCCTACTGATTGCAAGACCGAAGATTCAATACATGAAACTAGTTTCCCTGCGAAATAAGTTGCAATGTATCCACTTCCGGACATCACTACTGTGGCTTACAACTAGGGAAAGTGTTACAAAAACCTTGCAACAACAAGTCTCCATTTCCCACCAAAAGTAATTCAAATTGTTTTGTTGTCGGGAGCCATGGAGAAGCTAGTTTGAGATTGTAACATTACACAATGCCATTTTGTAAAAAGTTCAGTCTGTTGCAGACTTAACTTTTTTAGAGTGTGTCATAATGCTAGGCTTGTGCATAACACACATTTCTGTCCCATTGCATCCTATATGAGGACTTGTGCTTGTGGGATATATTGCATCCCATGGAATTTGTACAAAATTACAAACATAAAGGTACAGTGCACCATGTACCTGTATAGCTTTAACCGATCTGTGGCTGAGCTACCCCAAACTGACAAAGTAAGGGAGCATGGCTTTGGGAAGGGTCAATGACAACTGAGTGACCCATTTTTTGTTGTCACTGCATAATGGGCTTTAATCTCATTTTCAGTGGCATTGCACCATTCAAATATGGCACTGAGCTATATGTCTACTGCTTACTTTACCGTGACCACACATGGTCATCTTATAACTAACATGATGGCATTCAACTTCAGAATATTCCTGCAAAATGACATTAAAATTACTGGCAATGTAGCAAGCTTTAAGTCCACTGTCTCAACCTATGGCAATCTAATTCTTATGAACAAGCCTGCGTAATTCCACCTGACTTTTCTTCTAAATATTAGATGGTTCTTTGAGTTGTTTACAGATAAGGTTTATCACATTGTTCTTAGCAATTCCCTATACTATAACTTGTTATTTGTGCAGAGTGAAGTTGGCACATAGGAGTATGCAGAACAGAAAACCAAAAACCAATCATTCCTTTTTTGCTTCATCACAAGAGGGTTGTCCAGGTTGTCCTGCTACATAGTGATTGGCCAAATTGCAATTCCAGCTAGGAGCAATTTGTGTGTGGTTTTGAAAGGCTTTATTTTGCTGTCAGAAGTTTAATCTCAAGCAAAACCATCTCCAGGACTGCTTCTGAATATTATTGGTATCAGTAAGGTATGAAGCTACAATTATTTCTTTAGTGAGAAAGTAAAAGCTTGTTGCTTGTAGCAAGTAATCTCTGAACTCACCAACAGCATGTGATCAATGCTCAGTTTAACATTTACTTCATTCCAAAAGTATGTACTAGTGTGAAATGAACTGTGATCCATTACAGTGCTTTGTGCAAAAACTTGCTGTGCTTCCAGAAATGCTTGGTGGTTGAGAATGTAAATTTCTGCTTTTCGCTTCGAAAAATGCAAGAAACTCTTCAGTTAATGTCAAAATATTTTGTAGTATTTGGGGTTACGGGAATTATTGAAACTGACCCAAAAGAGTCAGATATGACTAAATGAACAACTAAAGCTTCATCTTGTTGCGATTGGAAAGCCCGAGCGGCATATGCACAAAGCTTCACACTGTGGCAGCAAGCAACAATAGAGTTCACCAGACGTGATCACTCTCATGGTCACCATCAGGAAGTACAGTCAACTGTTCACCAGGTTCACAAGCATTGTTAGACATCACTCACGAAGATCACTCTTTTATTGCTTGTTCATGCCACTTTTACATGGGTGTTGTTCTTTGCGCACATTCTGTTCGTGGTGAACCGCGCATTCAGTGCAATGCCAGCAGAGAGGTTGTAACAACATCCTCTCCTTTTTACAACTAACTGCACTGATCACATGTTCTTTGTGTGAAGGCTGCACCTGGAACAACCTTCACGTTCGGGTCACAGCACCATTTTGTTGCAATCAGAAAGCCCGAGCAGCCTTTGCACAAAGCTTTGCACTGTGGCAGCAAGCAACTGTAGAGAACACGCGTCACGATCACTCTGCTATTGCTTGTGTGCGCCACATATATATGGGTATTGTTCTTCGCGAAACATTCCGTTCGTGGTGAACCATGCAAATCGGCGCAACGCCAGCAGAGAGGCTGCAACAATCTCTTTTGTGAAGCAGGATTCACAATTGGTTAAGTCATAATGAATTGACTCAAACAACCTGGAAGAATGCGACTCAGGTGAGGTGGTATATCAGACAATAAAATAAGCTACAATCAGTTGGTATGAGGATTTGCCACCTCAATTGAAACAGAGCTAAGTCCATTTGCGAACTTATGATGGGATCATAATATCACCAATGGTCCAAAGCCTTTTATAAAAGCCTTTTTGGGAATTTATGAATATTAAGCGAATGTTGTCTTGCAACGGATACCCTGACAAATTTTTAGACAATTGCATTCAGCAATTCTTGAACAGAAAATACGTTGTCACGCAACAACGTGATGCACCAGCTGAACCCTCTCCTTCACCCAAATATATTTCATTACAACTAGCGTATTTGGGTTCTATATCTAATAACATACGACAAGAACTCAGCAGCTTTATAAGACACAAGACTGTAGTGAATGTGAAGCTACGTTGTTTTCAAAGTACTCGAAAGCTTCAAAGTGGTTCTCTGTTAAAGACTGGCAAGCTTTACTAAACCGGTTTAACGTTGTGTACAAGCTTATTTGCTCATACAGTGCCTCCTACATCGGGCAAACGCAATGAAATTTAATAAATCGTATAGAACAGCATTGAACGTCACTAAGCTCTTCAGTATGCAGACACTTGCAAGCCAACCCAGATCATCAGGTTGACTTTCACAACCCTGAGGTCATTGGCAGTGACAACAATTGGCGACGGCTGCAGATTCTTGAATCTTTGTTGATTCAAGAACACAAGCCAGAGCTGAATGCAAAACATCCTGTCGATGCCTCTATGCATTTTTAACTTGTAACAGAGCTTCATGCTTCACTTGTGACGTCACGCGCCATCACCATTGCCACGTATCCAGCTGAGTCGTGTGCCTACGTATGCCTCGCGCCACTACGTCACTACCGAAACAGCCTTTTGCATTTTTTTACAGCGTTTTTCTCCTGAATGCCCAATAAGAACCTGCAGCAAGATCACTGCAGTTCTATTGGTATGCACTGATGATGATAACAGGAGTTATCGAAACGTTTGCAATATGTCATTTGTATCGTTTGCTTTGGCCGTGATGTTCATTATAAGGCTATTCAGCACTTCTGCTTTTCGTGTACCAAAGAATTTATACCCATAATTATTTACTTATTTGCATTGATAGATGTAGTGTATAAACGGGGACAAAAGTTAATACTACTTTAAGGAATTGCAAACAAGGGGCTTAAAAGTAAATACTCAAAGTTGAAATAAGCACAATAAAAGATTCTGAATAAACTAGGCACTTACGAAAACTTTGTGCAGTAGTTCAATGAAATCCGATCTTAGGAAAAATCTGTATTTATGGCTACAAACCACCAGTCTAATTGAACATGACATTTCAAACCCTTGATAGACACCCTAATCACCACAAAGTTGAAAAGAAGGTTTGTTTATTCAAGAAGATCGGCAGGAATCACAACCGTCTGTATAAACTAGAGCAAGATATTGACCTTGGCCAATACATGCTGATGCATATTGATTGGCACATCATATCAGTTCGACATGCTTTGAAAACAAAAACAAAAGTAAAGTAGTTCTAATGCTTGCTTGAGCATGGAACATTGTATAAAGTAACCAAACTCACTCCAAATCTCCAACAGCGGTATCAACATTGTAGTCACAAGCTGTGTGGTAGCTGTCCACTGTTTGCTTCGAAAGGCTTTGCTGAACAGCATGACGGTAGCGCTTCCTTTACAAACAACACAAGATGTTCAACATTAGGTTTGTTATTGTTGCTGGAGACTATGGTAGCACAGGCGGTGCGATCAGTAATCTTCAAACATCACAAAAACTGAGCAGCATGGCATACAGACTCCCTTGTATTTTATGCTAACTAATAAGCCACTTGTTCCAAAATCATATTTTTATGAAACATAATTATGGGTATTTACACAACACTTCTACATGATGTTAAGAGATTCTCACCTGCATACAAACAATATTTTGTACTTTAAGCAAGAAATTTGAATGCCGCTATTTGTTAATCTGATTTTTTAAAAACACTGCCATCTCCTGCTGGTGTCATATTTTGTATGTGCCTCACTATGTTCTCAAAACCAGAGGTATGATTGATATTGATGAAACCATCGCCACATATTTATTTTCTTTGGTATTTCAGGCTTCAGTCAATATTTAAAGCTTTATTGCAAAGCCAGCCTTAACACTTTGGCATCCGGCCGGTTTCGGGTTTTTCGAGAAAAAAACACCGAAACGCATGTGGCTTTTTACAGGAATTTCTTTGGTCCGGTAAGCGCTACAGACCTGGTCAAAAGCTCAAAAGACGCATCAAGTCTTGTAGCTTGCACTCGAAAAAGTTTTTTTTGGTTGGGGGTGCAGATTTTTTGTGAGTGACATCATAACTGGAGGACTTTTAGGCCACCTTGGCCCACTTCACCTTTCCCTGGGCCCAAACCACTAGATGGTAGTATTTCACTGAAGTTTTTATTGGAAACTAGACTACAATCCAAGTCCTTTGATACTTTGGATGACCTGCTGGGGTTTCAGGTTCAAAGTTATGATCTAAACTAACAAAAATGTTTGACTAATTAGCTAGTTAATTAATTGGTTTATTTCAGATCATAACTTTTGAACCAGAAACGGTAGAAAGTCGATCAAAGGCTCAAAAGACTCGGACTCGAGCTTAGTTTCCAATGAAAACTTCAGCAAAATTCTTTGGCCTAGCGGTTGGGCCCTAGGCAGGTAACATCAGTCAAAATATCCCCAAAACTATTTCACTTATGATGTCACTCACAAAAAATCCGCAACCCCCAACCAAAAATTTTTTTCAAGTGCAGACTAGAAGACTGTCCGATCCGTTTGAGACCTTGAACAGCTCTCTAGCGCAATCAGCGGAGGAGCTATGGTGTTGGTAAGGCACCCGAAAACTGCTGTTTTTTAGGCCGAAATCTAGGTACGAATATATCATACGCCAGCTCTTAAAGTGTTAGCATTACTTGCGCTCTTCGTGTCTATCCTTCTTTTCGTAGTTACAGACTTTGTTCCACTAAACTCATGATACTGGTTGCTGCTATTCAAAATTCGTTGTGTGTTACTACATTTCTCACTATTACATTGAGCTGGGCCAGCACTCATGCATACACACTTGCAGCTGGAGGACAAGCAGAATCAACTATAGAAGACGAAGAAAGCAGTACCACAGTTGATTTCATGGTAATCATTTCTTTGGCTTGATTTATTAAATCATTTGATCTTTTTCTAAGGATAGTACTCTCTGCATTCCTGAGTCTTTGTAGCCCTGTCCATAAAGAAGTTTACAAAACATTGGGAAAGAAAATGTCCTCTGAGGATGCCGAAAACACCAATTTTCTTTTCGAATCTTGCTCCCCTTCCTTACCAGTTCCTCATATCTAGATGATTGCGTTGCATAGCTGAAGAGCTTAGTCTGCCCTTTCCAAAAGACTTACTTAACTGACTAGATTCATAGCTGAAGCCCTACCAGGCTTCACTTGTCCAACCAGACCAGAGAAGAACTGAAAATTAAGATGGCTGACGGGTATTCCAGTTTTACACAAAGCAACAAAACTTTCAAACTGCAACAAATCATGCCCAGGACTACATAACTTGGTGAATAAACAGTAGTATTTTTATGGTGCCCTCTGCAGTGCTATTTGTTGGCAGGGTCAGTGCTTCTGCATGCTGCAATAGCAAATGAACCTTAAACTTATGCCCAACACTTGTGTGTTACTGTATTTATAGCAGGTGGTTTATTCACCAGTGTAAAGTGCTCCTCTAGCGAGTGAACAAGTTCCTTTCAAACAAATGTACAGATGGCTGGAAATGATTTGCTCTAACTCATGATACTTTTTGCAGGAAATATGATATAAAAGCTGTTTCTTGTACGATTAAGGTACCACCAATGTTGCGTCAGCATCATAATGCAGTCCTTGGGTTACTTGATAATTTGAGACCCTGATTTAGAGTGCTGCATTTCTCAAGGTATTCTTTGTGTGTAAAAAATGCTCCTAGTTTGTTCATTTTCTTTATGTAATAGCTTCACCGTATTGCAGTTTTTTTTAAAGGAAAATGTTAGGTACCTGGTATGGATTTGTAGGGACATGATTTCTCTGATTTTAAGGACCCAATTTTCTCTGATTCTAGGGACCCGATTTGAAATTCTAGGGACCCGAATCAGGCCCCTAAAATGTCTTTAAAAAAACCCTGCTGTATTGTGCTACTGTATTAGAGTAAAAAAAGTCCATCCTACTTGCAACTTGTCTCATTGCTGGCTGCCGTTTTTACTCAATTGTAAGCCACCCTTCATAAACTGCACAAAATGGTCTTAAAAAATTAATGTAAGCTGCACTTGAATATAGGTTACCAAGCCTATGAGATACTTCCATGTACTAACATGTTTCGCATTTATTTGTAACCCTGGTAGTGATGTTTCACCACTACAACTGCCTGCTGTTCATCAGAAAACCCCAGTGACGGAGTGTGCATATGATTCTGAAGAGAAGAGAATGCGGAAATAGAGTTTATTTGACAAAATGTAGCCAAGGAGAGACTGAGCGTCATCTATACCAGTGGTTCTCAACCGCCTGTCTGCGTAGATTTTTTGCCAATCTACAAAACAACCTAGATCTTCCATCAAGTAGCTGAAAATGGTTAGTGTTCATAAAGAAATACAAAAATGTAAGCCACCCTTGATTATAAGCCACACAAAATGATGAAAAAAAATCTTTATAAGCCGCGGCTTACAACTGAATAAATACGGTATACTTAGCAGCTTCTATCTAGGCTAAAAATGGTGCCCCTTCGGGCAATGAAAATATGATAGTCCTAACACGTTGAAAATTTACTGACAAGCAAATCATTTTGAAATAATTTGAAATAAATATTTCATTGACAGTTTAATTGCACCACTATACAAATGAACAGGGCAAAAAATAGGCATAGGCAGTCTGATGAAAACAAACAAGTTTAACCTGATTGAACGCACTCCTCGTCTGATAGCATCGAGTTCTTTCCGGAGATCAGCAACAGCTCGAGACAGCGAAGCTTTCAGTTCTACTGTTTCATTTTTCAAGCAGTTCACCTCTTGCACAAGCGCCACAACGTCAGGCACAGTGTTACCTCTGGATCGGTTGTGGAAAAACCTGCAGCAAGATCAGCTTGCAAGAAAACCTGTCAGCACAGCAAAATCGCTGAAGCATAACAGCAATGTTGAACCAAGACAAACTGGGCCAATGGGGCAGCACTGCAACATGTGGTCTCATTTCTAATCTCACGCTGTTGGGTTTCAAACACTCACAAGCTTAATGTCGCAATGAAGTGGGCTTTCTTGTTCGTTCATAACTGTTGGTTTTATAAAGCTCTTATTGATCACTTGGTTCATTAAATTGCAGTGATGGAGTCTCGAGGCTTGGTCTCGGGACCCGTTTTTTTGAGTCTCAGTCTCGAAGGATTTCGGTCTCGAGCTCTTCGTCTCGAGACTTTGCATGGATTATTTTTTATGACATTTAGCCAAAAGGTGTTCCTTAAAAAAACTGTTTTAAAAAATGATTGTTCAAAATTTAGCCGTTCAAAGATGTCAGTGGCTAAGCTTTCTTTGTTGTTATGTTGTTTGTGAGATGGAGAAAACAATTTCCCTCTACCCCGTTTAAAATTTATACTGAATTCAATAAAAGATGTGCATGTACCAAAGAAAGCGCAGCGCGTAATCTCTGAAAGGAGGTTGGGAATACTATGCTAAGGACTATCTTTGAACTGTTTTTCCAAGAGTTTTGTTATGAAACCCATAGGCTTATCCAAAAGAGCTGGGAGAGTGCCAAAAAGTTTCTTTTTTGAGAAGCCAAATAAAACCATGTCTTCTTTTCGAAGTGCTTTTCAAAGCACTCTGTTAAAACACGCTGGTGAACTTTTTTTTGTTCTGCGTAATGCAGGCTTTTTAAGTTCAAAAATGCCCAGTTCAAAATAACTCTCTTGAGGAAAAGTTTTGCTCATATGGCTGATCAGTTACTTTGACGTACCTACTGCTATAGGCTTTAAGGCCTTTCTGCGTTTTACAACCGACATGCTGTGTTGCGAAAACTAAGTGTGTCAGCAAAAGCGGAAATTTAGAACAGTTTTGAATATCAGTTTAACGTAAAAATATGGAACTTATGAAAAACTTAACAATATGAAATAGCAAATCTAGGAATTATACATAGAGCCATAAAATCAGCAGGAAGGTACTTCACCATTTCACTGTTAGTCAACTGCACCGGTAATACCAGACTTCGCTCATTCAGCTGCAGCATCCCAAAAATGCTTGTCGAAAACATCTAATACTTTCTTTTTATCAGAAAAAGAAAAAATCTTCAATACGAAGGCAATGGTTACCTGCGAAAGGTCTGCCGCAGTTGTAAAAAAACTGACAAACTACGAGCACCTTGCTCTAAGTAAGACAAAAAAGCAAACCCAAGTTGCTTCAGGGCTTCATTAGCCCTGTGCACTTTGTTGTTGTCATGGAAAACACATCTGATTCACATGTAATGACAAAAAATAAAACTTTCCCAATAAACCACAGCCTAGCATGTGCCAGCTATGCTATCCATACGTACATGCATTTGCAAAGAAGGCAGAAAAAATAGGAAAGTAATGACGAGAAGGGCGGCTAACAACTACAGTAAACAAGATTCATAATCAAAAATTTAAAACAAGCCCCCTTTCAGTTTGCGAGCATTTGATTGTGATGTTCAAGATGCTTTATTATTCCTTATTGTTATAATAAGCATGATACATGGTTTTCTCTCATTTCATATTGTTGTAAGCAAATGTGAGGAGTGGAAAGAGGAAGCATTTTTATGGTCAGCCTGGGCGACATTAACATTGCTACGCCACTGCAGTTGAGCATGCGGTGGGATATCACCCCACTGATTCAAAGTGTAAACCTAATTTGTGCCAAAAAACCCTATTAATCTAAATATGTTTGTTTTTCTTTGTGTCATCAGCAGAATCACGAGTAGCATTTTAAAAACTTGATTTGGACAGAGTGAGCAAATTTGGATGGATGAAAAATTAGCTACAATTGTGCTTTTTGAAATTGAAAGTAGTGCTTGCGTTTTTTTAAATCTCTAAATTTATCACCTCTTAATTCCAAATCTTTCGAGAATTCTTAAGCAATTAGTTGTCGTGTGAGGAGAAAAATAATTAGGAAAGGTGTATGTTACGGCAAGTTTCCCTTTAATTTCAAATTATTCCGCTCTGTTCTCGCATTAAGTGTCGTCATTGTTTCAGCCCTAAGCGCACGGCGCCTCGCTTGATTGCTACGCTTCGTTTGTGTGCTGACCGTCTGTGGTGGTCAGTTAGTGAGTGGCCTCGTATGGAAGCGTGTATACTTCGGTTTAACCGACGACGACGACAACGACGAAGTAATTTAGGTTTCTTCCATTCGCTTTTTCTGGTTGACAACGAGGGTTGTACCACTGTATTTTGTGTAGCAGCTTGGGCGACGAGGGTTGCGCTGCTTCGTGTAAACCGTGTATCTTGTGTTAAAGGTCTTGAACCGTAAAAGTCGCATTAAACAAAGTTCCGCAACAACTAATGTTACTGGCTGTAACAGTGTAGGTAACGTTTCAAAAAATGGCAAAGTTTTGTTAGCCAAAATACACGAAATATGTGGAGTGTCAGTGCAGATGCCCAGTGTTAAAATAAAATATAATCAAACAGGTAAGTGGTAGATAGTAAAAAACTTTGAAAGTTTGTTACTTTATTGGCAAATGATATAAACGATGAAACACTTTGGGAAAAAATTGAATGATGGAAAGCAACCTTTCCTGTGGAGTTACCACTTTACTGTGCTGCATTGACCCGTGCTGCTGGGGCTGTATACACTCGCCTACATCGACTGTGCTTGTTTTAAAATAAAAAGTAATGATTCGCCTCTTCTTCATTTTCTCGAATAACATAGGCCTACTTCAATACTAGGTAGGAGACCAGAACATGGGAGCTTCATCAGGGCATCACCTCCTGTCCTCACACAGAAGGGTTGGTATTGTTTTGTAATGAACAAAACAATTACAATTTTTCTGAGTCAAAATAAATTTATTGAAGCATGGCAACGGCAAACACCTCGAATATTCAATTGGTTCACTGACATTTTTCGTGTGAAAAATGCGTAGACCCTCTAAACGCTGCCAACATTTTCAATGTCCATGCATTTCTTCATGAAATTTGTAAATAAGGCCACAGGTTTGAGGTTGTAAATTCCTAAGAGGAAAGTGAAAATGAACGTTTGCAGTATTTGGCCGTTTGCACAAATTTCGGATGATTTTTATTATTTTGATATTTTGCAATGTGCCAGATATTTCGTTGCAGCATTATTCAAGGAGTTAGCTCTAATTACCATCAGAGAAATGTGAGGTCTTGAGTCTTGGTCTCGATCTCGGCTTTTATGACCAAGTCTCGGTCTCGTCTCAAAATTTTAGCCAGGTCTCGGTCTCCTAGGTTACGGTCTCGACTACATCACTGTTTAATTGTAACAACATTCATTTGTGATGCCCAGTACCCTTTTTCTAGCATTGACTTCTTTGAAACAAGGCAAGAACAGGTCAAATACGTTTAATCTTGGTCATTGGATATCCTAGGCAAGTATGTGAAGTAAGCATTTATTTGTCCATTCATCTCGAGACATACCTTCTGACAGTTTTAAAGCAAAATGAGCATGTTTCATTGAAAACATGTGTACAATCTGTCTTTATTATAAAATATTTTGATATTCTGGCCAGTCAGTAATCCATTCACTTGACTTCGGTCATCTTTGCAGCCAGCCATGGTGACTCAGTCATCCATTTCAAGATAACCTAAAAGTTTGTCTTGGAGTTAATGGTTAGGGCTTAAGCTATGTGAACACAACATATGTCCTGTACATTATTTGGGCTCATCCGTCTCATTTTGTGACGTCACGTCTTTTCTGATGCATCTGATATGGTGTACGGTTGAGTAGAACCTTGTTTCTATATTGGCATGTCAGCCTCACTGCCCAGGGTTTGGGAAAGGGCAGTGATGTGATGTACTGGTAGACACTGTTTTGTATTCAGGTAAAAAAAGGATGAAGAACGTCCACAGAATAATTGCTAATGGTTTCTTGATAGCTGAACACACTGGATTTGAGGAAGATCCATTTTTTACCTAGTCTTCCTTAACTGTGGAGTTACAATCATACAGTAGGCCACCAAACTGCTGTAATGTTTAGGCCTACATGACCTAGCTTACCTGATCGGCTATGTTGAAGTTTTTGTCGCAAGTAAGTTGTGGTTTGTGCAACATATTCTATCATTTACTATACTGTAGGACATTCTAGCTGTTGGGAAAGGTCATGCTAAATGAATGTATTTTTTTGCAGTACTTGAAACTAATTGAAAGTAAAATGTGTAACTTTTAGTGAACAATTGATGAGTCATGCTCAGGCAAAACCCTTGTTACATAATTCATCACTTATGGAGTACAAGACTAATAAAATAAAGGATAACTTTTGGAAATATCACAAATTTTGCAAACTTCTGATCAGATGTTTTGTTGTCTTACAAAAGCCAGCTATACATGAGATGCATATTTTTTCCCTGCTCATGTTTGTGTTATGGGATTGTGTGTAACATTAATTGTACCTATTGTCCATGCTGCGTAATTTTTTTAACACTTGGCCTCTTTAGAAATAAAATAAATGGTTTAAAGCAATGCCTTAATGACAGTGGAGAAAGGCCTACACAAATCTCATTCAATCCATTGTAGCAGCAAATCATGCAAATTTCATGTTAAGTAACACTTTGTTCTTCGACAAGTAGAGAGCACTACTTTTTTAAACAATTTGTAAAGTATTGCACAAAGTAAAATTGGGCAATTTACGTTTGTTTTGAATGCATGTAACACTGATTTGACTAATTTGAGGTGATGCTTTCACCAATCATTTCAAGGTTTTGTGCAGTGTACTGCAACAGGTCTTGTGTAGCTTTTTTCAACAGTGTCGTGTACAAAATTAGTAACACCATAACAACATATCATATGTGATGTCAGAATTTAGGTAAAACACAGTGTTACACTGTAGCACATCAATGTCATTGCCATCTTTTATGTCTCAGTCATCCGTTCAGCCCAGGCCATGCGCAGATGTGTGCATACTCAAGCGTACTGAACTCATCACACCAGATGCCAAAACACAGCACTAGAAGCATGCCATGTGCATGCAGCTTTATCCTATGTGCTTTTTGAAGCTTTAAAATGTTTGCACAGTTTGAAAGAGATATAGGTGTGCCAACCTTTGAAAAGCAGTTTTTAGAATTTTCAGTTTTATTTTTTTGATACATCAATGCATATGGTTTCTGTTGGGGTTTTGAAAAATTTCTTAGGCTTGGTTTCAGACTTGTCAAGTTGTCATTTGATTTGGCATTGATTTATCTTAAACATTGAGGTCTACAAGATTATCCATTTCTAAAAACCGCTCAGCCAAATTGTTTTACACAACAACAAAAGTTTTGGTTTGCCACTGAAGGTGAGAACCACCCATATGGAATACTTGATTACATTCAGTTGTTCTCACATTGCATTCTATGGCTGGGGTCCTTGTAATTCAATAATCTTAAGCTGGAAACCATGCTACCGAGTCAACACAATTCATGAATTCCTTTACCCAAGAGCACTCAAACAATAGAATCCAGCACTAACTGTGAGAATTCACAAATGAAATAAACCTCAAGTTGAAGACCTGTGCATAAGTAATTGGGCAACTCTTGCTCTATTGAGCAGAACAGAAGATTTGGCAACTTTTTATAGGAAAGCTTCTGGCATTTATTAACAGTTGATCATTTCTCAGTAACTGCAGATATTAAAGTGATGATCTTGTAATTACAATAGCACCAGTTGCAAATACATTACTTTTGGTGACTTAGAAACACTTATGACCTTTCATGCCTTAAATAGTAACACAGCTGTTATTTACCTTGGTCAAATCATGCTGCACAACATGCATGCAAAAGGATAGCAAATAAGAAACAGCTAACAACATAACTAAACTTAATCTTCTAAGAAAAAATGCAACTTACTGTATTACTGAGTATGAAACTACACGACCAGCCACAAAGATGGCAATAGCTAATCCAATGTGCTTCATGGCAATCCTTTCTGAAAGTTGTGAAGGCATTTTGATTTGTTTTGACTTGCTTAAGAAGAACTTTCCATTTCATTGACCGGCTGTCAAAAAAAGTAAAATGTTTTGTAGTTGTTGTCACAAGCACTTGTCACACAACACACAAACTTAGTTTGCACATCATTTAATACCAAGCTATAAACTTCCCAAAACAGCTTTCTAAAAACACTCATTTTTTATTATGCAATATATATGAAGAGCAGTCAGGACAAACTAGAAAACACTTTACCTTGTGCTGAACACACAAACGATTCTCAGTTGTACCTTGACAAGCAACACAACACAGCAAAACACTTAATGCATCTTGCTAGACACCTACAAAGTTAAACACAAAAACTAATAAGATTATAAGAAACATACACTATGCATATAGCATCCCATCGTTTTGCATGTTTCAGCTAGCCTATATCAACTGTTAATAGTAAGAAGATGCAACACAGCAACTCCTTGAAAAAGCTAAACATGCAAATGCGGTTTCAGAATCAATCTCTAAATGATAAATCACTTCATAGCCGCAAACAAAATTGCCACCAGTAAACAAAACTGATTGTATAACTGTAAAGTTCTGTAGAGTCTGTAATAATACTGTGATCATAGGGCCTGAGTTAATAGCAAGTGTGCAAAGGGTTAGTGTTAGATTTAGGTTAGCCTTAGCTTAGGGTTAGGTTAGCATTAGGTTAGGATTAGGTTAGCCTTAGCTTAGGGTTAGGTTAGCATTAGGTTAAGGTAAGGTTAGGGCTAAGGTTAGGTGTAGTGTTTCTTTTACATTTACTTCATTTCTAGTATCAAGCCTACTGCACTCTCATTGTTTGTTGTTCGTTGCTGTTACATCACAGGTGGTGTAAATGAAGTTTTCAAATTTCAAAATCCACATCTGCATATCTATAGCCACCGCCAAGAAACAAACTACAGCATCTAATAGCAATGCTTCACACGTGTTCCCAACATCAACATGCAGCTGAAAAATCTATGCAGTGAACTCAACAAAACTACTTAAGATTGTTTTATTACCATTTCGCTAGGAAATCAGCTAAATTTTTTCAAAAGCATCACAAATTTGCATATCACTCAAAACCAAGCTACAGTATGAGTATCCTAATTTGCCGATCTTTATCATAAGATCTACAGTATGCCAATTTAATTTGATTGAACTTGAACTTCAAGTTGAAGAGAACGTCGCTGCACTGCAACATAAAAAAAAGTTCAAATACTCCCCAAATTATCTGCAGACACCACTCCTTCAAAAATGTCAAAATTGAATGCATTTGGGCCAAAAATCCAATCGGGCAACATCAGAAATTCTGCATGATGTCCCTGTCATCAAACGCCGTCATTTCCTTGCAGAAGACCAGGTATTTGCAAACGACTGCAAGGTGGCGGTCTTACCATCCGATTTTTCACAAAGATTGAGGTCCGCAAAAGCCCTACCTGAGATGAGCACTGGACCAGAGGTGGCCGGAATCGCTTTTTCAACTCTCACTCCGCTCCTGTTTCAAAATTTGTCAATCTGCGTCAGGCAATTTTCGACTTCTGTTCAGACTCCGGCTACAGTCATCGATTCAACCGAAACTTACCCATGTTTTTACTTAAGAAATGACCACATTGCCTCATGCTACAGAAGAAATTGAAAAGTAACTCCTGATACGGGTCCGGTTTCCCACAAATTTTGACTCCGGGTTCGGTGTTAAGCGAAATTTCTGACTTCACACCATGTCCGCATGCCAGCGATAGCGTGACTCAAGTCAGTGACTCGACTCGAGTCACGATTTTTGGTGACTCGGACTCGAGCCATGTTGCGAAAAATGGTGACTCTAAACTCGACTCGACTCGAGTCACAGTCAATGACTCGAGACTGGAGTCAGAGAAATTTTTGCAAGATCTCTGAGTTCCTGATAGCCAAACCCACTTCGTGTGCACTTAAAGAAATGAGCATTTTTTGCTTCAGTGATGATCAAGATTGGCGTAAATTTTCTGTTTTGCCTGTCTAAGTTCTATGCTACATTTTAAGTATCAAGCGTCCCAACTTGCACAGAGGAAGACCTGAGACTTTTCTTTAACTGAGGGGTCAGCAGGGCACAATGTATTGACACTTTATCGTGATTTAATGCAGTATTTAAATATTGTGATCCTGGCAATGAGTTTCATACGGTAACTTGAGACTTTTCCAGATACAAGTAAAGTGATTCAACTTTTTCAGATTCAAATCCAATCCAAAAACTATGTTGCAAAATGTAATGCAAATACGGAAAGCGAATCTTGTTTAAATCTAAATTTCTACCACTGTTATCAGCCTTAGCTAGGGTCGCCAGGTAACTTGAAATTTTTTCAAGGACATTTTGTTTTTTAAGAGATATAGTGGACTACTTTCATGGGTGTCCACAGAGGGGGAGAAACGGGTTTTAGCACCCAGCAGGAAATTGGTCTAAGAACCAAAAAATGTTAGAAAGTCTGAAATCGGCATCTCGATTCCGATTAATCGATTTAATACTTGAAATAACACTTTATTTTGCCGGTATGGCACTCACACTGCACAAAAGCCAGCTTCACTGTTCTGGTGTGACGTAGTCGTGAGCTTGCAGATCACTCATGTTCACCCCTTCGCCTGCAGACTCATGTTGCGAAGCTTGCGAGTGCATTGTTCTACTGTTTCTTGTAGTTGCGTAACAATAACATGGAAACGAATTTTTAAAGGTTCACTTTAAGTTACGATAGTTAATGCCTTTTTCCGCATGTGACTATTGACCTCAGACATCTTTGCAGGTGATGCAGCGAGACAGTGACTGCTGATAACGGTAAGACGCGTTGTTTTATACTGTGTGAAAAGAAGCGGGGGTGAATCAGTAGCAATGCTTCCGCTTCCACAAGTTTCAAAAATCCATTATAGTGTGAGATTGTGACCAATGTGCCTGATTGAATAGCTTAATCAAGCTACGCTTATGCAGCTTCTTTTCACACAGTATAAAACTACGTGGCTTGTTAGAAATACCTCTGTGAAAAGCTTGTGGGAATACGTCTTAATCGTTAAAGCTTAGTTCTGACTTTCGAGCGAGTACTAAGCACAAAGCCATATTCACCGCACTGGCGAGTTTTCATAATTCATCTGCTCAGTTTTTACGCCCGCCTTGTGTTCTAATTTTAGTAAGTTCTTAGGTTGTCTGATAGTCGTGTTAAGTTACAGTGAAACGGTTTTCTGAGAGTCTCTAACTTCTTGTTTTTTCACAGCTAATATTGATCTGATCGGGCGTTGGTTGTTCTTAAATTATGATTTATTTGTAGAAAGTGCTCGCAAAAATGGATATTAGGCAGCTTATGAAAAGCATTTCTGATAGTCGAAGTGTAGAAAACAATTCGGACAAAAGATTTCAGAAGTGAGTTCTGTTCAACCAGCACTGACAAATGAGAGAGCCGCTGACGTAGTTGCCGATAGTTCAAGTCAATATTTGTGTGGAGTTCACAATGATAACGACATTTATGCTCCAATTCAACAAAAGTTGTAACAGACGACCGAAAGTGCACCTTTGTGGCAAACTCGTGCAGCCTACAGCTCCACTTGATAAAGATTTCAAAACAGATGCGAATGGAACGCATGCTTTCATAGGGGATTTTCTTTGTGCTGTAGAAACAGGAAAGCTTTTTGTGAATGTCCATTTGCATTGCAACGTCAGCAACCTGAAAATGATGAGCAAAATATCGACGTTCCAACCCCTGGAAAAATTTCTGCGGACGCCAATGGCTACTTTAACCCTTTCGGCAAGCTTTGACGTATGGACAAATAAGGCTAAGTTAAAGCTAGCCATGTACGAAATTGAAACCTTTACACAGATGTTTAAGATGGAACAAATCTACAGATTGTTCTGTTCATTTGCATTGCTTATTCTTGAATGTTCAGTGTAATAATCAATAGTTCAAAAATGAACAGTTTGAAAACTATTCAAGAATTTTGAAGGACGCCGGAAGATATTCAAGGACAATGAAAAGTTTTTCAAGGATCAAGGACATAACAAATTTTGACAGGAAATTTAAGGACAATTCTTGGCGCTCAAGGACGTTTGGTAACCTTAGCCTAAACCCGTGTGGTGACGTGATTGCGCCACACATAACGTTGAATTCGTAGCAGCAATAGAAGAGTGAACCTGGTCAAATGTGTCATCGCAATTGCTATTTGCTGAGGATCATCGGTTCGACTGTTTCTTTGGTTGGCTCAGGGCGACACAGCATTGTGCCTGCAACAAATGGTTCCCAATGTGTAGGTGGCTGCGTTCCACTGTTAACCTGCGGTCCTGCAATAACCTGTAGTCCCAAAACTGAACCGAAAGTTGCGATGAAGTTCAAAAGAAAATAATCAATTCCAATCCAAATCTGTTCAAGCAAATATGATAACATCCAAATCCATCAATATATTGAAATGTCGCGAGATTTAAATCCAAGCACATGTTCATCTCTGGCCATTTTCATGTATTAGGCATGTGAAAGACAAGGAACGAAAGGAAATATATTTCTTGTGTTGTGATCAAAAAGCTCGAACGGCACGTGCGCAAAGCTTCACACTGTGGCAGCAAGCAATAATAGAGATCACCCGACAAAATCACTCTATTATTGCTTGTTCACATCACATATATTTGTGTGTTGCTCTTTGCGCACATCCCATTTGTGGTGAATCGCACTTTCAACGCAACATCAACTGAGAGGTTGCAACAACGTCCCCTCCTTTTTGCTGTGAACCGCACCTATCGCACATTCTTTTTGTAAAGGTTGCACCTGGCACCACCTTCACATCCTGGTCAAAGCACCACTTTGTTGTGATTGGAAAGCCCAGGCGGCAAGTATGCAAAGCTTCACACTGTGACAGCAAGCAACAATAGACATCCCACGTCGTGCTCATACTATTTCTGCTTGTTTGCAACACATATATATGGGTGTTGCTCTTCACGTACATCCCGTTCGTGGCGAATCGCACATTCAACACAAGGCAACCCTGTACATGTCAACCTAACGATCTTAAAATTAAGAAAAAACTGGGAGGCCAAAGCGGGGACCAAGCAAATATCCGGGGGGGGCAATGGCCCACCCAGGCTCCCCCTTAGAATCGCCACTGCTCGTCATTACTTTTCCTATTTTTTCTGCCTTCTTTACAAATGCATGTATGTATGGCTAAATAAATTGCATAGCTGGCATATACTAGGTTGTGGTTCAGAGGAAAATTTTATTTTTTATCATTACACGTGAATCAGTTGGCACCGTGGATTTGATGTGTTTTTCATGACAACAACAAAGTGCACAGGGCTAATGAAGCCCTGAAGCAACTTGGGTTTGCTTTTTTGTCTTACTTAGAGCAAGGTGCTCGTAGTTTGTCAGTTTTTTTACAACTGCGGCAGATCTTTTGCAGGTAACCATTGCCTTCGTATGGAAATTTTTTTCTTTTTCTGATAAAAAGAAAGTAGCCTATTAGATGTTTTCGACAGGCATTGTTGGGATGCAGCATGCTGTAGCAGAATGAGCGAAGTTCGAGATTACCGGTGTAGTTGATTAGCAGTGAAATGGTGTAGCGCCTTCCCGCTGATTTTATGGCTCTATATCAGTGGTTCCCAACCGGGGTGCCGCGGCACCCTAGGGTGCCATTTACAATACCCAGGGGTGCCGCGAGCTAATGCGTTTTTTAATATACTATTAAAAATACATTTTCAA